>Ga0075157_10000228_pt1 | contig 53795 bp, 54 predicted proteins | sample JI81BgreenDNA_FD_70967 | JGI IMG/M metagenome (GOLD analysis project Ga0075157, IMG submission 70967) | Wastewater effluent complex algal communities from Wisconsin, to seasonally profile nutrient transformation and Carbon sequestration -... | ecosystem: Engineered > WWTP > Effluent > Algae...
AAAAGTTGATGCATTCGCCCTCCGACAAGCCGTCGTAGCGAACGGAAATCGCGCTATTTGGGGCTTGCCCCCGATCGGTGAGCGCCGTCGGCGCAATCACGGCGAGGCGCCGGCCAGGGTCAACGACGTCACCCGCCTCGCTGCGCCAGGCCGCTGGCCAGCCGGAGCCCGACGCGATGGCCGCCCCCGTCACGGCCGCAAAGTCCCCATTGGGAGCGAGGGCGCGAGCCGCCGACACGACCGTGTCGAAGTGCTGCAGGTACGAGGACTCCTTCGCCTCCGCGAAAGCGAACCGCGCTGCGCCGAGCCCAAGGCCCGCGAGGCCGGCACCGACCACAAGCGCAATCAGCACCTCCGTGAGGGTGTAGCCGCCCTGCCCGCGCATCAGACCGTCCCCCAGCGCAGGCGGACGTTGAGCGTCGCCGCCGTCTGGGCCGCACACACCGCGGCCAAGCCGCCGGCATTGAACGCGACCGGCGTCGCCGTCCCGCGACGGAACACCACGACGTCGCCCGCCGATCCAGCAACCACCGCCTCATCCATCCGATCGACCATCGCCGACACGATCTGGGTGCAGGCCGTCGCGGTCAGGCCGTTGACGCGGACCTCGGCCACCTTGGGGTTCGGGAACACCGCGAGCGCACCGATGCCGACCTGGAAGGTGCCGCGCTGGCTGTGCACGAGCGTGCGGGCACCGGCCGCGCCGCGCACCCACGATTGCGGGACCGCTTGGATCGCCACCAGCTGCTCGATGCCCACGGTGCCGGTGGTCCGGACCGACGTGTCGACCGCCTGCACGAGCTGTTGCGTCTCCGCGACCAACGCCGAGTCGCGCGAGTTGGCCCGGATCACGCCGGAGGCAGCGACGACCACGGTCACCAGTACGCCGAGCACGGCCACCGTGATCAGCAGCTCCACCAATGCGAAGCCGTTCTTCTTCATCCTGCAGCACTCCCTCGGGTGGCCGCCTGGAACACCTGAATGACGACCAAGAACATGGCGCCGTAGCCCCAGACGATGCCGACGCCCACAAGGAGCATCAGCAGCACGCGCATCAGGCCCATCGCCTTGCGGACGCGCTCGATCAGCACCTCGACGATGTCGGTGCCGAGGAACTGCAGCGCCTCGCCGAGCGACCCGGCTTCCGAGTAGCCATGGATCTCGCCCATGACCTCGCGATCGAGCAGACCGATGTCGATCGCGGACGTGGGCTGCTGGCCGGCGTCGACGAGACGGGTCATGCGGTTGATGTGGCTGCGCATCCACGGCGACGCGATGTCGACCAGGCTGCGCAACGCCGAACCGAACGGGCTGCCGGCGGCCAACATGCCGGACATGACGATCATGAAGATGCCTGCCTGCACCTGCTTGTACAGGCCATAGACGGGCGCGAATCGATCGAACACGGCCCGTCCCGGCACGCGCTCGCCCGCCCAACGGGGGAGTGACAGCACAACGGCGATCGCCAGGGCGATTCCCAGGCCGGTCACGAGCAGGCCGGAGCCGCGGATGAACTGGGTGAAGTGGTACAGACCGCGGCTGACGGACGGCCACGTCTCCACCGGGGCGATATCCATCATCGTCGGGATGAGCGTGTAGCTCATCACCAGGATGGCGGCGATCAGGCCGAACAGCAGCATCACCGGATACACGGCTTCGCCGACGATCGTCGACTTGATGCGCTCCATGCTCAATGCGGCGTACTTCGCCGTCTCGAACCCTTCGGGCAGGCGTCCACCCTCGGTCGCTGCCTTCAGGATCATCGCCTCAGCCGCCGGGATGAACGGCTGGATGAGCTCGAAGAACGGCGTGCCTTCGTTGACGCCCTCGGCCCACGCGCGATAGATCGCGCCACGGGGGTTGCGTTCGGCCTCGAAGAACTCAGCGCGCTTGCGCAGGTAGGCGCCCAGCGTGCCGCGGCGCGTGGCACGCGCGAGCTGGTCATACATCTTGGCGCGCTGCTTGGCGCCGAAGAACCGGATCGTCACCAGCAGGCTGGCGCCGCCGGCCCTCGAACGCGCCGCGCGAAGGGTGGGAACCGGCTGCTCGAGCATGCTCATCGGACGGCCCGCGGACGAGCGACCGCGGCGCGATCGCGCTCCTCAAGCAAGCGGGCCTGCTCTTCACGGTCAGGCAACGTGTCGAAGCCGGAGATCAGATCCCACGCATCGAGCGGACTGACCAGCCCGGCCTTCATGCGATCCACCACCGCTTCCTTCCAGGTGCGGCTCTGCTCGTGTCCAAATCGCCGGCAGCGCCCCAGCAACCAATAGGCTCGGGCGAGGTTGATCTCCTTGTGGGCGAGATAGTCCAGCAGCATCAGATCCGGGATCAGCATCTCCGCCACTGCCATGCGGCCCGGCCGGCCCTTGCAGACCGCGCACCCGGGACCGTGGAACCGCAGGTGCAGGAGCACGTCCATGAATTGGCCCGTCAGCTCGGCGACGAACTCCGGGTTATCGCGGCGAAGCGTCAGGCTCACGTCCTTCCATCCGAGGGCGCAGTGCGAGCAGACCTTTCGGATCAGGCGTTGGAAGACGACGCCATTGATGAAGCCCTCGCCGCAGAGCACTGACGCATCCATGCCGAGCTCCATGAGGCGGCCGGCGACTTCGATCGCCGAGTTCACGTGCACGGTACTGAAGAGCTTGTGGCCGGATTGACCGGCACGCTGCGCGATCTTCGCGGTGTCGGGATCGCGGATCTCGCCAACGCCCAGCGCGTCCGGATCCTGGCGCATGGCAGCGCGCAGCCCCAAGAAGAAGCCGCGGCTCTCGCCGCCATCGGCGCGGTTGCGCGACGCACCCACCGGGACCTGACGGATCTTGCCGCCGGCCAATGTGATCTCGACGGGGTCTTCGATGGTTCGCATCGAGCGACGACCCTTGTAGCGATGGAACCAGCGTTCCTCGAGTGCCGCGAGCGTGGTGCTCTTGCCCGAACCGGTCGGGCCCGCCAGCAGGACCATGCCCTCGGACTGGCGGACCATGTGATCCATCATCTCGACCTGCAGCTCGGTGTAGCCGAGGCTCTCGATCGTGCTCGCCTTCCGCCCCGTCGGGAGGACGCGAAGAATGATGTCCGCGCCCTCAGGATGCGCGGGGCCCGAGGCCCAACGGAACGTCGTCCGGCGCATGCGCCCTTCGGCGTCCTTGAGATCGAGCGACAGAGACAGGTCGAGGAATGCGGTGCGCTCGAACGTCGCGACGCCCGTCTTGGAGCGCTCCTCGCAGAGCTCGAACATCGCGTTCTGCAGCAGCTCGGCGTCGCCGATCGTCAGATGCTTGTGCAGCTGCAGGTCGCCATCGACGCGGAAGAGGATCTCCGCATGGTCCTCGTAGCTGTAGAAGTGGACGTCGGAGGCGTTCTCGTCGACCGCCGCCTGCAGGAGCTCGACGATTTGGGCACGGCGCCGAGCATCCTCGCCTTCCTTCGGCGTGCTCCGCTGCTTCGTCGTGCGCGAGTACGCGACCTCGATGATGATCGCGTCCGCCGTGACAACGTCGACCTTGGCGTTTGGCCGCTCTCGGCTGGCCGCGATGCGCATCACGTTGCCGAGCTTCTGACCCTCGTCGGTCGGCGTGTGGATGACCAGCAGCCCCTCCGAACCAAGATCCAGGACGACCACATCGCGGCGCTTCTCCACCGGACACACGATCGGACCGGCGTCGCCGGTGAGCACCGTGGCACCGACGGGCAGATCACTGGGTTGGTGGAGCTTGCGGGTCATGGATAAGCGTCCGGATCGGAATCAGCGGCCGGGCATCGGCGGCGCGGTCATCGCCGTCGGCGAAGCCGACGTCGGAAGCGCCGCACCCAGCACCTGCGTCGTGCGCTGGCCGCCCTCGCCCACCAGGCGAACGGCATTGGCTTCGACCTTGGTCAGGCGCCAATCGGGCGTGACCCACTCGCCCTCGCGCACCTGCACCACCGCGGCGCCGGTGAAGAACTCCGCCACCAGGCCGTGCCGCGTGGACATCAGGCCGGTCAGCTGCGGCACGCCGCGACGACCCGTCGGCGATCCGCCCAGCGCTTCATTGGCGGTCTGCACCTGCAGCTGCGCCGTGGCCAGCTCCGCACGCAAGCGCTCCTGCGCGATCTGCTCACGCAAGGCGACTTCGGGATCGGACGATTGACGTGCCGGACGAACCGGGGCCGTCGTCGCGAGGGGGGCTCCGGCAGCGGCAGGGGGAGCCGCGCTCGGGGCGGGCGCACCCACCGGCATGGGCGGCTCGGCCGCGGGCTGACCCACCGCCGTCGGCGTCGGCAGCGGCGCGATCGCCGTGGGGGCCTGCGCCGCTTCAGGGGTCGGTGCCATGACCTCGACGGGCTGCTGGGCGCTCAGCGCCGAAGCGCAGACGAGGGCGCCGAGAACGAGTAGTGCCTTGTGCATCTGAGTCTCCTGGCTCATGGGCCAATCACGTAAGTGCCCGTCGCCGTGAACGAGAAGCCCCCGGTGGGGAGCGGCGTCAGGTCGATCTGGGTGAGGGTCACGAAGTCCTGCTCGAGGGGCAGGCGATCAACGAAGGACCAGTCGTCCCCCGACGCCGTCACCTGCCCCTTCTGGAAGCTGCGCTCCGGCGGGACCGGCGTTTGCACGGGCGGCTGGCCGTCCTGCCGCGGCGTGGGGTCCTCGAACGTCAGCGGCACCGGCTGGGGCGCGCCGAACTCGCCCTTCAGGCCCTGCACCAGCTCGAGCGTCTGGAACAACGAGGGCAGCGCCACCTTGGCCTGGCTCATCGCCAGCAGTTGATCTGCAGCGAGCGCCCCGCGCGGAACCAGGTTTGCGGGCAGCGTGATGGTGGTCTCCTGCGCACCGAAACCCACCTCCGCCAACCAGCCCCGTTCGGCGGACGCGGCGATCAAGCTTTCGTTCGTGGCCAGGCGCGTGTCGCGCCCATCGCGCCCGTAGCGGGCGATCACACCCTGAAGCGTGCAGCTCGCACCGCGAAGCTCCCAGCCACCCAAAACGATCGGGAGGGATTCGACGTGCATCCCACAGAGATCGATCAACGCCGTCGGGCTGACCGTTGCGGTCTCCGTCGCCAGCGCCGCATCCACGGTCTCCCGAATCCGCTGCTCGACCACCGCTTGAAGGTCCGCCGACTGGCCAGCCGCGGCCATCTGCGCCGCCAGCATCGCCTTCTCCCGCTCGGCCTGTTCGTACCAGCTCCACGCGAACCAGCCACCGCCCGCGAGGATCGCGAGGAAGACGGCACCGGCGGTCGCACCAATCATCGCCGGCGTTACGCCCACGAGCTGCTCGACCCGGCCCGCTTCCTTGGGCGGCTCGCCCGCGAGCAGCTGCGCAAAGGTCTGGACCTTCTCCGGCTTCGCCTGGCGCGCACGCTCGGCCATCGTCGTCGACGGGAGAGAGGCACCGGGGCTGACGATGATCTGGACGTCGTCGTCGCCAAGGTTGCTCAGCAACGTGTCGATGCGCTTGCCCACATCGGTGCCGAGCACGAGCTCATCCGCGACGGCCGAGATCCCCTTGGGGATCACGGCAGCGACCCAGAACCGGTCCGTGCCGTCCAACCGCATGATCACGAGCGTGGGCTCCGTGACCACTTCGGCCAGCCACGTCACACCCGGGACCGCACCCGCGGCCTTGCCCGGCGTCGCCTTGCCAACGATGCCGGCGCCAAAGTACTTGTCGACGTTGTGATAAATCGCCGCGTACTTGAGCTGCTTCGGCCCCATGAACTCGGCAGCCTCGGCGCGCTTTCGCCGCGGATCCCCGCCGGGATTCAGCAATGGCGTCCAGCCCAGGCCCAACGCGACCCGGTGCTTGCCGACACTGACAATGGCGGCCGCCGCTGCGCTCATCGGTTGATCACCCGCGGCGTCACCAGCATCACGAGGGTGTTGCGGCGCTTACCGGCCTGACGACTGCCGCCCAGCAGCGAGAACGATGCATCGCCCACACCGGATCGATCGTCGCGCAGGTTCTCCTGCTCGAGGCCGGCGAGCACCAGGGTCTCGCCGGAGCTCAGCTTCGCGTCCTGGGTCAGCTGGCGCTGGCTGACATTGGGGGCCTCGAGCGCCGCGCCCTGCTCGATGTTGCCGACCTCGCGGAGCTCGCGGAGCGTGCTCAGGTCGATGGCCATCGAAAGCAGCACCTCGTCACCGCGCACCACGGTCGGGACCATATGGAGTGCGAAGCCGGTGCTCACGGATCCCGGCGTCAGAGCCCGCTGCACGCCGACGTTGGGGACGACGGTCTGCGAGGCGTTGGCCAAGTAGGTGGTCTGGTCGCCGATCTGGACCGACTGCGGCTTACCCGACAGCACCGTTGTGGAGTAGCTCGTCACTTCGGTCACGCGACCCTGGCGGGACAGCGCGTCAACGAACAGCTTGGTGCCATCCCACGAGGAACCCGGGCGATCGTTCTCGAAGGTGAAGTTGGTGGCGTTCTCGATGCCGACGCCTCCCCCACCGATGTCGACGTCGACGCCGGGGCCCATGCTGTCGAACACGGCGTTCCAGCGGATCGACATCCCATCGGAGTTCGACATCTCGACCGAGTAGATCCGGATGTCCAGCGCGACCTGGCGCGTGGCCAACGCATTGAAGTCACGAACAAAGGCGTCGACGCGATCGAGGACAGCCGGAACGTCCGTGACGGTGATCTGGTTGAGGCTGGGGAGAGCCGCCATCTTGCCGCGCGGACTCAGCATCCCCTTCACCGCTTCCGTCGCCGCGCCAAAGCCGTCAACAGACATCGATCGGGTCGTGGCCAGTCCCGAGGCGATTTGCGTCCCGCCCGATCCACCGCCTTCTCCGCCGCCGCCACCGCCGCCACCGCCCTCCCCGCCACCACCGGCCTGGCCGGTGCTGTCGATGCTCGAGGAGAACTGCGTCTGGCCCGGCTGCATGTCGATGGGGAAGATCCGCGTCTCGGTGCCGAACACGACGACCGTGCCTCCCTCCCACTTCCAGCTCGTGCCCGTCTTGGCCGTGAGCTGATCGAAGAAGCCCTCCATGTCCCCCTCGTAGATGAGGGTGAACGTGGGGCTGATGCCCTGTTGGGGCTGGGTCTGCTGGGCCTGCCCTTGCTGGCCGCCCGAGGCGATCGCCTGACTCTGCTGCAGGAGCGACGCCACAGGATCCCGAACGGACTCGGCGGCGACATCCAGCGCGTCGCGGGTCACCACGACAGGAACGCCGTAGTTGCTGCCGACGAATTCAGCGATTTCGTTGAGCGTCACCGGGCGCTGCTGACGATAGATCAACGGCCGGCGGAACACTTCGGGGAGCGTGCGAGTGCGGGGCGCGTCCACCGCGGTCGCGCCGAGATAGATCTCGTCAACGACGCGGAAGTACGGCATCTCGTTCGGGGTCTCGGCGGTCCGCCGGGCCATCGCGTCGTGCGCCTCGGAGCGAAGCTCGGCACCACGGGTGTCGACACTTTGGGTGGTGGCGCAGCCGGCCAGCGAAGCAGCGACCGCAACGGCGAGGAAGGTCTTGCGGACGGCGATCACAGGCTGGCCTCCTCAATCACGAGGACGCGATTGCGGTAGAGGCTGGCTTTGAGCGTCTTCTCGTTGCGATCCGCGGTACGGGCGTGCTGCACCCAGATGGCGCGCATCGTGTCGCGCACCGCGTCTTCGAACTTCGTTCCCGCCGGGAAAGCGATCGGCACCGTGATGGTCACCTCTTTCACCGTGGGCGGATAGACGAGCTCCCATCCCGCATCGCTGGTCCAGCGCGTCAGGCCGCTGCGGAGCGACTCGCCGCTGCGGAGCTCGAAAGCTGCCGTGCCGCCGGCCAGGAGCTGAGCCACATCCGCCGTGTTGAGCGGCGCCAAACGTTCGCCGCTGTCGGCAGTCGCCGTGCTCGACTGGCTCGGAAGGCGACCGTCGGTCTCCGTCGGCGTCAGAAGGCGCGGATCCTGCATGGGGGCCAGCGGGGGAGCCGCGTTCTGCGACGTAGCGGCGTGGGCCAAGGCCGCGGCGCAGCACGCCACCGCACCGGACAGGATCCACCCCATCAGGAGGGGAGCGGGCGACACAGGATTTTTCGGGGTCGTGGACATCGGTGGTCTTCCGGGTTCGTGGCATCACAGTGCCCGCCTCGCGACCCATCGCTGGGTCGAAAGGACAACAAAAAGAGGGCTCTTTCTGCCCCGCTCGGGGGCGCGTTGGTTGAGGCGGTCAGGTCTTTAGTCGCAATGTCGCCCGATCAGAAGGATCGGGTCTCCCAACTCCTGGAACAGCCTCTCAAGTACCTCGTCCTTCAGGTCTTCCGGCAACAACGACGCCAGACAGCGGATGCGCTGCTCGAGGGCCGCAAGAACCAGTCCGGCTTCCCCTGCGGCTCGCTGATCGCGCCGTGCGTCCAAGAGACGCTCCAGCTCGATGCTCGAGTAACACGCCAACGCTTCGCTGTACCGCGCGGCTACGTCGGCGTGAGACATACGCGCGTCAATGATCGCAATGTCGGCTTCGCCGTCTGTCAACAAAACACAATTGGAAGCCCCTGCCGCCGCTGCGTTTGCAGAGATTTGCGATATCGCCTCCGCGATACCCGCCAGGTACGCCCGTCCCCCCCAACCCGCCACTTGCAACCGGATGGCGGACTGAAGCACGCGCATTGCCGTCTCGATCCGGGCTCGAATCAACAGGGTGCCTTCCGGCATCAACAGTTGAGCGCCAAAGGTGGGCATCAGTTGTCCTCCTCGAGGGTCTTGAGGAACCGATCGACGCGAGTCTCGCGAGGGGGATCGCCGGCGTAGGCGCCCATCGGGACCATGGTGAAGCGTCCGGGTGTCCGATCACGCACCTGGTCGATCGTGGCGAGCTCGTCGATCAGCCCGAGGTCCAAGGCTTCGGTCGCCGCGAAAACACCGCCGTCCTCGATGTTCGCCCCAGGGTCCAGTCGGCCCGCGCGGCGCTCGCGCACCACGGCGACGAATGCCTGCCCGCTTGCGGTAATGGCGCGGGCTAGGTCCGCGACGTGCGCCTCCGACAGGCTCAGGTGCTCGCCCATTCGGACCTTGGCCGGCCCCGAAGCGATGACGCGCTCGACACCCCCTCGTTTGGCAAGCGCATCGCTGTAGTCCGTCCAGAGCAGGATGGTGCCGATGCTGCCGACCTGCGCGTAGCGGCTGGCGATGATCCGATCGGCTGCCGTCGCCACGTGCATGCATGCCGAGAGGCAGAAGCCCTCGATGATCGCGACGACCTCCTTGTCCTTGCAGTAGTCGATGAGGGCCGAACCCAAGCGCTCGCCCGTCAGCGCGCTCCCACCCTCGCTGTTGAGGCGGAGGTGGATGGACTTCACCTCGGCGCTGGCGCAGGCCTGTCGGATCAGCGGGATGAGTCGCTCCTCATCCACGCCCTGCCCGCCGAACTCGCCAGCGATGCGGAAGGACACGTTCGGCGCGTCAAAGGTGATCGGCTGCGGTCGCTCGCTCGACCACATCACGAAGGACAGCGCACCAAGGATGAAGGTCGCGACCAGCAGGGCGACGATCGCTAGATTGATGATGGGGATTCGGTTCATGGCGTCGCAGGTTTTGAGATCCGTGGTCTGGTTCTAGCAGGGTCCGGGAAGGCTATGCCGCGGTACTTGCGGAAAACCTGTCGTTTTCCGCTCGGTAGATCTCGACGAGCTCGGAGGGCTGGTGGTCCAGCGCCTCAAGGATCGATCGGTACCGCTTCTGAAGCGCCCGAAGCCGCCTGGCACGCTCCTCGAAATCTGCAATCACGTCGTCGTGTCCGGTGTCCCCGGCCGATGCCAGCAGACTCTGGAGATGCACCTTGCCGCTGCCGCGCAGTCGCACGGCGTGGTAGCGAGTGACGCGTTTGCCATTCGCACCCGGGACTCGATCCGCCCGGTTCCATCGCAGCGTCCAGCCCCGCTCTCCGCCCTGCCCTTCCACCGACGGCGTGAAGTAGAGAACCAGCGCGAAGTAGCCGCCCTGACCTTCTTGCAGCCGCGCCCGATTTCTCTCGACGATGGCCTTTCGATAGGCCTTGAACTCCTCGCACAGCGCTTCCGCGTGGTGCTCGATTTCGCGCAGTCCACGTCGAATGGCCTGTCGCGCGTCGTTGAGGTGGAGGTGGATCTGGAACATGCGGTTTCCTGTTCTAAGGGAACAGGCTTATCTCTATCGGTTTGAGTACACGACCGAAAAGAAGAAGGCCGCCATAAATCGCCCCCCTTGACGCTGTAACCGCTGTGGTTGAGCGGGGGGCGCCTAGGCCCAGCCGGTTCTATCGCGCGTTTGCGCCCCTGCGGTTTGGCGCCAGGGAGCAGACAGCACGCGCTGCAGCCAGCGCTCGCTCGCATCTCCACCGCCCCGCAGTGCATGGCTTTCGAAGTGGCCACGCTCGGGGCGAATGCGGCCACGGGGACCCCACAACGAAGCCCCGCGGCACCCGATTCATTGGATCGGTAGCACGCACTACGGTCGCTCTGGCGAGGCTCAGCCACGCGGGTTTCCGCTATCCACGGCCGTAGGTGCGTTCCCTTGCCGCGGTTGAAACCGCGTTTATTCGAGCGTCGGACGGCCTCCTACGCGCGTCGCCGCTTCGCCTCTGCACACTACGGTTCCTCGGGGAAGGCTCTACGACGCGTGTTTCGACGCGCCTACACCGTAGTGCGATGTGTCCTTGCAGCGATGCTCCGCTGCGGCGTGCCGCACCAGAGCGGGCTTTCTGTGGGCGCGATGGATGCTGGCTCAATCGCAGTGGCCCGATTCGCTCACGCGAGGCGTAGGCGGTATCTCCCGCGAAGGCTCAACCACGCCGCTTTCCGACACGTTCTCGGTGTAGTGGGATTCGGCGTGCTTTTCAGAAGCGTGACGTGGATCACGCGAAAAGCGCGGCGAGCTCGAAGGGTGGTTCCGATCTTGCGTGTTTTCCGGTGGGTCGCGGCCGGCGAACCGGGTCAACTGGGTAAACCGTTGGGAGGGCACTCCGCCCTACCTCACCACCAAGGAGCTACGCATGACTTCACCCACGATCGTCGGACTCGACATCGGCTACTCGGCCACCAAGGTCGTCTTCGGCGGCCATCGCTCGCAGATGCTCACCCTGCCCAACGTCGCGGCACGCCCCGAAGCGTTCACCCGCTCCCTCCAGAGCGGCGCCGTGTCCACGGACGGCGTGGAAGTCCTCTTGAACGGCGAGCGCTGGATCGCCGGCGCGGATCCCGCAACGGTCAAGGCGGGCTGGCAGCCGGTCATCGACGAGAGCTACCCCAAGACGCCGGAATACCTAGCGATGGCCTATGCGGCGCTCTCCAAGGTTGGTTCGCCCGTGGTGGACGTTCTCACCGTCGGCCTCCCCGTCAGCCAGTACAAGGATCACGGCCAGCGTGAAGCACTGAGGCATCGCCTCGAAGGGCTCCACGTCATCAACGACGATCGCAGCGTCAACGTTCGCCAGGTGCTCGTGGTGCCGCAGCCGGCCGGTGCGTACACGGACTTGGTCGCGGAACTCTCGGGATCCCAGAAGATCTCTGGCCTCGACAGTGTGCTGGTCGTGGACCCCGGGCACTTCTCGTTCGATTGGTGCTTGGTGCAGGGCGGCTTCAACGAAGACGCCAGCGGAAACACCGTGCTTGCCGGCGAGGCCATCCTCCAGGAGACGCGCCGGCTGGTCGACGAGGCGTCCGGGCGAAAGGTGTCGCTGGTGAAGCTGAGTGAGGCGATCCGAACTGGCGAAGATCGTGTGGTGGTCGGTGGCGAGTCCGTGGCGATTCGGCCGCACCTCGAGGAGGCCGCTCGAACCATCGCCGACACCGCGTTCCGCGAGATCCGTCGTACCGTCCGCGACGTCCAGACCACCCGCCCGGTCGAGTACGTCTTCCTCGCCGGCGGATGCGCGGAGCTCGTCGAAGCCGCGGTGGAGCGTGAGTTCCGCGACGCCAAGGTCTATCGATCCACCCGCCCGGTCATGGCCAACGCCCGAGGCTTCTGGTTGCTCGCGCAGGCGCAAGCGGCGAGTCGGAAGGCCGCCTGATGAGTTCGGGCGCGACCACCCCGAAGCGTCGACGATCCGGCCGAAAGGCGAGTCTTTCAACCGTTGTAAGTGTCCGGCTCACGCTGTCGACCGGACCGGAACTGTTCGCCGCGGTGCACTCCGCCCCCAGCGCCTCGGAGCGCATCAAGCAGTTGGCGACCCTGGGTCTGGCGGCGGAGCGCGCCGGGGTGAGCCTTGAGGGCCTACTCGCTGGCGCCGCCCTACCGACGACGCCAGCACCGGTGCCGCGGGTGCCGCCGACGCGTTCGATAGCGCCGGCGCAACCCGCGCCCGTCAGATCCCGCCCCGTCGCCGTGGATGCCGATCAGCCTGCCCCGCTGAACGATGCCGCCGACCTCGATGCGGCGATGCTCGGCGCAAAGGCCTTCGGCTTCGGTTGAGCCCAAGGGAGGGGTGTCGGCGCGCCGACACCCCTGGGCTGCCCGCCGTGAGGCGACTCTCCCCTCACCCCTCAAGTCGCTTCGTCACCGCCAACGAGGTAGTCGTACTCGGCCGACGATCGAAACGCGATACTCAGGGTTCGAGCCTCGGACGGCTTGGGCGCCGAAGCGTCGGTCCGGCGCTTCTCGACGAGCCTTTCGAGAAGGCCGATGAGCTCCTCCGCGCTGAAGTAGGTCAGGTCGATCACCCCCCCCTCCCCGTCCCAGATCACCTGCGCTGGAGCACCCAGCCACTCGGAGAGCCGGCTTCCTTCGGTGTCGAGGACTTGGAGGACGCGTCGCCCCTGGAGCCCACCCATCACCGCCTTGAACTCGGCCACCGTGGGTCGCCGAGGCGCGACGCGCTTGATCGCGGTGAGAACAGATTCAGGGGGCTTCCCGCAGGCCCAACGCAGATGGTGAGCCGTCATCCCGAGCTCAGCGGCGTCTCGCAGGATCCGTTCGTCGAGTTTGGCGATAGCGCCCAAGCGGCTCGCTTCGTCTTTACGGCGAACCCCGAGCGCCCTGGCCGTCATCGCTACGGTTAGTCCGGCCTTTCGCAACAGCCTGTAGGCCGCCACCACGTCGAAGATTGACGCACCCGCGGTGTCCGCTTGGAGGAGAAGCCGTGCATCGGGGTCTTCGACACTGAGTACCAGCGCGTCCACCGGCCGGTCTATGCCGATGCACTGCGCGACTACGGCCCTGCCAAGCAGTGGCTCGAGTCGATGGGCCGCCCGCCCCACTCTGCCGACGACCACGGGCCGATCGCTCGCCAGATCGCTCGAGGCGGTTGGTCCATCGATGCTGCCGGGAAGGTAGGCGTGGAGGTACATGGTTGGAATATTCCAACACATCGCGAGGCTGCGAGGGGCAAGGACCTTCGGCGCGGCCGACTTGGGGAGACGCCCCGGGCGGTCAGACCGTTCGTGTCGCGAGCGGTGCTCCAGGCCATCGGGCTTGGAACCGGGCCTCGGGGTGGCAACTGCAGGCGGGCGATCCCCATGGGATGTCGGCGCGCCGACTTTTCTGCGTTCGTGAGGGGTTCGAGCAACGTCACCGGTCTGCGCGACACGTCGGGCGTGGCTCGGCCCAGATGTCGGCGCGCCGACACTCGAGGGTTTCCGTCGCGGAGTTCCGGTGCGGATTGTCGTCCAGTCATCTCGGGTCGTCGTTCCAAGGGGTTGCGTCGATTGAGCGCTCGCAGCCAATAGAGCTTGGTGTTTTTCAGAAAAACAAAGGGGCTCTTGTTAGCTGCGATCCGTTAGCAAATCGCCAAGCCGGGCTCGCCGGCGACAAACTCGCTAACGAACGACTTCGGCATGTGGCGCGGCGTGGTCCAGCGTCGCTCGGACATGAGGCGCAGTGCCGTCCGGACGCGCCGCAGGGGCTCGCCGTAATCCGCGAGCACTCCCTTCATGCTGGCCCAGACGAGCTCAGGCAGCAGCTGACCCGCGAACGTCGGCGTCCGCGCGAGTTCAGGGTGTCGACGCTGCGCCTCTTGCATGGCGAGTCGGGCGAGCGTGACGGCCGCGCCCTCCCCTTCTCCGGCCGTTGGGCAGGTGGGATCTCCACCGTCCGCGCGGGGGCGCCCGTCGGCTTTCTCAGGCTGTCGCGTCATGGATGACGAGCGTCGGGAATCGGCGACTTCGCTGGTTGCTGGTGACTTCGGCGCGGCGATCGACGTTTGCTGATTCCCGGGCGACGTTCCCGCGGGGAGCCTCATCTGCGTCGATGTCGGCGCGCCGACACTTGGTACAGATCGGTCGGGCCCGAGGTTCGGAGCTGGCTCGCTCACGACCATGGGACGTCGAAGTGCGGACAGGGAGGCCAACATCTCGACCGCCGCGAAGAGCGGAAGGCCGGTCCGCGCCACCTCCGGAAGGGTCAAGTCACGGCCCGCGGCCAAGGCCTCTGCGATGAGCTCGCGAGGGCCATCAGGCAGCCCGAGGAGCTTTTGGCCGAGCTCGGCACCAGCCCAGGTCATCAGCTCCTGTCGCCGCACCGGTTCGAAGCGACGCTCGGTCTTCGCATGGTGAGAGCTGGCCGGGGGTTCGGGCACGGCGGGCGCCAACGGTGCTTCGGCACGAGACGCCGGTTCCGAGGGCGGGCGGCGAAGCTCCGGAACAGGGGCGTCCCGCAAAGCGCGAAGGACCGCCTGCCCCTTGCTCGTCATGAAGTAGACGTTCCCGGACCGGAGACTCTCGTGGCTCAGGAGCCCAGCGGCTTCCAAGGTCGCGACGCGAGTCCGCGCCTTGGCAACAGTGGTTGCAAGGACCTTTGCGAAGTACGCCCACGAGAGCACGCGTCGTTCGGCCTTCTCAAAGGCTCGGCCGAGCCGGTCGATGAGGTCGAGGTCGTCGAGGCGGAGGGACCCAAGCGAGGGGTCGATGGCGCGAATCTGGAGTAGACCTGTCATGTGCCTTTCCTTTTCTCAGGCACGAACAACCCCGTTGACAGGTGCCGACTCGTTTTTTAGCCTTGGCTCTGTGTGGCAGAGCGGTCACCGGTTGGCGCCGGTTGGCCAGAAAACGAGATAGCTCCCTATCTCCTAAACCCTCAGGGGCTCCCCCTGGGGGTTTCGCGTTTTTGGGGTCAGTTCGCTAGCTGGGGGTTGGGTGAACCTTGGTGATGTGGCGCGTCCCGCAGGCGCCGACGTGGGAGGGACGGGTAGGGCGGGGCACTGCCCGAGACGCATTGCGGTGTCGGCGCGCCGACACCTTCAGACGCAGGGTCTTGAGGGTCCGGCCCGGCGCCCACTTGGCGACCGATGTCGGCGCGCCGACATCGGTCAGGGAAAGCGGGCTGGCGGCCACGGCGATGCCGGGGTGTCGGCACGCCGACACCACCCACCACGCACGGCCGAAAAGGAATGAGTGCCGACGCCTGGAATTGATGTCGGCGCTTGCAGAACGCGCCGACAGGTTCGACACGGGTCGGCAGCTGCAAAAACTGCCGACCATAACGACCGAGGCCGAGCTTTCGGCTCGGCCTCGGGGTGGCAAGGGGAGGGCAGTGGACCGGATCATGGTCCACCCCCTGCTTGAGTGGTTTCGAGGATCGCTCGGATCTTCTCGATCTCGTCGCGAGTCAACGTACGTGGGATGACGATCTTCGTGTCCTCGTCCCCGACGACGGCCTTCAACACGAGGCCCCCGGCCGTATCTCGAAGGGTGACCTTCTCGCTCTTCGTGGACTTGAGCATTGCCACGATGGTCTTTCCGCTCTGAGGCCCACGCTCCTGCACCAACGCCCTCACCGACTCGAGAGCTGCTTCGGTCTCGGGAGTCATGCGGGTGAGCAGCAACCCGGTGCGAACGGTGATTTCGCGGGGGTCCTGAAAGAGAGCGACGATGTCTTTCGGTAGCTTCGCGAGAGCGAGCCTCTCGGAGATCGTGTTGCGTGCGAGCTTCAGCGAATCGGCGAGCTCCTCATGATTAACGAAAAGGCCCTCGCTAATCTGTTTACGCATGCTGAGCGCTTGTTCGTACGCCGACAAATCGCTGCGGCCGCGGTTCTCCAGATTCATCTGGATCACAGCCTCGCGATCGTCCATCACCATGATCGTCGCTTTGACCTTGACGTCCTTCAGTTCAGCGCAAGCACGCAATCGCCGGTGCCCGTAGATCACCTCATAAGGCTTCTGCCCCTCACCGCGATCCGGATTCGGGCGAATACCAATGGGCTGGACGTTGCCACCGGTCTGCTCGATCAGTGACTTCAGGAGCTTGAACGCGTCGTCACTGAACGCTTGTTCGACACGGTCGCGGAAGCGGGACTCGCGGATCAGGGACGGATCTAGGAAGACGGGCGTCCCTTCTTGGATCGCGCCCTTTTCCTCCTGGGCCGCCGCGATACGCCGGCGAAGTTCGGCGAGCTCTTCGGCGTCGCCCCCGCTATCAAGCTGAGCACGAAGCGCTGCTTCACGCTCTTGGAGTTCCCTGACCTGTGCTTCGAGCTCATCGACACGCCGCTGCATGAGCTCGGCGTTCGTACGAGCGACGGGCAGGGCAGAGGTGACGCGATCGGCCTCCATGCGTGCGGCGGCCGAGCCTGCTTCCTTCACGGCCGCTGCCTGCAGGTTGTTCCGTCGGGCGAGCAGCTGGTCCCGCTTCGATGGGGTCGTCATGCCGAGGCCTCCTCACTCAACATTTCGCTGGCTTCCAGCTCGGCTTCCGTCAGGGAGCGAGGTGCAAGCCGTCCCTCGGCTTTCATCCGGCGAGCGTCTTCGATGAGGTGTTCGATTTCCTCAAACACCGGCGCGATGCGGGAGACGGCTCGCTCGTACGTCGTCTTGTTGACGAGATCCCGGCTCACGTCGAACAGCGTTCGCATGAAGTTTCCGGCCTCCAGGATGGCGGCGATGTGGGGGAAGTCCTTGTTGAGCATCATTCCGGGGTAAGCCGCTCGAATGCTCTTCTCCATCTCGATCTCGGCTTTGATGCCGCGGTTCTGCGTGATGACCATCTTCGTGAAGGCGTAGGGCTTCGCCAGACGCGTGTCCTGGTCGAACTCGCCGAGGTAACGGCCGAAGGACATCAGGAACTGGGCGCTCGACGCGAAGTCCGGCATCGACGGGCGCAAGGGAATGACGAGCCCATCCGCAGCCCGCGCCACCACGGACGTGAGGTAGCTCAGGCTTGGGGGGCAGTCCATCAGGACGACATCGAAGTCGCCCTCAACGGTCTTCAGCCCCTCGTCGAGCAGATTGAAGTACCGGAAGCCTTCGTCTGCTTCCCGAACCTGCCGGGCAGGGATGACGTAGTCGGCCCCGGCCAACCCGAGCTGTGCCGGGATGATCGAAAGATTCGGTAGCTCCGTCGGCTTGATCGCGTAATGCAGCGTTTCTTCCGTTCCCTCGAAATAGGGAAGGAGGGTGTCGTTTTCCGTCAGGTCGAGGTCGGGGTGCTTGCCGAACAAGGTCGACAGGCTGCCCTGCGGATCGGCATCGACGACCAGGGCGCGGTACCCCTTGAGGGCAAGGGCGTAGGCAAGATGGGCCGTCAGCGTGCTCTTCGAGACGCCTCCCTTGAAGTTGACCGTGGCGATGCGGACGGGAACAGCCTCGCTGCGCATCGTCCCGAGAGCTTCGCGGTACTCTGAGATGCGGCTGAGCGGGTGGGAGTAGATTCGCCCCGTTCGGCCGGTGGCGTGGCCCAGCTTCTTGATGAGGCGATCGATCGTGCTGCCGCTGGCGCCTACATACTCAGCCAGCTCGCTGGAGCTGAGGCGACGAGCGTCAATCGCCGCCTCAGGGGCGATCTGGCTTTCCTTGCGCATTTCCTGCGCCGCACGAACCGAGCCATTGGCACGGCTGCCGTAATGGCGGATCGTTGCAGCAGTGATGATCTTAGAGTCAGCCACTGTCTTTGCGTCCCATGGTGCTGTTTCGGCGCACTGTACGGTCTAAACGGGTTCACGCCAATATCTCGCCGCCACATTGTGGCGTCAACCCCACGGGGGCCTATATCTAGTGGCCCCGTCAGAAGCCGCCGGCCCCCTTGTGGCCATGGTTGGCATCTTGGACTTGGCTTGATCCCCCGTTGGGGGCGAATGGTGTCGAAAATGCGTCGGCTTCCTTCCCCGCGCTGGGGGGAGTGGGGTAGAACATGCCCCCATGGCCCCGACCCTGGGCCGACACTGCCGCCCCGATGATCGTCGTTCCCCCTGGCCAACTTGAACGCGCAGCGATCCGCCTGAACCAGCGGGCTTGGCGCCTTGCTCGCGCGGTGGCCATCGAGACACCCGACCGTCTCGATGCTTTGTTGGGGGTGCGCGCCGACGTGGGAACGCAGGTGTCCCGGATGACCCTCGCGATGACCGACGCGCTCGCGGCCGTTCCGATGCTGATGTTCCAGCTCAGGGATCTGGACGCGGCGCGTGCGAGCTTGTTGAACGCCTCGGCGCTGTCGGCGCAGGAGTGCATCGATGCGCGCCGGATGATGGCCGACCAAACGCTGGACAATCCGCTGATGGGCGAGTTCTACGGCTACGCCCGGAGCTATTGGTTCTGGGCGGCTTCGCTCGCCGGCATGGATCGCACCGTAGCGAGCGTCTATGCGCAGTTGCCGAGGGACATGGCCGAGAAGCTGATGGATCTCAGCCCGGACCAACTCGAGGCGCTCTCGGCTTCGCCAGGCATACGCTATGTGCCGAGATCGCAGCGCATCGTCAGCATGATGGCTGCAGCAATCACCTCGGAAGCGTCACCGCAGGCCTTGCAGGCCTATGGAATCGCGTTCATGACGACGCGCGGCGTGCTGGAGAAGGCCTCGTGACCAAGGATCACGATGACGACGGCAACGATCGCGATCGCGGTCGTCTTGCACGGTCGGCGACGAGTCACGAGATCATTGAAGCGGCGAACTACGCGTCGATTCTGATTCAGTTCAATGCGCGTGTATCGCAGATCGCCGCGTTGACCGGACTCGACGAACGCATGGTCAAGGGAATGGCAAAGACGCTATCCCGTCAGGTCAACGGCACCGTCTACCTAGCGACGGGCCGATTCCCGACGAATCTCTCGTACAGCTTCGATCGGCCCCAGGTGCATCTCGAGACGAGCATCTTTCTCCGGTTCTACGCGGAATGTCTCGCGGCGCTCGAGCCGGCGCCCGCGGACGGGAGCGCCTCCAACGGCAGCGGAATCGACCCAAGCACACCGGCGCTCATCACGGCTTTCAATCGACATCGCGCCGTTTTTGTAGGGAGTGAGCTGCGCTTCGACGTGGCGTACCTCGCCGCGCAGTACCACCACAACAACCGCCTCACTTCCGTCGATTGCCGGCGCTGCGGGACGAGCGTGCTTCAAGTTCCCGTCGAGGATCTGCCGAAAGAGCGTGAAGGGGAGGGCTTTCCCTGCCCCGTCTGCAAGGCGGTGCTCACCCCAGACGCCAACCTTCCTGCGGACGAGTCGACCGCGGACGATGCGACGCGCTATCTGTTTGTCGAAGGCGATGAGAAGCGACTGCCCAAGGTCAGGAGCGTCTCCCTGCTCGTGCAGGGCCAGCGCCACGACGGGACAGTGAAGCCCGCGCGGTAGAGCCGTTACCCCGCGATGGGGCGCTACTTTTCGGCCCATTTCCCGGAAACCGCCAGGCGACCGGCGGATACCGTGGCGATATGCGCCACATCCTTCGCTCGCTCTCATTGGTCTTGTTGCTCGCGCCTGCACTCAGTTGGGCCGGCGAGCCGGCTCGTGGTTGGCACTTCTACAAGCGACCGCCTGCCGCCGTAGCAAAGCCGCCTGCGACGGAGCCGCAGCAGGAGGCACGCCCGCAGGACAGCGCGGCACTCTCGACGGCGTGGCTCCGGGAGAATCTGCCGCGGTTCCAAGACGCCGCGCTCGATAACCCCACACCGCAGAACATCGAGATCCTCGCGCTGATGAATCGGCTGGCCATCGACCGTGCCGATCGACTCGCGACGGGGATGGAATTGCTCGCCCAAACCAATCCCGTGCTGGATACGTCGTTGACGGCGCCGACCTCAACGATTGGGCGCGCTGCCATGGACGAGGCCACCCGCGCCGCGCGGACAGACGCGTTTGCCAAGATCAGCCAAAGGGCAGGGCTCTACTACTTCTTCCGGCACGACTGTCCGTTCTGTCACAAGCAGAACCCGGTGCTCCGTGCCTTCGCGGACGCAGCGGGGCTGGAAGTCCTCGCGATCTCGCTCGACGGCTTCCCAATGCCTGATGGCGCTTACCCGGATTTCGTGGTCGACCAAGGGCAAGCGAGAGCGCTCGGCGTCGAAGTGACGCCAACGCTCGCGCTGGTAGTGCCGGGTCAGCCGCCGAGAGTCCTCGCCCAAGGCGTTCGCTCTATCCCCGAGCTCGAGGCGCGCCTGCTTGCGAATGCCGTTTCAATGAACTTGATCACGTCGCACGAGCACGCACTGGCGACACGCGGCACCGATGCGCGCTTGTTTACTGGGGACGCGCTCCGGTCCACCGACCTGAACGCGGCCGCCGCCGATCCAGACCGTCTCCTCTCCCTCCTTCGCTCAGCCGTGCCCAACGGGGGCGGCGCTTCCCCCGTGACCTCCACATCCGGTGCCTATCGATGAATCGACCTGCGACCCTCGCTGCTCTCGCGCTCGCTATTGCGCCCGTCACCGCTACCGCGTCGGGCATGAAGGATGCGCTGCGCGACAGCTTCAATGGCACGGCCAACGTGACCGGCCCCGCCGCGGTCGTCGGCCCCTCAGGGGGGGTGGTGACTGGCGGAAGCATCACCGCGCGGAGCCAGATCTCGAACATCGACATTGTCGGGTTCCAACCGGGCTCAATGAGTGGGGGTTGCGGTGGCATCGACATCAACTCGCCCTCCATGAGCTTCATCAGTGGCGATGCGCTGGTCGGTGCCGCGAAGAACGTGGCGTCCAATGCGAAGTACTTGCTCTTCGACATGGGGCTAAAGGCGGTGAGTGCCCAGCTCTCCGGGTCGCTGCAGTCGGCCATGGACAAGGTCCAGGACCTGAACCTCGAGGCCCTCAACAGCTGCAAGATCGCAGAAGCCATCACGGCGCCCGTGAACTCCCGGGTGAATGCGTTCGTTGCGAGCCGGCAGCAGCAGAGCGGTGCCGCCCAAGATCGCTCCGGCGCTGAAAATCCCGGCGCCGGGCGTACCCCGGCCTCGGTGGCACCCACCGAAGCACGTGCCATCGAAGGGAATGCCACCTGGAATGCGCTTTCCAACGCCGATGTCGCCGTTTGGCTGGGTTCTGACGGTGCGAGCTCGCGTTTGCTCCGAGAGCAGGTGATGTCCGTCGCCGGAACGGTGATCACTTGTGCCGACCCGAAAGCCCGGTGCGGTCTGGGAGGTGCGTCGACGCAGGATGGGCAGACGTCGGCCCAACAGGCCAAGGCGGCCGGCATCGTCCGCTTGGCTGATTTGGTTCTCAGCCGACCTGAAGGGCAGGGGGGGCTGACCCACTATCGGTGTGTCGACGGAGAGCGTTGCCTTGGTCTCGAGACCGCTACCGACACGAGCTTCATTCCGTTGGGCACGCAGATCCGTGAGGTGCTCGTCGGCGCCGACGGCAACGGCGGGATGCTGGCGCGCCAGCGCTTGAACGGCGGCGAAGGTCTCGGAATCAGCGACGAGGAGCTGGCTCTGACGAACGCGGCCACTGAACTGGTGTCGCTCGCAACAGCCCTGAACGGCTGCGGCCGATACAGCGAATCCGTTCGGTTCGCGATGAAGTACTCCGACCTCATCGCGGCGCAATTGGTGTATCGCGACCTGCAGGCCGTACTGAACAACGTTGAGGTGGCGGTCTCTGCACAGAACCTGGCGCACGGCGATGCTGCCTTGACGATGTTGTCCCAGCGTAAGGAAGCGTTGGCCGCGGAGTACGCCGCGATCGCGGCGAGCATGGGTGGGTTGCAGGACATGATTCGTGTGGCGGAGGCAAACACGCGCTCCTGCGGTGCGCGGCTTGCTTCTGGCCCCGTGCGAGTGAGGGACTAAGGATGGCGATCGAGATCTTCGCGCTCGGCGACGGCGCATACATGTCGAAGATCCTCAACGGGATCGCGATGTTCCCGGACTACGGTGTCTGGGCAGTCCTCGGCGGAATGTTCGCGATCCTCGCCTACGTGCATCGCATGTTCACGCAGGCCGACTTGAACCCCACGCCGATGGTCTTGGGGTGGGTCTTCTTCTCTGTGCTCTTTACCGTCCGAGTGGACGAGGTGCTGGTGCACGAAGTGGTACCCCACCTTGGGGCGAGTGCCCCGCAGAGCTATGTGGTCGACAACGTGCCGTTGGGCGCCGTCATGGGCGGTGGCTTGATCAGCCATATGGGCGTGGCGATGGGCCTGCGGCTCGAGCAGGTCATGGGCGGCGCATCCGACGAAAACCGGATCTCGACCGGTGGCCTTGGTCGCAATCTCAAGCTTCTGATGAACATCCGGCAGATTGGGTCGCCGCAGCTCCAGGACGAGCGCGGCATCCTTCATGCCACGCGCACCTCGTTGGCCAACTACCTTCGCGACTGCACTCTCCCGGGGGTGACGTCCGACCCGTCCATGCTCAGCCGGCTTTATCGTGGCGACGCTATTGAGGGGATGGCCTTCCGGAACGACTATCGGACGACCACGATCCAGACGGTCAATGCGAGCGGCATCGAGGAAAAATCGATGACATGCGCCAATGCGCATGCGGCCTTGGCATCGACATTCAATGGGACCGCGGTCTGTGACGCGGTCAACAGCGCCATGAGTCGACTCGATGCGCTGGCGACGGTGCCGAGCGGGCGTGACCGGATCGGGGGTGCGTGGCAGAGCCTGCTCGGAAAGCCGGCTGCGCGATCCACCGGTGGCGGCTGCGAGGGCGGCTACGTCGGGGATGTGATGGGTGCCTACGCCTCGTTCAATCGCCCCATCACCGGCTCTGGCCAGCAACTGGTGGCGGCCCACATGGTGAACGCCGTTCGCCTCGAGGCGATGGTGCAGGGAGGCTTGAGCGGGAACGATATTGCTGCGGTGCTGATGGTCGAGGAAGCCGCCATGGCTCGCAACACGCAGGCTGTCGCGGAGGAGAACCTCTTCGTGAGGTATCTCCGCCCTTCGGTCGCGTTCTTCGAATCGTGGTTCTACGCTCTCTTTCCTTTCGCTTCCTTCTTGGTGATGCTCGGCCGCTTCGGGTGGTCCCTGATCTCGAAGTACATCCTCTTCAGCGTGTCGGTCGCCTTGTGGTGGCCGATCCTCGCGATCGTGAACCTGTACGGCGTGACGCAGATGGAGCACTTCTTCGCTGCGATGAACACGGACCTCGCCACGTCCGTTGTCGGTGTGCACCAGATCAGCCAGCAAGCCCAGGACGCGTTGGGATTCACCGCGACGCTTGTCGCCTCGACGCCGATGCTTGCGCTGATGGTGGTGTTCGGGACGCCGACGCTCGGGGGCATGCTCGCCCAGCGCCTACCCGGCGGCGACATGGTCAACGAGCGCATTGCGGCGCCGAGTGCAACACAGCCAGCGCCGGTCATGCAGGCCACTTCGGCAATCAGCAGCTCGGCGACGATCGGCACCGCCCAGACCGACGCACCGTCGATTGCTCCGGAAGTCACGACGGGGCAGGTGGTGAGCGCCATGATGGCCAGCTCGTCCGGTTACGTTCAGTCCGCGAGCGAGCAACTCAGCAAGTCCCTATCCAATGGCCTGTCGTTCCTACAGCAGGTTGGGCAAACCTTCGGCGTTTCCGTGGGCGGCTCCACGCAGGTGAATAGCGGCACAGGAACGTCGATCGACACGTCCCGCGGTACGGATCTGTCTTCATCGGCCGGTACCGGGTCGAGCACGACGGACAGTCGTTCCACGGGTCGCTCGAACCAAGTCACCGACCAGTCGGGTATGTCGGTTGAAGGTGGCGGCGCGATCCCGAAAGCCCTACCCATCAACGGCGGGATCGCAGTTAGGGGAGGTGTGACGACGAGCGAGACGGAGTCGACGTCGCAGGAGTCGTCCTACCGCGAAGTGGTCGAGCGCGGCATGCGCGCTGGCGCGAGCTCCTCGGAGCGACTCGCCGCTGCACAAGCGATCCAAGACCAGATCGCTATCGTCACCAGTGGGTCGCAGCTCAGCAGCGCCCAGGAGGCCGAGGCGCGCACCCTGCAGGAGCAGCTCAGCAGCTCTATCACCCAGGTGAAGTCCGCCGAAGAAAGCTATCGGGAGGCAACGACGCTCCAGAGCTCGATCCAGACGAGTGAGTCGCTCAATAGCTTCGAGATGTCGAACAGGATCCTTCAGGGCTGGGAGGCGGAGGCCAATGCTCGAGGCGTCGACGTGGCGAGCTATGTCGAGGGCCGCGTCTCGGCGATGTACGACCGCGTCGGGGCAATGGGACTCGATAGCGAGCTCGCGGCACAGCACTCGCGCGTCAGCGCCCTCACCTCCGACGCCACGTACGGTTCGTCGATTGGCCTCGCGGCCGGTGGTGCGGATGCGCAGCGGGACGTCATGGCGGTCATTCACACCTTGATGGGATCCAATGGCGCGGCCTCGCCGCGAGTGGTCGAGGTGAACGCGGGAGGCATGGACGATCGCGATGCGCTCTGGCGCGATGTGATTCGTCAGAGCTTCGTCGGCGGCCAGAACGACGGCTTGACCGCTACGGATGCGGCGAAGTTCGCGACCATGTCCCAAACCGCTCCTTCCCTTGATTCCCTCGACGGCATGGCGCTTCAGCGTCCACCGACATCGGGAGGGAAGATCGCTGCGACCTTCAGCAGAACAAGCGAGCAGACCGGAGCAATTATCGCCGGCGTGCGTGCTGACCTCGACGCCCGGACTGAGGGACGATGGGACCCAGATGCCGCGGTCCGTAGCAATGAGGCGAACCTCACACGCACGATCGATGCGCTCCGTGACTTCCGCAACGTCGAGCATGGTTCCAAGCCCGCACTCGAAGGGGCGATCACGCAGAACCTCGCCGATCTTTACCGGGGCCTGTCGACGGGAGAGGTGAGCTTTACCCAGTTGGCCAGCATGAGTCTCCGACCTGGGTCAGCGGGCTATGACCAACTTCGCACGGAGCTCGAGGAATCCCCGCCTCATGAGCGCGCTGCGCGTGTTGTGCAGGCGGAGACCGCAGCGACCGAACGCTGGCAGCGCGAGACGGAAGGGATGACCCTCCGCCAGCAGGCCGTCCATATCGTTGAGGCCGTTGCGGAGGGGCGGATTGTCCCGGAGCAAGTGGCTGCTGACCTTCAGGAGCGCTGGGACCGGGGTGCCGACAAATCGACCTTCGACCACGAGGCGCTGCGCACCATGGTTCGAGATACGGCCGCCACAGGCTACGACGGTACCCGAGTTGACGCCGTCGCCAAGGTGATTCCGCAGGACGCCTACGTCGGTGAGTCCGAGACCTACAAGCGGAGCGCGCCAACCGCGGGCAGCCACTAAGGGCTGCCCCAAACGGGCAATCGATCGTCTCAGCGTCCGTCTCGGAACAGGTAGCCGGGGTCCAGCAGCGAGGGTCGGACACCGCCGGCCGGGTTCATCCGGAGACCGTGCTCCTTCATGAGCCTCTGCCAATAGGCATGCTCGGGATGGCGGTCCAGGTAGATCATGCGACCGAAGATCGCCACGGCTGCGATGACCACGATCGGGGTGGCGATGACGATCAGCCAGATTGCGAAGTAGAGGAGGGGGCTCGAGCGGTAGATCTCGATTGAGGTGAGGAGCTCGGACATCAATGGTCTCCTTTTTCGGCGGGACTTTTCGTGGAACGTAAGGTCAGCGTAGCGCATCGTTTTCGCATCAGCCCTCGGGCCGAGCGGAAAGACCCCGCAATTGGTCAAACCACGATTCCACAAACTTTCCCCCGTTAGGAGAATGACCATGGCTTGGACCATGCCGAGCAAAGAAAACTGGGTCATCGCGCAAGCGACCGCCCAGTCCCAGCACGAAACCCTCACCCTGTTCGCTTTGGCCGCCATCGCCTTTCTCGCCGTTTCGGGATTCGCGCTGTGGTACGCCATGAACGTCAAGAAGGCCACCCTGGCCACGGTCAAGGCCGAGCAAGAAATCGCTCGCAAGGCCGAGGCACGGATCCTGAGGGAACTCACCCCCGCCGTCCGGCGCCAGGTGCGTCGCCGGATCCTCAACGACACCCGCAAGGAGGTCCTGCTCAAGCGGGCTGAAGCGGAGGCTCGTGAAGAGGAGCAGGTGGCCCGAAAGGCCCTCGGCGCGACCACACCGAAGGCGGAGCCCCCGCGACAGGTCGGCACGACGACGGGCTTTGCGCCGTCCGGCCCGGCCATCGACGACGGCCCGGTGGATCGTCAAACGGAGTGACCCGCCCGCATGGGTGAGCGTCGCTCTCCAATCCACGAAGTAACATAGGGGGACGCTAGCGCGTCCCCTTTTTCTTTGGTGCGCCGGCACCTTTCCGCGGAAATCAACCGCTCGTACTGCATAAAGGACGCAGCGCATGAACACGTATGCTTGGTCACTCCTAATCGCGGGGTGGCTTCTGTCGGGCAGTGCAGGGGCTCAGTCGGCATCCTCGCCGCTGTCGAGCTCGCAGCGGGTTGAGCCGTTTCGCGTTAAGGACGTTCCGTTGGGCGCGGCATTCAATCGCAGACAGGTTGAGTCGAGGATTGGTCCGCTCGACTGCCAAACGAACCCACGCGGTCACTTGATGTGTAGTGGCAGGACGACACTGCTCGGTTTGCCAGCCTCGATTCTCATCAGTGTCAATCCCCAAGGAAGTCTTCGTTCGATGTCCTTCGAGCTCGGGAGACAGGTTCCGGCGACCATCGTCGATGCACTCGAAAAGGCCTATGGACCGCCGAAGGAGCGCCACGGTCCTTCCGTAGACTCGTTGATGAATGGCAATCCAGACGAGGTTCGCGCGGCGTGGGAGTTCACCAACGCTGGCATCTCGGCAGGAGAGACCTTGACAGGCATCATGAGCGTCACATTCTTTGCTCGCGGCAACACAGTCCCCCTGGATTCCAGCGACCTGTGATTCACCAAAGCATCGCCCCCCCCGATGACCACTACACACGAGCTGCTCATCCTCCCAGAGCGGGAGCTCCGAGATGGAGAGTTGACGCCGGCCTACCCTGGGCGTCGCGCGGTGCTCCTCGTTTCCTCAACCGAGACCGCATCTGACGGCCGCGTTTGGCTGAGGCAGAGTGTCTTTTTTGACGGAAGATGCGTCCAGAGGAACGCTACTCGCGTCGACCGAGATTCGGTTCACCTCATGGAAAATCTGGACTTCATCATCAGGTGCGAGGAGCTGCGGTCTCGCTGGCTCGGAACGTTGGTGCTGCGAAGGGCCATTCGGTTTGCCGATGTCAACTCTCCGGACAAGACTGTTCCTGTCTTTTCAATTCAGCTGAGCGCCGTTGACGAGGAGAAGGCAGACAACAAAGCGCGTAGGGATCGCTTGTATTCCTCTGCCGGGTTCGACCTCGAACGACAACCGCCTTCTCGCCGTCCTTTTCAATCGTTGAGCGCCTTCCTTCCGGTCCAAGGCGACCCACACAAAATCGAAGCATTGACCGTCTCTTTGGAGGCGCTCTACGGGCCCTACCTCGCGCTCGAAGCTTCTCGGATTCAACACAAGGATCGCGAAGCTGCGTCTGCGCAACGTTCGAATCGCCCGAGTGACGTCACGCTCGAGGACCCTTCGGCGCGGCATCGCATCGCCAACCTCGGCTCCGCGGCTCTGATCGCATTACTCATTGTGATCGTTCTCGCTTTCCGGTTTGGGGCGCCGCAATGACGCAGACTTCCGTCTCGCGCCATTCGTCATCGTTCGCGACGCCTCTGCGAGCTCTCTCGCCCGAGGGATTGCCAACGCTTTACGCGCTCAATGGCCTCTCAGATGAGACGTTTTCGAAGGTGAGCAATGCGCTTCAGCTTCGGACGGACCTGCATGCTGAGCGCGTCGACGTGTCTCACCTTGGTACTGGTTCCGGAGTCGCTGGATTCCTGTTGCTTGAGGACGATGTCGAACTTCCTATTCCTCCGACACCGTTCGCGGCGGCTGATTGGGACGCCGCAGTCGTCAAGGGACTGACCAAGAATGCGGTGATTGCTCCGGTGACAGGGTTTCTCGAGGCGGCCAGGAAGCGTCGTATCCCCTCTTTTCATGCAGCACTTTGGGAAAGGCAGTTCTTTCATCGCGCTGCCGCGTCGATCGCGGCGAAGCGCCGCGCGTCAAGCTGGCTATTGAGCATGCGTGGCCTCGTTGTGCGCGTCCCAGTCTCGACCAGCGATGATGTTGGCTTGGCACGTCAATGCCGCGAGGCTGATCTCCGGATCGCGCCCTTCACAGGCAACGGAACGGCAGATGCACACTTTTCCGTTGTTCCGAAGCGCGAGGCGCGTCGGCTTCGGTGGCCAGCGGTCTGTCTCGAGGACCTTGAAGCGGCGCGTTGCCTGACTTCCGGTGAACGGCGATCACTCTTCTCGGAACTCTTCATCGATGCCATCTCTCGGTTCCGGATGGCAGCGTTCTGAAGCGTTTTCGAGACTCCAGCGGTTGCTTAGATCGCTCAGGTTGTCGAGGGCACTAGCGAGGCGAGTGGCGACCACAGGACGAATGACGTTCTCGACAGTGCAATTGCGAGGCGAGTCACCCGTCGAATACAGGTTGCCCCTTAGTGGGAATCGCCTCGCGGCTTGTCGCGAAATCCCTCGGCAACCCACGCGTAGAGCCGCGCCAGCCCGATGACCGACAGCCACCCAAAGATCGGGGGAAGGATCAGGAAGGCGAACCATTGAAAACCAAAGAACCTTTTCTGCTCCTGCACGTAGACCAGTTGCGACCGTGATGCGATCGCCTTCGTGCCTTCGGGGCATTCGGTACCGATTTCGTGCCACGGAACCATCTCTCGAGGGCCCTGTGGCGCTCCTGGTCGCTCTTCGCGAATGGCCGCGCATGCTGTGGGGACGATGATGTTCTTCTGTCCAGCTTCGATGACCTGACCGAAGGGGGGTATGCCAGAAAGACCGCGGTAGGCCAGAACGGCCGCAATCACGATCCAGACGCTCACGAGGACGATCCCGATCCTTTCCCAGCCGTTGAGGCGAACGCTTCTGCGGCCGCTCGTCCCGCTTTCCTGACGTGGTTTCACCTCGTTTCCGCCATTGCCGCTTGTGCCATCACTCTGCGCTCGAGGGATTGCCGGCGCCGATGTGGACTCCTGAAGGGGGGATCGCCCTGCGAGGCGACTCTCTAACGTCGACGGATCGCCTGCTTCCTTAGGCTGATCCATGCGTTCCTTCAGAATGAAGACACATAGCCCAGCGAGGGCAAAGTACAAGGCGAGCACACCGCAGATCATCGCGAGTAGCGATGTCGATGCGAGCGATGCCCTTAGCATCTCGGCCTGCGATCCCACCATGCCGGACGCTTGCACCAGCCGCTCGATGCTTGATGCAGGCTGATAGCCAAACTTCGCCGCAGCGGCGAACAGAGCAGCGGCGCCTCCGAAGGCCCAGACCTTCTTGGGCCACTCTTTTGAACAGAAGAAGAGCAGCGCGCCGGCGACAATGGACGGGACAATCGCGAAAACCAGGACGAGCGATTGGTAGTCGGGTGCCTCCGGTTCGTTCAAGACGACTCGGAGAGTCGACGCTTGTAGGAGGCCGACCGCGATGGCGATCGTGAAAAGGAGACCAAAGCGGAATATGGCAATCATCCTTGTTGCTCCCAATGGCGTGTACCAACCCTAGGCAGGCCCTTTTGGCTTTTGGCTCCCTTGGCGGGTCGCGAAAGACGGGAGTCTCCGCGTCCGGCCAGCAAGCCAATCCGCGCATAAAGTGCCCCTGAGGCACCGGATGATAGATCGGCGGCCGTGTCCGTGCAGCAGGGACCTTTGGTGGCGCTAGGCCAGCGAAGTGTTTAGCGGGATAGCCTCGCAACGTGCTGTTGAACCACCTGCGCCTCGACCATTCCTCCGAGCTGCGTGCCGTCCGAAGCGAAGACAGCAGGCGTTGCGTTCACTCCCAGCCGCTGGCCGAATCGGATATGGCTTGCAACGGGATCGGTGCAGTTCGCGTCGCCCAGCGTCCGCTCGGCCATCGCGGCGTCGAGAGCGGCCGTACGGTCCGCTGCGCACCAAACCGAGCGCATCGCTTGTCCGGTGCTTGAGTCGGCACCTTCGCGAGGCCACGCGTAGTAGGCCACCGTGATTCCTTGGCGATTGAGCTCTGCGACCTGCTTGTGGAAGAGCCTGCAGTAGCCGCAGCTGAGGTCGGTGAACACGTGGACGATGCGACGCGGATCGACCCCTCCGGCCGCGGGGTAGACCAGTGCGCCAGGCGGGGTCCCTTCGCGGAAAGCCGTAGCGCGGAGAGCCGTTCGATGCATCTCGCTCAGTGACCGTCGCGTCCTGAGGTCAACAAGATCGCCATCAAGCAGGTAGCGGCCATCCGTCGAGACAAGGCCGCTGTGTCCTTGTGCTTGGAAGAACAGCATGCCCGGCATCGGTGCGGGCTGGAGGTGCTCGACTTCGAGCCCCGGGAAGGCTTTTTCGAGCGCCGCTTCGGCAGTACGGGTGTCAACGGCTTGGGCGGACACCGACGACGCGACGGCGGCGTTGAGGGCCGTAAACAGAAGGGTCCAGATCAGCTTGGGCATGGCGTGCTCCGCTTGGGGTGTGCGCGCCATTGTCCCGATGGCCTCGGCTGCGGCCGGGTTGAATGGTCACTCTTTTTCGCGCCCTTCGCTCCCGGAGAGCGGCGTCCAGCAGCCCAAAGTGGTGTCACCACGAGGTGCTGCCATGACCGACTACGAACTCCCCGCCGCCCAGGATGACCCGCCCTACATGGGCCCCATCCGCTCCGATGACTTCTTCACGATCGCCAGCGCGTTCTGGCTCGGGTTCTTCCTCGACCAGATGACGTTCGGCTTCCTACTGGGGCTCGCGCTCGTGTGGCCGAGTCGGAAGTTCCGCTCCGCTTATCCCGATGGGGTGGTGGGTCACTACCTGTGGAGCGTCGGACTGTTCCCGAACCGCGCGAGGGGCATCGTCCACCCGTTCATTCGACGGATCCACGCCGCATGAACCTCAAGCGTTACGCATCTACCCTCGACGGGGCGATGGCTCTCAACCGCTGGCTGCTGATCGCGTTGATCGGGATGGTCGTCGTGATGGGCCTGATGAGCATCGAGCGCATGCTCAAGTCCCAGCCGATCACGATCGAGCCGCCCCCCGGGCTCGCCGAGACCAGCACGGTTGATCGCAACCGCTCGGATCCGCAAGTGATGGTGGCCCAGGGCCTGTACTGGGTGACCTTGCTGGGTAACGTTACCCCGGCGACGGCGGACTTCCTCAAGCGGAACGTCTCGAAGGATCTCGCGCCGTCGATCTATCAGCCGGTGGTCGACGCGATCGACGCCCAGACCCAGCAAATCGAGCGCGAAGGCTTTCGGATCGCGTTTTCCCCGACGTTGGCCCGCTACGAGCCCAGCATCGAGCGCGTCTTGATCACTGGCGAGATCACCGTGATCGACCCGCGCGGCAATGAGGCTCGCGAGCAGCGGACCTACGTCCTCGGCGTCACCACCAAGAACTACCGCCTGCTGCTCGACTCGTTCGAGGTCAAGCGCGGCGCGTGGACCCCATCGGAAGCCCGCTGACATGCGTCGCCTCATCGTCGCCTCGATTCTCCTTTCGCTCACCGTCTCGCTCCCCGCGGCGGCCTCGGAGTCCCTTCCGTCTCTTCCGATTGCCCCGGCTGCCTCGGACTCGAGCCCGGCTGCCGCCGCCCCTCTGCCGGTGCCAGGTCTGCCGACACCGGCAGCGTCGCCGAACGCCAGCACGCCGGCAGCCCCGCCCCCGGAGCCGAACGCTCCGGCGAGCGCCAATGTCCTCCAGCAATTGGTGCGGAGCGCGCCGCAAGCGCCCCGTATGCGGATGCGCCCGCCGCCGGCCGAGATCACGCTGCGACCCGGTGTCGCCGAGCAGTTGCCGATCGCCCGGAACGTACTCAATCGTCTCGTCGTTCCCTTTGCGGAACCGCGCGTCCGTGTGGCCGATGACGAAACCACGACGCTCGATGACATCAAGATCGAAACGCAGGGCAGCGTCCTGTTCGTGACGCCTCCGCCGGGTGATCAAGCGGTCTCGGTGTTCGTCGAGGACAAGGCTTCCCCGCTTCGCAGCTTCGCGCTCACGCTGATCCCGAGCGACATCCCCCCGGTCTCGGTGACCCTGCGTTTGCCCGGTGGCACGGAAACACAGGCGGCCATTGCTCCCGCGCCGGCGGCCGCCCAGCAGTTCGAGCGCGACCAGCCTTTCACCGCGGCGATCTCCGGGCTCTTCCGCGCCCTGGCGCAGCAGCGCCTCCCCGAGGGCTACGGCTTGACGGAGCTTCGCGGCGCGCACCCGCTGATGCCGGAGTGCCGGCTCCCGGGCCTGCGTGTCCTCCCGGCCCAGTTCGTCGAGGGTCACGCCATTGTCGCCATCGTCGCTCGTGTCGAGAACACGTCATCCCGCACCATCCATCTCGACGAAAGCGCCTGTGGTGCGCCAGGCGTGCTCGCCGTCGCAGCCTGGCCGCAGGTCGAGCTCGCGCCGGGGGATAGGACGGAGCTCTATGTCGCGCTCGCCCGGCCCACCGCGCCGTCGGGCGCTCGCCGACCGTCGACCATCGGGAGTGGCCTCTAATGGCTGGCACTCCGACCCTCGGTACACGCTTCAATGGCCTATCGCCGCAGGCCAAGCAGGCCATTCTTCTCGGCGGCGTTGGTGCTCTGATCTTCGGCGTCGTGTTCCTCATGGCGCCATCCACGGACCAGGCCCTGAAGCCCGTGGAGTCCAATGAGCCGGAAAGCGTGGGCAATCTGCTCGCGCCCGAGGACGCCAGCCGCACGATCGGCCTCCAAGGCGTGTCGAAGGATCTGAGCAGCTTGGAAGAGCGCTTCGCTCGACAGGATCAGCTGCTGCAAGCGCAAGCGACGCAGCTCGAGGCCCTTCGAAATGAGCTGGCCGCTCGGAACCAGTCCAATGCGGCCGAAGCACTTCGTTCGCAGGTGGCGAGTGCGCAGACGAATCTCGGTGGCTCGAGCACGACCGCGGCGGTCAACACAGGGCCTGCCGTTCCGCTGCCGCCGTCGATGCGCATCCGAACCTTTGAAGCCGCGCCGGCGGAGCCGGCAGCTGCCGCCGCAGAGACGGCGGACGCCGCGAAGCCGCCGACGGCCTACATCCCGAGCGGCACCATGCTCTCTGGCGTTGTCCTGACCGGCATCGATGCCCCGACGGGGCGCAACTCGCAAGGGCAGCCGCTACCGGTGCTCGCTCGCCTGAAGGCCGACGCCATTCTTCCGAGTCTGCGCCGCTACGACGTGCGCGAAGCCTTCATCGTCGGCTCGGGCTATGGCGATCTGTCCAGTGAGCGTGCCTACATCCAGGCCGTGAGCCTCAGCATGGTCCTGCGCGACGGCCGCGTCATCGACGTCCCTCTGCGTGCCGCTGCGGTGGGTAGCGACGGCCGCCTTGGTCTACGAGGCCGCTACGTCTCCAAGCAGGGCAGTGCCATCGCGCGTGCCGGTCTAGCCGCGATCGGTGACGGCATCGCTCGCTCGCTCCAGCAGAGCGCGACTTTCAACGCGGCGGGAAACGCTGGCGTGCTGGACCCCTCCGTCGTCGGCGCCGCTGGATTGCAGTCCGGCGCGAGTGGCGCGCTCGATCGGCTGTCCCAGTACTACCTCGACATCGCTGACCAGACGTTCGGCGTGATCGAAGTGCCGGCGGGCCGCGAAATCACCTTCGTCGTGCTCGAGGGCCTCGAGCTCGCGCAGGCCGGCGTCATCGTCCAGTCCTGAGGACCCCAATGAACCGTCTCTCTCCTTTGCTGCTCTCCCTCGCCGCCATCGCCCTGAGCGGTTGCGTCAGCGGCGCCTCCAGTCGCTACTCCTGCGCTGAGCCCGGTGGCGTTCGCTGCATGTCCCCGGTCGACGTGTATGAGGCCACGCACTCGACGTCGTCCCTGGAGGGCGACGCGGGAAAACCTGTGGGGCCATCCCGGTCGTCGGCCCCTTCGAACCCGACCGGGACGACCGGCATCGTGACCACCAGCGTCGGGCTGATGCTCGGCGAGGCGACGGCGACGGCCGCCACTGATTCGACCGAGCCGTTCCGCACTCCGGCTCGCGTTCTGCGCATCTGGATCGCCCCTTGGGAGGACGAGACCGGCGCGCTCCACATGCCCGGATTCGTCTACTCGGAAATCGAGTCCCGCCGCTGGTCGGTGGGCGAGCCGATGCCAGACGTTTCCCCCCAACTCACCCTGATTCCCTCCACCACCAACGAAGGTGCTCCATGAAGACCCTCATCTCCCGCCACGCCCCCACGCTCGCCATCCTCAGTCTCGCGCTGCTCCCGTCGGTCGCTTTCGCCTCCGGCGGTGGCACGGACGCGGGGGGCTGGGAACTCGTCGAACTCTGGAAGGGCTGGATGACCGGATGGCTCGGCGCGCTGATCGCGATCATCGGGCTGTTCAGCGGCATCGTCCTCTGGATCTGGAAGCGTGATCCGTGGATGGTCCTCGGTGCGTGGATCGCTGCCGTCCTTCTCGTGAAGGGCCCGGACCTGTTGATCGCCATGTTCAACGCGGGCCTGTCGGGCTGAGGAACTGCCGGTGAACTCCGAGAATCCTCGCTTCCGCGCGTTCGGCGCGGTCCACGCGGCGGACCCGCAGCGCGAACTGTTCGTCGTTCCGCCCGCTACATCAGGCGGCCGCGGGCGCGTGGCGTTCGGGTTTCTGCTCGCGCCTGTCGCGGGCAACGATCCGAAGACCGAGGAAAAGCTTCGCCTTCTGCATCGGATGGAGTGGCCGGATGGCACCGGCATTCAGACCACCCTGTCGGCATCGCCCGACCTCACGGCCGTTCTGAGTCGATTCGCGGCGAAGCGGCAGGGCGCATCGAGCGACCTGCTTCGGGCCTCGGCCGCGGAACGCCAGGCGTTCTTGCGAAAGGCCGTCGACCAGCCGCTCCGTGAGGTGGGTGCGCTCCTGCGTGAGGTCCAGGTCGCTCTGAGCTTCAGCGTTCCCTATGAGGGTCTGCTTCCCTCGGACGACTTCATGGACAACCTCGCGACGCTGCGCAACGGGGTTGAGGAACTCTTGAAGGGCGCCAAGATCGGCTCCGTGCGCATCAATGCAGATCGCTACCTGCGATTCATGGAGTCCATGCTGAACCCCGGCGAGGACGCAGCATGGCGGCGCTCTACGAGCACGACGGCCGATGACTCCGTCCTGCTTTGCGATCAGGTCCTCGATCCGGGCCACGCCATCGAGAGCGACGAAGACGGATTGTGGTTGGAGGGCCGGCACCGGGTGACGCTGCTCTCGCCAAAGCACTACCCGAAGCGTGGGTTCTTTGGTCTGGCCATGCGCTACCTCGCCGACTGGACGAAAGGTGACCGCGGGCTGCCCGAGAACGTCGTCATCACCCTCAACACGCTGATTCCCAACCAGCAGAAGGCCAAGGGTGCAGCGGAGTCGGCGAAGAATGCGGCCCTTCACTTTTCGGAGAACTCGCTCGCGAAGTTCATCAAGTCCTACGGCCAGCGCCGCGACGCGTGGAAGGCCATCACGGACCACTACGACGATGGCGACGCTGCTGTTCGCGGGTACCTCAACGTCGCCCTGATCACGCGCGGTGCGTCCTCGTCTGAGGAGGCTCGCCGCGAAACGGTCGTCAAGGCCAATCGGCAGGTGACCAACGCCATCGCCTACTTCCAGGAGATCGGCGGGGCAGGCGGCTTTCAGATGATGCGCGATCGCTACATCGTGCTTCCGCTGTTCGCGCAGATGATGCCGATGGCCATCGATCCGGACCTCGACATCCTCGTCAGCCGCTACCGCACCTGGTCGGCGCGCATCGCTGTCGGCCTCATGCCGCTGATGGCCAGCTGGCGCGGGACGGGCAACCCGCTGATGTCGCTGATGACCCGCGATGGACAGCTCATGGGCGTCGACGTCCGCGAGACGGATACCAACCAGAACTTCCTTTTGGTTGGCGCCTCCGGTGGCGGTAAGAGCTTCCTCAGCAACCACCTTGTCGAGAACTGGTTGGCGGAAGGCGGTCGCGCGACGTTGATCGACGCCGGCAACAGCTACCGGACGACGTGCTCGATGCTCGGCGGCCAGTACCTCAGCTTCGGGAAGGGTTCGACCATTTCGGTCAATCCGTTCACCCACATTGCCGATTTCAAGGACGATGCCGAGCTCATCGGCGAGATCCTCCAAGTGATGGCGGCGCCGCGCGACGGCCTTACGGACTACGAGTTCGCAGGCCTCAAGCGAATCACGGCCGACGTGTTCGCGACCAAGGGTAACGCCACCCAGATCGACGACATCGAGGCTGCCTGTCTGCAGTCGACCGATCCGGCAATGGTGCGGATCGGTCGACAGCTCTTCTCGTTCACCAGTCGAGGTGAGCATGGCTCGTGGTTCGCCGGGCCCAGCACGCTCGATCTGAGCAATCCGCTGACGGTGCTCGAGCTGGACGACCTGCAGAGCAAGCCGACCCTGCAGCGCGTGATCCTGATGATCCTGATCTCGCAGACCGAGCAGGCCATCTATCGTGGCAATCGCGAGCAGTGGAACCTCGTGCTGATCGACGAGGCATGGCAGCTTCTGGCCCGCGACGACACCTCGCCGTTCATCCAAGCGGCCTACCGGAAGTTCCGAAAGTACAAGGCGTGCATCGGCATCGTGGCGCAGAACATCGGGGTGATCTGGGACTCTGCGGGTGGCCGCGCGATCACGTCGAACTCGGCCACCAAGATCTTTGTGCCGCAGAACCGCGAAGAGCTTGACGCCATCGCCGCGGAAGGCCGTGCGTCGATCGGGGAGTACGGCATGCTGCTGGCGAAGTCCCTCCAGACGACCCCGGGCCAGTTTTCGGAAGTGCTTTGGCAGACCGATCGCGGCATGGGCGTGGGCCGCCTCGTGGTGAGTGACTTCCACAAGCTGCAGTACAGCTCGACGCCCGATGAGGTAGCGGCGCTGCAGAAGCTCCAGGCACAGGGACTGCCGGCGGGCGACGCCATTCGCCAGCTCGCGGGCCGCCGTGCGGCCGGCCGGAGGGCAGCATGACGACGGAGAAGGAGCGTCAGGGGCCCGGTTGGCTCTGGGTGGTGGTTTGGCCGCTCATCGCTGCCGGTAGCTCCTCGTTGCTGACCTACTTCCTCACCGTTGGAACGATCGCCGACGGCCTGGCGGCGCGTGCCCCTGTCGTCGTCTTGGAGGAGGAAGCCTTCGTCGAGCGGCATGGAAGCGTTGAACGCGGCCTCGAAGAGGCCAAGCTCCGTGCTCGCGCCCTCCGTGACGCGGGCTACATCGTCCTCGAGGAGGGGACGGTGGTGGCTTATCCCGAGTACATCGAGGTGAGGCCGTGACGCGGTCTCGCGTCAGCGAAGCGTATCGCGCCGCTGCCGTTGGTCTGATCGTGATGGGACTCGGCGCTGTCGCCATCGACTCGTTTCCCTTCCGGATCGGACGATCGTCGGAGACGCCCCGGTGCTTGCCCTACGAAGTCATGCTGCTCGACTACCGGACGTCCACGCCCGCGCTTGATGATTACGCGGGATTCCGCAGCATCGGCATTCCCAACTACGCGGACGGGTCACTGTTCGTGAAGCGCGTGTTTGCGGGTCCCGGCGACACCGTCCGTGTCTACCCGGATCGCGTCGAGCGCAACGGCCTCGTCGACCTGCCAATCACGGTCAGCCCGCGGATCGCCGCGAAGCTCGGCGTTCGTCAGGACTCTGTCGTGCGCGAGTGGGTCCTTGGCGCCGAAGAGTGGTTCGTGGTCGGCACGACCGCGGAGTCGTTCGACTCACGCTTCTATGGACCGATCCGCACGGAGCAATTTGTCGCAAGGGCGACCGGTCTATGGTGAGACGTCTCCTGTTCGCGCTGGCGCTTGGCGCCGCTAGCCTCGCCTTTGGTGCCGACCCGACGGCCGAGGAGCTGGCGCGTCGCGCCGTCGACCAATCGGCGCAGTACGCGGACGACGTCGAAGCGATCGTCGCCGGGAACCGCGCCGCGGCCGCCGCCGTGGATCCGGCGCAGCGTGCGGAGCTCGAGCGGATCGCCGATGCTGCCCGCGCGTCGGCGGCGCAAGCTGCTCGCGATGTCCCCGGGGCGCCACTCCCCGAAGTCCCCGCTCCCGCTGGAACCACCTTTCGCGTCCTCGTGTCCCAGGCGCTTCCCGCCGCGGAGCTACAGGCGCTTGCGCAGTCAACGCTCGAACGGCCCAATCTCTCGCTGGCCTTCAGGGGCTATCGACGCGGGCAGACGCCGCTCGACTTCATGCGCACGCTGCGTGGCCTATTGGCGCGCAACGCAAGCCCGGAACGGGCCCCTGCGATCACGCTGGATCCGCCGCGCTTTTCCGAAGTTGGCGCGAGTCTCGCTCCAACCCTCGTCGCGTATGGCCCCGATGGGAAACCATTGGCGTGGGTGGCGGGCGTGTCCTCGATCGACTGGCTGGAGCGTGAGCTCCGGCGTGGGCGCCGCGGCGACTTGGGCGTCCAAGGACCGGCTCTCCCGATCGTTGAGGAAGACCTGATCGCCGTCCTTCGGGCGAAGATCGAGAAGACGGATTTCTCGGCGGACATTGAGCGGGCGCGAACCGGATTCTGGGGCGGCTTGCCCGCCGTCCCGCTGATCCCCGCCGCGGTCGACCGGACGCGACGCATCGATCCGACGTTTGTCGTGACGCGAAACGTCACCGCCCCCGATGGGACGGTGCTCGCGGCGGCTGGCCAGCGCGTCAATCCGCTCGATCGCGTGCCTTTCCATGAAGTGATTTGGGTGGTTGATCCAAGCCGACCTGAGCAGCTGACCTACGTGGCAGACCGCGTTCGGAGCGAGGGAGCGAGTCGACCGGTGATGGTGATTGCTACGCATCTTCCCTTCCGCACGTCCGACGAATGGGAAGAGGCCGGCGTCCGGATGGGTTCGTCCCTTCTTCTTCTTTCTGAGGCGATCCGCGATCGCTTCCAGTTGGAGCGCACACCGACGCGTATCCACGCCGAGGGCGGCCGCTTCGTCGTCGTCGAACATCACGTTGTCGCAAGGTCGCCGCAATGAATCGCTTCGCTCATTGGCTCTTCGTCGTTCTGGCCGTCGCGGCGGGCTCCATCGCGCCCGCTCGTGCACAAGAAGCTTCCGCGGGGTGCATGCCGAGTAACCCCGCCACGTTGGTCAGCTCGAGCTTCTGCTACACCTGCCTGTTCCCGATGCAGATCGGGGGTGTCGCCATGGGCGACTTGCGAAGCTTCCCCAAGGACATGGCACAGGGAGGCTGCCTGTGTCCCGGGCGGTTCGGAATCACGACGCCGGGGCTGGTCAACGGTGCATGGATCCCGACGCATCTGGTCGAGTCGACGCGCTCCGCGGGCTGCTCATCGGTCCTCGGTGGCACCAGCCTGCTCGGCTCAGCGTTCGGCAGCGCCCGCGCCGGAACCCATCTGAAGCGGAACGACACGTCGTCCATCTCGGGCTACCACGTGAACATCTTCACGTATCCGACGTCCATCGTGACGGACTCGCTGCCCTTCGCCGCCTGCTCGCTGCCGCCGATGCCTGAGGCGTTCAACCTCGAGTACATGTCCTCGTTGGATCCGATGTTCGCGTCTGACGCGTTGTCGTTGGTGATGACACCCGACGCGGTGTTGTTCGCGAACCCCATCGCGCAGACGGCCTGCTCGGCCGATGCCGTCGCCTCAACCTTACTCGGTCCGATCAACGCCCTTTATCACTGCGCCGGGACCTGGGGGTCGGTGTTTCCGCTGACCGGGCACGCGCCTCAGGCGGATGCGGCGATCAAGGAAGCTCTGCTGTCGCAGACGCGAGCCGTCGCGGTCCAGCATCGTCGTCTGTCGATGTGGCTTCGCTACACGCCACTGGCCGTCTGCACGAACGTGCCGATGCCGGTCATGCCGAAGGCGCAGTACAAGTTCCAGTCGACCAGCCCGATTCCGAACGCCTTGTTCAATCTCTGGATCGGCTCCGACGTCACGCTCACCAAAACCGAGAGCCTGACCATCCCCGTGGTCGGCGAGGACTTCATCTCCACCCTGTGGTCGTTCGAACAATGCTGCGGGAATCTCTGATCGACCTCACGGGCGCGGAGCGCGTCCAATGCCCGAGCTGCAGCGCGCTCCTTCCGGCCGGCGGCTGGTACCACGATCGCCCGATCATGTTGCCGTGTTGCGGCGAGCTCGTAACCTTCCTCCCCGGGCCGCCGCCGCAGTTTCGACTCTCTGAGCCGAGGATCCCGATCTAGCGGTTGCGCCGCTTGGAGCCTCCGCGCATCCCGCTTGATCTGCGAATCTATGGTCATGAACGACGTTCTCGCCATCGCGCTCGATGCCCAGGTCCTACCGTGGGTGGCCGCCGTTTTCGGCGCAATCGCCGGGAGCTTCGCGAACGTGGTGGTCTATCGGCTTCCCCCGCGAATTCAGTGGGCTTGGCGTGCGGAGGCCAAGGGCATCCTCGAGATCGAGCAGGAGAGCGAGCCCGCTCCTCCCGGACCGACCGAAGGCCGCTCGCGCTGCCCGGGATGCGGTAGTCCGATCCGCGCCAGGGACAACGTGCCTGTGTTGAGCTGGCTCCTTCTCCTCGGTCGAGCTCGATGCTGCGGCATGCGAATCTCACCGCGCTACCCGTTGGTCGAAGCGGGGATGGCCGCCCTGTGGGGGCTTCTGGTTGTCTTGCATGGCCCCACGTGGTTCACCGCCGCCGCGGTGGTCGGGACGTCGATCCTGGTGGTCGCGGCGCTGATCGATGCGGACACCACGTACCTGTTCGACGTGCTGACGCTCCCTCTGCTTTGGCTGGGGCTGGCCGTTGCGGCCCTTGGCGGCCCGGTTTCTCCCTCGGCAGCCATTGCCGGCGCCATCGTCGGATACGGTCTGCCCTGGGCGTTCTCCAAGATCTACGGTGCGGTCCGCGGACTCGACATCGTTCTCGGCGAGGGTGATCTCAAGCTTCTCGCTGCCATCGGCGCGTGGGGTGGCTTTGCCGCCGCGATCGGGGCTTTGGTCTTGGGCGCCATCCTCACGTTGCTGGCCATCATCGTTGCCATGGCCCTGAAGGGCAGGGGAGTGGCCTCCGGCCTTCTGCCGTTCGGTCCGGGACTGATCGTCGCGGGTTGGCTGCTCATTTTCGTTGTGCCCGCGCACACGGCGTTCGGCTTGCTCGCACCGTGAGCCGGCGCTTCATCACGCTTCGCGTTCACGACCGGAAAGCGCCGGGCGACGCCCTATCGGGACGCGAGACCGTTGCGCTCCTTGCGGCGTTCGCTCACCACGACGCGCCGGCGGGGAGCTGGCAGGTCCGCCTGGCGCAGACGGTGCTCCGGCAGCTGCGCGACGCCAGCCACTGGCTTGCGTGCGACTGCCGCGCCGAGGCACCTCTGCTGGTGCCGGTGCTGCGCGAAGGGCAGCTGCACCTTCGTCGCGAGGGCGAACACGACGCCGCCTGCCCGTTCTTCCACGTTCCAGAGGAGCGGTCTAGCCCCGTTGGCGAGGCGCCGCCGCCGCCGGCCGCTGCACTGCCTGTCGTCGATCTCGACGCTCGTTTACGGCAGCTGTTGGCCGCGGCAGGGACGAACCGCATAGCCGCCTCAGACGTTGATCCGAAGAAGCCCATCCTCAAGGAGGTCCCCGAGGCCTACCGGCGCATCGAGGCGGCGCGACGCGAAGCCGCCGTCGCGGGCGGGTTGCTGGCGGGCCCCGTCGTTGGACATCCGCGAGGAGCGGTTGGATTCCTCGCCGGGCTCCGGTCCGCCCACGAAGCCGACGCAGGCGCTCCAACGCACGGGTGGTTCCTCGGCTTAGTGGACGCCATTGAAGAGGGCGACGACGGCGAGCGCGTGCTCGTGGGTACCGCGGCGGGTCAGCCGTTTCGCCTCGAGGTGTTCGGCGCCGTTCGCCGCCAGGGCGCGCCGGGGACGGAAGGGCCCTTCTGGGTCCTCGCACTCGCCGGGCGGCGAGCATCCACCGGTCGATTCGAGTTCCTCGCCGCTAGCGCGCTGCCGGCGGCGTCAAAGGGCTTGTTGCTTCCGGTTCTAGACGCCACCGATCGCTGGCTCGGGCGAATGCTCGTCGACCAGATCCGGTATTGGACGTCGCTCTCCTGGGGCGCGAACGCCGGCCTCGCGCTCGAGCGTCCAATGGCGGGGCCACGGGCGTGGTCGTGGGCGGTGGTCAATGCTGCCGGCCAGCGGCTCCTCGAGCTCCGACCGGTCGATGCAGCCGCGAAGCCCGAAACCAGCGAGGGCGTGCAGGAGCTCCGAAAGCAGTGGACGACCGCTGTCCGGAAGGCGGTACTCGGCCTAGTGGAGCGTACCGGCTGAGCGGGATCGAACTGTTACGGTGAGGGGGGGGTACGACGCTAAGTTCGTGTTTCGCTTGGCCTTTCCGGTCAGGGTTTAGCGGCTAAACATGCCGGCTTGGCGAATCTCCGCGCTCGCTAGAATGGGGCCACGACAGGAGCAGATCATTGGCGAAGCCTTCCGGAAACAACGCAGCTACCCTCCGGGTCCCGCCGCATTCCATCGAAGCGGAGCAGGCCGTCCTAGGTGCGCTGATGCTCGATCCGAGCACCGTCGATGACGTGGCTGATCTAGTGTCGCCTGGCGATTTCTATCGCCGCGATCACCAGTTCCTGTTCCACGCGATGCTCGATCTCAACGCCAAGGGCGCGCCGATCGACGCGGTCTCGATGGGGGAATGGCTTCAGTCGGTCGACGCTGAAGCCCTGACGGGCGGCCTCCCGTATCTCGTACAGCTGGCTCAGACGACGCCCTCGGCGTCGAGTGCGCGCTTCTACGCGGGCATCGTCCGATCCAAGGCGATGCTGCGCCAGGTCATCGAGCGGGCGACGGAGGCGGCCGAGCTCGCCTTCGCGCCTCTCGACCTGACCGACGAGCAGGTGGTCTCGAAGGCCGAAGAGCTCATCCTCTCGGTCGGCGAGAAGGCCCGAACGGGTGGCGAGGATGTCCAGTCGCTCATGCCCTCACTGAAGGCAGCGATCGAGGATCTCCAGTACCGCTACGAGAACCCGGGGAGCCTGCGTGGCGTGCCGACGGGTCTGCGGGATCTCGATCAGAAGACACTCGGGCTGCGAGATGGAGCGTTGATCGTCGTCGCCGGCCGCCCGGGTATGGGCAAGAGCACCCTGGGGCAAGGCTTCGTTGAGGCCGTGCTCGAGCAGACGAAGAAGGCCGTTCTCGTCTTCAGCCTCGAGATGTCCTCCGAGGATTGGACGGGCCGTTTGCTTTGCTCGCGAGCGCGCATCGACGCGACACGGTTCCAGACCGGTCAGCTGGAGGACGAGGATTGGGCCAAGGTCACCGCGGCAACAGCGGAGATGGCCGGGTGGCGGGACCGTTTGTTCTTCAGCTACCAGTCGTCGATCAGCCCAGAAGTGGTTCGAAGCCGCGCTCGCCGCCTCACGCGGAAGCACGATGTCGGCTTGATCGTGATCGACTACCTGCAGCTGATGGCGGCCCCCGGATACGCGTCCGAGAATCGCGCGACCGAGGTTGCAGCGATCTCCCGCCAGCTCAAGGGAATGGCCCAAGAGCTTCGGCTTCCTGTTGTTGCCCTGTCCCAGCTGAATCGCGGCGTGGAGTCCCGAACGGACAAGCGTCCGAATCTTTCTGATCTGCGTGAGAGCGGCGCCATCGAGCAGGATGCGGACATCGTGATGCTCTTGTACCGCGATGAGTACTACAACCGCGATTCAGAAGCTCGCGGCAGGGCAGAGATCATCCTCGCCAAGCAACGCAACGGTGAGGCTGGCACAGTTGAGGTGAGGTTCAACGGCGCACAGTGCCGCTTCGCTGATCTATAGACCCCTCACGGAATGGAGTCCGCACATGGCATTTCTCGCAGAAACACTCGTTGACGAGTGGCTCAACCGGCAGGGCTTCTTCACTGTTCGGGGGATGAAGGACGGCGTGGCAGAGATCGATCTTCTCGGGGTCCGGCCGGCCGCGAATGGCCTGGAAGCGTGGCATGTCGAGGTACAGACCAGTTTCCGCCCGATCGGCTACATCGCGCCTCTCTCGACGGAGCAGGTGACTGGCTTCGCGAAATCGCGGACCAGCGCGAAGCTCCGACCGGCAGAGGTGATGGAGCAGGCGGTCGGTGGCTGGGTAGCGAAGAAGTTCACGTCTCGCCAAAAGCACCAGACGCGCGACCGAGCCTGGCCGGGGTTGTCGTGGCGGTTCGTTTTCGTGCATGCCTTGGTCAAGGACGAGAGGGAGCTCTCGTTCATCGCGGCACGCGGTGTTGAGGTCGTTCCATTCCATCGAGTGCTCAACGAACTGCGCCACGGGCTCTCGGATATCCGCGGGAATGCAGGAACGGACGTGTCTGAGATTGTTGAGTACTTCGCGCAACACAATCGCGACTAATGTCGCGGCATAGCCGCTCGATGGGTGGTTGATGTTCTCGGTGGACCGAATGGCCTGCGTACCCAACGAGAGTCCATTGCCTCAGGCCCTAGTCCGTACAGCGATTCAACGGAGGAACAATGAACGCAACTAGACGCTTCATCCTTGCCTGCGGGTTCATGGTGCTTCCGCTCGGGACCGCTGCGGCAGTTCCGACCAACAGCGCTGATGTCATGCTGCGAAAGGACGCCCTCGTCCCCGCGGCTTTTACCGGCACCCAGCTTCTATTTTTGGATCCGACGTTCACCGAACTCGCGCCGTCGGTGAAGGAGATCAACGTCTGGTCGACCTCAACCATCGAGATCGATGGGTACAGATCTTCCGTTTCTACGCTCCGCGTGGATTGCGGCAGTCGTGAATTCGCCATCGTGGGATTCGCAGGGTTCCGTTCCACTTTCTGGGGTGGCGACCCCGCTGTTCACAACCAGTCGAACACGCCGCCGCTCTGGAAGCCCATCAGCGCCTCGTGCTCGCTGTTGAAGAGCGTATGCACTAGCGAGAGATCGGGGCGCACCATGTTCTATGGGCCTAACGAAAGCGCATCGTGCTTCTAGGCACTACTGGGGAAAACAGGATGGGCCACTCCGGAAGCACGGCAATGGCCTGCTGTACTGACCTTTCTTTCTCTAGGGCTCAAACGAACGAAGGACCGCGCGAAGCGTTCCAAACATTTGGGCGCGACGCTTTGCGGAAACAGAGGCGGTAATCGCGACTACTCTTCTATGGATCTCGTCGACATGGTCATGGATGCGACGACGCGGGGTCGTTCGGCGAGGCGTAGTCCGAGGTGGTTTCGTTTCTTCCCCATGTTTCGGAACACCAGTGCCGCGCATCGGGCCGGCACCGGTCACCAGCCACTTCACGTTCACATCGAGGGCGTGCGCCATGCAAAGGGCTGTTTCAGCCTTCATGGCTACCGATGCACCGCGACAGAGGTTATTGATCGAGCTTTGGTCTAGATTGACCGCGCGAGCCACGTCCGACTGCGTCACTGGCTTGCCGTGAGTGTTGGAAGCTTGGCGCATGGCTTCGTTGATGCGATCGGCCAACGAGTTGCCTGGCCTCTCAACATTGAGCGCGGGGAGTGGGCAGGAGACGCCCTTGGGACGCGGCATGTCAGTGCTCCTCGCCGATGGGCGTGTTCCGCGCTGTTTGGCGCGATGCACGCCATGCGTTCGGCGTGAGTTCGAACCCGCCAGTCACCCTCCTTTTCGGTGGGCATGCCCAGCCCACCAACGGACTGCAGCGGTGTGCAGTGGTTACCGCAGCTTCTTTCGAGGCCGTTGTCGCGTGCATGCGTTTCTCCCGCATCGTCTTTCCATGAACGCTAACAAGCTCATCGCTCGCAATGGCGGAGAAATGCCGCCTGAAAAAGCACTCCTTCACTCGATGGGCGGCTAGGCGGAGCACAGTGCAGGCGCTCGGATCGTGATCAACGTATCGGTCAGAGCTGGTCGAAGCGCTGGTGCGACGTCTCCCAGGCTTCGAGTAGCGCGGAGACTCGGATTCCAATCCCCCAATCAACGTGCCAAGCGAACGGCTGAAACTCTGCGGAAGCGGAACTGGTCAGTATCGCTAGCCGAGGTGGTCAATGCGCTCGGCGAAGGCGGGCAGCCTTGTGGCGCTTTGCAGTAGACGACTCTCAGCGCCCGCAATCGGGCCACTCCACCCAGTCGGGGGCAACTTCGTCATCGATGTGTCCCTTGGCGTCCTTGTCTGACGAGCTCGCGATCTCCTCGCCTGCCCCATTTGTGGGCGCAAGACGGGCGGTCTCGTGCAGTTCGCGCGAGTAGCCCCGCACATCGAAGCTATAGACACAGCCGCGCTCACCCCTCAGCGGAACCTCAAGGTGAATGGTTTGCGAGTGCTCAATCAGCTCGCGCAGGCCCCACGGCGCACCGACGTACAGCACGCCAGTCTCCGCGGGCAACAGACGAAGTGTGGTCCATTTGGCGTCGTCGCCCTTCGCGTAGACGTAGCAACCGATCGTTCTGCAGCTCGGCTCGAGTGCGTCATCGGGCGTCCACAGAGCCATGTTGATCCGATCACCATCGTAGAGCTCGTACACGATGGAGACCGGAGGCTTGGCGGCTCGCGCTCCCAACCATCCTTCGAGCGAGTGGTTGACGGCGATTTGGAAGTCCTCCGATCCGTCATCGAACTCGGATCGCCAGTAGTTCCACGTTGGAGTCGCTTCCGGCTCGACTGGTGATGGCGAGCACGCCGCGGCGAGTAGGGCCCCAAGGACCAGCATCGTCGCTCTCTTTAGGTCCATCTATTGCCTCTCCTGGAAGGTGGATGACGGACCCTGCGCCCCCTTTAGACTCGGACTCTACCGCGGGCTTTGGATCCTCTCACCCGCTATCCCCGGACACGGGGGGCCGTTCGCTCGTGCCCCCCGACTTCGCGTGCTCCGAACCTACTCGCGGAGACTGGAGGCCTCCACCGCAAGCCGAGCAGCCAAGTCCCTGGCGTGCGCATCGTCGCTAGATTCCAGTGGGGCAGGGCGCAGACCGTCGTCTTCGACGGCGTACATAGGACCGCCAATGTCGTCGTCGTAGCTGCTTCCGTCTTCGTGAACGGCGTAGGCGCGTGGCTCCAATCCGTCGAGTTCGATGTCGCAAGCCTCCGCGAAGTAGATCCATCCCCACGCCCGGACCGCAGACCCAGCGTCGTACTCCGCAATCATGAGCTCGATCGCCTCTGGGTTTCCGCCAAGAGCTGCGCGCCGGCACGCCTGGGATGCCAGGTCGCGGCGCCCGTGGTGATCGAGTGCTTCCAGCGCAGTCATGGGCGCAAGCAGAAGCCTAGGATCGCACTCGCTAAGCCACACCGGGTCATCGAAGAGGAGTGCGGCGTCGATGCACGCATCTGCAACCCCTTTCTTGGCTGCCATCGTCAGGTACCGCTCATAGCCGGCACGAACGTCCAGCCACTCGGCGTACTCGGTCGCGAACTCTTGCTCATGCGGCTTCAGCGCTTGCCCGGCCTTCATTTGCTGGTACCAATAGGCTCCCTTTGGTGCCTCGTCGTCCTCCATCGCGTTGCTCAGCAAGCGTGCCATCGCATAAGCCGCCAAGCCCTGTTCGCGTTCCGCGGCACTCGTGATGCTTTCGCGAAGCATTTCGCTCAGGTCCTCGAGCCGAAGGTCCTCATCGGCCCAGCTGTGGTCCGACTGAGTCTCCCCCATTAGGCGCAAAACAAAGTCACGAAGGCCTACTACGCTGAGGCCGGCCGACGCGGCTAGTGCACCCAGCTGCTCCGCTGTAATGCTGGCCGCCCCCGGGTCTACGCCGAGGCCGGTGAGTCTCCGCTTGATGGCCTCGGCATCAATGGGGGCCTTCGGCTGCCCCTCGTCGAACACCGACTCGGCACAGAGCGACGCATAGGTGGTGTGGCCGAATGCGGCCGCCAGCCCTTCGTACAGATGCGATCGCGGCAGACTCACATTGAAGGTCGTGCCCAACGCCTGGTGGAGCTGGTGGACCAACGTCTTGATGTTCATATTCCAATCCTCGGTTCTATCGCTCGGGACCGGCGCACACGTTTAACGCCCCGGGCGAAAGGCCTAGGAATGGTTCTAATTACATTGGGGTATCGATGCCGGTTTCTGCTCGTGTGCAAGCAAGGCAGGCGCCTTCGTTGCACGTTACCGTGGTCGAGCTCGAGGCGCAACGGTCGTTCCTGTCCCCGGGGGGCGCCCAGACGCCCGCTGTTGCACCACACTTGAGGCTGGTCGCTAGGCCGGAGGAGGGACGATTCCGATGATCGCCGAAGGAGCCCAGATTGCGGCAAAGAAGCAGGAACGAAAGCTGTTTCTCCGGACGTACCGCGTGCCCGTCATTGAGCAGCTCTTCAAGCATCGCTTCTTTGCGACGTTTGGGCATGCCTGCTTTAACTGTGGGTTGGGAGTTTCGCCGACCGTTCTCGAGCGTTATCCCTCCGACCTATGCATGGATCACCATGTGCCGTGGATAGCCGGTGGAAGGCTGGTTGCCGGCAACATCGTTTCTCTGTGCCGGCAGTGCAATGCCGCTAAAGGCGAGAAGCTTCCCGAAGCGTTCTACGGCAGAGAGCAACTGGATCGGTTGAGGCCGCTTCTTGACGCCCAAAGCGATGTGCTCGCATTCGCTTTTGACTGGGGTGCGTGGCGAGTCGATCGCGCGGGATATCTCGTCAGCTTGGGAGTGCATCCCGACGTGGTCGAGGCTTCGATGCGTGATGAGTCCTTTTGGGGCTACGTTGGCGAGCCGCCAACGGATGGGGCTATCGATGTGAGCTTCGCGCCGTTCAGGACCGACTAGGCCGTTCCGAGTTGAGTCAGTGCGTTTGCGGTGGATTGGCCACAGAGTCATCACGACCAATGGGTTGACGTGCACGGCAGGAAATGTAGGCTTCCCGTGCAGATCGCTCGGACAGGGATGACGTCCTTACGGCGCCGAACCCGCGCTCCAGCGGCGGTGGTCACTGATTAGGGAGGATCTATGCGCTACCTTCGATGGATTGCGATTGTTCTGGCTGTACTCATTGCCGGCCCACCGGCGCTTGCTCAGTACTGGAGCGAGGAAGAGTCCCAGGACTGCATCGACGCCAGAGATGAGGCTCAGAGTTCCGCTGGCGATCTTTCGTGGGCGGCACAGCGCCTGCAGCAGTGCGCGGATTCCGAGGACTTCGACGACGACTGCAGTGCCGAGTTCTACCACGTCCAGAACGCGCACATCGACTATGAGTCAGCGGCTGGCGACGTGTCGTATGCATGCGAGTAGGTTGCCACGTCGTTTGCAAAGCGACGGTTTCGTTCCGGTTCTTTCAACTACTGCTCTGAGGCCAGAGATGTTCGTGCGTCGTGCCAATTTCCCCCTGCTCCTGCTCACTCTTGTCGGCTGTGGGGCGAGTCAGCCCCCAGAGGCGACGAGTGTCAACAGTGCAGAGCCAGCTGCACCCGTGCCGACCCCTCTCGATACCCTCGTCCCGCTTGATGCCGCAAGCCACGAGGTGCGCGGACTCATGGAAGCGTTTCGGCCTCGGCTGTTCTCCGCGTGCCCCGGCTTAGAGCGGTATGCATCGGATCTCAGCCACGTCGGGTTTGAGAGCAACCTCAGCTACGCGCCACCGGACGCGCAGCGCGTTGAAGTCGTACTTCAGGTTGCGGAAAGCCCATCGACGATCCCAGGCAGATATCGGGTGGCCGGCCACCGTTGCTTCTTTGGTGTCTCGCCCGACGGGGCCACCCTGCTTATCGGAAAGGGGACGTGCGCGATGCTGTGCAAGGACAGTACCGACGCCGATCGCGCAGACTTCGCGGAGCCCCTTGCCGAGGTTCGGCAACAGTAACCCCGGACTCTGAACAGCTTTGCTACTGAAAGCGGGGGCGTCGGTTAACTGCGTAGAAGCGGACGCCCAACCACTCGCTAGGGCGCCTGCGGTAGACCTCAGGAGAGCATCGTGACGTCTCGATTGCGTTGGTTTGGTGCAGCAGTACTGATCTTGAATCTGTGGCTGATCGGTAGGTACAACATCACCGGGCCGACAGTTCTTGTGCTGACGTTCGGTTTCGCTATTGGGTTTGAACTGATTGTAGTCAGGGCTGCTACATCATCTTCAGCGCGTCCAGATGCCTCTTTGGCAAAACCCCATGAAGCGCTAGCCACGTCGCAAGAGGTGGCTCCTGGATCCTCCGGTCAGGCGACGCTAGATCAGCAAGCCAACGATTACGGCATCGTGTCTGAGGCCGGAAGATATCGGTACAAGGACTACTGGTACGACAGGCTCGAAGATGCGGTTGCTTACGCGGAGATTGATAGGTCGCGGGTTACTAGATGCAAGTAGCATGCCGTTCGCGAAGGTGACCAATCATTCTCCTCGCCATTGATGTGGCCGTTTGGATCCACTGTTGAACGGCTGCTTTGGGCCATAAGGTGGCTCTCGCGCGATCAGACCAGCGTCGTGGTCAGGTGCCACCAGACGTGGTGATCAGCCCCTTCAGAATGCGCAGGAATGAAGGCCGGCGCACTCGCGTGCATCTTCCGCTACATCCCGCGAGGCTCTGGCAACGAGTACAAAAGCGCGTCCCGCAAAGACATCAGGTGGTGGTCGCTTCCATTGGACTGATCGCCGCCCACCATGACGACGCGCCAGATCTTTCCTTCGTGCTGCACAAGAGTTGCAGTGATCGGGATGGATGTGTCGGCGACAAGGTGGCCCCGTGCGCCGATGGCATCAAACATATCGGCGCGAGCAGCGCTCGTGTCTTCCGTCAACGCCATGTCTGCCGCCACAGCTTTCCGCCACGCTTCGAGATAGTCGTCGAGCGTGAATGACGCCGGCACCGCCTCGGACCCAAACACGACCTCCGCGCCAATGGTGGGGTTACGGAACATGTAGACCGGTAGTCCGTCGGGGCTCTGCTCCGTCGCTGCCGTCCATCCTGCGGGTAGTGTCGTTTGCCGAGAGGTTTCCGGATTCGTCCACGTCGAGGTTGCGTAGCTCGCGATCGAAGGGGCACGTCCTGCCTCCGTGAGCACGGCTTGAAGCACAAACGACCCGATGATGGCCAGGCCAGCCGCGGTAACTCGGAGGAATCCCAGTGGGCTGGAGGTGACCCTGAAGACGCCCTGATCGTAGGACGCGGACTCTCCCCGACTGAGGCGGTTGAACTGAGAACCCATCGTGAAAAGAATCACGATGGGAATGCCCATGCCGAAGCCTTGGAAGTACACCCCTACCATCCGACCCACGTATGCGGCCAGCCCCGGCTTCTCGCCCGACAAGGTTCGGACCTTGACGCCGAGCAGTGCTTTGCCAGGGGTCGTCCCGATCATTGCGAAGAGCAGGGCTTCGGCGAGTAGGACGACCGGGATGATCGCTAGGCCATAGATGACGTCGTTGCCAGGCTTCTGGACCCAGAATGCATAGGCCACAGACTGTGTCGCGATCGCAGCGCTCACGATGGCTGCGATCGGGAACCCGACGACGAGAAGGTCGATCTGGCGAGCAAAGAAGCGGCGCCAGGGTCCAGCAAGTGGCTCATTGAGAAACGCGAGATCAATCGGCGGCTCCGCCCCTCGCGCGGCTGGGTTCGTTCTTGGTGGCGTGTAGGGATCCGCCGCCGTGTTCTGAATGCTCTGCTGGCGGGGAAGAGGCGGCGGAGTCGTTGATCCCAGACTTGGTTCGATGAGTTCCCTGACGTCGCGTGCACGCTTCCATTCGGCCATCCCTTCGGACCAAACAAGCGCATCGCGACTGATCGCGCGACTCTGAATAAGGGTTCGCAACTCTTCTTCAGTGACCGGACCGGCCTTTGCGTTGTCGTCGGCGTACCACCATGTCCTTGGATCCATCTGGTTCTCCTCTTCACTTTTTAGGCTGGCCGCGCGCTCCGCAGTGCGGCAATCAGGCAGATCACTCAGCGAACCTATTGCGTGGCAGTTTGGGGCTTCCACTCGCTGGCGTCTCGTTGCGCGTCCGCCCGCTGCTGCGGCGTGAGTTGCGGCTCAAGGTTGTCCCGATTCGTTACTGCCGCTGAGTAGCCCGTGGCACTCGCGAGTAGGTACCAGAAGTACGCTCTCTGATGGTTGCGGGGCACTCCATCGCCCTCGAGGTAAAGATTTCCGAGGTTGTTTTGAGCTCCTGGGACGCCTTGCTCAGCTGCTTTCAGGTACCACTGCGCGGCGAGCTGTGGGTCTTTGGGCGTGCCCTGGCCGTATTCATGCATGAAGCCAACTTGGGCTTGGGCCCCGAGATGCCCCTGGTTAGCAGCGAGTTCGTAAAGCGAAAAAGCAGCTTTCTCGTCTTGGGGAACGCCGTGCCCGGTGAGATAGGCACGAGCAAGCTTGACCTGGCCTTCGGCGTTGCCTTGCTCCGAGGCCTTCCTATACCAAGACGCGGCAGCTGAGTCGTTTCGAGGAACACCACGGCCTTCGGAGTTCATGTCTCCCAGAGCGACCTGTGCACTCGCCACGCCTTGTTCGGCGGCGCGTTCGTACCAGGTGGCAGCTGCAGCGAGGTTTTGTTCGATCCAGCGCCCCTTACTCAGGAGCTCGGCAAAGTCGTACTGCCTGTCGCGGTCCCCCGCTTCGGCTTCGCGGTGAATCATAGCGATGAGTTCTTTGCGCGATGCATCAGCCGCTTGCGTCTCGCTCGGTGGGTACACCTCGGACGACTCGAAATTCAGCAAGAGAACCTCTTCGATTTCCTTGTTCGTAGCGTCGCTTGGGAAACTGATGACGGTGCCGGATTGAAGAGTGATCCTGATGGGGGCGGTGGATTGCCACTCGGAGGGCGCAGTGTCTTGTCGATTCGGGAGGGTGTCCGAATGGGCGGATTGATCAGCAGTGTTTGCCTGGCCGGACGCCGCATTAGTTCGCGAAAGGGCGAGGAGGCCAAGGCCCAGTGCATTTATACCGATGAGTACCGCAGCGAAGACAAGAAGATGAATCCACCAGCGGCTAACGCGCTGGTCCCGCTTGGCGATGGTTCGCCACAAGTCGCGGCTGATGCTGGCCCAGAAGATCGCCACAGCGATCGAGGCCCACTGAGCTACGAAGGCGACGTCAGGATTGACTTGCTCGGTCTGAGAGACAGAAACGGCACGCACGAGCAAAGGCCAGAACAAGCCGAACGGAAGCAGGTACAGGAGTAGGGCGGACCACTCGTGAATCCATTTTCGCCAACGAGCAAAGAGATAGGCGATCAGGGCGTAGGCGAGGGATTCGGGACCGTGCAGCACATAGGCGGCAGCGAGGAACGTGATTTCCATTTCTGTTCTTCGATGGATTGACTGAGCGACTATCGCCGACGCCGCGCCGAGGGTCGAGTGGTCCCGCTCTTCGACTTATAGCGGACCGGCGCCCGCTTCTTCACGAGAGCCCTCGAGAGGAGGACCTCGAGGCCATCCAAACGCTTGACCAAGGCTGGCGGCATGCGCACCTTCGGTGCAGGGAGGGCGGGCCGCTCATGGAGCGCCTGCAGGCCCAGAGCCACCAGATCGAGTCGGTGCAGCGCCTCGCCGATAAGCGGAACCAGCGGGCCATCGAGCCGCGGCGGAGCCGCGGCCGCTCGGAGGTCGTCGAGCTGGGTCTTCAGGCCGTGGAGCGCTTGGCTGAGCGCGGCCGGCGGCGTCGGCGCAGCTGCCATCAGGCTCAGGCGGTCGAGCTGGTCACGCAGCTGGTCGAAGAAGCCAGGCAGGGTGGCAAAGGCCTGCTCGAGGCGCGAGAGGCGATCGACCATGAGGGCGAGCTGGGACGTTGGATCCGGACCTCGGTCCCCGGCCGGCGTCTGGACGGCGAGCTCGTCGATCCGTTGCTGCAGGCGGTCGAGTCGCGACAGGATTGGGGAAAGGTCGGGCCCCGGTGTGGGCGTCGTGGTCTCCTTCGAACCAATTGCGGCCCTGAGGTCGCCGCGAAGGGTGTAGAGGGCACGCATCA
>Ga0075157_10000237_pt1 | contig 52552 bp, 35 predicted proteins | sample JI81BgreenDNA_FD_70967 | JGI IMG/M metagenome (GOLD analysis project Ga0075157, IMG submission 70967) | Wastewater effluent complex algal communities from Wisconsin, to seasonally profile nutrient transformation and Carbon sequestration -... | ecosystem: Engineered > WWTP > Effluent > Algae...
CACGAGCTTGTGGCCCTATGTACAATTCGTCAACCGTGGTAAAAAACAGTTCGAGCCAGCGCCTAAAATCGGCCGCAGCAAGGGGATGCTTGGCATGTAACAACTGATGGGTACGCATGGGATTGCCGTTGTAAGTGCCGGTGTGCAGCATCACGTTCTCCCAATAATCGTACATGCGCGGCAAGTGCTTGTTGAAATGAACCCGGAAATGCTCATTGAAAAAAGGCGCCAATTGGGCATCAGCCAGCACATGCTCGTAGAAACGATTGACTACGCGTTCTAAATCAGTGCGATTGGCTAAATCGGGTTTCATGGTTCACAAATCTTTGCGGCGGAAAATGCGGGTGGCAATGAAGACAGGTAAAAACGACCAAATAACTAACAGCACACCCGAAAACCAGGCACCGGCAGAGGTTCCGAAAAAGGTCTTGAAGAAGGCGCCGCTGTAGCCCATGAGGGCAGAAATATCGAGCTGGAGCATCATGAGGATACGGGCAAGGTCAACCGGATTGAGGCTGACCAAGATGAGGGTGGCCTTTTCGAGGGGATAATCGCTGAATTGGTACACCACCCACAGCACAAAAGCATCGTAAATGAGGGTGAAATACAGCCAGAAAGCGAGGGCTAACCCAATGGCGCGGGCTTTGTCGCGGGTGAGCACGCTGCTCAAAAAGGCCAGCGACACAAAAGCCACCGTGAGCATGCTGCCCGAAAACAGCAACATGCTGCCGCCCACCGCACCTCCGTAAAACACCAAGGGTAATCCAACCCCAATCAAAAAGGCCAATACCAGCGATAAAGCCGTGGCCACAAATTCGGCCCAGAATATCAACCGACGGTCGATGGGCTGTGCCAGCATGAGCTCAATGAATTCGTAGGAATTGTAAAAATGGATGGTACTGAACACCACGCTGATGAGCGGCACCACGATTAGCACAATGTTCATGAGCGAAAGCAGCACCTTGCCGGTATCGGCATCTAACTGAAACATGCCGATGCTGCTGAGCAGCAACAAAGCAGTATAAAAGAGCAAAAACCGGGTGCGGAGAATGTCGAGCAGGATATAGCGAATGAGCTGGAACACGGCGTATGGATTAGGCCTTGGCGGGCAGGTGGGCTTGCATGAGGTGGGCAATGGCGCGACCCAGGCGGTCTTCACCGCTTTCGGCCTTGAGGCGGGCAATGCTGTCGTGGTACAGCAACTCGCCTTCGTAGAGGTAAACCAGGTCGGTAGCCAGGTGATCGAGGTCGCTCATGATGTGCGAACTGATGATGATGAGCCGGCCGTTTTCCTTCTCGCGCACAATTTTATCCTTGAGAATTTCAACCGAAACGGGATCGAGACCGGCTGTAGGTTCATCGAGGATGAGTACGGGTGGGCGGAAGAGGAACGCCAGCGCTGCACTCACTTTTTGTCGGGTACCGCCCGAAAGGGTATGCATGCGCTTGTGGGCCATCCTGCCAAGCTGAAAGGCTTCATACAACTCTTCGTCGCGGTCGGTGCTTGCTTTGCGCACATCGCTCACCATGCTAAACAGCTGCCCGATGGTCATATTGCCCGGATAGCGGCCAATTTGCGGCATATAGCCCAGCTTTTCGCGGTAACGCCAGTGGTCGCGCACCGATTCACCGGCAACGGTAATTTCGCCTTGGTTGGGCACTACCAGGCCTAAAATACATTTGAGCAGGGTGGTTTTGCCCGAACCATTGGGACCAATGAGCGCATAGGCCTTGCCGGCTTCGAGCTCTAGCCGAAGGGAACGCAGCACGTGCAAGCGGCCAAATTTTTTATCGAGATCGCTGATGGAGATCATGCGGTTGGAGGTTAGGTTGGTTATCGCGAAGATCGACGGGGATGATGGCGGGCATGACCTTCTCGGCCCGCTCGAGCATGAATACCAAAAAGCTGCGCCAAAGCAGCATGGCAGATGGAATTTGCTCGCTCAAACTAGCAAACAAACTCACAGGATAATAAGGCACATCGCCCACCCCGTCGCGGTTGAGGTCGTAGCCCTGGTATTTATCCCAATAATTGCCATTCACGGTATTGAGCACCACATGCCCGTTGGTGGCAATGTCGAAGGTATTGCCGGCGAAGTTGTTGCGGCGCAGCGTATTGCCATCGCAACTGGCTTGCAGCTGAATGGCCCATCCGTTGCCTCTGAAAAGGTTGTTTTCAAAAAGGGTGCGGCTGGTGCCTTCCATGTAAATACCCGAAGTATTGTTCAAAAAACGATTACCGCGCACTTCACTATCGCGGATATCCTTGAGCAACAAGCCATACGCGGCCTCCCCCCAGTTTTCTTCGAATACATTGTTGAGCATGTGTACGCCTTTGGTATACATCACCGCCACCCCTGCCCCGTTGTTACTGAATACGTTGCTTTCGTAAACATTGTCGTCGCAAAACATGAAATGCAGGCCATAACGCTTGTTCTGGCGACTTTGGTTGCGCGCAATGCGGCTATTGGTTACAAATTCAAAGTAAATGCCGTCGCGGTGGCCGGTAATGTGGTTGTTTTCGATGCGCGCCCAGCGGCATTTCCACAGATGAATGCCATTGCCCAGCTCGTACTCGTTGGCAGCAGTTGCCTTGAGGCGGTTGCCGCTGATGTAAGCCGAATCGGTATTCGACAGGTGGATGCCAAAGAAGGTTTCCTCGAAGGTGTTGTTGATGAAGCGGCTGCCATGGGCGTCGTGTACCTTGATGCCGGCAAAATCGTCCATGTTGGAGCGGCCCGAGCGCCTGAAGGTGAGGCCTTGCACCTGCACCCTGGTTTTGGCAATGGTCAGGATTTCATGCTTGCCCTGGCCGTCGAGCACTGCCCCATTTTCGCCAATCAATACCAGTGGCTTTTGAATGAGCACATTGGGTTCGGTGTATACGCCGGCAGCGATTCGAATGGTGTCGCCGGGACGGGCAGCAGCCACCGCTTGCGAAAGCAGCAGGTATGGACCTGCTTTGCTCACCCGCAAAACACGGGCTTCGGCCAACTGCACACATACGAGCAAGAGGACCGTCACAAGGGTCCGCCTACTCATTTATTCAACACCTTGCTTACTTCTTCCCAATTGAGTTGCTTGCCATTGGCTGCTTCAGGATGTGCCGCACAGGCCTCTTTGCTGTCGAAAGCAGCTACGCCGCTGCCCATCGGACTGCGGATTTCGCGGGAGCCGAGGAAGCAGGCTTCGCCTGCTTTCCCAAAGGTTCCCGGCTTGTTAAAAAACACCACAACACTGTGAGCGATATCGGTTTCCTGCATTTTCTGCTCCTTTCGGAAATTCCAATAGCAGTTCAGGTCATCGAACATGAACACTTTGCCCTTGTTGGTTACGAGTTCGGCTCCAAAACGCGGATCCGATATGATCATCCTGCAATGGTTACAGGCATCTTTTCCAAAATTGATAGGCTTTGTCTGGGCCTCGCAGGCCGAAATAAGGGCCATAAAGGCCAGAAAGAGCATAGATCTCATGCGAATCAGAATTTAAGGATGCGGTAATCGCGCAGCAGTGCCACAATCACACCAATACCCGAAGTGGCCAACACCCAGCCGCCCCAATCGGGGGCCGAGTAGGCAATAAAATTGAGCAATTCTTTGGTGCCAATCAAAGGCGGCTGGTACACCATGCCGGGCACTTTAATAGCAGCATTGGGATCGAGGTTGTGACCGTAGTCGTAACCCCACAAATAAAAATCGACCAAACCTGCGGTTCCGGCAGCCAATAGCAACACCAGGAAAGTCCAAGCCAACCAGCGCTTGCCACCCCAAGCTGCAACTACCCCAAAAGCAATGAGGCCAGCAAGGATGTAAGGCATTACTTTGAACTCGGGGAACATCTCCACCTTGATGTGCTTCATGCCGATGTAGTGGTTGAGGCCATTGATGATGTCGATATCGCCCGTGAGCTTGTACAACCAGATTTTCATGTGCAGCCACTCTGGATATTGTGGTGCCCACATTTCTATTTGCCAAAAAGGCACAAAATAGGCCACCACCATGAGCAGCGAAGAAGCTGCCAAGAGCAAGCGGTTCGAACGATTTAAAGTTTTCATGGCGAATAAAAAATGGGGAGCGGCTATGGCCGCCCCCCTCTGAACTTATTTTCCTAAAGAGTAAGTGAGCGGCACGCTGCTGCCAGCAGGCGATACGCGGATATAACCTTGCATCTCCTGGTGAAGGGCCGAACAGAAGTCGGTACAGTAGAATGGGAACACGCCCACACGATCCGGAACCCACTTAAGGGTTTGGGTAGCACCCGGCATGATCAGGGTTTCGGCAGTATTGGCACCCTTGATGGCAAAACCGTGCGGTACGTCCCAGTCCTGCTCGAGGTTGGTTACGTGGAAGTATACTTCATCGCCCAGCTTGATGCCCTCGATGTTGTCGGGACCAAAGTGCGAACGGATTGAAGTCATGTACACGTGTACCTCTTTGCCCTTGCGCTCAATTTTGGTGTCATCGGGACTCTTGGTTGCGTAAGGGTGGGTGTTTTTGTCGAGCGGGTAGAATTTCACCTGCTTGTCTTTGATCAGGCTGGCAGGTAAAGCTTCGGCATAGTGGGGCTCACCAATGGTGGGGAAATCGAGCAGGAGCTTGATCTTATCGCCCGAAATGTCGTAAAGCTGTGCCGAGTGGGCCAATTCAGGTCCGGTTGGTAGGTAGCGGTCTTTGGTGATTTTGTTGTATGCCACCAGGTATTTGCCGTGCGGCTTGGTGGTTGGTCCACCTGGAACCATCAAGTGACCTACTGAGTAGTAAGTTGGTGCACGGTCAACTACTTCGAGTTTTTCGATGTCCCATTTCACTACTTCCGATGATACGAACATACTGGTGTAAGCATAACCGCGACCGTCGAATTCGGTGTGCAACGGACCCAAACCGGGCTTGGTTACTTCGCCTTTGAGTACCGATTCGTACTTCAGTACAGGAATGCCATCGTAAGTGCCTTCGTAATCCTTGCTTTCAATGGCTTTCATCATTTTGGTGAAGCTGAATACAGGAATGATGGCAGCCAGTTTACCCGAACCAATGATGTATTCACCGCTTGGATCAATGTCGGTACCGTGGGGAGACTTAGGACAAGGAATCATATAAGCGATTTCGGGGAATTCCTTGATGTCGAGCTGAATCACCTCATCCTTCATGGTCGATTTGGCGATGCCGCTGTTGTGATCGAGCACGTTGTGCGCGTATTTGGCTTTCACCACCCTGCCTTTGCCGGCTTTGATGTATTCTTCGGCTTTTTTCCAGTTCACGGCCATGATGAAGTCCTTGTCTTTCTGCGAAGCGTTTACTTCCAACAGGGTGTGCGCCTGCTCGGTATTGTAAGTTGAGAAGAAGAACCAACCGTGCGACTTGTTTTTACCGGCACGGGCCAGGTCAAAGTTCACACCGGGAGTAACCAGCTGGAAAGCAATGTGCATATCGCCTTCTTTATCGGCACGAACGAAGCTCACTGTACCCTTGAAGTTCTCCTTGTAGGTATTGATGGGCACGTCGCGTGATTTATCATCGCCAATGGGCACCGAAAAGCGCGATGAGGCTACGATGTACTCGCTGTTTGCAGTAATAAAAGGCGACGAGTGGTTACCGGCACTGTTGGGAATTTCGAGGATCTCGGTGGTTTCGAAGGTCGTGAGGTCTACGCGGGCAACGCGGGGGGTATTGTTGGCGTTACCAAAAGCCCAGCGGCCGTCGTGCTCACCATTGGTTACCGAAAGGGCAATGTGGTGCAGGTCGTCCCAAGGCACAAAACCGTGTGAGGTATTGAGCATGGGTTTCGACTCTTCGCTAAAGCCATAACCGTTTTCAGGATGCACCGAAAATACCGGTAGGATCTTGAATACGCGGCCCGAAGGCAAGCCAACCACACTCATTTGGCCGTTAAAACCACCTGAAACAATGTTGTAAAATTCGTCGTGTTTGCCGGGTGCCACATATACTTTAGAGGCGGCATCGCCGGTGTCGACCGAGCCCGGAGCTTTGGGCTTACAGCCACCAATAACGGCTGCAGCAGCTGTGAACAGCAAGCCCGTGCGAACGATAGAATGGATATTCATATGAGTTCTTTTTGAGGTTTGTTTGATTATTCGGGGAGTAATACTTTGTCGACCACGTACACAATGCCGTTGGCGCATTCAACTTGTGCAAGTACCTTAGCGCCGTTCACAGTCATTTCGCTGCCTTGTTTGCCCAGGGTCACGTTTTTGCCATTCACTTGGTTGAGAGTCATGCCGTCGTTGTAAATGGCCGGACGAATCACGCCTACGTACACATGATACTCCAGGATGTCGACCAGCTTGCTTTTGTTTTCGGGCTTCAACAGGCTTTCTACGGTGCCTTCGGGCAAGGCGTCAAATGCTGCATTTACAGGCGCAAAAACTGTGAATGGACCAACGTTGCTGAGTACATCCACCAGTCCGCCGGCTTTTACAGCAGCTACCAGGGTGCTGTGATCGGCAGAGGCAACAGCCACTTGAACCACGTTACGCGCTGATTCGTCATCAGGAACAGCCGATTGACCGGCATGGCCCGAATGGTCGGCAGCTTCGGCCGACTCCGTTGTTTGGGTTTCGCCACCACAAGCGGCGAAGAGTGCAACTCCTACTACCAGCGGGAGGATGCGGAATAATTTTTTCATATGAGAGGAATTAGGCTTGGTTGCTATTTCACTCCGTCATTCTGGCGCATGTATTCCAAAATGGCGCGTCCCTCGTCTTCGCTCACATTCTGGTTGGGCATGCGCACCAAACAGAGTTCGAGTTGGGTTTGGAGTTCCGGGTCAACGTTGATCATGGGGTCAGGATCGGTGATGAAATTCATCAGCCAGGTGGGGGTGCGGCGCTGGGTAACACCTGCCCAACCTGGACCAACCAGGCGCTCATCGGTCATTTTGTGACACGACTTACATTTGGTGCTCACCACTTTGTCGCCTTCGGCAGCGAGGGCCGCATCAAGAGTGGCCGATACTTCGAAGTTCTCGTACTTACCAACGCCACGGTTGGGATCGTAATCGGAAGGAGAAGCTGCTTCGGTTGACTCAGTTTCAGAATCGGCAGCAGGGTCAGGACGGCCGCAGTACATCGTCAGTGCTGCGAGGGCCAAAAGGAGCAATGTTTTTTTCATCATCGGGCTTTTTATTCAGATACAAATGTCTAAATACCCATTTTTCCGGGTTATGATTTGAATCATAAAATCCTGAAATAAAATTCAAAAACAACCCTAATGAGCTTTAAAGCCTGTTTTTTAGAAGACTTTTTTGTCTTTTTATTTTATCAACAGCAATTCTAGGCGTGCAAAGTGCACTGTGTATTGGCTTCAGACGCCAAAAACATTCAAGTCATCGCCACCGGGCAGCCACCGTACCCCGGCCTGAGCAGTTTCCCAGAGCACCAAACCTGCCAATTCCACTCCAGCAGGAAGTTGCGCCTGGAGTTGTCTGGCCATCCAACCGACCAGGTTTTCGGCAGTAGGTGAAAAGGGCAAAAGCAAAATTTTGGTGCTCAACGAGCGCGCCGCTTCCAGCTGAGGTTCAGGCAGAAAATCAGGCAGCAGCAAGGCATGGTCGCAGGGTGCTACAATGGCCGTTTGCACCAGCTCTTTCAACTGCTTGAGATCCATTACCATGCCCGACTCGGGGCCGCTGTGCTCGGCTTGAACCGGTCCGTTGATTTGCACTTCGAGCCGGTAAGAATGGCCATGAACATGCCGACAATCACCCTCGTGGTATGGGAGCAGATGTGCGGCTTCGAAGCTGAACAGGCGGATGAGTTGGATGTGTGGCATATCTATTTTCTTAAGCTGTCGAACGTTGATTTATCCAAATTTACCTTCGCCTGAAGCTAACCTGAGCTGCTTCCATTGTGTGTGCAGGACCAGCAAAGCAGCTGTGAGCAACAAAAGAGCAGCAAGCAATAAGGCCGGCGCCAGTGCCTCGGACATAAAGCCAACCCAAACCGTCCAACCCAGCAAAATCAGCCAGGTAAGCAGGCTTCCCCCCACCCACCAGGCAGCATAACGTGCAGGTTTGGGCAAAAGCAGCAGCAAAAAGCCGCTGTGCATGCCTAAAAAATAGCTGTGCAAATAACCAATGCGCAGCGGACGGATGGTTTCGGCCCATTGCATGAGTCCGGGTACCAGGCTCATCGCTTCGAGTAGGCTTTTGAGCACAAAGCCTGTCCCGGCCAGCAGCGATAGCTTGCGATTTAATGCAGCCAATTGCCGCCAAGCTTGCCAGTTAAGCGCGCGTTCGGCACGCAGCACATGCAAAATCGACCATCCCCAAAAAGCCAGCTGTATAATCAATGGCCACCAGCCGGCTTGCCAAAGCGAAAGCAGGTAATACAGCACTGCATTGCCCGCCAAAATGGGCAACCAGGCTGCAGCCAACTGAAAACGACGCTGTAAAACCGACCAAATGGCCAGACTAAACCAGCCGGCGTACTGGAAATAAAGGTAATAGTGCAGTGCTTGGGCATACAGTTCGGTTTGTTTGGTCACTTGGGCGTAGGCCACCACAAAGGGGCCAATGTTCGACAGCAACATGACCAGCAAGGCCAATCGCGCGCTCTGCAACCAGGCCCCTTGCAGCTGGTGCTGCCATTTTTTGAACCAGCGCCAGGCAAAAGCGGCTGCCAAAAAGATATGTGTTGTAGAAAAAACGATGCTCAGCGGACTATAACCCGTCAACGGAAAGCTCACGGCCATGCCCAACAAAGGAATTTGAAGCCAAAAAAAGAGCCTGCCAGCTTCGGTTTCGGCCTTGCCTTCGAGTCCCCTTGTGAATTGCACATAAAAAGCATTGAACAACCAGCCCAAAAAGGCCAGGTGCGAGTGCCCGTGCAGCCACCAGTTGTAAGCCAGGCCTTCTATTGGCCATACAGCATGCCAGCGAAGCAAGCTGCCCAAAACAGCCACCCATACCAACCAAATAAGCGGAATGAGTTGACGGACCGATGGCGGCAAATACATGTTTTGTTAACCACCTTTAAACCACGGCACAGGCCCCACCCGCACAAGCGGCTTCGGCACGGTGATCGGTGAGGTCCTCCGCTTCTACCACGCCACGCAAATCAATGGCGTGCAGCTTGCCTACCATGGCGAGGTAAGTGGCTTCGTCAATGTCGGTAAAAGGAGCCTGTTTGTAGTTGCCGTTGTCGAAAGGCAAAACACTGAGACCGTTGTACGAGGCCTTGTTCTCCCACATCCAGCGCCCCACTTCGGGCCATTCGCCGGCACGGATCGACACGGTGGCCGATACGTTGTTGGCGTTGCTGCCGCTGTGGTAACCCGGTTTCACCCATTCGTCGTTGAATTTGCGGATGCGCTCCAGCAAATCGAGTGAGCTTTCGGTGCGCACAATGCTGCCTTTGGGAGCCGCCTGTGGAATGCAGATGATGCCCTGCCGTGGGTTCAGCAAATCGTCTTCCAACAACTCAGGATGCATGGTATGCAGGTAATGGTACAGCGCTTCGTCTTTGCCAATGCGGATGCGACGCACGTAAAAATCGTGGTGCCAGGCGTGGATGCCGCTCGAAGTGCCCAACACCAGCGAGGTGGTGCCCGATGGCTTGATAGTGGTTGAGCGCGCCGCTGCTCTGATGCCAATGAGGGCCGCTACACGCTCGTTTTCGGCACGGACTTCGGCAGCTGCAGCGGTTAAATCGAGTTTAAGCACCCTGCCGCTGGCAATGCCGGTCATGCCAACGCCAATGAGCGCGTCTTTTTCGGTGTGGCGTTTCCAGATGTCGCGCAGGTAGTGAAAATCGGTGAAGCCGGCCTGCAGCGTGCCCAAAAAGGCAGCCACGCGGGCACGGGCATGCAGCTCTTCCTGACTTTCTACATCGCTTACATTCACTTCGCACAGGTTGCAGAACTGGAAGGGCCTCAGGGCAATTTCGCAGCAGGGATTGGTGCCCCACTCGATGTCGTTGGTGAAGTAAAAGCCGGGTTCGCCTGAACCGCTCAGCTCAATCTTCTCCCAGAGTGCAAAAAACTCTTCCTCCTTGATGCGGTCGCGTTTGATCACCACCGAATTGTTGGCCCTGCCGCGTTGCTCGTTGAGTTCCCACCAATTGCCGTATTTGCAACTCAGCATTTCCTCATCGTCGAACGAAAAGAGCGCAATCATGGCCGAGCGGCGGATACCTCCGGCCAATACGGCATTGGCAATGTGACACAGCATGTCGTGGCACTCGAGCGGGGTGAGTTGCTCGCCATCTTCCTTGCGGTCGAGGATGGCCGTGAGGTGGGCCACGCAGATTTTCAAAGGCTCGGGACCGGGCGCCTTGCCACCTGCAGTTACCAGGCGGCTGCCTTTGGGGCGGATGTCGCTGAAATCGAAATCGGGCAGATAGTCGCTTTCGCCAAAATAGGCCTTCATCAGCACCTTGATGCAATCGGCCCAGCCTTCGAGGCTATCGCCCACCAAAAACTTGCGGTGCCGCACAGCCTTGCGGATGGGCGGCAGCTTGTCGACATGGTGAAACTGCACCGAATAGCCAACACCCGTACCTCCCAGCAGCAAAAACATGGCTTCGCTGAAGGCGCGGATGTCATCGACCGGCATGTAGGCGCAATTGTAGATGCGGCTGTTATTGCGTTGAATGGGCGTTCCGGCAAATTGCATGGCACGCATGGACGGCAACACCTTTTTGGCACGCACCCAGGCCATGTTCTCGGCAATTTCATCTACCAAAAGCGGATACTTCTCTACCAGCATTTCCGCATAGCGGTCGCAGATTTCGTCCCAGCTCTCGCGGCGCTGCAACTCAGGCCGGTAGCGGGCGTATTTCATGTGCACAATGATGTCACTCAGAATTTGCTGGTCGATTTGCATGGCGGTATGGTTTAGAGGGATGCGAGCGATACGAAATGCCGTCCACTTTGGTAGCGTTCGGCCAGGGCTTTGAAACTGGTTTGCTTGAGTGCTATTTCGAGTTGGGTACGTATTTGCAGGAATTCATGGTGCATGGGGCAAGGGTACTCGTGCGAACAATCGCGCAAACCCAGCATGCAGGTTTTGAACACGCTCAGTCCGTCGATGGCCTCTACCACATCATAAGCGGTGAGCTGATTGGCCTGCCATTCGTCGAGGAAAAAACCGCCATGCGGGCCTTTGACGCTCGACAACAATCCTTTGCGACTAAGCACCTGCAAGATCTTACCTGCGTAGGCCTGGGGTGTGTCGGTAGCGGCAGCCAGGTCGGCAATGCTCAAGCGTTTGGGTTGCGCCACATGGGCAGCCGTATAAGTAAGCAGCCGCAGGGCTGTTTCACAGGCAGCGGAAAACATCGACATCAATTGTGGTTGAACAAGGCCTTGTGGCGGGTAAACAGGATGTTGTTTTCGAGGTGGATGTGGCGGTGCAGATCTTCCTCAAATTCAGCCAGCATGCGGAAGGCCACACGGTAGGTTTGGCAAGCATCGGCAGGAGGCGTATAATCGTTGGTCAACTGGCGCATTTTGCGCAGGCGAACGCCTTCAATGCTGTGTTCGTCTTCCATCATACCAATGGGGGCCAACAACACTTCGGCCTGCGAAGGCAAACGTTGCAGGGCCTTCTCCCATTCGACTAAACGCGGGAAAAGAATTTGCTCTTCCTTTTCCATGTGCGAGAGGAGTGCCTGGTGCATGAGCCTGAATTCCTGGTAAAGCGGCAAGAGTTCGGGGTGGCGCTCGCCGTGCACATGGGCAATTTTGAGCAGATAGCCCTCTAATACCGGAGCCGTTTCGCGCACATAGGCATGGTGGCGGGTGGTAATGAGTTCGATGAGGGCCGCATTCGACAGTTGGTGCAAGGCAACATCTGGATCGGCTACTTCCTCGTTGTTGATGATGAGTTCGAGTTCGGCCAGCACCTTTTGGGTATCGGCTTGGTTGACTTTACAGGCTTCGGCTACCGAAATGCCACCTTTGCAGCAAAAATCGATGCCATAAGCACTGAAAATACGGGCCGTGCGGTAGTTTTTACTTACTACGGCACCTACTTTGGTTTCAAGGAGGTTTTCCATCACAATGTTTTCTGCAAACCTAAGCCCTTTTAAAAAGACTTCAAAGTATTTTATTTAGATATTTATACACCGAGGTCTGTTATTAAGTCAGGTTACTATCTACCATGCCATACACATGGCTGCTTGCTCAAGGTGAATTCGACCAGCGAAATGGTTTCCAATTGAACAAATAATATTTTTGCAACACCCTCTTTTCATGGCATTTAAAATGAATCGTGCTTTGGATATGGCCTCCGTATTCATCCGACATTTTAAATACCATTAACTCTTTTATTCAGGAAAGCTTACCTTTGAAGCACGGAACACACCCGCTTTAGCACGCTTTTTAAAGACCATAATGTCTGTTTATAAATCAACCATGCGCTTTGCTCCCCTCCTGCTATTGCCCCTGGCTTTGGTAGCGGGACTCCAAGGCGGCTGGATGCGCATGGGGGATTCGGGCGACTGGCCGCAGCTGGCAGCCGGTCACGCTTTCCTGATGATTGGGGGTGTATTGGGCACGCTCATCATCCTCGAACGCGCCATGACCATGACCAACAAAGCCTGGCGCAGCTTGCCGGTAATCAATGTGCTGAGCATCGTGCCTTTGTTTCTGGGTGAACTGAGCTGGGCAGTGGCCATTCAGAGCATAGGGGCTGCGGGATTGGCGCTGCTGCTGTTCCACCAACTACAGCGATTCAATACTTCCACCCTGCTGCTTATGACTTTGGGAGCGCTGTTATGGCTGCTTGGCAACCTCATTTACCTCTATGTAGGTTGGGCAGTAGTGGCCGTTCCCTGGTGGATTGGCTTTTTGCTGCTCACCATCGTCGGCGAGCGGCTCGATTTGAGCAAGTTTTTACCCACGCCACGCTGGGCCTCGAGGGCATTGTATGTGCTGCTTGGCTTATGGACATCCTCCTTGTTCTTGCCTTTTCATAGCAAAGGCATTTGGCTAACCGGAGCGCTCACCATCCTCATTGCCTGTTGGCTATTGTATTTCGATATGTCGCGGATCATCATCCGCAAAGCCGGGCGTTACCGCTACATAGGCATGGGTTTGCGCATTGGTTACCTTTGGCTAATGCTGCATGGACTGAGCTATTTTCTGCCCAACAGCCTGCCTTACCGTTACGATTTGTACCTGCACACCTTTTTCCTGGGCTTTGTATTTTCCATGATTTGGGCACATGCGCCTATCATCCTGCCGCTGCTCATTGGCAGCCAGCGCAACCCCTACCACCCTTTCTTGTGGTTCCCCTGGGGACTTTTTCAAGGAAGCTTGCTGCTGCGTTTGCTCGCCTATGTGCTAGGCGAGGCCGAATGGCGATTGTTTTTCGCCCAAATCAATGGTTACAGCATGTTGCTGCTTTTGGCAAGCATGGCCATACAACTAATCCGCCAAAAGCAGGCCGTTATCAAAAAGCTTGCGTAAACCGTCCGTTAGACCTCCTTTAGCGGCCACATCAAGAAGCGCAGCTTCCTTCACACCAACGAGCTCACCACAATTTCCGGCTTCAAGCTTATCTTCGACTTCACACTGTTGCTAATTAAACAATTCGCTTCAGCCTTCTCAAGGATACGCAGCGCCCGTTCCATTTTGCTTTCGTCGCTCAAGATCAATTTGGGTCGCAGCTCCACTTCGGTCATCATGAATTTACCATCTACCTTGTCTAATACGCCTGTAGCTTCACAATCGAAGGCTTCAAATTCGAGCTTCGAAAAGCCGGCGATGGCCAAAAAGGTGGTCATGAAACAGCTTACTACCGAAGCCGTGAACAAATGCTCGGGCGACCAAATACCCGGTACCCCACCCTCAAACTCAGGCGGTGTTGCCACGGTAATTTGCTCGTTCAATTCAGGCGACACCATTTGACCGATGCGGCCTACTTTCCACTGCAGGTTGACATTGTAATTGTGCATGACGTAGATTTTATATTTTAGATACAAATGTCCGAAACAAAAACCGCATGCTCGGTAACTCTGGTCACAAAGGAGGTGGCCCTTCGAGAACCTAAGGGACCGATGCGGAAGCGCAAGGTGCAGGGGGCAGGGGGCTCAGCTTGAAGCGCTTGGCTAATCGCTGAATGAAAGGCAGAAAATACGTCGATGGTGATGCGCTTTGGCTAGCACAATGTTGCTATGCTCACAATTGACTTCTGGTTCCATGGCTATAGCTGTAGCACCCCGCTGGGGCGCTGAAAAATGGGGTGGGGCTACAACCTTTTGCTACACATATTTAGCCCCCCTGGGGCTTTGGTCATCGGCTATTTCGATGGATTGTTTTCATCCCAAATCCACCTTTTGACCTATCCGCGATAGGTTGCACGCAGCGAAACCTCTACTTGAACCTTGAACTTTGAACCTTGAACCCCTATGGTTGAGCGCAGCGAAACCCCACTTTGAATTTTGAATCTTGAATTTTGAATTCAGTTGGGGTCTACGTCCACATACACTTTCAGCCCCTTCAGCAGCGGATCAACCTCCAGCTTAAATAGGCAATCCGACAGGTAGCGTTTCACCGAGGCGGGATCGAGCTTGTCGCGCTCCATCTTGAGGTACAACTCGCGGTGGTATTCGTCGCGCAGGCGGCCGATGGGTGGAATGGCAGGACCTTTTACGCGCTCACCCAGGCGTTTGTGCAGCATTTCTGCCAGCTTTTTAGCCGCCAATTCCACCACATGCACATCGCGGTGGCGCAAATTCACATGCACCAGGCGCACAAAGGGCGGATACTCCAGCAGCCGCCTTTGGATAAGCTCCAAATCGGCAAAGCGCATATAATCGTGCGCCTGCACAAGGCCAAAAATTTCGCGTTGCGGTTCGCGGGTTTGGATGATCACCTCTCCCCTGATAGAACGCCTGCCGGCCCGACCGCTCACCTGTTCCAGTAGCTGGAAGGTGCGTTCATTGGCGCGAAAATCGGGCATGCGCAAGCTTTGGTCGGCATTGAGCACACCTACCAGGGTCACTTTTTCGAAATCGAGGCCCTTGGTCACCATTTGGGTGCCAATGAGGATATCGATCTGCCCCTGCTCAAATTGCCGGATGATGTCGGCATAAGCGTGCTTTTTGCGCGTTGCATCCAAATCGAGGCGGGCCACATTGGCGTTGGGAAACAGGATGGCGATTTGCTCTTCAATCTTTTCGGTACCAAAACCGCGGGTTACCAGCTTGGTGCTGCCACAGGCCTTGCAGGCAGGTGCCGGCGTTTCTTTGTGGCCACAATAATGACAGCGCATTTGGTGCTGCAGCTTGTGGTAAGTGAGGGTGATGTCGCAGCTGGGGCAACCGGGCGACCAACCGCAGTCGGCGCACTCGGTATAGGGCACATAACCGCGGCGGTTTTGAAATAAAATCACCTGCTCTTTTTTGGCCAGGCGTTCTTCGATGGCAGTGAACAAACTGCCGGTGAGGTCGGCTTTCATCAGCTTTTCACGGCTTTCCTTGCGGATGTCGGCCAGGCGGATTTCGGGCAATTGCACCCCGCCAAAACGCTCATACAAAGGCACCAGGCCATATTTGCCCTGGTTGGCCAGCTGCCAGCTTTCTACCGAAGGCGTGGCCGAGCCCAACAGAACCTTGGCGCTATGTTGCCGGGCGAGCCACAAGGCCGCATCGCGGGCCTGGTAGCGTGGAGCGGGATCGTCTTGCTTGTAACTGGGATCGTGCTCCTCGTCAATGACCACCAAACCGAGCTCTTCGAAGGGCAAAAAGACCGCCGAACGGGCACCCAAAACCACTTGCACCCGCTTTTCCTGTACCTGCTGCCAGAGTTCGGCACGTTCGTCGTCGGTAAAGCGCGAGTGGAACACCCCTACCGTGGTCCCCAAAAAGCGCCGCAACCTTTCGATGAGCTGGGCGGTGAGGGTAATCTCGGGCACCATGTACAGCACCTGCTTGCCTTGCGCAGCGGCCCGTTGGATGAGCTCGATGTACAACAAGGTCTTGCCGCTGCCCGTAATGCCATGCAGCAGCACCGCCTGGTGGTCTTGCCAAAGTACTTTCACCCGCTCCAGCGCCTTCTTTTGGGCTGGCGATAACAAGTAAACTTCATCGCGGCCCTTATCGGGTGGCTGTCGGTCGACCCGCAGCTTTTCGAATAGCAGCACCCCCTTTTCGGCCAATGCCTGCAGTGCCGGAGCACTCATGCCTTCGCGGGCCAACAATTTGGCGCGTTCTACCCAATCGTAGCCCGGCGAGAGGTACAGGTATTGCAACAGCACATCGAGCTGCTTTACTGCCTTGCGTTCGAGTTGCTCTACCAGGGCCGACAGGGCTTTTTCATCCTGAAAGGCAGGTGCCAGGCGGTAAAAAGGCTCGCGTTTGGCACGGTAACCTCCGGCCAAGGCTTCCTGCGTTACCAGCAATTGCATCTGGGTCATATCGCGCAGCAAGGGCATCACCGTTTTGCGGTCGAGCAGCTTTTGCACATCGGTAAAACGTATTTCTTTTTTGTGCTGCAAAAAACGGAGTACCAAACCGGCATCCGACTCGGGTTCCAATCCTTCGGGCCAACCCTCCGAATCGGGATGCCGCTGAAAGATGGTTTCGCTGCTGATGCGGAAAACCGCCGGCAGGGCAGCTTGCATCACATCGCCCAGGTAGCAGAGGTAATAATCGGCCAGCCATTGCCAAAAGTGCCGGAGATTTTCGGGCACCAGCGGCTGCTCATCGAGCTGTTCGAGCAGCATTTTGGGCTGGTAAGCAGCCGGTTTTTGGTCGTGTAAACGCCAAATGAGTCCGGTATACAGCCTGGTTTTGCCAAACTGCACCACCACGCGCATGCCGGGCTGTAAACTCCCCTCCCACTCGGCCGGAACGGCGTAGGTGTAGGTAGCCGGAATGTGGAGTGGCAACAATACGTCGGCAAAAAGCGGCGTGGCAGGCATGGTACGAAGTTAGGAAATGCACGACGGCTGACCGACGAATTTTTGGTGAGAAGCTGAGCGACGCGGACAGCAGCGGGAGGATAATGTCCTGGTGAGGTGCTACACCAACAAAAAATCATGGAGCACGGTGCCGTAGCAGGGCTGTAGGTGGCAATCTGCGTTGGCCTTCGGCATTTGGTTGGCGGCTGAGGGCTGACTGCAAATCGCACCCGGCTGACGGCCTTTGGCTTTGGAGCAGCCCTGTGCGTAGCTAAAGTGCCGGATTTACTCCGTCAACTCTACCATCAACGGCAACTTCTCCAAGGCTTCCAGCAAGCTGTTTTCTGGATTGACACGCACCTTTTTCGAATTCAGTTCCACCTGCACTTTTTCCTCATCGTCCCACACCTTGAGCTGTAGCTTTACCTGACCGGGATATTCATTGAACAAACCATCGAGCTGCTGCACCAATGCAGGGGTTACTACCTCCATGCGCAACTTCAAAATAAGTTGTTTGAAATGCTTCTCACGGATATCAGCCAATAACTCCAGGCTCTGGTATTTCAAATAGCGGAATTCCTTGCCTTCCTTATTTGTGAACGAATCGTATTTGGCCCTGATCAACAAAGCTGTACCAACCAAAAGCAAGTGCTTGTACTTCAGGGCCTGCTCGCCTTTCAAGCGCAGCTTGCGCACGGTATCGTAATCTTCTACCGTAAATACGATGGTTTCGTTGTTGGTTTTTGGATCCTGGAAATAATTAACCTCGGTAACCAAGCCGGCAAAAACCATATCGCGACCAACCTTCTCCTCAATATCGCGCAAGCCCACATTGGTGAATTTTTCGATGTCGTATTTAAAGGCATCGAGTGGGTGAGCGGTAATGAAGATGCCCACCACTTCTTTTTCCTTGGTCAGCTTTTCGAGCAAAGGCCAGGGCTCGCAGGGCACCAGTTCGGGCTCGGGAATGTCGGTTACACCTACTTCGCCAAAGAGCGAGGCTTGCGCCTGCGACTTCAAACTCTGGTACTGGTTGCCAAAACGGATGGCTTTTTCAATGAGGGTACTGCCATCGTCGGTGTGGAAAAACAAACGGCGGTTGCCTTCTACCCCCTCAAAACGGTCGAAAGCACCGGCCTGTGCCAATCCTTCGAGCGTTTTTTTGTTGGCCTGCCGCAAATCGATGCGCTTGCAGAGGTCGAAAATGGTTTTGAACGGACCGTTTTTCTGCCGCTCCTGGATCAAGGCTTCTACCGCACCTTCGCCCACACCTTTGATACCGCCCAATCCAAATCGGATTTGGTTGCGCTCGTTTACGGTAAAACGGTAGGCCGATTCGTTGACATCGGGGCCCAATACATCGGCACCTATGCGGCGACATTCTTCCATGAAGAAGGTCACCTTGCCAATGTCGTTGAGGTTATTGCTCAACACCGCTGCCATGAATTCGGCTGGGTAATTGGCCTTGAGGTAAGCCGTTTGAAAGGCCACCACGGCATAACAGGTAGAGTGCGATTTGTTGAAGGCGTAAGCGGCAAAGTCTTCCCAGTCGCTCCACACCTTCTCGGCAATCTTGGTATCGTGCCCGTTGGCCGCACAACCCTCAAGGAAAAGCGGCTTCATTTTGTCGAGCTTCTCACGCAACTTCTTACCCATGGCCTTCCGCAGCTCGTCGGCCTGGCCCTTGGTAAAGCCGGCCAGCTTCTGACTGAGCAACATCACCTGCTCCTGGTACACCGTAATGCCGTATGTGTCTTTGAGGTACTCTTCCATGGCCGGCAAATCGTACGAAATGGGCTCGCGACCGTGTTTGCGGTCGATGAAGTTGGGAATGTACTTGAGCGGCCCCGGCCGGTACAGGGCATTCATGGCAATGAGGTCGTCGAACTTGTTGGGCTTGAGCTCCTTCATGTACTTCTGCATGCCGGGACTTTCGTACTGGAAGATGCCGACCGTATCGCCACGCTGGAAAAGCTCGTAGGTTTTGGGATCGTCTAACGGAATGGCATCGGGATCGATGCGGATGCCGTGGCGCTCCTCAATGATGTCGATGGCGTCGTTGATGATGGTGAGGGTACTCAGCCCCAGGAAGTCCATCTTCAGCAGGCCTGCCGACTCGGCCACATCGTTGTCGAACTGGGTTACGAGCTTGATTTCGGCATCGGCGGCCAGTTTTACAGGCACAAAGTTGGTGATGTCGTCGGGCGTAATGATCACCCCGCAGGCGTGGGTGCCCGTGGTGCGGATGGCGCCTTCCAACATGCCGGCCTGGCGCAGCACCCGGCCGGTGAGGTCGTTGCCCTGCATTTTTTGCAAAAAGGCCTGTGCCAGCTGGTAGTCTTCGGGCTGCAGTTCTTTTTTGTTCTGTTCCAAGAGCTCGGGCTTGTTCACCAGGGTGCGCAAAGGCGCCTTGCTGAAGGCCTTGATGCCGGTAATGGCCTCGGGATAACTTTTGGCCAGCACATCGGCCTCTGCCAGCGGCAGTTCCAAGGCACGGGCGGCATTGCGGATGGCCGATTTGGCCGCCATGGTACCGTAGGTGATGATTTGCGCCACCTGCCGATCGCCGTATTTGTCAATCACATAGCGCATCACCTTGCCCCGACCCCGGTCATCGAAGTCGATGTCGATATCGGGCATGCTTACGCGGTCGGGGTTGAGGAAACGTTCGAAGAGCAAGTCGTAGGCAATGGGGTCTACGTTGGTGATGCCAATGCAGTAGGCCACCGCCGAACCTGCCGCTGAACCACGACCCGGACCCACCGATACGCCCATTTCGCGGGCCTTGGTGGTGAAGTCCTGCACAATGAGGAAGTAACCCGGATAGCCGGTTTTTTTGATGGTGGCCAGCTCAAAATCGAGGCGCTCGCGGATCACATCGGTCACCTCGCCGTAGCGCTTTTCGGCACCCACATAGGTGAGGTGGCGCAGGTAATCGTCCTGGTCGGCAAAACCTTCGGGAATTTCGTAACGCGGCAGCAGCACATCGCGCTTGAGCTCAAAGGCTTCGATGCTGTCGGCCAGCTCCACGGTGGTGTTCAAGGCTTCGGGCAAATCGGCGAAGAGCTTTTCCATCTCTTCCTTGCTGCGGAGGTAATATTGGTCGTTGGCAAAGCCAAAGCGGAAACCGCGGCCCCGACCAATAGGGGTGCTTTTGAGTTCCGAATCGTTGATGCACAACAGCGTATCGTGCGTATCGGAATCTATTGCCCGGTTGTAATAGGTGTTATTGGTGGCAAGGTATTTCACACCGTGCTTTTGGGCCCACGACAGCAATATATCGTTCACGTGGTTCTCTTCTTCGAGCCCGTGGCGCTGCAGTTCCACGTAAAAATCGGCCCCAAAATGTTCTTTGTACCACAAAAAGGCTTCCTCGGCCTGGGTATCGCCCACGTTGAGGAGCAGGTTGGGCACCTCGCCGTTGAGGCCACCGCTCAGTACAATGAGGTCGTCTTTGTATTTCAGCAACAGCTTTTTATCGATGCGTGGCACATAGTAGTAGCCATCTAAAAACGACTGCGAGGTAAGTTTCACCAGGTTTTGGTAGCCGTTTTTGTTTTTGGCCAGCACTACGAGGCCGTAGCCATTGTCTTTGTTGCTGCGGTCGGCCATGTCGCGACAGAGGTACAGCTCGGCCCCGATGATGGGTTTCACGCCCGACTTAAAAGCTGCATTCACAAAGGCAAAAGCCCCGTAGAGGTTGCCGTGGTCGGTCATGGCAATGGCATTGGCCCCGCTTTCTTTGGCGTGGGCCACCAGGTCTTCCACTTCCGAAGTACCCGGCAACATCGAAAACTGGGTGTGACAGTGCAGGTGCACAAAGCCTTTGACAGCAGTTCGGGAGGATGTTTCGTCGCCCGAATACGTTGTTTCTACTTCGGCCGCAGCATTTTCGGTAGCCAGCGGCTTGTAGGGCTGGGTATCGAGACCGATGAGTGCAATGGGCGCGGGATTGGCCGTTTTGAAAGCCTTGATGCCGTCGGCATCGAGCCCTACGGTTTTGGGGGCAATCACCTCCAACCGCACCAGCTCGAGGAAACAACGGGCGGTGGCTTCCACGTCGGCAGCGGCATTGTGCGCTTCGGCGAAGGCCTGGCCAAACAACTTTTGGTGCAGCTCGGTGAGGGTGGGCCATTTAAACTTGCCACCTTTTCCCCCGGGCAGGGCGCAGAAGTCGGTCGATTCGTCTTTGGTATCTACCGCCGCCAGCTCCATGAGTTGGGTAGAAATGCCTTTGCGGTGGAATTCGGCGCCCACCACGCTGATGTCGAAGCCGATGTTGTGCCCGGCCAGGTGGGGGGTTTTTTCAAGCACCTCGTTCAGGCGGCCCAGCACAAAATCGAGCGGCACGCCTTCGGCTTGCGCACGTTCGGTGGTGATTTTGTGCACCTTGGCCGCGTTAAACGGAATGGTATAGCCTTCGGGCTGTACAATGAAGTTTTGCACATCTACCAAGGCACCCGCCGCGTCGTGCAACTGCCAGGCCAACTGCACCATGCGGGGCCAGTTGTCGCTGTCGGTGATGGGCGCATTGTAATCGCGGGGCAAACCCGTGGTTTCGGTGTCAAAAATGAGGTACATGGGCAAAGGCAGGAAGTAGCGAAAATAGCGAAAAGCTGGGGGAGGTCGGCGGGGGATTTATCAACAGCGGTGCGCTTGAAGGGCGTGGTTTTTAACCGCAGAGATAAGGAGGTTGGATTCAGCCCATGAACTACTTTGGCAGTTGAATGTCTGCAGCGTGCTATGCCAAGGCTTTGCTATCAGTGCAATAAACAGCTGCGGCTGGCGCCGAGGTAGCGGAGCCTTTTAGCCTGCACTGCTACGCAGCTTGGCTGGAGTGCGCAGAGCCAAATCCTAAGCTTACAGGGAAAATCTGTAGGCACTTTGTAAGCGGCAACACATGGCCAAGCATGGAGGAATTAGACAACAGACTATTGGTTGCTGTTTGTTTTGTGCTAAATTGCGGAATGAATGAAAACAACGCTTTAGCGGCTGGATAGGTACTAATGGCGAAGGTTTTTATAGTGTAGAATCAAGTTATGCGGCAATTTAAGACAGACTATATGAGGACGTGCACATATATATTAACATTGATGCTTTTATTTTCATTGACAAGCTGCGACCCAGTACATACCCTGACTTTGGAAAACAAAACAAATGGAAAGATTGAGGTTATTTATTATCCGACACTTGACAATGGATTAATAAGAAACAAGACAACAGAAGAAATTGAAATTAGAGGACAGAAGCTTAATAAATTAACTTTAGATTCTGCTGAAACAATTTCAATTGGGACAGTTGTAGCTATGTACACGCCATCTGCCAATGACATTGACTTGGATTATTTAGAAATTAGATACGGACATGACACTATTCAACTGACTGGTAAGAATGCAATCTTGACGACAATTCAAAAAGTAGAAAAATTAAATTGGCGAATTATAGTAAAATAGAAAATCGACCTCATAACGCTGGTTTTGAGTCAGGCGGGGTGACGTGCAAACTTGGAGCTTTGTGTCCCGCACGTGCAGGATTCAGTGCTGGTTGACAGTTTTGTGCTCCGAAAACCCGCCCGAACGCAAAGCGGCAAACCGTTAGCAATTGATAAAAAAGATGGGAACGTTTAAAAAGACATTACCTTTTATCAACAGTACTCACCACGCTTACGTCTGAAAAGACTACGTACCAAGGCGAGTCTTTTGTATATCTAGGCTTTCCCTCACTTTTTGCGATACCAACTTGACCTTAATTCGGTATTAGTTGGTGCATGGTGGTTTCTCAAACCTTCTTCGCGCGATGTTTTACGATAAAAGGACCTACACGGTTGAGGAGCAAATTGAGCGGTTAAAACACAGGGGGCTGAGCCTAACAGGTGCTAGGCAAAGGCCATAGCCAACAGTTAACAAGTTAAAATCGCGTACTAGCACACTTGGACGCTAACGGATATCCCGCAGAAATCGCAGATTGCCGCAGATGCTTTTACTGCGATCGTCTGCGAAGTCTGCGGGGAACCTTCACGCCGCCGGCCATCCTACGCGCCTTGCTCCCTGCGCCTTGCACCCTGCTCCCTGCCCTTCTACCGCTTCACCAGTCGCACCCAGCTTGCCGGGGCGGTGCCGCTTTGGTAGCGCAAAAGGTACAAACCGGGCGCGGCCAGCTGCAAATCGATGCGCAACTGCTTGTCGCTGCTTTCGAATTGCTGCAAGAGCCGACCCTGGGCATCACGGATTTCGATGTGGCCAAGCGCATTTCCTGACTGTTCCAGCCAGTAAAAACCATTCGAAGGATTGGGATATACTTTGAAACCGACTGCTTCTGAAGGCATCACCGAGGTCATGAAGTAGCCGAAGTCGGCACTGCCATCCGACCAACAACCGGCTTGCTCCACCTCCACACGGTACACCCCACTGAGGGTGGGACGGATGCTGCGGGTATTGAGTCCGGCCAATTGCACCCCATCGCGGAACCAACGGTAATTGGTGCCCAACAAAGTGGCACGCAGGCTATCGGCACCCAAGGCCTCAATGGCAGGCGTATCAACGGCAAATACGCGGATGGTGAAACTGCCATTCACATTGCAACCCCCACTGTTGCCGGTAAACTGGATGGTGTGCAAGCCCACACCGGCCTGGGCAGGATTAAAAATGCCGAAGTTAACGCCGGGACCGCTGTAAGTGCCGCCCGGAATGCTGGCCTGATTCATCAGGATGTTGTTGCCACGGAGGCAGACATCGTTCACCGGACTAAAGGTGATGGTAGGCACCGCATTCACCACCACTTGCACAGTAGCTGCATTGCTGCAACCCGTTCCACTGGCAGCGGCGGAGGTGTAGGTGATGGCGTGGGTGCCTGCACCTGCCAGAGCCGGGTACAGGGTGTCGTTTGAAACGCCCGGGCCCGACCAAGTACCACCAGCGGGGGTGGCACCGGTGAGTCGCACAAAAGGCGTACTGATGCAGATAGGACCTGGATTGCTCACGTTCACCGCCGGCAGTGCATTCACGATGACCACTGCGCTGTCAACCCCTTCGCATCCTGCCGCATTGCTGAGGCGGTAACGCAGGGTGTGGATGCCAACACCTGCCAGGGCCGGAGAAAACTGGTTGCCGGTTACACCCGGACCACTGAACTGACCGCCTGCGGGTTGACCGGTTAAAGTCACGGCCGCACTGTTGAGGCAATAGGCGTTAGCCAATCCCTGCAAATCGGCTGCTGGGGCTGCCAAAACGGTTACGAAGGCTGTATCGCTGCTGCCACAACCTAGCAGGTTGTAAATGATTTGGTGGATGCCCGCACCAGCTGCAGTTGGGTTAAACAAACTGTCGTTGGTTACGCCCGGACCGCTGTACACACCACCGCGTGGTAAACCGGCCGTCAAAATGGTTGGCACATCATTCACACAGAGGGTATCCAAAGCACCCAATTGGGCTTGCAAATTGGCTTGTACCACCACGGCCAAGTTGCGCACCAGGGTGTCGCTGCCGGCACTGTTGGTGGTGATGAGGGTGACGTTGTAGGTGCCGGGGGTGTTGTACACAATGCCACTCGGGTTAGGTGTAGTATCGGTCGCCGGCGTACCTCCCTGAAACTGCCATAACCACGATGTGGGCTGGTTGGTGCTGAGGTTGCTGAAGCTCATGCTGCCCCCCGCGCAAATGGTATCGGCCGATTGGGCAAAGCCACCCACCGGTCGTTGTACCGGAGGCAAGCAGCTCAAAGCAGTCAACAAACTGGCGCGTCGCGGACTGTTCTGCAGCACCGTGATCATGCGGGTGGTTTGGTTGGCAGTAAAGATGTTCATGCAGGCATCGTCGGTGTAGTCCATGTAATTCTGCACCTGATCAGGCAGATCTATCGATGGAAAAGGACTAACCAACGTATCGTTGCATCGATTAACGTTAGGGCAACCAAAATTAGCCGCACTTGAAGGTGGTGTATCGTTACAAAAGTCGGTGGCTGAACAGTTATTTCCATCGCCCCAAATGTGACGCAAACCCAGGTAGTGCCCAACCTCGTGGGTGGCGGTTCGGCCGCGGTTGTAAACGCCTGTAAAGGGGTTTGCCGGCGGACGACCTACGGAGCTGTAGAGCAACACCACCCCATCGGTATTGGCATTGGTCCCGCCGCTTAAGCCGGGAAGTCCCGAACCTGTGGGAAATTGCGCATAACCCAGCACCCCACCGCTCAGGTTGGCAATCCAAATGTTGAGGTAGCGGGTAGGATCCCAAATGGTGGCGGGCTTCACCGTGCTGTTGAAGGTATTGGTGCTCCACGAAGTGGTATTGGCGAATTGGTGGCGGATGATGCCCGTGGTGGGGTTTCCCTGCGGGTCGCGCTGGGCGAGGCAGAAAGAAATGCCGGTGTTTACAGCTGCCGGTCGGAATGCCAACGGTGTATTGGTGGTATCGGCATTTTGGCGCAGAAAATCTTCGTTGAGTACCTGCAGCTGCGACATCACCTGGGCGTTGCTGATGTTCCAAATGTTGTTTTCTTGCTGGTAAATGATGTGAAAAACCACCGGCAAAACGCGGTCGTTTTCTGTGCGGAAATCGGTGGTGCGCATCTTCTCGGCCAACCACTGTTCAAACTGCTCATCGGTTTCGAGGAGTTGCCCCTGATCGCGCATGATTTGCTGCATTTCGGTGGTGTAGCAGCGAACAACACCTTCCTGGGCATTGGTCCATTGGCTGAAAAAAATCAGGCCGGTCAGGATGATTAATAACTTTTTCATTTACCGTTTGATGAGGAATGTTTGACTGTGGGTGCGGTTGGAGGCAGTAAAGCGCAATTGGTAGGAACCTTCTGGCAAGCTGCGTACATCGATGCTTTCGATTCCGGACAGTTGCGGATTGACTTGCAAAACCAATTGTCCCAAAGCATTAAAGATCTCAATTTTTTGGCCATCCCACAAGGCGGGATTCCAGCTGATAGACAGGCGGGTATTGGCCGGATTGGGATACAGCCTGATGCGGCCCGCCAAGGCTTCTGCTACACTTACATTCGACACCACAAAAGCTGCCGAAAGCGGCGAGCTGCAAGCACCATTGTTCACCCGCACCTGGTAATTACCGGTTTGCGTGGGCGTGTAAGTGGCAGCGGTAGCCCCGGCAATCGCTTGTCCATCGCGGAACCACTGGTTGCCCGAAGCAGCACTCGACACAAGTTGACTGCCCTGCACGGCGATGCCCGGTTGCGCAGGTGTTTCAACCACCTCTACCTGGGTTTGCGCCACACTTGAACAGCCATTCAGCACCACGTTGTAGCTGAGGGTATGCGTTCCGGGACCGGCCTGTGCGGGATTAAACACCCCGAAGTTTACACCCGGACCGCTGAAATTGCCTCCGGCAGGCTGGCCTTGCAAGAGTTGGCTGCCATCGGCCGTACACAAGGGATTCAGGGAGGCAATGGTAGCCTGTGGAGCTGCCGTTACCACCACCTGACTGCTCACCGTGGTTGAACAGTTGTTGGCAACCAGGGTGTAGCTGATGGTGTGGGTGCCCACCCCGGCGGTGGCAGGATTGAACTGGTTACCCGTCACACCCGGACCGCTGTAGGTTCCACCGGCAGGCATGCCTTGCACCAAGGTGAAAGCAGCATTCTGCACACATTGCGGCAGGAAAGCCGATAGGCTGGGTTGTGGGGTGGCCGTTACGGTAATTTGCGCCGTAGCGTTTCCTACACAGCCGTTTTGGGTGAAGGTATAAATGATGTCGTGTATGCCAGGACCGGCAACCGCAGGATCAAATTGGTTGGTGCCTACCACCCCGGTACCCGAATAATAACCGCCTGCAGGCAAACCACCACTGAGGGTGATGATGCCACTGCCGCTGCACAAAGCAGGCAGAGCGGCAAGGCTTACCTGCGGCACCGGATCAACCAGTACGGCCTGGCTCAATACGAGGGTATCGTTGCCCACCCCGTTTTGAACAATGAGGGTGACGTTGTAGTTGCCGGCCTGGCTGTACACCACCGTGGGATTGGGGTCGGTACTGCTGGCTGGGGTTCCACCGGGGAACAACCAGCTGCGACCGGTAGGAAGCCCGGCAGAAGCATCGTTGAACTGCACCGAACCACCGGCGCACAAACGGCTCACCGATTGGGTAAGCGCCGCAACGGGTGGAACGTTGGGCGTGCCTGCAACTTGAATATCGTCGATGTACAAGTTGTTTCCATAAGCGTTGACAGCTTCAAACTGCAGCCAAACCTGCTGTTGTCCGGTGAAATTGCTCAGCGGCAGGTTGAAGCAAGCCAGGTTGGTGCCCGCGCCACACCAGTTTGCAGCGGTTGTTGGACTAAAATTGCTGGTGCTTGCCGACATGGTGGCAAGGGTATTTCCACCCACCGCTAAAATGGTGGTCCAGCTTTGTCCACAGTTTACCGACGCCTTCACCAGCAATGAATCGTTGGTGCTGGTATTGTAGGGTCGATAGGCATGGCGGAAAGTCAGGTTGGCACTGCTCAAACCGCTGAGGTTCAAAGGCGGTGAAATCAGTCGGTCGCGTTGGCCGCTGGCGTTGTAGTTGTAAAAATCAACGAAGGCTGCGCGTGTACCGGCAGGGCTGCCACCCACCGTGGTCAGTGCCCAGGTGCGGGCCGTATCGGGATTCTGGATCTGCCAGCCCCTGTTGGTGAGCTCGTCGGATTCGAAATTCTCGATGAAAGGCAAATTCAAACCACGACCGGCATATACATAGGCCTGACGAACCAGGGTGTCGCTTCCTTGCACGCCGCTCACAATCAGGCTCACATTGTAGACGCCGGGTGTGGCGTAAAACACACGGGGATTGGCGGTGGTATCGCTGGCCGGACTTCCACCGGGAAACGACCACTGAAACTGACTGGCGCCTACGCTCGCATTGGCAAAACGCACGCTGTCGCCCACACAGGCAAAGCGGTTCAATGCAGTGAAATTAGCCTCTACACCCTTCACCAATCCGGTTGCCACCAGGCCAAAAGCCTGCGGCTGTCCCTGCTGCAAGGTGTTTTTGTGACTCACCACCACCAGGTATTCACCCGCCGGGGCGTTGGCAACAAAAACCTGCTCTACATTGTCAACAATGTTGTCGCCGGTTTGAGCAGCGGCCGTTGGAACGGTCGGATTTAAGGTCCAAGGGCTGTACACGGTATTGGTAGGTACGTGAATGAGGCGCAAATCGAGGTCGTTCACCAGCATGCGTGTGCTCGGATTGAGCGATGCAGCCGGAGGTGTGGCGGCAGGATCGGTCCAGGCGATGCTCACCTTCAAAGGTCCGGCCTGCGGATGGCTGGCTGCGAACTGCAAGGTGCTACCGCTGTTGAGGCTGTGTTCTTCGAGCAAAGATTGGCCGCCTACATTGTCGATGTGTTGCACGGCACGACCTGTGTTCAGCAATCCCCAGCCGAACATATAATCGGGACCGGGATCAGGCCCCGCTTCATCGGCTGTGTGAATGGCCAATGCCTTGAGGGTAGACGAACGCATAAATCGGCTGTTCACCGCTTGAAAACGCTGTTGAATGAGGATGAGGCTTCCCGCCACATTCGGGCCCGACATGCTGGTACCGCTGATGCTCGCATAAGCCGTATTGCTGCCCGAATAGCTCGAGTAGAGGCCTACCCCATTGCCCACAATGTCGGGTTTGATGCGGCCATCGTCGGTAGGTCCCCAGCTGCTGAACGACGACATGCCCACACCCGCTGCCGACTGCCAGCCGTTGTTCAGGTCATTCACCGCGCCAACGGTGAGGATGTTTTTCGCCACCGAATAAGTGGGCAAACAGTCATAGGGCCCCGAGCGGGGACGTGTGGTGGTACTGGTCACCCACTGGCCACTGGCGTTGCGCACCAGGTGGCTGGTGCCGGCATTCGGACCTTGGTTGCGGTTATTTCCCGCCGATTTCACAATGAGGTAAAACGGATTGTTGCGGGCTATTTGGTCCCACTGCTGCGCCTTGCTGTTATAAAAGCCGAAGTTCCAGTCGAGCGTTTCGCTGATGGAGGTGGTGCCATACCAGTACCATTGGCCTCCGCTGCTGTACCAACCGGCAATTTGGCCATAACTGTGGTTCGATACCAACAGGCCGTTTTGTCCGGCCGCTGCCATCTCTGCATTATCGTTGTTCCAGTCATAGGTTGCCAAATTCGCCTGGTAGGCCATGCCGCGTGCGTTGGGTTGAACGCCGCCGGCTATCATGGTACCGGCAACGTGGGTGGCGTGGTCGGAAAGTGCCGTGGCGCCATCTACCTGGGTAGCGCGACCTACCAGCTCCTGGTGGGTAAGTCGGGTTGCTCCGCCATCCCATTCACCCACGGTCATTCCTTCGCCGGTGAGGCTGTAACCCAAACTGCCGCCCGGATACACCCGCGAGGTGGCGGTGCTGTTGGCGGCCACCACGTTATCGGTGATGAAATACATGGGCATGCCCAGTTCGTCAAATCCGGCCAATTCAACCTCGCGGCCCTGGCTGTCTTTCCAGCGCATAGGCAATTGCAGGGCCTTGGCGCGCGCTTCTAACTGTTGGCGTTGGAGGCGATAACTATCGTTGAGTTGTAATTGCACTTGTTGGAGTGCAGGCAAATTCAGTTGGGCCTTGCCTTCGTGCATCAGCGCAACCAACAGGGCTGCAGCCAGTAAAACTTTTTTCATGTATGGAGTAACAATGCTAATCAAGGTTGGTTGGGAGCCACAAAAGTGGGTGCCGGCACTTCAAAAGTGGTGCGCAGGTTCAGCTCCAGGGTTTGGGCTTCGCATGAAATTTCGCCACGGAGCCACATTTCCCATTGGTTGTCGGCCAATTGCTTGAGGGTCAGTCGGTTTGTGGCCGGATTGCCCAAACAGGCAGGCTGCATGCCTCCCGGCAGATAAACCAGTCGATACACATCGCTGGCCACTTTGCCCGCTTTCAAAGCCGTAAGCGGCAAATCGTTGATCTGAAACATGCTTCCCTGCTTCGACACCACGGCCACATGCACTTTGCCATTGGTGTTTTGGGCCTGGGTAGTGCTGATGTCAAAGGCCGGCGCGGCCGACTGTTTCGATACCATTTCAATCTGGTTCATGGCAGGCATTTTTTTCTTTGAATTACAACCAGCTGCAAGCCCTCCAAGCAGTAGCGAGGAAGTTAGCAATAAAAGAGCCGCAATACGCATCACAACAGTGTTTTAGCCTTGCAATATAGGACAAAAGGCCGCTCGCACCAAGCTTGTGCGCTATTCCGTAGCTTTGCCCCATGGAATTGATGGGAACCAACCTGGCCTACGCCACCGAAGCCTTGTGTAAAGGCCAATTGGTTGGCATTCCCACCGAAACCGTTTACGGCCTGGCTGCCAATGCGCTCGACGCCCGGGCCGTGGCACGCATCTTCGAAGCCAAAAAACGCCCGGCTTTCGACCCCCTGATTGTGCATGTGGCCGACATGGCCGAAGCCCAAAAATACTGCAGCCACCTACCCGATCTGGCCTTCCGCCTGGCCGAAAAATTCAGTCCCGGCCCGCTCACCTACATCCTGCCCAAAAACCCCCTCATCCCCGATTTGGTGAGTTCGGGCCATCCCACCGTGGGCATCCGCATTCCCTACCATCCGTTGACCTTGGCTTTGTTGCGGCAGCTCGATTTTCCCTTGGCTGCTCCCAGTGCCAACCCGTTTGGCTATGTGAGTCCCACCACCGCCCGGCACGTGCTCGACCAGCTGGGCCCTTCGGTGGCCTATGTGCTCGATGGCGGCCCCTGTCAGGTAGGCCTCGAAAGCACCATCATCGACCTGAGTGGGACGGAGCCACGGGTATTGCGCCTCGGTGGCCTGTCGCTCGAGTTGCTCGAAGACGCTGTTGGCCACCAGCTGGCGGTACAAACCAGCAGTTCCAATCCGAAAGCCCCCGGCATGTTGGTGAAGCACTATGCCCCCGGCGTTACGCTGCGTTGGGAAGATGACTTGCCCGCGCAAGTGCCAGTTAAAACCGGCTTGCTGCGTTTCAGCAGCCCTCACCCCGACTTTCCTGCAAATCGACAATGGATTTTATCCCCCAGCGGTGATTTGGCCGAAGCCGCCAGTCGGTTGTTTGCCGTGCTCCGCGACATCGACCGGGAGCAACCCGACCTGGTGTTGGTAGAACATTTCCCCGAAACCGGCTTGGGTCGGGCCATCAACGACCGATTGAAGCGCGCGGTGCAGTCGCAATAAACCCCAGCCGCCTAGCCTGGCAACCAGGAAGCCCGCTTAAACCCAAATGAACCAACATGCCCACCAACAAAGAACGCGCCCTCAGCCTGCTGTACGACAAGCTCATGACCGGACAACGCTATACCAGTGCCGAGTTGATGGAGGTGCTGGAGCGAAACGATTTATCGGTTTCGGAGCGTAGTTTGAGCCGCTGGTTGCAGCAATTGCGCGAAGAATACGACCTGCCTGTGCAGTTCGATCAGCGGACTAAGCGGCACCATGTGACCGAAGCCGACCGCCAGGCCCAGCCCACCAGTCTGCTCAAGTACACCGATAGCCAGTTTTTGCGCGACACCCTGCTGCGCAACAAAAAGGCAGCGCAAGTGATTGAACCCGACAACCGTGCGCCCGCCTTGAACCACCACCACTTTGGTCAGTTGGTAACGGTTTGTTTAGAGCACCGCCTGGTAGCATTGCGCCACCAAAAATTCGATGCCACCGAGCCCAAGAACTACCTGCTGCAGCCCTTTTTCCTCAAAGAATACCTGTATCGCTGGTATTTGATTGCCGCCGATACTGCCGATGAACACAAAATCAAAGCCTTCGGACTCGAGCGCATATTGGAAGTGCAGCCCACCGATCAAAAATTCAATCCCAAAAAGCGCGAGCAAGCCGCCGAGCAATTTGTGGGCTTGATGGGCATTACCGGGGCCGAGATAAAACCTTGTGAGGTGGTGTTGCGTACCAACCAGCTGCAAAAGGAATTTTTCAGAACCCTGCCCCTGCACGAACGGCAACAAATCAAGGAGCTTCCCGATGGCCGTTGGGAAATCCGTTTTATTGGCAAACCCAACCTCGAGCTTGCCCAGCAGTTGGTGGGACAGCTCGAGCCCATGGAGGTGGTGGAACCCGCCTGGTTCAGGCAGTATGTGATTGATTATTTGAAGCGGAATTTGAAGCCGTATGGGGAAAGCAGTCCGCCCAAAGGCAGAACTTGAAACATCGAGCTTACTTTTTGTCTTCCAAAAACTTCTTCTAAATTTAGTTTAATAAGTAGCTATGACCCCCGAAGAATTTCGCCATAGGATTGAGCAATCAGAGGCAGATTTCGCTGCAGGAATACATGTTTCGAGCAGTGAATTACTCGCTGCCTATTTGGCCAAATTTGATCAGGACCAAAATGAAATTTTACTTGAAAAGTACCTTCCAAAAATCATGAAGGAAGACAAAAACTTGCTCTCACGACTCGCGCAATAATTGGGGTTACTGTGGCTCATTCGCAGTCAGCTTGTCACGCTAAAGGGATCGAATTCGACCCCTTTATTTTTGATAACTAGATTGCATGACCGTTTTGTGGCGGGTATGCACCATGGTTGATTGAAGGAATTTTTGTATTTTTATGGCTTGAGACCATGAAATCAGCAGCTTACATACAATTCAGACCCGATCAAATTGAAAAAATCGGAAATGCCGTGGTGTACTTGGCTGAAAGAGTGGAGCATCTTACCAAAACCAAGCTGCTCAAGCTCCTCTACATCATCGACGAGCTATCGATTAAAAAAAGTGGAATTCCGACACTTAATTTGACCTATAAGCTGTGGAAGTTTGGTCCGGTTTCGGAAGAACTTTTTATTGAGCTTTCTTCAGAGCCAGCTTTGCTTCAAAAATTCATTCGAAAAGGCGAAGACACAAGCATTATCAAGGCAAAAGTAGCCTTTGATGATGCTGAATTTTCCGATAATGATTTGGCGCTGATGGATGAGGTGATTGCGAAATTCGGCCAAAAATCGGCCCGCGAATTAGTGGATTACACGCATCGCTTACATGCTCCCTGGCACCAAACCGCCCTTCACTACCAGGTTTTGGAATTGCTTGAAAGCGAACAAATCGCCAATACTTCCTACGAAGTAGACATGAGTAGTTTGGTAGCTCACAATGCGGAAAAAATGGCTTTGTATCAAGCCTATCTTGAAAGCATGTAAGTGATGTTTGAGGAAGGCAACATCCTGTATTTTGACCCTTTCTATTTCAAAAACGGCAATCCTGCCAAAAGAAAGTACTTTTTGGTGCTCAAGGTCATCGAAAAAAAGGCCCTTGTAGCTGTACTTCCCACACGTACTGCGTCTATTCCACGCGGCGAACTGGTTGAAAGCGGCTGCTTAGAGTTACCCGAAATAGGATTAAATTGTTATGTGTTTCCAAAGCAAGAAGCGGTCACTAACTGTGGTAAAAGTTTCGATTTCAATACTTATTTGTACGGTGCTTTTATAGATGATTATGAGGTTTCACTCATGGAAGAACTTTATCCGAACGAAGGCATTGACTACTGGGTTTGGGGGAAATTAAAACCCGCTTATTTTGAATCTGTTCTCGACTGTTTCCGCCTGTCGTCAAGCGTAAAACGCAAGTACAAGCGCATCTTGTGATTTACTTTTTGCACGAAGCGACACATTTCGTATTTTTGAAGTAACAAGACCCGCCACGCTTCCCGTTGGATCAGCGCAACTGGCGGGTTTGCGATTTTTGGGGTTCGAGGGCCTCAGATACCAGCCTCACCCCCGGCCCCTCTCCAGAGGAGAGGGGAGCGAGATTTTGGAACGCAGAAAAGGTTGATTCCGCAGCCTTTTTCGACCGATCAAACATCTATTGACCCCTGCAGCGCAGCTGCAGCCCCCATTTTGAATTCCCGCCATGCGGGATTTCGCTCTGCTAAACTTGAATTTTGAATTTTTTTGTGTTTCTAAAACCTCATCCTCTTATCCTTCTCCCAAGGAGAAGGACGATACATTTTGGTCCGCTTGACAACTTGGTTCATGATGATTTAAGTCCGCTCAAGCATGTTTGAGCCTCCTTCACCGCAGCTGCAGCACTTTTTTGAACCTTGAATTTTGAGTTTTTTAGCCCCTGCAGCGCAGCTGCAGCCCCATTTTGAATCCCCGCCTTGCGGGATTTCGCTCCGCTCAACTTGAATTTTGAATTTTGAATTTTTGTCGGTACGCCAAAAACTGGCGGGAGCCTTCGGTTGCTTTGCCTCCATGAAAACAACCGCACCCCTTTCCAAAGAAGAGCTCGCCCGCCGCGATCAGCAGCTGACCGCCGCCGCCAGCCAACTCAAGGCCCAATTCGTGGGCATCCACGCGCAAATCGACCAGCTCATTGAGCACATCCGCCCCTGGTACCTCCTGCCCGGCCAGCAAGAACGCCCCCGCATCGTGAATTTGTGGGGCATGACGGGGGTGGGCAAAACGGCGCTGGTGCAAGAGCTGGTACTGGCCCTCGACATGCAAAAGCGCTTCTACCCTGTGGACTTTGGCAATACCCAATGGCATGCCCGCGCGTTTGGCGATGCCATTGAAAATGTGCACCGCGACGAAGATTCACCCGCCATCTTTTTACTCGACGAATTTCAAAAAGCACGCACGCTAGACAAAGAGGGCGAAGAACTAGAAAGTCAGAACCTCTACCTCTGGAACCTGCTCGATAGCGGCCGCATTTTATTTGTAGAACGCGATGGCGACCTGCGCTTTTTGAACAGCTACTGTCAAGACCTGGAGCTTTGTTTGGCCCTGGGCGTGGAAGTAGAAAAAGGCAAAGTAGTGGGCGGCGAAAACATCTACCGCGAAGTGTTTGAAGTTACCGAGCGTCACCGCCGGCATTCGTACCTCGCTGAAGATCGCGACGACCTCTACTTCCTCCTGAGCGAGCGGGTGATTGATGTGTTTTGGGAACATGCCAGCAGCCTGTTCAGCTCGCGCTTGGCCATGCGCAAACAGCTGATGCAACTCGACGGACCTCAAACGCTCGAACTGCTTAAGCAAATCATTGTGTTGATGATGGAACCCAAGGTGATTGATTGCAGTCAGGACCTTATCATTGTAGCCGGCAACCTCGACAGCGCCTACAATTTCACGCACCACACCGACCCCGAAATAGAGGCCGACACCATCAGTAGCCTGAACGAAACCGTGAGCCTCACCACCATCAAGCGTGCCCTGTTGCAGCGTTTTAGGCCCGAGCAAGTGGCACGCCTGGGCAACAACCACGTGATTTACCCAGCCTTTGGCAACGAGGCTTTCAGCGAAATCATTCGCCGCGGTTTAGAACGCATGGCCGACCGCTTTAAAGCAAATACCGGCACTGTGCTTGAATTCACCCCTTCGGTTCACCAGCTGATTTACCAGGAAGGTGTTTTCCCCTCGCAAGGTACGCGCCCCGTTTTTAGCACGCTCGAAAACCTCGCAGGCAGCCGTTTGGCCAATTGGCAGCTGAGCCTGCACGGGCTGGATGCAACTTGTGAACACATTCGCGTGGAGCAGCGTGGAAACCAATTGGTGGCGTGCTTTTTAAATCAAAAAGGCGAGTTGCTGCACGAAATGGCCCACGAGCTGCACTTGCCACTTAAAAAAGCACGTAAACCCAAGCGCGACGACAAACAAGCGCTGGTGGCGGTGCACGAAGCCGGTCATGCCGTACTCAGTTGTGCGCTCCTGGGCCGCGTTCCTGCCAAGGTAGTGAGCCAAAGCACCGACGACAGTGCCGACGGTTTTGTAATCAACGACCAACGCCACGACATTGTAAGCAAAGCCTATCTGCTGCGTTTGACGGCTGTTTTTTTAGGAGGCTTGGCAGCCGAAACCCTGTTGTTTGGCGACGAGCACATCACCCTGGGCAGCTCCAGTGACCTCCGCGAAGCCACACGCTGGCTCAGCAAAGCCTACCGCAAATCGGGCTTCACCGGCACCTGGGCAGCTTATGGTCCCGATGGCATGAACAAACCCTTGCTCACCCTCAACGAAAACAAGCTCGAGCAAGCCATCCTCGACACCCTGGCCGAAGCCCGCCAACTGGCACTCGACACCCTGCAATTTGAAAAAGGATTTCTGATTGCCCTCGCCGGCGAGCTCGCCAACCGCCAACAACTCAAGCGCCCGCAACTAGAGCGCCTGCGCAAAGCCCACATGCTCGGCAGCATGGATTCGCCTTTGCTAAACTACCGCAGCCAATTGTTGCAAATGCGTCAGCAATACAACCACCAGTTCATGCAAGAACCCGGAAGAAAATTGGTGCTGCTTTAGTCGGCACCAATTTTTGCTCAACAACTAACAATCCCTATTTTCAACATTCAATCTAAACCAATGACAAAAGAACAAATTCTAACCGCAATAAGCAGTTTGAAACCAGACGACTTGAGTACCATCCTATTTGGTAGCAATTCTGTAGAAGATGACATTACTGATTTGATTAAAGCTAGGTTAGAGGATTCACATCCAAACATGAATCTAATATCACGTCGCACTGCGCCAAACAGCCGTTTAATGCCAGATCTAATCAACTACGCAGCAAAGCCAAGCCCAGTGGCCCTTGAAGCAAAACATTATTCCTCAGGGCAGCCAAATCAATTTTTTATGCATGTTCAAGGCCCCATTTTAGATAGTCAAAAACTCAAAGGGCTTGAGCATGAAACTCATTTCATTCTTCAATACACTTCAGAACTTGTAGAACTTTCTGGAAATATTATTAAAATCCCTAAGCAAATCTTGAAGAAAGAAAATGGAGTACTTCATTACTTCTATAATGAGAATGGCTTTGTTGCAAGTAAAATCCCTGCCAAGCCCGTGGGCAAATATTCTCAGATATTAGCTAGTATCTTCTCAAAAGTTTTTAATGACTCAGTAGTGCCAATCACAATAAAGGTCACAAAGCATTTTGACGATGGTAGTTTTGCTGCTTTCAATGAGCACTTTTTCTTAATGGAAGTAAAATGGTCTGCCGAACTCAAAAAAAGGTACGATCACATACTGAAAGCCAGAAATGTAGAGGATTTTAAGCAAAATGCAGACTAGCTGCTCAATAAGCATTGAGCGTTCGAATTAAGTGTGGGGTTTTGAAAGAAGGACTCTTCCAAAACCCCACATTTCCTTCATTTACCGTACAATCTTCTGATTATCAATTCGCTTCAAGCTTTGATTAAAGCATCGTAAAAGTAGACATCCTCATCTGAGGCGTATAAATTTGTATTCTTCTTTAGCTGTTAGGCCATGACTTGAACATGTGCCAATTTATCTAAATACTCATAAAAGCTAATAGCTGCTTACATTGATCTTTGTCTAATAGATTGAAACACCGCACAACTATTTTACAAGCTTGTAATCTCCGAGTTTAATAGGTTATCAAGCTCTTTTGTTAATTACTGGAAACTTTAACCGAAGGATTCCTAAAGGGCTCACAAAGGGCTCAGAAAACGGAAATAGACCATCAAAACAGGCGAATACAGCCAGAAATGACACTTGGAAAGGGCTCAGTAAGGGCTCAGCTCAAGCATGCTGTAATGCCCTCATGTTATTCCCAACTAAAATGAGGAGTGTCCAACTGCAAAGCGACCAAGCCTTTTTTTGAACCTCAAACACAAATCACTACCTTTGTATCAATAGCACCTGCCAAGCCTCTTCACAATGCTCAATTTGGCAGGTTTTCGCTTTTTATTACGAGCTTAACCGCGTATTAACTCCTGCACTCTAAGCAATCGAAATTGGATAATCACCTTAAGCCCTGCAGAATCCTATAATTCAAGTGAACGGATTTTCATCAGCTTGGCGTTGGTATTTTTCCATTTCAAGGCGCATTCGGGCGAATATTACTTCATTATCATCGGGTTCTTTATCATTGGTTTTTTTACCTGGTGAAGGACCCAAATCAGCAGGCCAACAATATTGACGGAAGCGGCCAAAGGTAAAACCGGCTTCAAAGGTATCGTAAACCGGGAATTCAAAAAGCTTCACGCCTACCGGAGCCTTTGCATCTGCCACAAGTTTTTGACCGGGATGTAAAGGGCAAGCCTCGATGTAACTCAAAGCCCAACCTTTGAAATACATTCGAATAGGGTGTTCCACTGGATTTGGCCGTTCGTCTTTCGGACGATTTACACCGAAGGAATGGGCAAAATAGGCGTTTACATCGATCTCTTGCGTTAACCTTTGGCAAAGCGGACTTGTTTCAAGTAAGTCCAAGTCTTTGATACGGTCGATAGCGTATACTTCAAAGTCATTGAAAACGGGTGGTACATTGGGTTCCTCCTTTATTGGCCAAGCCAATAGGTAGTAACGGCGGTCGTAAAAGCGCAATTGCAGTGGGTAACATGTCTCCCTTTCAACCGACGTAGCCTTATGATTGTGCACCGAACGGTATCGAAACTTTACCATTCGATGCGCTGCCAACGCTTGGCTCAAATCATCGAACAGACTCGATACAATTTCGCCAACCCGAAAATCTATATGCAGTGCGGACTGAACCTCGGGTTGCAGTTGGTTGATTTCATGCAATAGCCGTTGGGCTGCCGGAATGCCGCTAAAACTCTTCAAAAGGTTCTGAAGCAGGTGTAAACCAGCTGGTTTTTCCTCCGAGGCTTTGTAGACTTCTTGAGTCGTCACTGCTTGCAAGCGATAAACAAATCTATCTTCCACATCCTCATTCAGGAGCTCTTCCGACACGGCATCCTTCACCAAGATGTAGCCAATCAGCGAACGGCGGAGCAAATCCAGATAATTGTCAAACTGGCGCCTTTTGACGTCCGAAAAGCCTAATTCCTTTCTGATTTGAGAGGCCGTTAAGCCTTGATTCATGTGCTTCGGCTCAAGCAACAAGTCTTTAATCTTGTTCGCCCGTTCGTTTGATTTTTTTTTTCTGCCCATAAGATATATTGCATTTTGGCAATTTATCTGCAAGATAGCGCACAGTTACTTTGAGCAATAAATTAAAAGCATGGAAAAAGCCAACCTTTTCGACCTCGTGCTGGGACTCTTGCTCAGCCAACCCCTGCCCAAACACCTCACCGATGCACTGCGCGATGCCACCACGAATCTGCCGATTGGCTACCAACCCGGGCGTTGGTCGACCTACCGCGAAATGCACCACCTATTATCGAAAAGTCAGGCCAAGTACGGCTGGCTGGTATGGCCCCGCGTGGCAGAACATGTAAAGCCCGAAAGTGCCGAGCTGCTTTGGCTTTTTGCCGATGCCAGCCTGCTAGCTGGTAGCCCACCCCAGACATTGCCTTTGCGTCAGTGGTTCGACGAAATGCACCGCAGCATCCGCAAAAACCAGCAGCCCTGGTTCGTTGTGGTTTGCCTCAACTGGCACGACCGCTGGTTCAAAAACGAACTGCAAGCCCATTGCGAAAGCATGGCCCTGCGCAACTGTCCGGTGATTGTGCTTCATTGCACCGACCGGGCGGGAAGCATTCAATACATCCACACCCCAAAAACAGCAGCATGAAACCGCACATACAGTTCATCGACAATAGGAAAAAGGCGCATGGCATCCCTTTCAAAGTTCTTCATCAAGCGCTGACAGAAGCCAATGATTTTCTAACAATTGAATACCCCAAAAGAAATGGTTCCTTATCACATCAATGGGTGAAGTTGAATGATCACAAGACTCCGTTCAGACCCGGCATCAGTAATTCTAGAGACATTCTTGTGATGTTGGAAATAAACGAGGTCTTTGGCGATGATAGTGATCAACTGCATGGCATCGATGGTCACTGCTACTGCTGGCCTGGCCTCCATTTCAATGAAAATCTGCACGACCACATAGCCGAACTAGTTGTTTATTTGGTGGATTCTGCCGAGATGGAACCCTATGATACAACCAGTGAAAATGAACAAGTTGGCCATGGAATGCAGCTACCCTTGTATGGCAAATTCGAGGAGGTTAGTGTCGATGCTGAAAATCCGGAGACCGCAGCAACAGAAGAGCATCAATGTCCGAGCTTTGAAACCTGGGGACTATATTTTTCTCCTTCGGCTGGCGAAAAGCGCGACGATAAAATTTGGTTGTGTCCCCAACGTATTTGGGAAGCCGTGAAGGGTGATGAATTGAGTTTCATACATTATTTCACTGCAGTGCTGACCCATGAATTCGCACACGCCCTCATGGCACAACCAGGTCAAACCACAAATGAAGCAAGTGATCAAACCGAAGAACCCTTGGCCAACCTTATTACCTTGGGCAGGTACAACGCCATCAAGGGCGAAAACCATCCTGCAACCCGCATGATCAAAACTTTTATGGCACGCCAACCCAAACCCTATTGCGATTGCTTTGAAATGTGGGAGAAAGGGAATTTTAATTGGCTTGACTGGAAACTTAACAAAACTTATCTTAGTACTAACTTTAAATTAAACACAATGAGCTATCCGCTAAACCAATCTGATTATCAAAAACTGATTACTAATCTCTTCCCAAAGTATAACAGACGAAAAGTTAACTGGACTGAGTGGTTTCAACAATACACTTATTACGAAAAAGATTGGCAAGATTTCTTTTTAGATTTATTTCTTCCCAACTTCAATTGCAATAGCCAAATACAACTATTGGCATGGGAAAGCTGCCCAGGAGGAACACCTTTTCCCCATCCGAATTATGCTTTTGACAAAACTCGACGTACATCAAGCTTTCAACCATCTCGGGACAAATATTTGAAGAACGCACTGGATTTGGCCCAAACCCATCCGATCTCCGCAAGCCCTACCATTGAAGATGTGCTTGTGGCAATTTCCAAAAGCAATTTCCTCATCATTGACATTCTCCCAACACATGGCTTCCGAATAAATTCTAGAGAGCGCACAGGACTACTTAACAAAGCAGTACCGGATTATACCAAACACAAAATTGCTTACATCCTTACTCATTTGAGAAAGGTTTGTCCATCATCGCCAACAATTCAACTACACTTTTCAAGCGAACTCAATAATGCAGGTGCACCAGCCATTTGGCAAGCACATATCTAGACCTCCTGAAGCATCAATACACTTAATCCCGGCTCGACCGGGATTTTTGTTTTTAGCATGTGTCCTGTGTAATTTGGCATTTTATCCTCTATCTTAGTGGCTAAACCTGGTCTGAAAACCCAAACCCAGAACTACACCGATTACCAAATGAACATACTCGACTTCCATCAGTCACTCATTCAAAACTACAAGGCTTACATTCAAAGCTTTATCCACATCAAGGATAAGCGACTGGAGGAATTCGTGAATTCAGAACTTGAAAACAAGAGGCTATGGCCCGAGCCCTTGGTTCAATTCAATCCCACCTTTCAAAAAGGCCGAAACTTCCCGCAATTGGAAGAGGAATTGGGACTCGACCCTAGAATGAAAAGCATTTTTTCGGGCTACCAGCTGCACTTGCACCAGGAAAAAGCCCTGCGCTTAGGTACAGCAGACAAAGAATTTGTGGTGACTTCGGGTACTGGCTCGGGTAAGTCACTCACTTACATCGCCACTATATTCAACCACATCTTAAAAAATCAAACCAAAGCTGCCGGTTGCATCAAAGCCGTGATTGTTTACCCAATGAACGCGCTGATTAACTCACAATTTGAGGAACTACGCAAGTTTGAGATCAATTACCTGAAGCAACGGAGCGAGGTTGACGAATACGACTTGTACGGCAAGTCTCCCGAAGAACAGCTGGCCCTGCTTCGTGAAACAAGCACAGAGGCTTTTCCAATAACCTATGCCCAATATACCGGGCAGGAAAGCGCTGAACAAAAAGAAGCAATCAAAGAAAACCCGCCACACATTTTGCTCACCAACTATATGATGTTGGAGTTGTCGATGACAAGAGCTGGGCGTGATCAAGACATTCGACAGAACTACCTCCAAAATATGGAGTTTCTGGTATTCGACGAGCTGCATACCTACCGAGGCCGACAAGGCTCAGATGTTTCAGTCCTCATTCGAAGGATTAAGGCCAATGCGCAACAAAGCATCCGTTGCTTTGGAACATCCGCTACCATGGTTTCGAGCGACGACACCAGTTTGGCACAGCAAAACAAACAAGTGGCAGAAGTAGCCAGCACCATCTTTGGGTCTGTATTTGATGCTGAGCAGGTTGTTACTGAATACTTGGAGCGCAGCTTGGGTGACCAACCTCACAACCCGAATCATTTGAAAGTATCCCTCCAGAACAACATCGACATTACTGCCGATGAAGCCACTTTTGCTAATCATCCTCTGGCCATTTGGATAGAAGAAAATGTAGCTCTGGAGAACAAAGAAGACCGATTGGTTAGGCGCAAACCAACAGACATACAAGAAATTGCTTCTCTATTAGCCAAACAAACTGGCCTTTCCAATCACCAATGCGAAAAAGCCATCCGTGATTTATTGCTGTGGGCCAATCAACTTAATAACCGTCCTGAAGTATTATACGACCGACAAAGAAAACGCTACCTGCCTTTCCGCCTGCATCAATTCATTTCACAAACAGGCTCTGTTTACAGTACGCTAGGCAATGAACACGATCGAAACTTCGTGCTCGATGCAGGCTTGTATCACGGTGAAGAAAATGAAAAGCTTTACCCATTGGTATTTAGTCGATACTCTGGACATGAATTCTACTGTGTTCGTTTGAACAAACAAACCAGCAAAATTGAGCCGCGCGAATTCAATGACAACGATGTGCCAGAAGAAGACGAGGCCGAAAATGCGACAGAAGCAGGATATCTAGTCATTCAACATGATGTTGATGAAGATGCCCTTTGGGATTTGAGCAGAATTTATGACGATTTACCTGATAACTGGCTAAGTAAAAACAAACAGAAGCTCGACTCCAAAATACAGAAGCGTCTACCCATCGAAGTGAATTTCGACAAAACGGGTGCTTATAGCTTCAGTGACACCAAAAGCCACAAAGGCTGGTTTGTACCTGCTCCGCTACTCATCGATCCTACATCAGGCGTGATTTTTGGCCGAAGTTCCGAATTCACAAAGCTCATGAAATTGGGTGGTGAAGGAAGGAGTACTGCTACCACCGTTTTGTCATTTGAAACCATCAACCAATTAAAACTGACTGTAGATGAAGCCAAGAAACAAAAACTCCTGAGCTTCACCGACAATAGGCAGGATGCCAGCTTACAGGCCGGCCACTTCAACGATTTTGTAAAAGTGGGCCAGTTGCGTACAGGCATAGCCAAAGCCGTTGAAAAATATACCGAACTCGACTATGCAAACATGGCGGAACGGGTATTTGAGGTAATGGCCCTACCCGAAGCAGCTTACGCCAAAACCACCAATACTTTGGCGGCAGCACGACGCGAAAATGAAGACATCTTCAAAGAATTGATCAGCTACCGCATGCTGTATGATTTGAGAAGGAGCTGGCGCGTGGTGATGCCCAACCTGGAACAATGCGGCCTACTCGAAATCAACTACCGTTATTTGGAGGAGTCGTTGGAAGACCCGGCCCTCATAGGCGAGTCTCCTCTGCTTCAGTCAATGGGTAATGCAGAGCGCTTAGAATTTTTAACCCAAGTGCTCGACCATTTCAGGCGGTCCTATGCCTTGTATGCCGATAAATTGCAGCCAGCTAAAATCAAGGAAACAGAAAAACGCATTCGAGAAAAAATCACAGGTCCATGGGGGCTTGATGATGATGAGCACTTACAATTTCCCAAATACATGCGCTTCGATAAATTGGCTTCATCAGCCAAAAATTTGGAAACCGAAACTTTGGGATACAGAAGCGCTTTTGGTAGATACTTCCGTGATGCAGCAAAACCTTATTTGCACATCGACACCATTAACTACATGACAGAAGCCAAAAATCTTATTGAAATACTGGTCAATTGTGGTTGGCTACACAAAGATGAAGTTAAGGACGAACACGGTCAGCTAACATACGTCTACCGCTTGCGTGTTGACCGCATTTTGTGGCAGAAAAATGAAACCAAAACGGTAAGGGCCGATAAAGTCAAGATTAGAAGCTTGGGCAGCAACACCATGTGGCCTAACGCGTACTTTCAGCACTTCTACCAATCCGACGCCTTAAACGTGCGTCAGATGCAAGGGCGTGAGCACACTGGTCAAATCAACAACGAAGAACGTAAACAGCGTGAATCGCAATTCCGTGAAGGCGAATTGGGTGTGCTCTTTTGCTCACCTACCATGGAATTGGGCATCGATATCTCCGACCTGTCGGTGGTTCATATGCGCAATGTGCCTCCTTCACCAGCCAATTACGCCCAACGCAGCGGTCGTGCAGGTCGATCGGGTCAAGCGGCCCTGGTAATGACTTATTGCTCTAATTATAGCCCACACGACCGCCACTACTTCAAAAACAACAGCAAAATGGTTTCAGGGGAAGTGAGTGCTCCCAAGCTCGACCTCATCAACCAGGATTTGTTACGGAGCCACCTTTATGCAACAGCATTGTCCATCAAGCCCATTGGCTCATTAGATGAATCCATTGAAGAAATCATCGACATTCACCACCCTGACTTGCCATTGCAAAGCCACATCCAGGAATATTTAGAACTTTCAGTATCTGAAAAAGACCGCATTGCGCAAGTCTTCCACAAAGTTGCTGGAGACGCCTATTTTCAAGAGCGATTCAAAACCAAAAGGCCTTCTTGGTTCACCCAAGACTGGGTTTACATCCAGTTAGAAAGCTATGGACAGAACTTCAACCTGGCCTTCAACCGCTGGCGCAAACTCTACAAAACCGTACAGCGCCAGTTGGCAGAGGCTAGTGAGATCATCAAAAACCGGGTTTATGCCGATGACCACAAGGATCGCCAAGAAGCTGTTTCGAACCAGCGACGTGCCATGAATCAGCGCGAATTGCTGTTGAACAAGCCTCAGACCGGTTTAAAAAACAAGAACTTCAGCAGAACCGACCAATCGGAATTTGGCCCATATCGCTACCTCGCCGCCGAAGGCTTCTTACCAGGCTACGGCTTCACCCGCTTGCCCATTCGTTCTTTCATGGAGAGTTATGCCGAAACCGGCGAGTTCTTATCCCGACCACGCTTTATAGCATTGCAAGAATTTGGACCGCGCAATACAGTTTATCACAACGGCGCCAAATACCAGGTAGATACCTTGATGCCCATGGAGGTAGAAATGCAATTCGCTAAGGCCAAGGTTTCACCTAAAACCGGCTATTTTCTCATGGGCGATCAATATGGATATGAAACCGATCCGCTCACCAATGAGCCCATGCAAATTGAGCCAGGCAAACACCTCAAACACCATTTGTTAGAAATGGCTGAAACCAGGGCAAAACAACAACAACGCATTACTTGTCAAGAGGAAGAACGCTCGCGCAAAGGCTATCAACTTGAAACCTATTTCGCTATCGATGGAGCGGCCAGTGAAACGCCACGAGGCGAAATTAAGGTTGATAGCGATTCTTTGTTAAACATGCACTACCTACCCGCATGCCGTATTTTCAAAGTAAATAGCAAATGGCGTGTTTCAAAAGAAGAAGGTTTTGCCATCAATACCTCAACCGGAAGGTGGAAAAGCAAAAAGGAAGCGGAAGAAGAGCAATTAAAAGAAGCCGTAAAAACGGTTAAACTCTACACCACCGATACGGCCAATGCCATTTACCTTCAACCCGTTGAAGCTTTGGGCTTACAAGGAGGGCGTGATGGGGTCATTACCTTGATGTATGCCATCAAAAGAGGAATAGAGAGCTATTTCCAAGTAGAATCACGCGAAATAGCGGCCGAAATCATGGGCGATGAAGAAAATCCAAACATGCTCATCTATGAAGCTGCTGAAGGCAGTTTGGGTATTTTGTCGCAATTGCTCGACGAACCCGACACTTTCGCCAAAGTAATGGCCGAAGCCTACCGGATTTGTTTTTTCGCCAATGATACCGAGGTAGACGAAAACGTTTCGCCGGCAACATATGATGATTTATTGAGCTACTTTAACCAAGTTCATCACCAAAAAATCAACCGCAATTACATCCGCGGAGCCCTTTCAAAGCTGCGTAGAGCAACCGTTGAAATAAACACCAATGCGGCCTACGACAGCTATGAAGCACAATACCAAAGTCTTCAAAAGCAACGCGACCCCAACAGCAGCACCGAAGACCAATTTCTAAAATACCTCTATCAACAAGGATTGCGCCTGCCCGACCAAGCCCAGCCTACTGGCGACAAACTATTTGTACAGCCCGACTTCATGTACAAACCCAATGTGTACATCTTCTGCGACGGAACACCCCACGACAAAGCCGAAGTACAGGCCGATGACGCCAATAAACGCCATGCGCTCAAAAAAGCGGGCTATCAAGTCCTCGTTTGGCATTACCGCGACAAGTTGAGTGACTTTGTAGCCAAACGACCCGACATCTTCAAAAAAGTAAAAGGATGAGCCAATTTGATTTTAAAACCGGAAGCCTTGTTGCGTTTCGCGACCGACCTTGGGTAGTTCAGCCATCCGAAGACCCTGATTTGCTATTGCTCAAACCCCTCGGCGGTTCCGATGAAGAAATTACGGGCATCTTTAAACCTGTTGCCGATCCAGCCGAACGTCCCCAATCATACAATTTTCAAAAGCCAAGTGCCGCTGATTTGAGCGACTTCCGCTCAGCCCAATTGCTTTATGATGCCGCCCGCCTTTCTTTTCGGAATGCAGCAGGTCCTTTCAGGGCCTTGGCCAAGCTTTCGTTCAGGCCCAGGGCGTATCAAATGGTGCCCTTGATCATGGCATTGCGGCAAGAAGTGGTACGCTTGCTGATAGCCGATGATGTAGGTGTAGGTAAAACCATTGAAGCCCTACTCATTGCACGCGAGCTGTATGAACGCAAAGAAATCAAACGATTCGCCGTGGTGTGTTTGCCCCACCTTTGCGAACAGTGGCAAGAAGAAATTCGGCAAAAATTCGGTTTAGAAGCCGTAATTATTCGAGGCAGTACCATTTCGGCCCTTGAACGAAAAATCAAAGCCAACGAAATGGTTTTTGAGGCATTTCCCTTCCAAATCATTTCCATCGACTTCATAAAAACGGGCAACAAAAGAGAAGTCTTTTTGAGCAACAGTCCCGAGTTGGTAATTGTAGACGAGGCCCACAGCTGCGCACGCCCTGCCGGTGCCAATAATTCCCAACAATTGCGCTATCATTTATTGCACGACCTAGCCAAACAAAGCCACAAACACCTGATAATGCTTACGGCTACCCCACATAGTGGCAAAGAAGCAGAGTTTCGTTCGTTGTTGGGATTGCTCAAACCCGAATTCGAAAAAATTGACATCACCGAAAGCAGTGAAGCCCAACGCAAAGAAATAGCCAGGCACTTTGTGCAGCGAAGGCGACCTGATGTATTGGCTTGGTACCAAAACGAAGACACCCAGTTCCCTGAGCGCGTAGCGGAAGAAAAAGGCTATGACATCGGTCTAAAATATGCCGATGCTTTCAACGAAATACTTGGTTATGCCCGCGAGCTGGTAAGCCAAACGGCTGCCGATGCCCGCAAACAACGCTACAGCTATTGGGATGCCCTGGCCCTACTGCGCGGCGTGATGAGCAGTCCGGCAGCTGGCGTGGCCATGCTGCGCAAAAAAGCCGAGAAAAAGCGACTGGCCAGTGATGCCGACGACACCACCGACCCTGATGCTGGCCAAGACGACATGCTCGATTACAGCTATTTTGCCGAAGACAATCTACCAGCCACACTGCATGCCGAATACGGTGGACTTGCCCCGAGCGAAGCACAGCGTCTCGCTACATTTGCCCGTCAACTAGAGTCGCTCAGCGGCTTGCAACACGATTTCAAACTGCGCGAAGTACTGGCCAAAACCAAGGAGTTGTTAGCCAGCGGATTTCAGCCCATCATTTTTTGCCGCTACATTCAAACCGCCAACTATTTGGGCGAAGCCTTTGCCAAAGAATTTAAAGGAAAAACATACGCTGGCTTACAGCTTGAAGTAGTAACCAGCGAACTCGATGATGAGCAACGCCGCGAAAAAGTGGAAGTAATGAGCAAGGCCGAGCGCCGCATACTCATAGCCACCGATTGTTTGAGTGAAGGCATCAACTTACAGGATGGCTTTAATGCCATTATCCATTACGATTTACCCTGGAATCCCAATCGACTCGAGCAGCGTGAAGGACGTATCGACCGATTTGGTCAGCAAGCGGCTGAGGTAAAAGTGGTGTTGATGTATGGTACCAATAATCCCATTGACGGGGTGGTGCTCGAAGTACTGTTGCGCAAAGCACGCGAAATCAAAAAAGCTACGGGTATCTCAGTACCCTTACCTGATGATAGCATTACCGTAATGAAGGCCATTACCCAAGCCATTTTGCTTAAACCTCATGTGAGCATCAAGCAAGTGGGTGTACAAACCGTCATGTTTGTGGATGACACAATTACCGAGCAAAGTGGTAAGTTAACCAACTACCTTGAAGCTTCGCAAAAGCGAGAAGAGATATCGAGGAGCATTTTTGCTCAAAACACCATCAAAGCTGCTGACATTGAAGATGACTTGCGCGAAGTAGATGCCGCTATAGGCGATTTGGCGGCGGTGGAAGGATTTGTAAAACATGCCTTGGCACACTTAGGGGTGCAAATTACTCCAATAGGCAAAGGCTACCGTTTGTTCACCACCAATTTGCCTGCACGTTTGCAGATGCACTTACCTGCGGGCAAGGAATTGCTCATCAGCTTCCGCTCGCCCACCCCACCCAAGTACCTGTACCTAGGCCGAAATCACCCCTTCACAGAACATCTCTGCCAATATTTATTACAAGCTTCGCTACAGCGCCAATCGAATGCCGCTGCACGCGCCGCTGTTTTACGCACCAATATGGTAACCGAAAAAACGGTGCTGTACCAAATGCGGGTACGAAATGTAATGGCCGAACAACCTGCCAACCGACAATTGGTAGCAGAGGAAATGTGGCTGTGGGGCTACACCGGCGAGGTAGATGAAGAGCGCTGGCTTACTCCTGAAATTTGTCAAAGCTTGTTGCACCAAGCCAGCCCTGCACAAAACATCGAAGACGGTGAAAAGGCCTACTGGCTAGAGGAAGAACTGGCCTGGGTAAACGATGAAAAACGATTCAAACTTTACACCGACCCGGTAGCGCTTACCCGTGCCGAGCACCTGGTAAATAGCCATGGTAAATTCCGGAAATTGGTGGGCGGCAGTGCCTACAAGGTGGTAGAACCTGTTTTACCCATGGACGTTTTGGGGATTTATGTTTTCTTGCCCATTATCAAGTAATGCATCATGACGCCTGAAGCACTCAAACCAATTCTCGATGGCGCCAGCTGGGACAGCCTGCTGGACCATTTGGCACCTAGTTGGCGCCAAAATGGTACCGAGTTAAATGTGCTTAAATGGACTCAAAAAAGGCGTTTTTCAACTGACCTAACCGAAACGGTACCTAGCTATAGCGAAAATGGTACCGAGTTACTGGGCAAGCGGCCCTGCTATCATTTGGGCGTTTTAGCGCTAACCGCCAAACCCGCAGGCTTGCAAGAATTGCTCGATTATTTTGGCTATGAAAATAAGGCGAGTTTCCGCGCCAACTACATCATGCCACTTCGGCAGGCAGCACTTATTCAGTTTACCAAGCCCGACAATATCAACGACCCTGAAAACAAGTATGTGCTCACCGAAAAGGGCAGACAGTTTTTAAGTAGCATGGGGTCCTAACTTCTGAATGATTAACCAAACCACTTAAGCCAATCTCCAAAAATCATGAGTATTTCAGCCAGCTGAATTTGAAAGATTTTTTTAAACCTTTCAGAATTTCTGCCAATAAGGTTGGAAACTAAATTACTTGACATGACTACACAACATAAAATTGATGAATTCAGGAGCAACTGGGTTATGAATAGGCTCCAACTTAATAAGCGCCCAAACGCAGATTTGGTGAACGGCCAAAGAAAGTCAGATGAAGAGCTGCTGCGTAACGTGGATGCCAGGCTTAAAGACTTATCCGAAATTCTTGCCTCGCTGTTCAAAATCTATCGTGCTAATCCAGATTTATACGGAGATAGGTTTCTCGCCTTTGTGGGCAATGAAGTCATTCGTGAATGGCCTTGGATTGATTTCCCGCTTACCACCCAGAAGGCAAATGAGCAACTTGGTCATGTTCTAACTGGCACCACAAAAGCTGAGTTCAACGGAAGCAAGGCTAACTTGCACTATGAGCACTGTACTCCAATCTCATTTTTCAGAGACCTTTTCATACATTTTGATAATTTGAGTGCTGATGATTTTTATTATGCCTTAAAAAACTACTACCAGGTTGTTTGGATGACCAATGAAGAAGCTACTCCATTCAACGGCAAATTAAAAGCTACCAGGCCCCTTGACAGCTACGAAAAAGAAGGTATTGAAATCGTAGAAACGGAATATTGGAAATTGAAAAAGCCCAATTAACCCAAAGCAATTTCTACCCCAGCCGCTGTCAACATAATCCATCCTTGATCACCCATTATTCATTATTCACCCCCATGAAATACACCACCCTCAACATACAAGGCAACCTGCTCTCAGAAGATATATTGCAGCAAATTGAGCAAGGCGACGCCCAGGGCCAAAAAGCAGTGGATTTTGGATGGGAAGCCGGCACCAATATGCGGGCGGAAATTGAATACGCCTGGGGCCGAATAAAATATGACTGGAAACATTTCCATGACCGAGTGGCCACACCCAATGCCAACGACCCCTACGGCACCACCGCCAGCCGCCGCTGGATGGAAAAGTTCCTGAGCAGCCTGGGCTACCAAATTACCAGCGCCCGCAGCAGCCTCGAGGGAGGCAACCAAAAAAGCTACGCCATCAGCCATACCGAAAGCCAGGCCGATGGTTTGCCCATACACCTGGTGGGGCCGCTCGACCCCGACCGCACCGACGGCAATACGCTCGACCGCCGAAGCAGTGGAGGCACCAGCCGCCTATCGCCCCATGCCACGGTGCAAGAATACCTCAATGTAACCGAACACCTTTTTGGCCTCGTAAGCAATGGCTATACGTTGCGCCTTTTGCGTGACAGTGGCCGCCTCGTAAAACTCAGCTACCTCGAGTTCGACCTGCGCCGCATGCTCGAAGAAGACAAATACAGCGAATTTACGCTGCTGTACCGCTTACTGCACATCAGCCGCTTTCCGAAAAACAAAAACGAAAGTGCCGACTGCCTGCTCGAGTTGTGGTACAAACAGAGCATAGAAACCGGCAACCGCATACGCGACGGACTGAGCCGTGCCGTAGAAAAATCGTTGCTGGCCTTGGGCCGTGGTTTTTTGCAGCACCCCCAAAGTATGGATTTGCGGCAAAAACTGGCCGACAAACGACTCAGCGATAAGGACTACTACCGCCAACTCATGCGGTTGGTGTACCGGCTGCTGTTTTTGATGGTGACCGAAGAGCGCGACCTCATTTACGACCCCGACGACAAAAGCGAAGCCACCAACCGTTTTCGCCGCATCTACCAACAATACTACAGCCTGGCGCGCCTCAAACGTATGGCCGAAAACACCGCCCTTTTTGAGGGTGGCAACCACGACCTTTGGCCAGCCCTACTGCAAACCTTCGATTTGTTTAGCCAAGGCGGAAAAGGCAAAAAGATGGGCATACAACCCCTGGCCGGCGATTTGTTCGATTACAGCGCACTCAAAGACTTGCTCAACAGCCACATCAGCAATGAACTGCTGCTCGATTGCATTCGTAACATGAGCAGCTTCCGCGATGGCAACGGACAGTGGGTAAGCATCAACTACCGCTCGCTCGATGTGGAGGAGTTAGGCTCGGTATACGAAGGCCTGTTGGAACTCTATCCTGTGATTCACAGCAACGCCCCCGATTTGTACCCATTGTGGAATTTCGAATTCCCCGAATCCTTGGTGAACGAATACCGCAAAAAATCGGGCTCGTACTACACCCGGCCCGATTTGGTGCACGAATTGGTACAATCGGCCCTCATACCGGTAATTGAGGGCCGTTTGAAAGCGGCCTCAGCGACTATAAAACCCCCCGGTGGTGGACCAAAAGACATCATGCTGGCACAAGAGGGCGCCCTGCTCAAAATGAAGGTCTGCGACCCAGCCTCGGGCAGCGGCCATATGTTGTTGGCTGCGGCACGCACCCTGGGCTGGTACCTGGCCCGCGTACGTAGCGGCGAAGAAAGCCCCGCGCCTACCATTTACCGCCAAGCCCTGCGTGAAGTGATTGAGCACTGCATTTACGCCGTTGACTTTAACCCCGAAGCCATTGAGCTGTGCAAATTGGCCCTTTGGCTCGAAGGGCACAACAGCGGCAAACCCCTCACCTTTTTAGACCACCGCATACGCAATGGCAACAGCCTGGTAGGGGTGCTCGACCTTAAAGTGCTGCGCCGCGCCCTGCCCGACGAAGCCTTTAACCCCGTAAGTGGCGACGATGCCGTGGTATGCCGCGACCTCAAAAAAGCCAATGCCGCCTACCGCAAAAGCCGGCAAACCAATTTGTTTGCCCTCAGCGGACAGCAAGAAGAAGCCCACCAACACGAGCTGGCCAGCGCCTACCACGAAATTGAAGGCATTGCCCAAGACAGCCTTGAAGCCATTGAACGCATCAAAAGCAAACTGGGCAGCGCACGGGCCAAGGCATTTCACGAACTCAAGGCCTGCGACATTTATACCGCTGCCTTTTTTAAAACCTACCACGAACTCGACGACCCCACCAACCCCAGCTCCGAAAAACTAGAGCAGTATTTCAACGCTCCCACGCAGTTCGGGCGTTTGGTGGGCGAAGCCACCAAATT
>Ga0075157_10000240_pt1 | contig 52344 bp, 39 predicted proteins | sample JI81BgreenDNA_FD_70967 | JGI IMG/M metagenome (GOLD analysis project Ga0075157, IMG submission 70967) | Wastewater effluent complex algal communities from Wisconsin, to seasonally profile nutrient transformation and Carbon sequestration -... | ecosystem: Engineered > WWTP > Effluent > Algae...
CGAAATGTTCTACAACCCGAAGCGCCGACACAGTTCAAGCGGCGACCTGTCGCCTGTAGAGTTCGAGCGGCGCTACGCGCAACGAGGGTCCTGACTGTCTACGGAACCCTGGGCGATTCACATGCGTGTACGACCAAGCAGCATCCGAGGCAAAAATCTCAGGAGAAATGATTAGTTGGCAAGTTCAACATCTCGAAAAACAATTTCGCGTAGAGACGTCTGATTTGGACTCGAATTCCCACATTGTCACGAAGCGCTCGCTATTTATTCGCCGACTCGATGACATTTTGGGAGTTGAGCTGGTGGCCTACCTCGACCGAACCATTGAAGACAAGCGCATCAAGTCGGACTCATGGAGAGCCGATTAATCACAAAACCCGTCGCATTGCGTCTGACAACACCAGACGTCGGCAGCAAGAGCCGACGCCTGTCAGACGCAGCGTGCTGCAGAGACTCAGATCCCCGGCGATTAGGCTGGAGCCGTTGAACGGAAGTGACCGACTCTAAACGCTCGAGCCATCCTAAAGCTAATCTCTTCGAGCTTCACGCCATTCATCGGCTTCTCCACAGAAAAGCCATACCTGCGCAGAAAATCGATGGCTCCTTGCGAACCTATTTAGTTTGCTCGGGACTCTTCAAGGCGCCGAGCCACATCTTTCTTGCCAAGCCTTCGGAGTTCCACGAGCACTGCGATCGCATCAGCCTTAGGCTGTGAGCGCTGCGCCTCCCAGTGAGATACGGCCGCACTACTCACGCCGCAGAGTTGGGCCATATCGGCCTGAGAAAGACCGAGACGACTACGCAAAGAAGTGATTCCCTTTGCAGTGATCCGTTCACGTGTCTGTGTTCCGTTATGGCTCGGTTTCTCTTTTGCCAATCTCGCAGCACTCCTAGTGAGGCTTGCAACCTCACGCTTAAGCGCTTGAACTTCTTCCCTGAGATCGGAAAGAAGCTTCTTGTTGCTGCGAGTGGCCTTGATCGATCCGTCGACGAGTGATTTCGCTTCCTTACGAGCCAGCCGGCGGATTTCAGCCTTTAATGCTTCGTAAGCGGACATTCTGCTGCCTTCTTCTGGATTGAACCTCAAGACTGCCTTCTAAAGAGGCAGTATGCGAACATTTGCCGCGCGACTCAAAACGTCTGGCCGATAAGGCCAACTACAACGTCTTCTGCATGGTGAGCTTTCTGGTCTGGCTAAAGCAAGAAGACTCGGCAAAGAAGTAGCCACGAAGAGCAGGTAAACGTCGTCTCCCCCCCCTACTCTTCTCGCGCCTGGGCGAACTTTTCTGCCATCGTTGGGTTCCCACGGGTCAGCTTCTTGATGCTGACCTCCTGAGCCTTGTCATTGGCCAAGCGGAGATTATTTCCCGACTTGAGCAACGACTCCTTTGTCTTCTGGAGCTGGGCAATGCTCTTGTCGATGTGCTCGATAGCATCCTCGAACTGTCGACTGGCCAGTTCGTAGTTGCGAGCAAAACCTGACTGGAACTCAGAGAGTTTATTCTCGAAATTCGTGATGTCGATGTTCTGCGCTCGAATGACGGCTAGCTCCGATTTGTACTGAAGCGCGTTCAGAGCGGCGTTACGGAGCAGAGTGATCATTGGAATGAAGAACTGAGGCCGAATGACGTACATCTTCGGGTAGCGATGCGAAACATCGACAATGCCGGAGTTGTAAAGATCACTATCGGCCTCAAGAAGTGAAACGAGAATGGCGTACTCGCAGCCCTTTTCCCTGCGGTCTTTATCAAGTTCCTTCAGGAAGTCGCCATTGGTCTTCTTCGTTGCTGTGGCATCGGATTCATTCTTCATCTCGAACATCACCGATACGACTTCAGTGCCGTCTTCAGCGTAGTCTCGGAAGATGAAATCGCCCTTGCTTCCGGTGGTCGAGTCGTTGTCCTTGTTAAACAACGCCCGGGGAAAGCCTATAGGTCGGACGCGCTCGAATTCAACCGCACAATGCTCCTCGAGCGTCTCGCCCAACATCTTCGTTGACAACTTCAACTTCAGGTCCTTAAGACGCTCGATCATCGCATCGCGATCGCGAATCTGATCCAAGTACCGATCCGCCATTGCTTTCTCCGCAATCTGGCGTTCGAGCTGGATGCGCTCAGCAGCAGCCTTGGCGTCATCACGCTCACGCTCGGCAGCCGCAACGGCATCGCGAATCACAAGCTCCCTGGACTGCTCAGCGAGAGTGATCGTGGAACGGAGCTCCTGGATCTGCGCGGAAAACTCAGACTGGACGCGCTGGATCTCCGCCTGATGACGCTCCGCGGCCAACCGCGCCTCAGCCTCGCGGGTCGCGTTCGCCTGCTGGAGATCCCTCTGGAGCGCGTCACGCTCCCGCTCTACGGCCGCGAGCGCCTCACGGACAGCGAGATTGCGAGCAGTTTCCGCGGCCTCGAGGCGGGTCTGGAGCTCGCGGATTTCGGTATCGCGCGTACTGGTTTCCGTCTGATGCGCCGCCTTCAGCCGCGCCTCCGCAAGGGCAATCGCATCGCGTTTCTCTCGGGCGGCAGCTTCAAGTCGGTTCTCAAGCTCTTCGCGAAACTGCGTGTCTCTGACCTGTCGGACGATATCGGCATAGCTCGCCTCGTCAACCTTGAACGGCGTGTGGCATGAGGGGCAAACGATTTCGGACATACCGGCTTCCTTGGCAGCTACTCAGTAGTCAAAGAATAGGCTAGACGCGATGCCGAGGGATACTGATTTGGGTATCGGTCCGGTGCTCACAACCACAAACCTCTCAATGGCAGAAAAACGCAGACGACGGCACAGAGCGCTATTTTTGAAGATACCGCTAACGACAGAAGAAGGCGTCGCCCGGAAAACGGAAGAGGCGCTTGCCTTGACCCTAGGTTTCGTTGCCGATGCATGACAGATGCTCACCGAGTTGATCCATTGTTCGGAAACGCAGCTCAATTAGCGCCCAAAAGCCTTACAAGGAACTACCTGGTCCATGTCCGTGAGAGAAACCGTGCGCCACGTGCGTTTGCGCCGCCCAATATCCCCTGAAACAAGAAACGGGGGGTGCACCGCACCCCCAACTTCCATAAACACTTCGGTCATCGGCTTGAGGGGCAACGGTTCATGCGAGGGTTGAGGAACACCGATTGGTACGCCCTTCAGCGCACCGAGCCAACTTCGGCACAACTCCTTCGCTGAAAACATGAACGCAAAGCGCACTGCCACAAGCCGGCGGCCTGAGTTCAAAGCGACTGGCGGGAAACTGACGCCTTGCAAACCGGAATTTCCGTGCAATTTCCGATGTGTTGGCTAAACGCTCCCGACGCTCGTCACCCCCTAAGAGGGCGGCGGGTCAAGGCGTGCAATCACAATCTGCCGCTCACCGTTGCGCACGTTCCGCGAGGTCGGTGCGATCTTCAGGCCGCGGGTCATTTCCCAATAGTCAACTCCTGGGTCCAGCATGATCCGCAGCACGCTCCCCTCATCGAAAAAGACGCTCAGGGTCCGCTGATGCGGCGCATTTGCCCTTGAGACTTCAACCGTACTGACATCGAAGCCCGTGAGCTTTGCCTGCAAATCGCGCTGGCGCTGCAGATCGTCTCGCCAGTCCAAGGGGCCTGGGTATTCGCCCGGCTTCCTTTCCATCACGGACAGGCTTGTCACCTTGACCTTACGGTTCGCGCCCCGTGTGTGTCCCACAAGCCCATTGATGATCGCGGCGAACGGCCCCGCACAACCCCAGCTACGGATATATCGGTCTGCGTACTCGATCCGCTCCACACTATCCTTGAGCATATCCGGAAGTCTTGAGTCCAGACTTGTCAGCATCGGCAAAAAAAGTTGATCAAAGAAGGAACGAGGATCCATTGGCGGATGAGGCGCAATTTCGCTCATGGCAGCATTGCCGCCAGCCCGAAGCTCTCTGGCCAACTCCTCGCCACTCAGCCATTCAACAACGGGGAACTCTGGCTTGTGTCCACGCACATAGATGCCTGTCTGCGCTTCCAGAGCCCATGCATGCGCGGCCCCCGCTGTTTCCAATAGCACTTGGGGAAGAAAGCCCTGTTCGGCTTCGTTCCACAGGCCAATGTCCGAGACCACGCCAGCCTCACGGAGAATCGTGCAACGACGGCGGAATGTCGGCTCGGACTTAAACTTCGCCTTGGACACAACCAACCTTCGAAGGACACCTGGATACCGATCTTGCAAGCGCCGTGTGATTGCCATCAGAGGCGACGTTTGGGTCGCTTGCAGTTCGCCGGTATCGAACAGCGAAACAGTCGCACCAGCCGCCGTCTGCAATGTTGCGACAACCGCATCTGACAGGCTGCGAGCCTCCCAAGCCGCATCCATCCCCACGCACGCCTTTGCAGCATCCGGGACCACGAGGGTGCCTTGGAACTGTCCTCCCAACATGCGGGTGACGGCATATCGATCCAGTTCATCCGAGACATCACGGGTGTCGTGGCCCATGAGGCATTCAGGACAGGCCGACTCGCAATCAACTGGACACAACTGCGCTTTCGCAATGGCGTCGACGAGCAGTTGCTCCGCCTCGCCTTCCAATCCTGACACATAGCCCGCACCACCCGATGCGGCGTCGTAAATCAAGATCGCCAACCCTTTCTGCCGGCGCAACTGAACCTTTTGAACAGCAAACCCCAGCTCGCGCCGCTCGATGCCCAGCCGATCAGCTGCCACATCGCGGAGGAGCACGGCCAACGTCGTGGCTACCGCACGATCCGCCAACGGAGCGCCGTCGACATTCGGCACAAGAACATATTCCAGAACATCGGTCCGCGTTGTCGCGCCCAAAGCCCCTAGATGTTTGACAAGCCAAGCATTGGAGCGCGCGGCGTCGCAAACTCGCCCCGTGAAAGGCTGGCGATGCCGGTACTCCCCATTCCTGTCTGGAGGAACCCTTCCAACATCGGACCAACCGCATGCGAGGCAGACTGTGAAGCCGTCCCGCGTCTGGCCAAAAGTGTGGTGATAAATCTCCGCTGATCTGCCCACGCGAAACCAGCCCATCTGATTCCGAAGGACCCGTCGAACGGCGGGGCGGCCATCCTGATTGCGCACGCTGAACAGCGGCATCTCGCCGGGCACGTACGTTGGACGAGAAATATCGTCGTTTGGTTCGGCGCCGAACGGCACCACGAACCCGGCTGGTTCAATGTATTCGAAACAATTAGCCCCACTCTGATCCACCTTCCGCTCACAGGCCGAACAGGCCTCCGGGCGAATCAGGCTATCTGTCACCTCGCTGCATTCCTGGCAAACCAAGCGCCAACGCAAGTTCTGAATTTCCCCAGGCGCGCCAGCCGACGCAGGACGCTGCCAGTTCATCGTCAACCCGCCGACGGTATAGACAGCGCCACCGACGACGACATTGGCGCCCGGCTGATACTCTCGAAGCGCGACCGGCAACTCGCGACTGAGAGCCCGATTGCTCAGCGAACGACGCTCCGAATTTTGTTTGGCTGCATCTTTCGGTTTAACGATGATCAGTTCGCGCACATTGACCGGGAAGCCGCGGGTCGGAAATACACCTTTGATGGTAAGCAACTGCAGCAAATACTCATCACACAATCGCTTGATGCGATATGTCAGTGCCTTTTTCGCCTGCTGTGCCTGATTGTTACCCGACAATTCATCCCATTGACGCTTCGCCGCGTCAAATTCCAAATGCCAGCTCGAAGCAGCTGCCTCAAATGACTCCCTTGCCGAGCCGAGAAGACTCTCCAGTCCAACGTTCGCTAGACAGGAGGAGCTAAGCAGATTCTTGATGTGACGTGTCTTCTCGGAATAGTTGCTGGAGACCTGCAGGTGCGCCATCAAACGCTGGTAGATTGAGGCGTCTCGACTGTCCTCTCCGGGCTGCCCTTGTAGCGTGGGCGGGTTGATTCCAAAGAATCCGCCTGCCGTCATGCCCAAAGCCCCCTGCTGTGCCCCAGCATCCATCAAGAAGTCGCGCAGGAGCCACGCATTCAGATTTCGCTGCACGATGACAGGGCTTCCCAGCTGGACAACCGGCGGCTTGATCGTGGAAGTAAGGAACGCATCCGGCGCGTTAAAGATCGAAAGCGAGCGCGGCTCATCCCGACACACGGTGTAAGCCAACGCACGAGTCTCGCCTCGGCGTCCGGCGCGACCCGCCCGCTGCAAGTAATTCGCGACGGTAGGGGGCGGATTGGTCATGGCAACCACTGCCAAACTCCCGATATCGACGCCCATCTCCATCGTTGTGGAGCAGCTCAACACGTTGAGCTTCCCTGCTTGGAAGTCCCCGGTCAGCTCATCTAGGCGCCCTTGATCGATTTGGGCCGAGTGCTCACGCGTCGCGTAGAACTTAGTTCCCACCAAGGCGCGGTCCAGCGCTTCCGGCCACAACCCTTTCTCGCAAAGCACATGACCGCGCTTCTTCTCCGCCAACCAGGCCTCGCGCTCGGCATTGGGCACAGACTGGCCGTCGCGCTCCCACTGGGTATGAGGCGGAACGGGCAGGCTGACCGCTTCGCATCGAATCGCACCGGTATCGCCTTGATGGTATGCCGACACACCCCGCAGCGTAGTGTCGAGCAAGCGCCGGGTAACAGGGCAAAGCCACAACTTCTCGGGGCGACTCAACGCCACGGTGGACCAGCTGAGATAACGCCCGATCCGATCACCCATGGCCAAATGACCGCTAGCGCAAAGGGTGAACTTTGCAGCTTCAAGAATATCGCTCACTTGCTGATCACGGACTCCTTCGAAGGCCGCACGCAACAACCGAGGCAGCCGTCCACGTCCGCCTGACCCAGTGTCAACATTGAACTTGGGCCAAAGATACTTCTGCGCCTTGCTTTCTTGGGACGGAATTTCGTCAACCAGATATTTGCGGCTGAATCGAGTCCCGATCCAGTTTTTTTCCCGATCGGTCAACTCGACGCAAGCGTTTTCACGAATGACAAAATCCAGATAGATTTTAAGGAAGTCCTTCCAATCCTGCAGGCTTCCTCCCATCTCAACCCAAACCGATGGCAACTGTCCTGCCGTGATTCGATCAATACGGGGATACCTGACCGACACAAGACCCAGCGTCTCAAGTGAGTTAGTCCTCTTCGGTCTTCGATAAAGCTCACGCAGCATCAGCAATCTCGCCACATCGGTGTATTGGGCATTACCCATCAAGTCCGAGAAGTAGGGAGTAATTGCCTGTTCAACTTCACGCTGCTGCGCAAGCTTGCTCTGGACATCTATCCAGGGCATCGAGGCCTGCCCAGCAAGCTTTGCATCGACCACGGCAAGATCTTGCGCGAGATCGGTCCGCTCGAGCTCGTTCTGGGCGCGATCAATCTCCGCGGCAAGCCTTTCGCGTTTCCTGCTTAGATAAGCGAACTGATCCTCGCTGAGAGGACGAGGCAACATCTCCGGAACGATGTAACGGATGTAGTCACGCAAAGCACCGTCATACAAACGCGCCGCGCCGCGAGCTGTTCCTTGCCGGCTATCCGTGAACATGAGCAGCCGCCGGCCATCCATCAGAACAGCGTCACCGATCGCCTTGGGGTCTGGTGGCGCTGCCGCGAGCAATTCCGGCACTACGTTGCTCAGCGAGAACGGACCGGCCAATCGGATGCTACGCCGCGTTTTGTCGGGATCCGCATTCGAACTTCCGCAACGAGGACAGCGACAGGCGCGATCCGCCTCCTGCTTGTATGCGCCTGCGCTTGTTTGCGGATCGAAGGGATTCCAGACGATCCCCGCAAATTCGACCTCATCCGCGTCCAACGGGGCGATCTCGCCGCTGCTCAGATCAAGCCGGACATCCGCGACGTCAACCTTCGCCAAATTTTCGTCCGGACTGGTGAAGATGACCTCCTTGTAGATGGAAGGATCCTGCAACTCGTTTTCCGAGGCCTCGGCGTCCGAGAGGAACTGATCCTCGTCATCACGCATGGCTTTCACATATTTGCGATCGGACGACAAGACACCACGCAGGGCGCTCCCACCACAGTCATTACACAGCGAAACCTCGAGCACGAGCGATTTGCAATGCGGACATTTCTTCTGGAAATCGCTGAAGATCGCTCCATGCCGCCAGTCTTCCGGCGCTACGGACGGCCTGCCGGAGCAGTTGGTATTAGCGCAGGACCAGATGCCATCAATGGTCCTCTGGAAAAAGTGCGCCCTGATAGGAAGAAACCGCCCATCCGACTCGTGGCAATCCTCTTGCCTTCCTGACGAAGCCACATCGACCCAGCGGGCAGCTTCCTGTATTGAAGACAGCCCGACATGCGCCTGAATCTCTCCCAACGTTACTGCGGATCGCTCGATCAACAGTCTTCTGATGGCCATAGCGACCGGAGAGCGTCTCAGTACAGGGATGAGTTCGCCGGCATCGGTGCCTTCCCTACTACAGAGCTTCTCGAGCTCGTCAAGGCTGGGCGCGACACCCGCAATAGGCTCCAACAACGGGACATCCCTGCTGCCGCGAATGACATCGACATTGTCCTCGTGACAACCAGCGACGTCAGCGAGAAATTTCCTCAACGCCCGAGTGGACTCTTCGGTTTGATCACCGATCGTTGCGGACGTTGCAATAAAACGGATATGGCTCGGTTCGACATTGAATGCTTGCAACGTGCGCCGCAGTAGCAATGTCAGTTCAGCGGCCTGACTACCCGTATAGGAGTGTGCTTCGTCAATGACGATCCAGCGCAGCTTACCTTCAGACTTTTGCAAGATCGGGCGGTCGTCTGGGCGAACCAGCATCAACTCCAGCATCGACGTATTGGTGATCAACAAAGGAGGCGGGCTCTCTCGAAGCAGCGTCCGGTCCGGAACCTCTGACGGAGGAAATACGCGCCTGCTGGCTTGCGGAAGTTTATCTTCCATGTCGCCGCTATAGAGAGCGAACCGATGACGGCCTTCTTGCGCTTCGAGCCAAGCGACAAGGCGCTCCTTCTGACTCCTGATCAGCGCGTTGAGCGGATAGATAAATAGGGCTTGCACTCCCTCCAACACATCCTTAGCACCTGCCGATTGCTCGCAAAGATCGTTCAGGATTGGAAAGAGGAATGACTCCGTCTTGCCGGCGCCCGTTCCAGCAGACACGAGAACGGACTTTCCGGCTTTCGTCGATTCGATTGACGCAAGCTGATGAGAGAAGAGTTTGCGAGTTCCAGGGAAACAGTAGTCTCCCGTCGCTTTCTCCAGCGCTGCGACGAATGCTGGATGGAGTACCCCGTCTGCAACAAGATCATTGACTGTTTTTTCACCGCTCTTCCAGCGGTACATACACTCGATCAACGGATCCGCCAATACTGCGCCAGCGTTGCCTGGATAACCCGCAAGGCGTTCACCAAGCCAACTGCGAAGACCACTATCAGCCGGCCTGAGCATGCTGAGCATCGCGTCAGCTAGTCTCGTGGGGATCCTGCTGAGTAGCGGGTGGATCCTCAAGGCTTCGTTAGTCTTCATGCAGGATTTTCCAAGTGCGCGAGTGCGACGCAGAAGGCGTCATCGAATTGTTGAGGATCAATCATGTGTCGCGCATACAGAAGGTCATTCCTGTACGTGATGTCTGGCTCTATTCCAGTGGATAGCATGATTGCGAGCTCGTACGGCGCCAGCAGGTACGTACGGAAGATATCGCCCTCACCAGGAACCTTCCTGCCTCGCGACTGGTAGAGCGGCGTCCCTTCAATCGCCTTCCAAACATCTTCCGAAGATTTTCCGATCGCTGGGCTGCGAGGCGAGTAGCCCAGGCCAGAGGCATTACACCAGTCGATCACCGTTGTTTGCCAATACGTAAGGCACTCAGGATGGCGATCACGCAACGACGTGAGCTGTTTCAACCGACTTGGTATGTGGAAATCGGGTCCGCCCAAAAGGATTGCAACGTTGATCTGCGCTCCCACCCCAAAGTGTCGGACCGTCCACTCAAGGACTCCACTGAGCTCCCTTAATCCGACGCGATGCCAGAATAGGGGGACATCATCCAAAGCCCATCGAAGACCTTGCTCGGCCTGCACCCGCTCCCGAAGCCTCGCCAAAATCAATATCCTTAAAGCCAAATCCGGGTTTGCTGACAAGACGAGGAATGGATCTAGCCACTTCAGCTCAAACTGGAAGTCACCTAGCCACTGCAGACAAGCGTCAATTTCCGCAGACGATGCAGCATCGCACGGGTCGTCCGTGATCTGCCTGTACAGCTGAATAAGCACGGCTTCTCGCTCGGATTCCTCCGAAATCGCGATGGCTCTATGAAAGCTTAATTCTGCGTCCTGGCAATCTTTGCTGCCCCTGACAAGACAAGGGGCCGCCTGATGCGTTGTGTCCACAGCAAGATACGCTGTCGTGCTATCGAGGCATTCGGTAATCGCCCAGCGCTCGGAGTCAAGTCGTTCCAACTGCACGGTGTGAGCTGTCTCGTCGCTAGCTGGAACCAATGGTCGAAGTTCAATCGAAACTTCCGGGGTAGCACCCATGACCGTCAGTATTCCTTCGCGCAGAACGATCCTGTACTCGTGCATTTCTAGTCGGGGCCCATTCCGGAACTGGGCGACAAGCGTATGTGTCCGTCCTTTGGGATGAAACGAGAGTGCTTTACGAAATGCCCTGAACCGCTCATCCGAAAAAGAAAGCTTTCCGCCCCGCAATCCAATTTGGAACGCCGCCGCGAAATTGTCGTTCTTGCGGAAGACGTCAACACTCTGGTGACTCACAGAAGACGCAAGCCAGCGATCCGACGCCCGAGAGCTGATCGTTTTCGCACCGACGTGAACCTCTTCTCCCGTCGCAAGATCTACGAACGACGTTGGGATTGCCCGCCTGAAAACAACATCAAGGGCGGAATTACCAGCTTTCAGAGTAGTTTTAAGACTCGTGTCTTGGCCAAAATCAAGCGTATATCTGCCGTCAGGATCTGGCGTAGATCCTAAAACCTCAAAATCATTCAACTGCTTCAACGATACCGACTTGTTAGTGATCCTCACATCCATATCCGCGGGGAGCACGAAAATTCGGCGGCGTTCGGCAAGCACCTTTCCGTCGCTGGATAACAGTCGAAATGAAAGATGGCCGGTCTCAGCGCGGGCAGGTCCGTTGGTCCACTCCTGCTCCCCAAATTTCCTCCACTGGATGCGTCCAAAGAGAGCGCCACTGGCACGAGGAGCCGGATCCCCAACAAAGACGGCAGAGAATTCGTGAGTCTGAAAGGTGGGAGTCTTCCCCCTGAAATCGAGATAAACCTGCGGCCCGTCGTAGCCGGCATGGATCAGCGCTGGCTCAGCGTCAGCATCAATGACCAATGCTCTGCCCGTCACTCTCCAGAGCGCCCTACTAGTGCCCTGAAGCGATATGCGTTCTCCGGTGTTGACGGCATCACCCGTTATTTCGGCTCCCTCGGCTGCTGCGATCAACAATTCAGGAGCGCGCAGTCGCACCGGCGCATCCGCCTTGTAGACGTACTCTCCGCCGCATGGTTCAAACACCCAAGTTGCACTTTCGCCCAGAGGCTCGCCTCGCTCGCAACGCTGAGGCTGATACTCCCCTTGCGCGTCCTGCACCACAAGCGAGACGCGTTGATTTACCGAGCCAAGCAGCAGGTCTTCAACGCCCCTCGCCTGCTGGAATTTGTCATCTTGTGTTCTGCGGATGCGGAAAGCTTCGCCCGCTGGCTCCTGCTCGATTGCATACTGCACCGATAGCACGTTGCGAATTTCACCTGGAAGCTCAATCCCGTCACAGGGGAGTACGGCGCGGGCTTTCATGGACCAAACGCCATCGCGAACCGAAAGAATTCGGTCAATCGCCATGGCAGAACCACCGGAAGCAGCCGCAGCGACACCTAACAGCTCGCCAACAATTTCACGCGCAGCATCTTCTTCAACCCTGAAAGGAAGCTCCCTATTCCAATTTGGAAGCTCCCAGAGTGGGTCTAAAGAGCCGCCGGACCATTTGGCCTGTTCCGTCAACTTCCTTACGGCCATCGCGAGATCCGCGCACAATTCGGGCAGATGCCCAGCTTCACGATAAAGTTTGTTCAGTCTCCCCTGATCACTCGCCTCGTCTATCAGGCGGATGGCTTCCGGAAGGAGGCTGTCACTGCCGCGTGCAAGCTCTCTCATGAGATCGTCCATGATGCCCCGGAGAACTTTTCCCTTTCGGAGCATCCCGCTTGGAAGTCCGGCTTGAGAGATGATCGTATAGAGCAGACGGTCACTTCCGCCGGCGTCCTTAATGATGGGTACTCTGTAGCGCCCCAAGCTTAATTCCATTAATAAGCGGAAACGTGCCTGGCTAGTCTGCTTGCTCCCATAGAATCGTTCGATTTCGGTTCCGCAATGCGCCCACGAAGGAACGCCTTCTTCGTATGCTGAGGCGAATCTAGCCGCAGCGACGGGCGCAAGCGCCATGATTTTCTGCTCATCGTTGGCTCTCGGTTGGTTGATAAAAGCCTCGAGAAAAGACAGGAACTCCATGTCAAACTGATACCGATATAGCGGTCGACCATCGATGACTTCTCGGCCGAGCTTTTCCATAACAATCCCTTTATCCGATGTCCTTAGGTACATCACTCATTGGCTTGATGGTGGCGTTTTTCCTAAACAGCTTGCCTAGCCAGTTGCGCCGTTCGTTAACTTCGAATCCACGTAAGACACTAGTGCGTACTCTGGATCAATGTGTTGTCGCAACTTTGAGGCATTCGAATTTCTGATCGTTACAGTACAAGGATCCCGACGTCAACCGTGTCCTTTGGCACGACACTCACAGACGTCATTCTGTTTTTCATTGGTTATTTAGCAAATCCCCGAATTATCCAAGGTATGAGAAAAGGTCTCGCTGCCGAGTATTTGATACTGGAGCGACAGAACCCACTCACGACCGCGCCAACAGAACACTGCTCGAGTAGCAAGCCAAGGACGAGGCAACAGCGGGATCGTCTAGCTGGTCAATAGCTGAGCGATGGCTTGCGACGTAGAGGATCCTCGACCGCTCGGTAATATCGCGTTGGCATCGGCAACTTCGGCCCCAAGGCTTGCCGCCACCCTCTGCAGACAGCGCGACAGTTCGTGACGGGATATCTGACGCGCAGCGCATCCGACACGTTTTGTCGTGCTCGGGATCGACAGTCATGGCTCACCTGGAGCCTAAGAATGACGCCCACCCTGCTGAAGGAAGAGCAAGCGACGACCATTGCACTCGTCTCCCCCGAGGGAAGTGCCCTGCCGCCCATCGGGCACAGCACCCTGCCCCGCACCCGACTGTTTGCCCTGCGGGCCGTGGCGTTTGCCTGCCGGGACGCTAGCTCTCTAGACGAACTTGACGAGCGCAGCAGCCATCGCTTCGCCGGCCTACTGCAGGCCATGGGGTCCCTAGACACCGCGTCACTGCCCCCATCGACCGTTGGACTCGCGCGCGCACTCGATGCGGTGTGCGAAGACCTAGCCGCGCTAGCAGATACCGAAGAAGCAAGCGCCTTAGACGACCTCGCGCGACAACTTGGGCAAGCCCTCCGCTTCAATGAAGCCGAGACCCGCCTACTGCAAATCGCGCTTCATACCGATGCCTCTATCGAGCTTCGTCGCTGTCTCGACTTAGCGGGCGAGGTCGATGACGAAGGCATGAGCCGACTGCTCGAACGCGTGCTCGTCATCGACCAGTACGAGATAGGCATGGCATTACATCGGGATAATCCGCTGCGCATGATGGGCTCCAATGAAGTGGGATTCTGCAGCCGCTTGCCGAGCGATTTCCTTAGGCTGACGCGCAAAGTCTCTAAGGTCCTCAAACGAGCTGGGTGCACGGCTGACGAAGTCCTGTCGGTCTTCTTCCGTCTTTCACCACCACCAAGGCTTGGTCTGGAGGACTTCAACGGCGCTGGCCCGGCCGTCGATCTCATGCTTCGTTACCTTAGCAAGACCATCGGGGAGGGCCGCCCTGGCGTGAACATCCTCCTACACGGGAAACCAGGCACTGGAAAAACGGAGCTCGTGCGTACTGCTGGCAAGGCATTCGGTGCAACGCTCCTTGAAGTTCCTTCGGTGGATGAAGACAGGGACCCCCTACCCGCTTGGAGGCGTCTAACGGCCTACACAGCCGCACAGGAGACCACGCGAGAACGACCTGGAACGCTCATCCTGTTCGATGAGGTTGAGGACATCTTTCCACAAGCCAGTCATCCGGGAGGCTTCGAGAGCGGCAGTTCATCTGGCCTCGGCAATCGCAACAAGGGGTGGTTAACGCAAGTGCTGGAGACCAACCCCACACCGACGGTGTGGGTTTGCAATGCTGTTGAGCAGATGGATCCTGCGTTCATTCGCCGCTTCGACATGGTTGTCGAATTGAGTGGTCCCGACCGGTCGACTCGCGAAAAATTGGTCGCAGGCCTGTTCAAAGACATCCCGCTGACCGAAGTCTCTCTCACACGTATCTGCGAGCAATCGGATTTCGCACCTGGGCATCTGGAAAGGATTGCCTCGGTCATCCGCACGCTTGCTCCTGTGGATGCCGAAGAAGGCGCCCGCATGCTCGCCCAGCTCAGCCAACAGACATTGCAGGCCCTGCAAATCGCTCCGACGCCGGCCGGTACGACGCTCCTTCCATATCGAACGGACTGCGTGAACACGGACATCGACCTTGGCGACCTCGCCGAAGCGCTCAAGGCATTGCCCAGCGCCCGCCTTTGCCTTTATGGCCCGCCGGGCACCGGCAAGACTGAGTGGGCCCGCCAGCTTGCAGCCAGCCTCGGCAAGCCGCTGTTGGTCAAACGCGCCTCCGACCTGCTTAGCAAATATGTCGGCGAAACCGAACGCGCCATCCGAGCAGCATTCAATGACGCAGCGCACAGTGGTGCGGTGCTTCTAATGGACGAAGCCGACAGCCTACTTCGCAGCCGCGATAGCGCGAAGGCCGGATGGGAGGCAAGCATGGTCAACGAGATGCTAACCGCCATGGAAGCGTTCCAAGGCATTTTCGTCGCGTCGACTAACCTCATCGATAGCCTCGACCCAGCCAGCGCACGCCGGTTCGACTTCAAGGTAGGATTTCGCGAACTCACCGAAGCACAGGCCAGGTCGCTGTTTCAGGACCTCCTCGCCTCTATGGGTGAACCGGCTGCAGGGCCCACCACCCTGCGATGGCATCGGCTCAAAGGCGTGACGCCTGGCGATTTCGCCACCGTCTTCCGTCAGGCGCGGCTATTTCGCTCTAGACACAATGCGGAGTCACTACAGCGGCTCCTGGAAAAAGAAGTCAGCTTCCGCGGAGGTGTGGAGCATCGTCTCAAGATGGGATTCGTCTGAGCGGGCCGGTCAGAAAACCATCTGACCCGCCTGAACTGTCTCCGGCTGGATGGAAGTCCAGCGGATGGTCCTAACGAGAACGACGCTGCCCCTGTTCTCTACTCCCAAACGCGTCAAATCTTGAGGTCTGGGTGGATCACCAGATAGGTCGGATCATTGCTTGAAACAAGGAATCCGGCATATTGCCTAAATTCCACGCAGTACTCGCGAATCAAGTCTGTGGTCATTCCCCATACAAACAGCCACTCACTAGAGAGGGGTCGACGCTCCTGAGTCTCTAGCTCGAGATCCGATTCAAGCTCACCTTCTACGATTGGATCGTAAAGGAGCGACTTGCTATCGAGCCAAGACCGAAGAGCGAGGGCCGCAGCTTGGTTGCGGCCCTGGCTGGCCGTCGAAAGAAATGGATTCCTGGCAGTCACAATGGCACCGCTTAGCGTCAGCCCATTCGCTGCACTAAGGGGGTACGTTCCCAAGCGTACAGAGTGAAAGCCACCCGCTGAATCTTGACGCCCATCGTGAAGAAAGAAGTTCAAGCTTCGATAGTGTTCAAGCGCCCGCGGCTCAATGAGCGATCGGAACGCGCAATCAAACCTTTCATGCACCTCCTTCAAGAACCCATAGACAGCTAGAGAGAATTCCTCGCTGTCGTCTTCGAGACTCGACATGAGGAACAAGGTTCTTATTTTCTTCTTTTGAATCCAGTCATTGAAGCGCGACAGTGCATCATCCAGCTGTAGATCGTTCAGCGTAATGTGGATGAATGCTTTTCCAACTTTCGTAGCGATCGCTTCAACCTCGCTCTCTCGCGCCGTCGAGGCGTCCATCGAAAAGCAGGCAACGCCGTCGCTCTCAGAGATGTTGAGTTCCAGCGGCCTCAGCAAGCTGTCTGTCGTAATCGACCAGGTGCTCCCCGCTTGGCTGGTCCAGCCACCGCTCGAATAGCCGTGCACCGCGGCAAAACCAAGCGCACTGCGACTGATCGCTGTTCCTTCGTCCGCAACAATTCGGCGAACGAATCGATAGGGCTCTGCTTCTATCCAAGGATGGTCAATTGGCAACTCCGAGAAGAAGCCATCGTCGAAAATTTCACGCCGCCGGCTATCCCACGGTGAGTCCACGGGGTCACGATAAATCACGCGATAAGCACGCTCGACTTCAGTCTTCAACAACGTGGCCAAACGCATGCCTTCATCATCGAAGGCATCCCAATCCCAGCAATCCGCCAGAGGAAGATCGATTTCAACAGGCGCGTCAAATCTTCTCGAATATTCACCGGCCCATTCCGCCAGCGAATCCCACAACCTCTGCGACGTTGGGAACGAGGAATCCCAATCATCATGAATGGAAAAAGTGGCGACTTTGACGCCGTAGCCATCCTCTACCCACATGAAGTCATCAATCAAATCTGCGCGGATAACCACGCGTGGCATGTTCATCGATGGCTCACAGCAACTATCGTTGCCCATAAATTCTCCAAAGAAATTCGCCTGATTTAGGGAACCCTTTTGGCGGTACGGCAGACCTGGAACGCTGAACGAACGAACGGAATTCCACCTTACGATCGCAAGATCAGCAGTGTTCGGCGAATTGATCAAGGCGTGCTCAACCGTCTGAATGTAAAAGGCTAGGCTGAAAAAGAGCGACGCCAGAAGATCCTCGGCCTGCCATCACCCCGGGAGGGATCGAGAATCAATATGCTTTGATCTAAGCGCTTCATAGAGCTGTCCTGGGCCGAGCAGGATGTCCTTCAACCCATCTCGAACTTTCTGCGAGTTCAGCGCCTGCTGGCTCATGGTGGTGTGCGCTTCAAGCGCATCCATGATGGCCTGCGTGATGGCGATGGCCAGATCTGGACTGTTCGAGAACTGGCTTTTCTCGTTGCTTGCCGCTTGATCGATGAGCGTCTTGTTCTCGAGCAGCTTTCCTTTGATGGCGCCATTGACGTAAACGAGCTGGTCACCATCCGAGATCTGGCCTTCGAAGAGGCCGTTCACCTTCTCGATGATCTCGGCGAGCAGTGCACGCTCCTTGTCCTGCACCGCGCCAGAGCCAATCGCATCGACGGGTAGCAGCTTCTCTGCCTCACCGTCGCGCAGATTCAGAGCCGCCTTGGCGCCCTTCCGAAGGGTGTGGTGGGTGAGCACGACCTTCGAAAGATCGACCTCGTCGCGCTCCCGGCCAAAGTCGAGGAGCGGGATCAGGCGCTTGTAGAAGATGAAGCGCTTCTCGATGTCCGTGTTGCCGTAGTTGAAGACCTGCGACAGGAACGAGTAGAGCCGGCAATAGGCGCCCATGTCGCCCTTGAACAGCACGAGCGCTTCCAAGGTGTCCTTAGCCTTCTTGGCCGCTGATTCCTGCCCTGCTGCCTCTGCCGTCGCTTTATCGATCTGGGCGGCCTTGTAGCGCTTCAACAGACGGTCAGCGACGGGGGCCAGAGCGGCGCTCAGCTCGTATTGCTTCGCCTTCGGATCCGTCTCGATCTTGGCGACGCGATCCACTTCGAAGGCGTCGTAATGGCCGGCTGCGTCCAGCTTGGCTCGGAGGTCGAGGACCAGATTCGGGTCGGTGGTTGCTTCGAGTTCGGCGGTCTCGTAGTAGGTCTTGAATGCCTTCAAGACTTCGACGGGGTCGTTGACGAAGTCGAGGATGTAGGTCGTGTCCTTGCCCTTGTGCGCCCGATTCAAACGGGAGAGAGTCTGCACGGCTTGGATGCCGGCAAGCTGCTTGTCGACGTACATGCCGCAGAGCAGGGGCTGGTCGAAGCCGGTCTGAAACTTATTGGCGACCAAGAGCAGGTGGAAGTCCGGGCGGGCGAAGGCCTCGCGGATGTCGCGGCCGTTAAGCCCGGGATTCAGCAGCTTGCTCGTTTCGGTGACCGGCTCAGGGTAGCTCTCGGGGTCGTTCACTTCACCAGAGAAGGCCGTCAGCACGCCAAGGTCGTAACCCTTGCTGTCGATGTAGGCCCGGATGGCCTTCTGCCAGCGGACGGCCTCCTTTCGGGAAGCGACCACCACCATGGCCTTGGCCTGCCCTTCGAGCAGTGGCTGGACGTTCTCGCGGTAGTGCTCGACGACGATCTGGACCTTGGAGGCGATGTTCCACGGGTGCAGGCGGACCCACTGCATGATCCCCTTCATCGCCGTGGAGCGCTCGATCTCTTTCTCGCTGAACTCTTGGCCCCCATGGGCCAGCTTGAAGGCCAGGTCATAGGGCGTGTAGTTCTTCAGGACATCGAGGATGAAGCCCTCTTCGATGGCCTGACGCATGGAGTAGACGTGGAAGGGCTGCGGCAGGCCGTCCGGCCCGGGGCGGCCGAACAGCTCCAGCGTCTTTGCCTTGGGCGTTGCGGTGAAGGCGACATAGGTCAGCCCCTTGGTGGCCACCCGCGCCTCCATCCCCGCGGCGAGCAGCGTCTCGGTGTCGACTTCGCCACCGTCTTCCAGCTCGGCCATTTCCTCAGCCGAGAGGAGCTGCTTGAGCTTGGCGGCGGCCTGTCCCGTTTGCGAGCTGTGGGCCTCGTCGGCGATGACCGCAAAGCGCTTGCCCTCCGTCGCGGCCAGTTCCTGCACCTGCTGGAGGGCGAACGGGAAGGTCTGGATGGTGCAAACGATGATCTTCTTGCCGTCTTTCAGGGCCTGCGTGAGTTGAGCGGCCTTACCCCCCGATTCCGAGCTGATCGTGGCGACCACGCCCGCCGTCCGCTCGAAGTCGAAAATCGCTTCCTGCAGTTGGGCGTCCAGCACGTTGCGGTCCGACACGACCAGCACGCTGCTGAACAGCTTCTCGTTCTGTGCGTCGTGCAAGTCGGCGAGGAAGTGGGCCGTCCACGCGATGGAGTTGGTTTTGCCCGAACCGGCCGAATGCTGGATCAGGTAGCGCTCGCCAGGGCCCTTGTCTTGAACGTCATCCACCAGTTTCCGGGTGGCATCCAGTTGGTGGTAGCGGGGGAAGATGACCGCGCCGACCTTGCCCTTGTCGTCGCGTTTGGCGATCAGATAGCGCTGCAGAATCTGAAGCCAGCTCTCGCGCTCCCACACCTCCTCCCAGAGGTAGGCCGTGGCGTAGCCACCCTTCACCGGGGCATTTCCCGCTCCTCCCTCATTGCCGCGGTTGAAGGGCAGAAAGCGCGTCTCCGTGCCCGCGAGCCGCGTGGTCATCATGACCTCGCTCTGGCTCACCGCGAAGTGCACCAGGGCGCCGCCCGGGAAGGCCAGCAGCGGCTCGCTCACGCCGCCCTTGGGCTGCGGGTGGCGATCGAACCGGTATTGGTCGACCGCATCGCCCACGCCTTGGGTGAAATCCGACTTCAGCTCGGCGGTCGCGACCGGAATGCCGTTCAAGAACAGCACGAGGTCCAGCGCATCGTTCGGCTTGTTCGGCGAGTGCCGTACCTGCCGCACCACACGCAGGCGATTGGCGTTGTACCGCGCCAGCGTCTCCGGGGTTTGCAGCGAGGGCTTCAGGCCCATCAGGGCCAGCGGCGCCTTCAGGCCGACCATCTCCACACCCCGTCGCAGGACATCCAGAGTGCCCCGCTCATCGAGGCCTTTGCGGATCCGCTCGGCGACCCGCTTGGCGGCTTCATTGCCATGGTTCTTGGCAACCAATGCCCAAGCCTGGGGCTGCGTCTCCTCCAGCCAAGCGATCAAGTCGGGCAGATACAGCCCGTTAGCGCGATCAAAGCCCTCGCCGTCTTTCTCGGCATAGAGCCAGCCCCGAGCAGCCATTGCGGCACAAAGATCGGACTCGAAGTGGACTTCCTTGTGCAAACTCATCGGCTCAGCTCTCGCAGTCGGGCCGCCACGATCGACGCGCGATCGGGTTCGGCGATCAGCCCCGGCAGGGCGTTCAGAAAATCAGGATGATGCAGCAAGGCGTCGAATGCGATAGCGATCGCCGAACGTACCGTCTCCGGTGCTGCCCTTGTCTCATCGAGCAGCGCTTCGCGGCCATCGACGATGGCGAGGATGTCCTCAAGATCATGGCTGCCGAGTACATCGCCCGCTCCTCGCCCCTTGAAGGCCTCAAGCTTGGTCGCGATGAAAGCCACGGCGTTCACCACGCGCACGATCAGCCCGTTGCCAAGGTCGAGCGGTTCGGCACTCTCGACGGCATACGGATACCACCGGTTGGAAAATCCCAGCACTTCGGGCTGCGTGGGCATCAGGTCGAACAGCACATCGCTCTCGCGATGCACCCAGCGGCAGATCACGCCGCTGTCCATATCCCGGGTGAAGCCGCGCTGCATCAGCTCGGCCTCAAGGGCTTGGAAGGCCGCAAAGTTGGCGGCGACGATGGCATCCACGTCGCGCGTGGCGCGGATGCCCTCAGCCAGCGGATCGGTGACGAGCAAGCCGGCCACCGCGCCACCCACGAAGACCACGCGATCACGCAGGTCGCCGAGCGCTTCGGCCACGGCACGCAACAGGGGCAGGTTCGGATCGTCAGGCCGCATCGTCGCCGCCCAATCGCTGCTTCAGCAGTTTCGCTGCCAGGTCGCGTTCACGGGCGCGGCCACTGCGCAGCGCGTCCTGCAAGGCCAGCAGTGCGTGCAGCGCCGGATCCTCCAGCGCCGCCTGCGGGGCACTGCGCGTCAGCGGATTCAACGCTGGGCCCTTGTGCGTGCCCTTGGGGTGCGGCCACACCGGGGCCTCGCCGTCACGGGCCGATAAAGCCGCGGCCAGCACCCCCGCCCCAAAACTGGTGGGCACGCCGCGCTTAACGGCGCCCGGGGCCACCGGCCACACGTAGCGCACCCCGTGCACGGCGAATTCGAGCAGGGCCGGACGCACCGGTGCCCAATCGCCGCGACCGCGCATCACCGCCAAGCCCGAGGCCACCGCCCGCTGCACGCTGCGATGCACCTGCGAGGCGCTCAGGCCCAGCGCCTGGCCCAAGGCGGCATAGGTCCATCGCGCTTCCGGGTGGGCAGCAGCCTTGTACAACACCAGCAAGTCGACCGGCTTCAGCTCCACGGCTGTAATTCCATATTCTGGAATTTGGAATATGGCCCGAATCCTCGGCTTAGGCAAGTCAGCATGAGCCAGAACATGAGCCCGACCGTGCTTCACCATTCTCGACGCTCGAGTACGTGATGCCGCCGATCAAGTACCGATCGCCAACCTTCAATTCCTCGACGATGGCTTTCAGCTCGTCGTGATACTCAGGCGGCGCGATGATTTCGCGCAGGCAGGATGCCAACGGCAGGTCGCCGAACTTTCGCCATTCCCGCTCCAGATAGAAGTTTTCTTCATGGTCGTCCGGCAAGTCGACGTCCCAAAACTTCACAAAGGCCAGGTAGTCCCTCTTGATCACGCTGGATGCCTGACCCATCGCGTCATCCGCGTCGGTCACGGCTGCACCAACCACCCTGACGCTCTCGGCTGGAGCCTCCGCCGAGAAACGCTCCAACCCTTCGAGCACGGTGGACACCTCGAGAAGGTGCTGTTGCGCCCAGCTGCCGTGAGCTTTCTTCGAGACCGGCACATAGATGGCTGGCCGAACGCCCCACTGGACCGCCACCGATCGGCAGACACCGACACCAAACTTGCCATAGCGCCTTGCGTGAAATGGCCAATGCTCCGGCAACAAATCGCAAAGGCAGGCTACGTTCTGCTCGATCGGTTCGCCGTTCAACAGGCCACGGGATGGATCCCAGCGCGTGCGGATACCGCTACGTGAATCACCAACCCTACATGCCCGAACGGTCATTGAACGCAGGATGGCGCACAAGCGGTCAAAATTTGCCCGATCGTCTTTCGGGCTTGGCCCACCTGTGAAGTGGTACAGGATCCGACTAGCGACGCGCTGCATGCTTCCCCCGCTCAGGTGATCCAGCGCGCCAGTAGACGGGACAGGAACGACGCGCCTTGCAACTGGCCGTGACTCATGGCCTCCTGCCGCCAGTACTTCCATGCCGACAGTCCAGTCCCGAGCAACAGACACGTCGTGCCGATTAGGAACGCTCGGTGCCACTGGCGGCCGAGCACCTGATCGAGCACGGGGCGGAACATCCCGGCGTCCACATCCGCGAGCGGGTGGAGGACAAACAGCGGGTACGCGACGCCGAATAGCAGAAAAGCGAATGCCCCGATGGCGAGCGGCTTCCACCAAGGGCCACCGCGAGACGACGCGGCGACATCAGCGACAGGCGACGAGCGGCGGCGGTAGCGGCGCGCCATTAGGCAGCCCTGCGTACGTCGATCTGGCCAGTGACGGCAGCGGCGATCAAGGCTGAACGGCGTTCGTTCATCAGCGCGATAGAAGACTCTGAGCCGCGGATCAAAGCCTCAAGGTCGCTGCACTCACGCTCAATGTGCTGGACGATCTCTTCCTGTTCAGCAATCGGTGGCAACAGACACTCAATCATCCCAAGCTTGCTTGCCTTTATTCCAAGGGCGGTTGAGCCGGTAGCCAAGGAGACTAAGCGCGCTTGGCTGTAGTCGCTCATGAGCCAATACATCAAGAAACTGTTCTTCAGTACGTTACTTTTTCCTCGGAACTTGACGATGCGTTGCGCGAGCGCGATGTCAGTTCGATCAATCAAAGCGACCTGACCAAGGGGCGCCTCCATCGTGAAGAGCAGATCGCCCAGCTCCGGCCGACCACGCTCTAGAAGCGACTTGGCCGAGTCCAAATCTACGTACTCTTCAGACGCGGAATAGTCGATCTTGCCGCTCCGAATATTGCGCGCTGTGACCAAGAAGATGCCCTCATCAACCTTTGTAGGCGTTCTTCCTCGATAGTCGACTACTGGACCGATGAAGCGCGTCAGGCCGCCAAGATCCCAATGCGCCGGAACCTCCCCCAACCACGCCACACCCGAGTCCTTCATCGGTAAATCGGGATTCAGCCCCTTGGTCACCGCATGCGAGATGACGGCTTGGCGCTTCTCGGTCAGCAGCTCTAGCAGGCGCTCCTGCTCGGCAATGAGGGCGTCGATCTTGGCGGTTTCGCGGTCGAGGAAGGCGGCGATGGCTGATTGCTCCTCAAGCGGCGGCCTCAGGATCCGGAACTGCATTAAGTCTTCCCTGCTCATTTGCAGCGAGTTGGGCCGCACTCCTGTGATGTACTTCGTGTAGCCGCGAACAAAAAGCTCGCTTCGCATCATGTGATGAACAAAGCGCCTGTCGAAGCCATCAGAAATCCAATACGCCCTGTATGCCGGGCTCACATGCCCCACATGATCCGAAACTCCAAGACCGGCGTAGTTCAGCCACATGGTGTTCACGACAAGCTGACCTGGTCGAACGATGCGATATCCGACCAGATCCTCATCGGAGCGGCGACGATTCTCGTCGTCATACTCCTTAACCTCGATTCCGCGGTAGCCGGATACAGAAAGCATGACGCCGACGACATCAGTTTCGATGCGCTCTCCACTCTCCTGGAACGCGTGACGGAACTTTGCCTCATGCCAATGGCTAGGAACCTTTCCTAGCCAATCTACGTTGGTTTCTTTGTACTCCGAGTAGCGCGGCAGACTCATTCCGCCAGCCCCCCCAGCATCCGCAGGATGTTTGCCGACACCGCCTTCAGCTCGGTATCGATCTCCTCCAGCGGGCGCGGCGGCTCGAACACATAGAAGTGCCGGTTGAATGGAATTTCGTAGCCGACTTTGCTCTTGCTCTCGTCGATCCATGCGTCCGGTGCATGCGGCAGCACCTCGCGCTTGAAGTAGGCACGGATGTCCTCGCCCAGCGGCACGTTCTCCGTATCACGCAGGTTGCTGTCAGGCTGCGGCTGACCTTTCTGTTTGCCCTTCTCGAACACCACCACTTTGCCCGCCTCGTCGCGCAGCGGGCGCTCGACGGTGATCGTGGTGTATCCGAAGGCCTCGTTGCGGAAGTGTCGGGCCATCGGCACGCGCTTGGTCTTGCCGCCTGCGGGCGCGGCCGGTGCTGCGGCATCCCGCGCCACCACCTCGCGCCCCACCTCTTTGCCGGCAGCATCCAACAGGGTGACGAGGTCGGCCTCGGCGAACTCGCCGAACAGGCGCGTCACCGTGGCGATGTGCTCGTCGCTCATCTCTTTGCGCTTGCTGCCCAGGCTCTTGCGCATCTTCTGCCAGAAGTGCGAGCCGTCGATCAGCTGCATCCAACCCTTGCGGGCGGAGGGCTTCTTGTTGGAGACAATCCAGACGTAGGTGGCGATGCCGGTGTTGTAGAACATGTCGGTCGGCAGGGCGATGATCGCCTCGACCAGGTCGTTCTCCAGGAGGTAGCGGCGGATCTCGCTCTCGCCGCTGCCCGCGCCACCCGTGAACAGCGGCGAGCCGTTCAGCACGATGCCGAAGCGGCTGCCGCCCTTGCCGTCCACCACCGGCGCCATCTTGGCCACGAGGTGGAGCAGGAACAGCATCGAGCCATCCGACACCCTCGGCAGGCCGGGGCCGAAACGGCCATCGAAGCCCTTCTGCTCGTGCTCCTGCCGGACGACCTTCTCGACCTTCTTCCACTCCACGCCGAAAGGCGGGTTGGCCAGCATGTAGTCGAAGGTCTTCTTCGGGAAGCCGTCCTCGCTGAGGGTGTTGCCGGCGACCATGTTCTCGACGGCCTGGCCGCGGATCAGCATGTCGGCTTTGCAAATGGCGTAGGACTCGTCGTTGAGTTCCTGGCCGAACAGCGTCAGCCGCGCTGCGGGGTTGTGCTCGGCCAGATGCTCGGCGGCCACGGAGAGCATGCCGCCGGTGCCGGCCGTCGGGTCGTAGATGGTGCGCACCACGGCATTGCCGGGCGTCAGCACGTCGTCGTCCTCGATGAAGACGAGGTTGACCATCAGCTTGATGACTTCACGCGGGGTGAAGTGCTCACCCGCCGTCTCGTTGGAGAGCTCGGCGAAGCGCCGGATCAGCTCCTCGAAGACATGGCCCATCTGGGCGTTGTCGACCGACTCGGGGTGGAGATCGATGTTTGCGAACTTCTCGGTGACGAGGTACAGCAGGTTGGCCTTGGCCAATCGCTCGATCTGGCTGGCGAAGTCGTAGCGCTCGAAGATGTCCCGCGCCGCGGGCGAGAAGCCCTGCAGGTAGCTGTAGAGATTCTGTTTGATGTGGTCCTGGTCGCCCAGCAGCTTGGCCAGGTCCAAGGCCGAGGTGTTGTAGAAGCTCTGGCCGGCCGCCCGGAGCAGGAAGGGGTCGGGGTTCACCCCGAGCTTGGTCTTGGCCTCCAGCTCGGCCAGTACCTTGGCCTTGGTGGGCGCCAGAACGCAGTCCAGGCGGCGGAGGACCGTGAAGGGCAGGATGACCTTGCCGTATTCGTGGGGCTTGTAGTCACCCCGGAGCAAGTCGGCGACCGACCAGATGAAGGCGGAAAGGTTGGTTTGGTTCATGCCAGGAGAGTCCGTTCGGGCAGGGGCCGAGAATCTACGGATTCTGTCTCATGGGACGAGATCCGGCGACTGGCGCGGACATCGTTGGGCGAAAGCCGACCACGCTGACGGACTCATCGTGGCGCCCTAGGGATCAAGCCCCGCTTTGAAAGCCGTCGATCCCGGCGCCAGCTCGGCTGGGCTTCAGTGACCCGGAGGCGGCCCTACTGCGCGGACGCGTTGTGCGCGGTTGGAGTCACCATCGACCTGATCCGATGGCAAGTCGCGCTTACGCACGGCATGGCCTACTTGGCGGGATCGTTGGCGTCCGTTCTCGTGCAGCGTTCTTGGATGCTGCGGCGCTATGTTTATTTGTTACACATCTAGTACTAACTGAGTTATGCAGCTTTTCCCCATAACTCAGTTAGTGAGAATGATGCACTGCAAGTCACTGTATCGCCTGAATTTTCCGGCGAAATCGGGCTCAGGAGCGAAGGTGCATGGCGCAAGATCAGATCTGACTCGTCGAGGGATCCCTTCGAATCCGGTTGATGCGCACTGATGTGCTTAGTACTTAGCTCAACTAGTACTAGATGAGTTATGCAGAGGGCAGCGCCCTTTCGGGCGCAATGGGTGACGATTGGGCGCCTATTGGGTGACGATCGGGCGAGCAAGACTTGAGTAGGGACCAAGGGGCGCTTGATCAGCAACGAAAGCGGACTTCGTCACCCAATCGCCACCCGAAGCACGCCCAATCGTCACCCATTGGGCCTCCGTGAGTGTCCTGAGTTTCGTACTGCTGATGTCGTCAGGGGCGGACGTGTGGCGGCGAAGGCGGTCAGGGTGCGGTGAGATCGAACCCACCAACCGTATCGAGGAGGCTGGACATCCTTGCCCGCACAATTTCCCGATCGTGAGACGAAACCCTCTCGGCGGTCATCAGGGCATCGAGCTGGCCAACCCCATCGAGCACCTCGGCGATGATGGTTTGCGCGTCACCCTCGGGCACGCCAAACATCCTGGCCCCCTCGGTGAGGTTGCCCAAGGTTCGCTGGCGACCCTGAGGGCCAATGCCGATCGCGTGGATGTCGCTCGTGTGCGGGAGCAAGTCGAACGCCGGTGCGAATCGCCACGCCCCGTTCTCGAAGAGAAACCCGATGTTCTGCAGGTGGTCGTCCGTGTTGCCGATCAGGTAGTTAAAGGCCATGCGGCGCAGCACTTCCTCGCCCGCCCCCTCGATACCGATCGACCGCGCATAGGCGGCGAGCGCTTGGTAGGTTGAGGTTCCGGTTGGCGGAATGTCGTCCCGCCCGGCCCGGACTCGCCAGATGTTCGCGAGGCTCCGAGCGCTCAGGTAGTGGACCGGACCGCCAGCGGATGTCCGATCAAAACGCTCCACCAGCAGTGCCGAAGTCGTCGGGCGGATGTCAACGACGTGGGCCGCGGCCGCATCAATTCCACACAGGCGGGCGCACTGCAGGCAGGCGGCTTCCACTCGCGGCACATTAAAGGGGTCGTTGGGCTTCTCGAACTTGGCGATGTAGTCCTTCCGGTCCTCCCGGATGAGAGCCTTTGGCCGGGCGCCACCTGGGCTACTCATATGCTGCAGCAGGTGACGCAACGGCGGATCGATCGTCCCACCCGTGGCAACAGTCATCGCGAGCTCGTGGAGCTGCTCGAGCGTGCACGCAGGGTAGCTGTCCGTGGTGCTCGGGGCGGCGTCCGCACTCTCCGAGAAACGCAGCGCACCCGTCCCCACCGCGTTCGGGTGCAGCACCCACTCCGCCTCGTTACGTGGCACAGCCCTCCCCGCCTGGACGATGATGCTGCGACCCCACGAGTCCGGGCCGGCGTCGGCGATCACCCCGGGAATCCCATGGTTCTCCCGGATCACCGTCCCTGCAGTACTAAAGGGAAGATTGAGGGGATCGAGCGGGTACGCACTAGGAAGCGCCATCCAGTCTGGGGCGTATCGGAACCGGCCGATCTCGTTGTCATCCCAAGATAGACGGGCGGCAACGCGGTACACGCCCTCGATCGGCGCCCACACGTAGATGACCGTCGCCATCAGAAGCGCTCAGGCCGGGTACGCGTCGGCAGCCGAGCGTCGAGCAGCGCCTTCCCGACAGGATCAGCGCGCAGAGCGTCAACGAAGGTCTCGATCAGGCCCGTGTCGAGCACCGAGATCACCTCGAACAGCGCCGCGGTCGACGTGCTCCCAGCCCCCCCTTCGATCGCGAGCATCGTTTTCTTGGCGATGCCGGAACGCTTGGCCAGCTCCTCGATCGTCAGCTTCCGCGCCTTGCGCGCATTACGCACCGCCTCCCCTACCCCTTTCAAGGCAGTCGCTGTGGCCGGCGAAAGGGGCCGGGTCGCCGCAGAGCGCCGACGTGTCACCCGGTCCGTGATGGTGCTCGAGGCGGGCTTGTCCTTTACGGAGACCCTGGCGCCCTTGGGCGCGATGGCATGGGTTACGGCGGCCTCCCCATCCGCCTTCATGCCGCCAGCGCCGGTGATGCTGAATAGGTTCCTTACTGCATCAGTGGACTTTTTCATCCCGGCACCCTTTTGGATCCCATATCGCCATTTCTGCACCCCTTTAGGGTACCAAGAATGGTCTCTTATGCAAGCCGTCGCGAATGGATGGCCGCCGACTACATTTCCTCGTCCCTCCAGCTGTCCTCGTCTGCCGCGGCGCCGATTTCCTCGTCGATCTTCACCAGACCAGCGCGGCCGGACTTCGTGTACGTCACCGAGGCCGAGACGGCGATCGTGTTGCCGTTGTACATGCGGCCCCCCTCAAGGTCGGACTCCCCTGTCAGCTCCCCCGACAACACGATCGTCCACTCCTTCGACGTCGCCCACAGATGGCCGCTCGCGGTGGGCGGCTGATCGAGCTCGAGTTCGTCCGGATAGGACGCATTGCTGCCCGCGATCGCGTCGGCCACTTCATCGGATGCGGTGATCTCTGGGACCAGATGCTCCTGCACGAAAGCCTCCACACCCACGAAAACCCGTCGGGGGGCGGCCGCGGTCCGGATTGCCTCCACACAAGTTTGGATGATGGCGTCGACCTTCGGACTGCCGTTGGAGACAGCCTTCGCCCGGGCCTGACCCAGTGGTCCACTCAAGACGTAGAGCTCCGCAGCTTCGATGGGGTGCCCACCGGGGCGGCTATCCGCCAGCAATGCGGCGTAGGTCCCGTAGCCCAACAAGGCCGCGATGACCTCTGACAGCTGCGAACGTTGGATGGCGACGCCCTGGGCGGCGAGCGTCTGGGACGCCATGAAGGCGGAAGAACGGGTAAGGGTGACCATGCGAGCCTCTTGGTTCTGCTCGAGACGCTGGACGTTTGGTCGCCTTCGAACAGCCGAGGATCGGATGGTTGAAGAGTGGCGCTGGTGATGCTGGTGCTGCTGCCTGTTTCAAGCCGTCCAGAGCTTGGGCGGGCGCCGTAAGTCGAACATACGCCTTACCCTCTCAGCAGCGCAACACCACGCCCCGTGCTTCATAGGCACCGATCCCAAGAACAGCAAAGCCCCGCACAGTCGCCAAGACAAGGCGTTCCATTCGATGGGTCGTGCCCAAGCGACACCGCCCCGCTCAGCACGGTAACTCAGAGCGCACATCAAGCTGCGGACGTACAGCGACCTCCCCGACACTATCCACCTGAAGATCCACAACGACCTCGCCGACAGCACCCTCGCTTACCGTCACGGTCTCTCAGAGCCCTTGCCGTCGGTCTTCACAGTTGCGGGGGCAGTTATGCAAATCCCAATGATCGACGCGTAAGGAATCAGCCGGCCGCCCGCTGCGCGATTGACGGGAACGACGGATGGCGGATTGCGCATCACGAAAGCGGTAGGTCGCCATGGTGTCGGCGCGCCGACACCTGAAGTGATGTTCGGCACTTGAACCCAAAGGATGGCCAGGACCATGCCTCCTAGGTCCCTGCCCTACCCGCTTCAATCGTGTTCACCACCACCGACGAGGTACTCGTATTCGGCCGAGTTGCGGAATGGGAGGCTGAGGGTTCGCGCCTCGGCCGGACTCGAAACCGGCGCGTGCCTGGGCTTTTCAGTTAGTCGTTCGAACAAGCCAATGAGCTCTTCCGGGCTGTAGTAGGTCAGGTTGATGGAACCGCCCTGCCCGTCCCAGATCACCTGAGCCCGGGCCCCCAGCCACTCGGCAAGGCGGTCGCTTTCGGAGGTCAGAACTTGCGTCGCGCGGTCTGACTTCATCCCCCCCATCGCAGCCTTGAATGCGGCAACCGTCGGGCAGCGCGGTGAAAAATGCTCTAGGGCAGAGAGGACGGATTCGGCCGGCTTGCCGCTTGCCCAGCGCAAATGGTGAAGCGTCATTCCAAGGAAAGCCGCGCGATCGAGAATCCGTTGATCCAACTTGGCCACCGCGGCCAAACGGCTTGCTTCGTCCTTGCGGCTCACGCCTAGCGCTTTGGCCGCCAGTGCGCCCGACACACCTGACTTGCGCAGAATGCGGTACGCCGCGACGACGTCCACCACGTTGGCACCCGACAGATCGGAGTGGCGTAAGACCAGTGCTTCTTGGTCTTCCAGACTTAGGACTAGCGCATCAATCGGGCGATTCAGGCCAATGGCCTGAGCAACAACCGCGCATCCGAGAAGCGGCTCCAGGCGATGAGGTGCACGCCCTACCCGACCGATGACGACCGGTCGATCCTTCGAGAGATTGAAGGACAACTCGGGGGCATCGATGTTGGCCGGGAGATAGGCATGCAGGTACATAGTTGGAATATTCCAACACATTGCAGGGGTCAGGAGCCACCGCTCGTTTGAACTGCCCCAAACATCTTCATGGTGATCTCGTTTGGTATTGGCTCCGCGTCAAGGCCGTCAGCGGCGGAGTAGTGGATTGCTTGCCTTTGTTCGATGCATTGCGTGACACGGGCAAAAGGCGGCAGGCGAAAATCAGTCACTCGGACGTAAGTGTCGGCGCGCCGACTTTTCGTGCCGGGCAATCTCTGCACGTCATCATCTGGCTTGTTGGTTCGACGTTTTTGCAGGTGTCGGCATGCCGACAGAGCCCAGCTTTCTGCACCAACACGCCTTGTTGTGGGTTTGATTGACGGTCCATGCCCGAAATTAGGTGTTTGCTTGTACCGAGGGCCTCTGATTTGGCCGAGTTGGTTGGGATTGCTCCCCTAACAAAGCTTTCTGTTTCTATAAAAAACAAGGGGCTTTGTTAGCTGCGATCCGCTAGCAAACCGCAAAGGCGACATCAGTGATCGGAAATTGGCTCACAAACGAAGGAGGCATGTGCCTTGGGGTGGTCCACCGGTGCTCGGACATGAGGCGAAGAGCAGTCCGAACTCGGCGAAGCGGCTCGCCGTAATCGGCGAGGACCCCCTTCATGCTCGCCCAGACCAGTTCTGGCAGAAGCCGCTCGGCAAAAGTGGCTGCTTGAACAAGGTCGGGATGCCGGGACTGCGCCTCGGTCACGGCAAGTCGCACCAGTGCCATAACGGCGTTCACTTCCGGTCCTTTCGACGGATCCAGGGTGACGGTAGTCGGTGTGCGTCCATCGAGCGTTACAGAGGTGGTTTCTGGATCTGCCGGTCCTCGCGAGCCGTTCTTGACCTTGTCGACGGGCGTTCGCTTTGCCGACAAGGAATCCCGTACAGCGGTCTTAGTGACGCTGGGTGCGCGCCTCGGCGATTTAGGTGTCGGCGCGCCGACACCCTTCGGATCACCGATAGGTGCGTGCAGTGAGCTCGTTTCGGCGCCGCCCTCCAGAACACGTTTTGCGGTGATTGCTGCCAACAACTCGACTGCAGCGAACAACGACAGCCCTGCCCTCGCGACCTCAGGCAACGTCAGGTCACGCCCCTCTGCCAAGGCATGAACGACCAGATCGCGGATCTGGTCGGGCAGACCAAGAATCCGATGGCCGAGATCGTGCCCCGCCCATGACATGACCTCTTGGGACGGGACCCGAACGAAGCGACGAACGGCCTTAGCCTCGCCGCTTACGACGACCTTTTCACACGTCTCTGCCTGGGCGAGCGGAGCGGTTTGCTTCGGGAGTTCGTAGGGCTGTTTGCGCGGGGCAGACGTTGGTTCGCCCCGGAGCGCCCACAGCACCCGTTGGCCCTTGTCCGTCATGAAGTAGACGTTCCCGCTCCGAAGGCTCTGATGCTCGATGAGCCCCGCTGCTTCGAGGATGGCGACTCGTGTGCGTGCTTTGGCGATGGTTGTGGCAAGGACCTTGGCGAAGTACGCCCACGAGAGAACCCGGCGCTCATTCTTCTCGAACGCGCGACCCAATCGGTCGATGAGATCAAGGTCATCGAGGCGGAGCGCCCCGAGGCTGGGGTCGATGGAACGAATCTTGAGAAGACCTGTCATGTGCCTTTTCCTTTTCTCAGGCACGAACAAACCCGTTGACAGGTGCCGACTCGTTTTCTAGCCTTGGCTCTGTGCTGCAGAGCGGTCACCGGTTGGCGCCGGTTGGCCAGACGACGAGATAGGTTCCTATCTCCGAAACCCCCAGAGGCTCCCTCTGGGGGTTTTCTGTTTTTGGGTCAGTTCGCTAGCTGGGGGTTGGGTGGACCTTGGTGGATTGACGCGTCCGGTTCGCGTCAGCGGAGGGGCGGGCAGGGCGGAGTGCTGCCCGAGGGGTTGGGGGGTGTCGGCGCGCCGACACTTGATCCGTCAATCCAAGAGAGACCCACAACGAAAGCGCGTTCGACGATGTCGGCGCGCCGACACCTGCAGCGTTCTTCCCTTGAAAATGGATCCGTGAGATGTGTGGTCGACGGTTGCAGTTGTTGCCGAATGGCAGTCCATCGATCGACGGAATCGAGAAATGCCGACCCATAACGACCGAGGCCGAGCTTTTGGCTCGGCCTCGGGGCGGGGAGGGCAGGGGAGTGGACCTGATCAAGGGACGGCACTCTGATCACGGCGAGATTCGAGAAGCGCCCGAATCTGTTCGATGTCGTCTTGTGTCAGCGCTCGCGGGACGACGATTCGTGTGTCATCCGCGCCGAGCAAGGCCTTGAGGATCAGCCCACCTTTGGAGTCCCGCAGCGTGACCTCCTGGGTCTTCGTTGCCTTGAGCATCGAGACGATGGTCTTGGCGCTCTGGGGGCCATTGGCGCGGACAAAGCGCTTAACGGCGTCCAAGGCCGCGGAGGTTTCAGGCGTCAGGCGCGTCAGCAGCAGTGACGTCCGAATAGTGATCTCTCGCGGGTCCGCGAAAAGACTCACCACGTCTTTCGGAAGACGCGCGATCGCCAACTTCTCGTTGACGGTGTTGCGCTTCATCTTCAACGACTCGGCGAGCTCCACCTGGTTGGCGAAAATGCCCTCATCCAGCTGCTGCTGCATGCTGAGGGCCTCTTCATACGCCGAGAGATCGCTGCGCCCGCGGTTCTCCAGGTTCATCTGGATCACCGAGTCGCGATCGTCCAACGCCATGATCGTGGCTTTGACCTTCAGGCCCAGTTCGCGGCAGGCCCTCAGGCGCCGATGCCCATAGATCACTTCGTAAGTCTGTCCTCCCTTACCGCGATCCGGATTAGGCCGAACACCGATAGGTTGGACGTTGCCCTTCGTCTGCTCGATGAGCGCCTTGAGCAGGATGAACTGGTCATCGGAGAAGGCGAGCTCAATGCGATCACGGAACCGACTCTCGCGAACCTCCGTCGGATCGAGGAAAACCGGGGTGCCCGCTTCAATGGCGCCCTTTTCCTCTTGTGCGCTTTCGATGCGCTGACGGAGCTGGGCGAGCTCTTCGGCGTTGTTGACGTTGTCGAGCTGTGCACGAAGTTCCGCTTCGCGTTCTTTCAGTTCGCGAACCTGTGCCTCGAGTTCGTCGACGCGCCGCTGCATGAGCTCGGCATTGGTTCGTGCCACGGGCAGAGCGGAGGTCACTCGATCCGCCTCAAGTCTGGCTTGCACCGAGCCAGCGTCTTTGACGGCAGCGGCTTGCATACTCGAACGCCGAGCCAACAGCAGATCCTTTTTGGAAGGCGTCGTCATGCCGCAGTCTCCTCATCCACAAACTCGCTGGCCGCAAGTTCGGCTTCCGTCAGAGCGCGGGGAGCCAGCTGCCCCTCCGCTTTGAGGCGCCGGGCGTCCTCGATCAAGTGCTCGATTTCCTCGAACACTGGAGCGATGCGCGACACGGAGCGCTCGTAGGTCGACTTGTTGACCAAGTCGCGGCTTACGTCGAACAGCGTCCGCATGAAGTTGCCTGCCTCGAGAATGGCGGCAACGTGCGGGAAGTCCTTGTTGAGCATCATTCCCGGGTAAGCCGCGCGGATGCTCTTCTCCATCTCGATCTCGGCTTTGATGCCGCGGTTCTGGGTAATGACCATCTTCGTGAAGGCATACGGCTTAGCCAGACGAGTGTCCTGATCGAACTCCCCGAGATATCGGCCGAATGACATCAGGAACTGTGCGCTCGAGGCGAAATCCGGCATGGACGGGCGAAGCGGGATGACCAGCCCATCTGCAGCACGGGCTACCACCGAGGTGAGGTAGCTCAGGCTCGGAGGGCAATCCATAAGAACGACATCGAAGTCGGCCTCAACGGTTTTGAGGCCTTCGTCCAGCAGGTTGAAGTACCTGAAGCCCTCATCGGCCTCTCGCACCTGGCGAGCGGGGATGACGTAGTCGGCGCCGGCCAACCCAAGCTGGGCAGGGATGATCGACAGGTTAGGAAGTTCGGTCGGCTTGATCGCGTAGTGGAGGGACTCCTCGGTCCCCTCGAAGTAGGGGAGGAGGGTGTCGTTCTCGGTCAGATCGAGATCGGGATGCTTGCCAAACAGGGTCGAAAGGCTCCCCTGGGGGTCCGCGTCGACCACCAGGGCGCGGTAGCCCTTAAGTGCCAGCGCATACGCAAGATGGGCCGTAAGCGTGCTCTTAGAGACGCCGCCTTTGAAGTTCACCGTCGCGACTCGAACAGGGACGCTTTCGCTGCGCATGCTGCCCAGCGCTTCGCGATACTCTGAGATCCGGCTGATGGGATGAGAGTAGATACGCCCAGTACGACCGCTGGCGTGGCCGAACTTCTTGATAAGACGGTCAATCGTGCTGCCGCTTACACCCACATACTCGGCGAGCTCGCTGGAGCTGAGCCTGCGGGCGTCGATCGCTACTTCTGGCGCAATCTCGCCCTCTTTCCGCATGTCCTGAGCGGCCCGAACAGCGCCATTGGCTCGGCTACCGTAGTAACGGATCGTTGAAGCGGTGATGATCTTGGAGTCAGCCACTGGCTTCTCGTTCCATGGTGCTATTTCGGAGCACTTTACGGTCTAAACTGGCTCATGCCAATATCTCGCCGTCAACTTGTGGCGTCAAGCCCAATGAGGACTAGATCTAGTGGTCGGCCAAAGGCCGCCAACCCGCGGCTTGCTGCGGTCGCAGGCCATGTCCCTCAACCACGCGGAGACGTCCGTCCCTGTGACACGGAAGGGCAGGGGAGGGGGCACATCGGGCTTGCTCCTGTTTCAGCCTGCCCATTTCCCTCGAGGAGGCGGGGGGGGGCAATGACTTGATTGGCGCCCTTCGCCTGCTTTCTCAGATGTAAAGCGCCAGCTGGCCCGGCAGTTGCGCTCGATAGAATCTTCGTCACTAGGAGCAAATCATTGGCGCAGCCCCCTGCAAAGAGCAGCCCGACGCTTCGCGTCCCGCCTCATTCCATCGAAGCGGAACAGGCCGTCCTCGGCGCGCTCATGCTCGAACCAAGCACGGTCGATGAGGTCGCCGACCTAGTCTCTCCAGCCGACTTTTATCGTCGCGATCACCAGTTCCTGTTTCACGCGATGCTGGATCTCAACGCGAAGGGGGCGCCGATTGATGCGGTGTCGATGGGCGAATGGCTGCAGTCGGTCGACGCGGAGTCCCTTACAGGCGGTCTTCCCTATCTCATTCAGCTGGCTCAGACGACGCCCTCGGCGTCGAGTGCTCGCTTTTACGCCGGCATTGTTCGGTCGAAAGCGATGCTGCGTCAGGTCATCGAGCGGGCGACGGAAGCCGCAGAGCTCGCGTTCGCTCCGCTCGATTTAACGGATGAACAGGTGGTCTCGAAGGCGGAGGAGCTCATCCTCTCCGTTGGCGAGCGGGCTCGGACCGGTGGCGAGGACGTTCAGTCGCTGATGCCGTCGCTGAAGGCGGCGATCGAGGATCTCCAGTTCCGTTACGAGAACCCGGGTAGCCTGCGTGGCGTACCCACGGGTCTTCGCGATCTGGACGCAAAGACTCTGGGGCTCCGTGACGGGTCCTTGATTGTCGTCGCAGGGCGCCCTGGCATGGGCAAGAGCACTTTGGGGCAGGGCTTCGTTGAGGCGGTGCTCGAGCAGACCAAGAAGTGCGTTCTGGTCTTCAGTCTGGAAATGTCCTCCGAGGATTGGACGGGGCGTCTGCTTTGCTCGCGAGCGCGAATTGACGCGACGCGTTTCCAGACGGGCCAGCTTGAGGGCGAGGATTGGGCCAAGATCACGGCGGCGACCGCTGAAATGGCTGGCTGGAAAGACCGTTTGTTCTTCAGTTATCAGTCGTCGATCAGCCCTGAAGTGGTGCGCAGTCGAGCACGTCGCCTTACGCGCAAACATGATGTCGGATTGATCGTGATCGACTACTTGCAGCTGATGGCTGCACCCGGATACGCGTCCGAGAATCGGGCCACAGAGGTTGCTGCGATTTCGAGGCAACTCAAAGGCATGGCACAGGAGCTTCGTGTCCCGGTTGTGGCTTTGTCCCAGTTGAATCGCGGCGTCGAGTCACGCATGGATAAGCGCCCCAATCTTTCGGATTTGCGCGAGAGCGGAGCCATCGAGCAAGACGCGGACATCGTGATGCTCCTGTACCGCGACGAGTACTACAACCGCGATTCCGAAGCTCGCGGTCTGGCGGAGATCATTCTCGCCAAGCAGCGCAACGGAGAGGCAGGTACGGTTGAGGTACGCTTCAATGGTGCACAGTGCCGTTTCGCGGATCTCTGACACCGACCGCTTAGGACTTTTTTGGTAGTCCGTTTTTCCCCGCCATCGCCCGAAGTCGCAACTGACTGGCTCCTTAGCGTCGCTTCCCCATTACGGACTTTCGCGGCGAGAGTGGCGCACTTGTTCAGACCTTCCTTAGTTCGGCCAAGGTCACGCTAACACCCCCTCATTCGGCCGAGTTCGCGAAGGTGCGGACTCGGTCGAGTCCGTCGCCTGGAATCCAGAGCTCGGACTGTGCTCGCGTTGCAGCAAGATAGATGGCATTCGCGATGTCGAAGCGCTCAGCGACAGACTCCAAGAAGCAGGACGGCTCGATGATCACGCGCGGTGACTGCACATTCTTGGCGTCCTCAAGCATGCAAAGGGTCACGACCGCCTCGTTCCAAGGCACCTCCAGACTGAAGAGCTGGTCCAGATCGGCGATCGAATAGCCACCTTTCGTAAGCAGCTGACACACGTCGCTAAGCCCAAGGTCACTCATGCTGGCAGCGAATGCGGACAGAGAGTGGTGCATCCCGGGTCGAGCGTAGGTAGACATACCCTTCGACTGCACAAGGTCGAGGATGTTTGCCACCTCATTCCTTAGTCGGTTACGGCTCGCCGGTCTGATAGCGAATCGGGCACCCTGGTTCTTGAGATGGAGCGCTTCCGCGAAAAGGGCGAAGGGGTTACCGAAGACCCGAAAGCCATCCCGTGGGGTGCGATGCGGTGTGTCGTAGTGGCGAACTCGGGTGATGATCGCCGGCGAGCCGCGAAACGTGGCGGTAGCGTACTCGGTAGAACCGCCAAGCAATTCCAGCGGCTTAACGATGGACTCCAGGCCGCGGCCAGCTCGGAACGACTGGGACATCGCGAGCGTTTTCATGCCACGCATGGCAGAGCGACCTTCGGCCCTCGACTTCTGGCGTGTGCGTTGCTTCACGATGCGCTGGCGTTCGTCGCCAAGCATCAGGGCGCCGCGCTGATGGCGGGCCAGCATTCGAGCGATGGGGCTGGACAAATCGTGGGCCTCGTCCACAAGGATCATGCCGATATCTTCGGGAATCGGGACGCCCTTGAGCTCCAGCCACTTCATGCCGTGAGCGATGGAGATCGAGAACGTTGCTTTGGCAAGCCCTGCGGTCATCATTGTCTTGAACAACTGTTCCGCTTTTGGCGCCAGGAGACGCCAATGACGAGCCATTGCGGTTCGAAGGAAGTGTTTTTCGCCGATGGTGGCATCTTCTGACCAGACGAAGCTGCTAATGGCTGCTTCGCAGGCAAGAAGCACCTGTTCTGGCGCGAAAATCTCACTACCCTCCCAAGGCGCGTCAGATGGCGGAGAGATCGTGAATCCGTTGATCCCCGCACGGACGCATCGATCCGTCGCATTCGTTTTTGCGCGGGCGAAGAAGGGTCGTTTCAGCCCAGCCAATGCAAACATACGAAAAGCGAGATCGGCTGTCGTCAATACTTTCCGAGCGGCGACTTCGGGTAGCGAGCCGTCGATGTTCCTTGCGCTTTCAACGAGGTAGGTCGTGATGCTGTCCGCGTTCTCGGCAAGAACTCGCACTACGGCGCTCTTCCCCGAACCTGCATGGGCGTCGGTGTAAAGCGGCTCGTCCCTCGCTACGGCGATGGCCCGAAGCACGGCATGCTGCTCTTGGGAGCCAGAGAAGCGAATGATGATGGGTGGCTTGGCCTCTTTCTCCGAGTCGTAAAGGTCGGCGTCGAGGTCTTCTTCAAGCTCTTTTGGGCGCCAGATGCGAATCTCCTCCTCTTCGACAAACTGGAGCATCGATATATGCACGGTGTCGGTATAGATGGTCGAAGGATCGATCGCGCTAAATGAATCAGGAAGCAGGTAGAGCCCCAAGGCATCGAGGCGCCGTTCGATGCTGTCTAGGCTGTAGCCCGAGAGTTCTCTCTTGACCAGGGACGCGAGCCCTTCCACAAAATGTTCTTTATCGCTGATCGCGAGCGACTGCGCGTCAAAGAGCATCCTCGATATAACCGGCCAGCGATGTGCCGAACGGATTGCCATTGTCAGCGCGAACAGGCCCGCGCATTCCATTGGGCTCTCTGGCAGGTCGCCATGAAGCAGGGCGAGCTCCGCAGCAGAGCGGCGGATGGGCAGATAGAAAGGGGGGTCGACAGTAAGGGACGCCATTTGCTCGTTCCGATTGGTGTCGGAACATTTTCTCCCCGCCAAAGGACGCGCTTGGGGTGGAAGAAGTGCCATTTGGAGCCATTTGAACGGGGATGCCAGGCACCCACCCGCCTTGATGTCGAGATTTGGGGTCGAGAGGCCGCTTCGGGTCGGTCAGCCCACCTCGCGTAGTGGACTGAGTTGCTGGCCAAGGCACTCAACCGGCTCGGTGAGCTGCGTCATAGGGATGGCGGCTAATACACAAGTGCCTCGGCGGGAGATTGCGCAGCAGGCAGCCAGCCAATTTGCAGCATTTGACAATCGCTCGCGGCCTGCTTGCTCCGTCGGGGTAGGCGCGATCTTCGGCATCAGCTGTCCGTGAGCGACATGATTTGTCGCGGAGCTTGGCTACCTTGTTTTCACTCAACCAAGGAGCCTTCATGACCCAAGCCGCCGTTGCCATCCTCCGCACTCACGCCATCGTCCTGTCCCGTGCTTTTGGCCCGAGGGGCCCGTCCGCTCTCAAGCCGCTTTCCAAGGATTACGAGCTTCTCGTCCGTCACTTGGCCCGTGTGGTCTCGTGTCCTGACTTGGACAGTCTTGCGGGTGCTCTTCGGGCGTCGGATGCGCTGTTGGCGGCGGTGGAGGCCGTGCACCGTCGGCGGGCCTTGGCGGGCATCTTGCGGATTCGGGAAGCGTTTACCGGCATCGAGGACTTCATTGATCAGGTTCCTATGGCCGAACCTGGCCAAGAACCGATGCCTGATGCGGCGTTGGACCTTCCGACTAATGGGCGCTGGGCCACCCTTCTGAGCGCTTGCGTCTTTACGCCGCCGATGCCCAAAGCCGTTAAGGCGCGGCCCGCCCGACGGTCTGCCAGTCTCAAGAGGGCAGCCTAATGTCGGCTGCTTTGCATCCGCGAGAACGTGATCCTCGCCAGTTTTCCTACGGCCTTTGCTTGGTGGAATGTGTGCCGTTTCGTGGCGTCAATGGGTTTCATTGGTTTCGGGCCGAATCCGAAGCTGCGGAGTTCCTTCGTAACGGAATATGGCTGGAGCTGTCGACGTGGGACGATCTCTATCCCGGCACAAGAGAGCTGTTCCAAGAAGCGCTCCGTGGCCGGTGCACCGTGTCGCAAGAGTGGCTCAGGCCCTTAGAAGCCAAGCAGCACAACTTGCTGGTGATATGGCATGGGACCTTCCAAGAGCTCTTGGAGGGAGCTGACGCCCTCGCCGAAAATGCCCTTGAGTTGTATGCAGAGAGCCCTGAGGCCAGGGAGGCCACAACCCGCGACGCGACGCCGTTCATTGCCTTTCTTCGCAGGAGCTATCGCTGATGCTTGCGGACAGGGACATTCCAAAAGGGTTACTCGACCTGTTGCGCCAGACCTTTCGTTTAGATTGGAACGGCATCCACGGCGCACCGCACTGGGCACGCGTCATGCACCATGGACTTCATATCGCTGAACACACGGGTGCCGATACAAAGGTCGTTCGGCTATTCGCATTGCTTCACGACTCACAGCGCCTGAACGACGGTCGAGACCCTGACCACGGGCCTCGCGCTGCGGCCTTTGTCCAGTCCTTGCACCGGAATCGGCAGCTTGGCTTAGACGACACGCGAGCCGATTGGCTGGCGCAGGCCTGTGAGGGGCATAGCTTAGGAAAGATGCAGGCGGCGGCAACTATCGCGGCCTGTTGGGATGCCGATCGGCTGGATCTCGGTCGTGTCGGCGTTCGACCCGATCCGAAGCGATTGTTGACTGCGATTGCAGCTGATCCGAAACGGATTGAGTTCGCGTGGCGATGGTCACGGCGGTAGGCCGTGCTGGATTAGATCGCTCTTCCCCTCGTTAGGAGGTATTTGTGAGAACGCGAAACGAGTTCATCAACGTGATTTGCGCGACGGTGATGCTTTGCGCCTTCACGCCTGCCTTGGCCTCGTCTCCGACGGCAGGTGAATTGCTTATCGAGGCGACGAAAAGCGAGGAGTTTCGCACTGCGTTGGCAGCGAATGCAGCCGGCCATCGGACACATAGCATCATGTTGCCGGTCGAGCCCGTGACATCACTACCTGCCAGAGTCGACAGAATTACCTTGATCCTTGATTTCGCGAACTGGCAACTGCGTGATCAGTCCGTATTGGCAGACGAAGGAACGAGCACGTATCTCGTCCTTGTCTTCGAAAGGAAGGCGATCTCGAGGTAATACAGCTTTCAGTAGTCGGGCTGCGCGTATCCGGTCATCACCTTGGGGTCATGCTCCGTATAGAGGCGATGCACGGAGGACGTTGGAATACTCAGCCTATTCTGTGCGTTGGAGTGTTCTATTCGTCCTCGTCCAACCTAGACGCATCCAGACGGGCGAGCGCGATCGCGGCTTGAACCGCGGAGGTCACTCGCGCAAGGTCGATGCCACCATTGGCTTTAAGAAGTAGTTCAGCGCTGATCCTCTGCGATAGATCATCCCAGCCCAGATGGTGAATCAGAATGTCCTCGCCGTTGCGCAGCGCTGTTGCGAGCTTTGGACAAACCCGAGACCATTCGCGCTCAAACCAACCATCCGCGCCATCCTCTACAAAAGGAAGGTGCCAAAGACGAATACCGCGCTCGCGAAGCTCCTGCTCGTAGTTGTTCAATCCGACGTCTGAGAGATCGTCCCCCCGGAGGAGGCAGAGGACATGATTGGCGCCCCAAGCAGAGACCCGGTCGAGATCTACACGTAGGTCTCGAGCAATGTTGCCCTGGCTGGTGTATATGCCGGTCAATCCCGGACAGGGGCTTAGACCGATTCGGCCGCGGGAATCCGCTTCGACGAAGGCAATCGGCAGTGGGTGGCTCGCGCTGGTCTGGGTAGGCCAACGCTCGAGTCTGGGCATGTCCGAGGCACGAGTGGCGATAGCGAGGCGCGTTTGCTCAAACTGCTGAGACAGACTCGGGTTGCCCAACCAGTGTTCCACGGCCATATCACCGAACCAAAGCCCACCGGCAGCACCCCCCAGTAATTGAAGTGCCGAGGGAGTGGCGGAGAGCTGGAGTTGCCGTGCGAGGTCTGGAAAGTCCACCGCACCAGACAGGAGTGCATGGGCTGAGCGAAGGACATGCGCGATTGGATGTGTGACAGCCAAGGCATCGGACGCAACAGCACTGAGGAGGTGCGTCTTGTCGACGTCGCTGATCTCCAGGTCCGCCAAGCTGGTCTGGGTTCGGTCGATCGCGCTGGTCCAAGCCATATCTCGGGAGCGCGATTGGTAGAGCGCTCTGAACCAATGGCACACCAGTGCGGCGCCGATGCCGGTCTCTATCGATTCTCCTTGCGCACTGGCGAGATTCAGGGCAGCGGCTGTGAGCCGCTGGTCTGGCCCGCGTAGCCAAAGCATCAAGGGGATACATCGAACAATGGCATTGGCTCCGTGGCCCCCCGTCCTAGGCAGTCCGCACCATCGCTTCTGGACGTCAGAGCAAACCAACCTGTGGTTGGCCTGAAGGGATTCCAGAACGCGTAACGTGCCGGCCAGGACCGGGTCATCCAAGTGGGTTGCCATGGCAATCATGCCAAGCAGCGTCCCTGCGAGGCGGTTCTCTCGAGCGGGGCGTTCGAATTCAGCTCTCATTCGCTAGGGGCTGCTATATGGATCATTCGGAGCGCTCTTGGTGATCGTCAACTTCATCCGGGCATTGCTCAACGTGACGTTTTTCAAGAGCGTGGCATTGGTCTGCTTCCTGCGTAGTGGCCAGATACCGCTTCCGAGAGGCGTGCAGTGACCCCATCGCACTGGCGCGTAGCAGCCTTGGTCCGACGAATGAGACTCCGTCAAGGCCAACGAGGTACCGATATACGGGCATATCGAGCTTTGCCCGGAAAGTCACGGTGAGCCAGCCATCCTCTTTTATGATCGGCTCGGAAAATAGTGAACCGATTCTTTTCGTCATGAGCCTGTCGTAAGTGCTCCGGCTCATATCGAGCGTGATGAGCGACTTGCCCTGATGTTCGTTGCAGTCGCCAAATTCCATTCTCATTTCGGGCGGGAAGGGGATTGGCTCATAGTCCAGCGGATAGTCTGCTCGTTGGTCTAGGAGGCGTGACTCAATGATTTCGTTCAATGCAATTCGACGCCCCCTTCCATTCGACCAAACATCGATCCGTTGATAGGCTGGAACCTCCAAGAGAAGGTGCGAAATGGAATAGTCGTCGGCGTACTCGGCAGTGCCTTCATATTTGTCGAAGGCGCGCCAACGTAAGTGCACCTTTTGATTTCTTAAAATTGCCTCTTCGATCACGCTCTTCACGTTTGTGTCGACGAGCGGCTTATCGAGATCGTGTCGTGGCGGCGTGATCCTTAGCGCTCTCAACCAGCGCACGCCAGGGTCATTGCTTGGAAGAGTGCTGAGTCTGCGCTTTGCCTTTTCCAAGTGGCCCCGCAGCTTTTCCTGAAGGTCAAAGGGGACAATGTCTTCATAGAGGCTGAGCATCAGCCCCAGCGCTGTGACGGTGGCCTGTTCCAATTGAATATTTTGTTCCCGGCTATCTAGCCACCCTTCACTGGATCGCTCGATGAGCCCAGCCTTTTTTAAATCGGCAAGGTCACGTTCGAGTTTCCGTCGATAGCCAAAAGTTGGTTCTAGCGCGTTCCAGAGGGATTCTGTCGTTCTTGGAACTCTCGGTGAGAGTTCGGCCAGGATTACTTCCCGTCTTTGCTGCCCTCGGTCAATCGACGGAACGCGGCGGGCCCGCGCAGCAGCGCGTTTAGCAGCCTTTAGCTCTGATGGATTTTTTTCTGGGTCGTATGCAAGACCAACCGTGTATCCGCTGTCGTCAGATGCCTTGCGAGAAAGCTGCCGTTCCGATAATGCGGTCTCAATGACCCTCGCAGCCTCAGATGCGCTCCATCGCAGGATGCCTTTCAGATGTTCGAAGATGTCTTCATCCGAGCATTCGATGCCACGAAGTTCAGCCACCAAATGAGAGACGAGCGCTACAGCATCAAGTGTCCGTTTTGCTGCTTTTGGCGCAGTAGCACGCGGCATAGTTACTCCTCCATTTGTGATGACATCCTAAATCCTGCGTCTAAAAGCCGACAGAATCTGTCGTTTGGTGGTCCCGCGAGGTAGACCGATTTCAGTAACGGCGCCGCCACACCCAGAGCCTGCCGTTTACATGAAACCGCTTTCCACAAGCGGGTCAGCCAAGCTCGGTGGCGAAAATCAAGTATCCCCGCGGACTCCTGATTTTTCGAGGTTGGCCAGCGCGAGGATGCTAATCAGCTGCCTCACGCGCGATTGAGTGAGTATGGAGAGACGTAGCGAGTTTCTGGGTAGCGGCGAATGTAGTTTCCCAAGTGCTCGACGAAGGCCGTCAGCATGTGGGTATCGTGAAGATCCGAACGGAACCCGCCTTCGTAGACGTCGTAAAAGTCCCGACGTACCTCTCGTGCAAAACGAGATGGCTCCACAATAAGGGACTCGAAACGCCCGGCCCAGCGAAATTGAACAACGGCTTGGGCATCGTTGACGGCCTGCAAGGGCAGGTCGTCTAGACGGTGAGCGCTTTCTGCGAAGCGCTGTAGGGGAGAAGCTGACGCGTTGCCGTCATCTTCGGACTCAAACGGGAACAGCACCTCGTCGAGTTCCACTAAGAAGGCGAGAGCCTCTTGTTCCCGGTGGAACCAATGAAAGCCTTGTTCGCCGCCCGAACCCATGGACCACGCGAGATAGAGGCCCCAGGGAGCCGTCCGTGGGTCGCGTTGATGGGGTGGGCGGCCGTCGAGTGTGAATTCGGTCACTAAAGACTCCTCTGCTGGGAATTCCAGTGTTGATCCTGGACACGACAATCTTTGTCGCAGTCGAAGAGCTCAGGCGCATCGACTACGTGACACAACATGCTTCGTCGCTGCCCCTTATCGGAGCTCGTTAGGGGCGATAGCCCAGATACGTCCCATTAGCCACGCAACCGCCGGCGTAACTGGCCGGTGTCGTTGACAGTCGTCGCAGTTGGGGTTTGCGTCGCCGATGGTCCGCTACGCCCCTGTCTGAGAGGGCTGTTCATGCCGCCCCAGGATTGAGTGCTGCTTTCAGTTCGCCAGAGGGAGTCCAGGGAGCGCATCCAGAATCTGTCCGGCGATCGTCACTTCACGTGAGGGTCGCCCGGGCTTTCGTGCGGCCAGCATGTGCCTGATCGCCCCCGGCATTTTCTCAGCTGCCAAGAGAAGCAGTCCGTCCGCTGTATCCGCATCGTAAGGGACAGTCTTGGTGCCAATAAGCTTGCCCGTCTCGGCGATATGGCCATGCACTGCACGCTTCATGCGGCCCCATCGGACGGCTGCACCTTCCTCAAGAAGCGTCTTTTCAATTTCCCCGGCATTTTTCAGCCCGATTGAGTCGAGGAAACGCAGCACTGAGGCGGCGTTGTCTCGGTAGCGATCCAAGAAATCCAGCTTCGGACCAAGGATTGTCATCAGATCGAGAGCATCCACTTGGGCGGAGCCGTCAGGGGTCTCAACACTTCGTTCACGCACACGAAGCTCTGAACGCTCGATTAGGGAAAGGATGATCTGGTCGCCAGTCAGCGTCAGGTGCCCCAGCGCGTCAAGCAAACGCTGCTCGTCGACGCTGAGTTCCCCACTTAGAGGCTTATAGCGAAGGTCGTGCTCGATCTCGCTGTAAACATGTGACAACAGGGTGCAGACCTGAATTTCGCACGAGAGGCCCTTCAGCGCCTGATCCTCTGGCGCCTCCATGTCTTCTTCCTGCAGGCCTACCTGCAAGTGGATCGCGCGATAGAGGGAGTCGGGACGGTCTTTGACATCAACTTCCGCACACGCAAGGCGCTCGCGAAGCTTATCGCTCATTCTTAGGCGATCCCGATCCAGATAGGTCGTTACGCGGACGGCAGAAATGTCGCCGACTCTTCCTAATATGGCTGCGTCAGTTGTTCTTCCCTCCAGCTTTCCTTTGTCACGCCAAGCAAGAAGCTTTTTCTGCAACCGATCTACTGACTTGACGCGGTGCTGAACCGAGCAACGGATCAAGTTCTCTTCGGCCACGTCTTCGACAATTTCGCGAACCCGTTGCGCCAGTCGTTGGTACTGCAAGTACATCATTCGGCGCCGCTCAACAGCTGCTGAAATGGCTTCGTCGTTTGGTGTGCTCATGGCGTGCGCGAGTTCAGATTGGTCTGTGGTCAGAGCCTAGCAAGAAGCGGTACATTTCCGAACGGCTTCAAGCGAAGTCTCTACGGAGAGGGCTTCACATATCGGGGTCTGCCATAGCGATGGTTCCGTGGGCGCGGGTGAACCGCCGCCCCGCATTCCCATCGATCTGGGTACGTTTCAGCGTTTTCCTTCATCGACCTATGGGGTGCAGCGAAAGTGATGAGCATGACCATTCTGCCTCTGGATGGATTGGCGCAGGTCTGCGAGCTTCAAGCAGAAACCGTCATCCCTCTGGCCGTCATGCCCGGAGACCTTGATGCAAGCCACTACATTTGCCCATCCACTAGACAGGTGGGTGTCATTGACAAGAAGCGTAAGCGCGCCGGGCTGTTTTCTTTAGAAACCGCTGAGCCTTGGTTTCGAAAGGTTCTCCCGTTCGGCAATTTGCCGAAGGGCTGCATTGGTCACACGGCCCTTCCTTTCGCCGGTGGCCTTCTGGTTGGCGGGCACAGTGACTCTGGGGAGGCACTCTGGTGGAGGCATCCCACTCAATCGCCCGATGTGTGGCATCCGCTAGAACTGCCCGCGGAAATTCGCCGGCCAGGCAAAGCGATTGATGGTCTCCATAGGCTCGGCGCTTGGGTGGTTGCAGTCGACAATATTGTTGTTCCAAAGTGGCTGATTCTCTACACCGTTACCGAGGATCCTGGGCTCACCTTGGATCGGCTCGTGCGGTTGCCACACCACACGACGTATGAGCATATTTTTAGTACTTGCCTCGGGCGGAGTCGGTTGTGGTGTGCCTCACGCGGGGTCAACCATGGGCGAGTGAGCAGCCACGTTTGGGGCCTTGAGCTCGAAACGTTCCGTGAAGTCGCTTGCTTGTCGGTTTCGCCCAGCAGGAAAACGCCCTTCCCGACGGTAGACGATGTCGACGAGCGTCATCCTCTTGAGACGCTGCGTGAGGTCGTAGAGTGGGAGGATGGGCTGCTTCTGCCCTGCGGCCCTCGCGGCCTGTTTCGCGCCACAGTCCAACGGATGGGTGAATCTGTCGACTCTGCGGGCTTTCGCGAGATTGCTGGCGTTGACCTGGTCGACGTTAGAGCTGTCCGGCTCCATCCGGACGATCCGGCCCTTGGGGTTTTTGCCCTTGGTTTTCAGGCCGACGGCCGGGCATCCCATCAATGGGTCCCGGCCGACCGGCTCCGAGCGTGAGCCGCGACTAGGCGCTTTCGTTGCAGCCGTTTGCGACTTCGTGCGGGCGCTGTGCGGTATGTACGAATGTGGGCGCGCTTTTCACGTGACTCGGCTTCACGAATTCAGACCCGTCTAACTGCCTGTGCTTTGTAGCCGGGATTCTGTGCTTCTGCGGATCTTCGGGCCTGATCTGGTGAGCCGGCGTGCACGTAAACAAGGAACGTTCCGCTGCCCCCACCGGGGCGGCCCATCTTCACTTCCCACTGCGGCATGCTCATGATTCTGGTCTCCTGTTGTTGGTTAGCGGCGGTTTCCCGACGCTGAAACGAGGATTACAGCCGGATACGACAAACGTTGTCGCAACGTTCCTCGGGCGTAGAGCAGGAAGGTTCGGGGCTCTTTAGGCGACACGCTTTTTCGCGTGCCATGGTTAGCCCTAGATGACGGAGTTTTCTTGCGATACCTGACAAAAAGCCGATTCGCGCTCGCCTTGGAGTGCCCCACGAAGCTCGACTATCGGGACGACCCTTCGTACGCGAGCACCAAACAAGAGAACGACTTCTTAATGGCTCTCGCTGAGGGTGGTCACCAAGTGGGTGCCCTCGCAAAATGCTTGTTTCCAGAAGGCATCGAGGTCGATGCCAATGGGCATGAGGCTCAGCTGTCGCAAACTGAGGCGCTGCTGGCGGGCGGCGATGTCACTTTGTTCGAGGCGGCGGTGCGGGCTGGACGGCTCTTCATTCGAACCGACATTCTGCGTCAGGTCGGCGGAGCGCTTGATCTGTATGAAGTCAAAGCCAAGGGTTTCGATCCGCTCAATCCGGGCATTGTGGGTGCGAGGGGTGGCTTTGTCGCCGGCATGAAGCCGTACCTTTATGACGTTGCCTTCCAGCGCCATGTCTTGCGCAAGGCGTTCCCCGGGGTCCCCATCCGTAGCTATCTGGTCATGCCGGATAAGACGGTGGTTTGCGCCGAATCGGGTGTCGCTCAGAGACTTCGGATTACCAAGATTGATCGTCGCGTGCATGTCGATGTCGATCCCGTGCTTCGTGATGGATCGATAGCTAGGTCGCTCTTGCGTATTGTGCCTGTCGATGACCATCTCGATCGACTGGTGGCTGAGCCCATGACGCTGGGGAGATGGCAAACGTCGTTCGACGAGGGTATCGAGGAACTTGAGCGTCGTTTGGGCGTCGAGCCTTACGCCCCACGGATAGGAGCGCCCTGCAAAAGCTGTGAATTCAAGACATCGCCTCTGCAGCGCAAGGCGGGCCTTCGCGATGGACGGCAAGAATGCCTTGCGAAGGCATTCGGCGCACGAGTTGCCGATCACTCCGGGGGTACCGTTCTAGATCTGTCCGGATCACGAAAAACAGATGCATTAATCGACGCCGGCACCGTCTTGCTTGTCGACGTTGAGCCTGAGGATATCGGCCTGAAGGAAGAAAAGAGCACCTTGACCGCGTCCCATCGGCAATGGCTGCAGACCGAGGAAGCGCATGGCGTTGTCATCGGTCCCGTTGCGCGTCGTGCCGAGCTTTTGGAAGCCACTCGCGACCTGGTTTATCCACTTCACTTCATTGATTTCGAAACCTCGCGGCCAGCCCTGCCATTCCACGCCGGACGGCGTCCCTACGAGCAGATTCTGTTTCAGTACTCCCATCACCGTTTGGATGTGGATGGCTCGCTTCGCCATCAAAGCCAGTACCTCGCGGACGAGGGCGACGCTTCCCCGAGTTTTTCGACACTTCGTGCTCTCAAAGCCGCTTTGGCAGGTGATTCGGGCACCGTCCTGCATTGGTGGGATCACGAGCGCACGGTTTTGGGCGAAGTGCGTGAGCAGCTACTAGCTCTTTCGGAGGCCGAGGTGCACGACCGAGACGAGCTGCTGGCCTTCATCGCGTCTCTCCTTGGTTCGAGCGAGAAGGCGGGTCGGCTGGTGGACCTGGGTCGACTGGTCCATCGAACGGTCTTCCTCCCTGGGACTCGCGGAAGCAGCTCCTTGAAAAAGGTGTTGCCCGCCCTCTTGGCTACGTCTGAATGGCTTCGACACCGCTACTCCGAACCGACGTACGGCGCAGCTGGCGGCGTGCCGAGCCACAACTTCTCGGGGCAGGCCTGGGTGAGGTTTGATTCAGACGGCCACTTAATGGATCCGTACGCCTTGCTCGGCGAGCGAATGGAGGACCCCGATCTAGCGGGTCTGGACAGCATGGAGGAAGAATCCGATGCCGTAGCCGACGGCGGCGCCGCCATGGTGGCTTATGGGCTCCTGCAAAGCGGTCTTCTGGATGGAGGAGCGCGAGAGAGATTACGGGCCCAGCTCCTGCGTTACTGCGAACTGGACACTCTGGCGATGGTGATGGCTTGGCAAGGATTGAAAGAGATTTTGGCGCAGCCCAGCCGCGTTTCGTCGACGATCTGACGCCGCCGAATCGTACGTGTTAGCGGTTTGATCTGGTCAGAAGTCGCGGGGTTGTTCCACATGTTCATCGACGTGGCCGGACAGGACAGGCGCAACAGATTCTTCGCGGCGAGGGCCTCTTCAGGGATGATTCTGGTATGGAACCGAAAGAGCTGGCACGCAGCAAAATCGACCGAGCCGAAACCGCGTCAGAGGCGGCGAGGGCGCGTGTAAGGGCTGGGATGCGACGCCTGGAGACAGCACTCAGGCAGCGTGGCACCGCCGGGGGCGTGATCTACGACGTGTCAGCCTTTAAAGCCGAGCTCGAAGCGGCAAGGGCCGAACTGGATGAAGCGCTGGCGGACTTGCGGAAGGCGGAATCACGCTGGCCAACTGTCGGGGACTTCCAAGAAGCTGGCTACTGACGGATTGCGTACATCTGCAGATTGCCCCTGCCTGTGCCGCTCCTGCTTCCGACGGAGTTCTGGCGGGGGACGGCAGGCGAAGGGCAGGGAATCGAACTTTCACTGAGTCGCTAAGACGACTCATGCCGTTTATTGCGGGTGGCGACGAACGTGTAGGCATCCTCTTTGATCAGAGCTCGCCGAGTTCAGGCACGCGATCTACCTTGCGTGCACAGACGAAGCTTGCGAGCTCGCCTTGCTCTAACCAGAGGTCACACGAGTCCATGGTGTGGGCAGACCCTTGGGAAGGTGTACGTTCTCTGGTCGCACGGATGCGGATTAGGCATTGGAACAGAGGCCAATGCCAAGGCAGGAAAGAGCAATAGAGCGATAGCGACAAGACGCATGGAATCGAGTTCTCCGAACAGCCGGGAGCGCAATAGGCTCCCGGCTGTCATGCGACGTCGGATCAGCGGCAGGTGGTGTTACCGAACGAATCGGTGCTGCAGCGTTTCGTCGTTCCGTCGGAGCTACGGATGGTCGAGTTGCCGAACGAATCCGTCGTCACACGGGTGGTGGTGCCATCGGACTCACGGATCGTGGTGTTGCCGAAGCTATCCGTAGTTGCGCGGGCGGTCGACCCATCGGAGCTGCGCATCGTGGTGTTGCCGAAGCTATCCGTGGTGGCGCGAGTCGTGGTGCCATCCGAGTGACGGATGGTGGTGTTGCCGAAGCTGTCCGTCGAAGCACGGGACGTCTGGCCGGAGGAATCGCGGCACGTGGTGTTGCCGAAGGAGTCCGTCGAGCAGCGGGTGGTGGCGGCGGCCGAACCGGCGGCGAGCGCCAGGGTGAATGCAGTGACGAGGGTGAGCAGCTTCATGGGTACCGTCCTTGATGGATGTGGGATCGCGCCGGGGTGCAGTGAGTATCGCAAGGCAGCATGCGGGAGGATGTAGGGGATTTCTTACCCCGAAACTTATCCACAGACGCTGTGGACAACCCTGTGGCCAGCTCAGTGGAGAGCACGGTGGCGAGCAGTAAGGACGAGGGTGTCAAGTTGCTCGATCAGAGATTGCAGACCGCCATCCAATCGACCAAACGCCCCACCTGAATTGGCCAGAGCCGGCGATCAAATGACCGGCTCGGTTCGGCCAAAAGCGGCCGTTCGTGTACAAACGCCGCGTCGCGTCTGGCATCCAGAGATAAACGCTAATCGCGAGCTATGGAATGCCCCCCTTCGCAACTCAGGCTCGAAGCCTGAGTTCTCCGAAACGAAGATAGAGCGACGGCAAAACCAGCATGTTGAGAACAGTAGAACTCAGCAGGCCGGCAAGGATCACGATCGCCATCGGCGCCTGGATCTCGCTGCCGGGCTGTCCGGCCGAGAGCGCGAGCGGCACGAGAGCCAATGCGGTAGCGAGAGCAGTCATCGTGATCGGCACCAAGCGCTCAGCAGAGCCGCGGCGCACGCGTTCTACGGCATCCACCACGCCTTCTTCCTTGGCGAGGTGGTGGATGTGCGCGATCAGCATCACGCCGTTGCGGGTGGCGATGCCGAACAGGGTGATGAAGCCGATGATCGACGCCACCGACAGCACGCCATCGGACAGCCAGACACCTGCCACACCGCCGAGCAGCGCCAACGGCAGGTTCAGCATCACCAGCAGCGCGTCGCGTGTGCTGGCAAAGGCCAGGTAGAGCAGCAGGAAGATGCCGACCACCACGACGCTGCCCAGCAGCAGCAGCGTTTTCGAGGCCTCGGCCGCCGACTCGAACTGGCCGCCGTACTCGACGTGGTAACCGGCAGGGAGTTCGATGTTCCGATCGATGCGCTCACGGGCTTCGCCCACGACGCTGCCGAGGTCGCGTCCCGCGACGTTCGCCATAATGATGATCCGGCGCTGCACGTTCTCACGGCCGATCTGGTTCGGGCCACGGCTGCGCGCGACTTCGGCGATCGCCGACAAGGGCACCTGCACGCCGCCCGGGGCGTCGATGCGCAAGGCCTGCATCGCCTCGACGCTGGACCGCACGCCGTCCGAGAGCCGGACCACCAGATCCACGCTGGCATTGCCTTCGAGCACGCGCGACACCGTGCTGCCGAAGAACGCGGTCTCGATGGCGTGGCTGGCCTCGCGGATCGATAGGCCGTAGCGCGCCAGCGCCTGGCGATCGAAGTCGATGGTGACGAAGGGCAGTTCCGATTGCTGCTCCAGATTCACGTCGACGGCGCCGGGAATCGCCGCGACTTCATCTTCGATCTGCTGGCCAATCCGCCGCAGTTCGTACAGGTCATTGCCAAACAGTTTGATCGCGATGTTGGCGCGCGTGCCGGACAGCATGTGGTCGATGCGGTGCGAAATGGGCTGGCCGATCACCACCTGCGCGCCGGAGATCCCGGAGAACTCTTCACGCAGATGGGCGAGGAAGGCCTGCTTGCTGCGCTCCTGCATCGCGAGCGTCACTTCGATTTCCGAGGCGTAGATCTCCTGCGC
>Ga0075157_10000254_pt1 | contig 49940 bp, 34 predicted proteins | sample JI81BgreenDNA_FD_70967 | JGI IMG/M metagenome (GOLD analysis project Ga0075157, IMG submission 70967) | Wastewater effluent complex algal communities from Wisconsin, to seasonally profile nutrient transformation and Carbon sequestration -... | ecosystem: Engineered > WWTP > Effluent > Algae...
GCAAAATCGCCCGAGCCTACGAAAATCATGCCCCGCGGCGGACTCAAAGGCGGGCGTTTGCCGGTGGCCTTTTCCCACACATCCACGGGCAGGTAAAACAAGCGGCGCGCAATAAGGCGGTTTTCGGGACTGAGTTTGTAATACAGCTGGCGGGCAAAACGCATTGGGCAAAGATAGTGGAAACGGGAGAACAGACGACGGGGCACGGTCGACTGTCGACTGAAAATGCCAAAGCGCCTGCCAATGCCTATCTTTGCAGCTTATGGACCACCTCCACCTCACCCTGGCCAACGGCATGCAGCTCGTGTTCAAGCAGGTTCCTGCTACCGAAATTGCACATGCAGGCCTGGTCATCAATGCAGGCAGTCGCGACGAAGCCCCGCACGAATGGGGGTTGGCCCACTTTTTAGAGCACATGCTCTTTAAGGGTACCCGCAAGCGCAAGGCCTACCATGTGATTTCGCGCCTCGACGCGGTTGGAGGTGAGCTGAATGCCTATACCACCCGCGAGCGCACCTGTTTGCACGCCAGTTTCAGGCAGCTGCACGCCACAAGGGCCCTGGAGCTGCTGGCTGACATCTATTTCGAAGCCAGTTTTCCTGAGCGTGAGCTCAACCGCGAGCGTGAAGTGGTGCTCGAAGAAATTCGCATGTATGCCGATGAGCACGACGAAAGCATCCTCGACGACTTTGAGGAAGCGCTTTTTGCCGGGCATCCGCTGGGGCGACCCATTTTGGGGACCGAGGCCAGCTTGCAAAGTTTTGGTCGCCAAAGCCTGCTCGATTTCAAAGCCCGCCACCACCATGCCGCCAATACGGTGCTCAGCTACGTTGGTCCCATGAGCTGGAAGCAGTTTGAGCGCCGTTTGCTACCGCTGTTTAACCGCGAATTGCCCGGACAACTGCAGCAACGCAGTCCGGTGCCCGCCTATGTGCCTTTCCACAAGCAAGTAGAAAAACCCAGCAGCACGGCCTATATGGTGTTGGGTAACCGCGCCTATGCCGCCAACGACGAGCGCCGCCTTGGTTTGCTTGTTCTCAACAATTTGCTGGGGGGCGAGAGCATGAATTCGCGTCTCAACATGAGCATCCGCGAGCGCAACGGTTTGGTGTATGGCATCGAGTCGAGCTACGGACCTTATTCCGATACCGGCATTTTTTACATTTACTTCAGCACCGAAGCCCGCAAATTACCGCGGGTGCAGCAATTGGTCGATGCCGAACTCAACAAGCTGCAAAAGGGCATTGGCGGCATGCAATTGCACCTCGCCAAGCAGCAGTTCATCAGCCGGCTGTTGATGTCGGAAGAAAACCGCTCAGGCCTCATGCTGGCCCTGGGCCACAGCCTTCTCGATCATGGCAGGGTAGAGTCGCTGCCCGACATCATTGCCCGGGTAGAAGCCCTGCAGGCCACCGAGCTGGTAGAGATTGCCCGCTCGTTGTTTAACCGTGACCAACTCAGTTCATTTGTGTATTTACCCCGTTGATATGGATTTTTTCCCTGCCCACCTCACCCATTACATCGAACAGCACAGCACCCCCGAAGACCCGGTGTTGGCAGCCCTCAACCGCGAAACCCACCTCAAGCACCTCTTGCCGCAAATGGTGTCGGGTCACCAGCAAGGCCTGCTGCTTGAGCTGTTGAGCAGCCTGTTGCGCCCCAAACAAATCCTCGAAATCGGCACTTTTACCGGCTATTCGGCCATTTGTTTGGCCAAAGGCTTGGCCGATGGGGGCGTTTTGCATACCATCGACATCAACCGCGAGCTCGAAGACATTACCTCAAAATATTATGCCCTCAGCGGTATGGAAAGCCGCATTCGACAATATTTTGGTCCAGCAGCCGATATAATTCCAACCTTGCCCGGTATTTTTGACCTGGTGTTCATTGATGCCGACAAGATAAACTACGCCCGCTATTACGACCTGGTTTTCGACCGGGTGCCGCAAGGCGGGTTCATTTTGGTCGACAATGTGTTGTGGAGCGGCAAGGTTGCCGAGGCCGGCACAGGCGACAAAGACACCGAGGCCCTCAAGGCCTTTAACCAAAAAATTGCCGCCGATCCGCGGGTGACGCAACTCATCCTCTCGGTTCGCGACGGCATCACCCTCATCCGCAAAAACTGACAAGCAACATGCGCATTTTAATCACCTTCCTTTCGCTTTTTTTGATGACCAATGGCTTGTTTGCCCAAGGCAGCGAGCTCAAAAAGGCTTATGTAGAAAAGTACAAATGGTTGGCCGTTGAAAACATGCACCGCACCGGTGTGCCTGCCAGCATTACCCTGGCGCAGGGACTGTTGGAGTCGGGCGTTGGACAAAGTCCTTTGGCCCTTGAAGCCAACAACCACTTCGGCATCAAATGCCACAAGGAGTGGACGGGTCCAACCTTCACCATGGACGATGACGAAAAGGATGAGTGTTTCCGCAAATACGCTTCGGTGCTCGACAGTTACCTCGACCATGCGGCTTTTTTGAAGTCGCGCCCGCGTTACGCCGACCTCTTCAAACTCGACATCACCGATTACAAAGGCTGGGCAACCGGTCTGAAAGCGGCAGGATATGCCACCAACCCCAATTACGCCCCTTTGCTCATCAAGCAAATTGAGGAGTTGTCGCTGGCCCAGTACGACCAGATCAACGCCACCCAGCTGGCAGCCATGCGCGGGCAGGAAGTAAAGCCTGAGCCCAAGAAGGAAGTGGCTGCTGCACCCAAGCCCAGTGCCGTTCCTTGTCAGGAAGGCGTTTTCAAAAACAACAAGGTGAAGGTGGTATGTGCCAAGGCCGGCGATTCGCCCATGAGCATTGCCGAGCAATACGGTTTGTATCCTTACCAGATTTTGAAGTACAACGATTTGCCAGAAGAAGGCCGTTTTGCCGAGGGCGAGCTGGTATACCTCGAAGCCAAGCGTAAGCGCGCCCAGGTGGCCGAGCACGTGGTGGGTGAGTACGAAAGCATCCGCGATTTGAGCCAGCGTTACGGCATCAGCACTTCGGCTATCCGCCGCAAAAACCAGCTGCGTGCTTCCGAGGAGCTGGCAGCCGGTGAAACCGCGTTCCTCATCAACAAACGGTCCGACAAGCCCAAGGTACGCACCCTGGCAGAGATTGAGACCCTGCGTTCGGAGCGTGATCGCCGCGAGGCTGCCATGAAAAAGCCCGAAAAGCCGGTGACTGTACCTGCCAAGAGCAGTCCGGCCTACGCCGCGCCTATTGAAAAAACCAAGCCCATTGCGGCCGAGGTAAACGAAAGCAAACCAGCGTTGGACATCAAATTACCCGATACCGAACCCATGCGCGATACCGTTGTGGCCAAGCCCCAGCCTGCTGCACCGGTTGCCAAGCCAGAGGTGAAGCCTGTCCCCGAAACCAAGCCCACTCCTGCACCTGCCAAGCCCAAGGAAACACCCGGCGAGAAGGTAGCTACCGATGAACAACCAGCGCCTGCGGCTGCCGGACCCAAAAAACACCTCGTTGTCAAAGGCGATACGCTCTTCAACATTTCACGCCGTTACGGACTCACCGTGGCCGAGTTGCGCAGCCTCAACAATCTGAGCGAGGCCGACGCCATCAAATTGGGCATGGAACTCATTGTGTCGAAATGAGTGAGGTAGAAGTTAACGGCAAACGCTTTGTGCCTTACATGGCCGAAGCAGAACTCCAAGCGCGTGTGGTGCAGCTGGCCGACCGCCTCAACCGCGAGCTGGCCGACAAAGACCCGGTTTTTTTGGCGGTACTCAATGGTGCCTTTATGTTTGCCTCCGATATATTCAGGCGGATGACCATTCCCTGCGAAATCAGCTTTGTGAAGCTGGCCTCCTACAGCGGCATGCGCTCAAGCGGCAGCATCCGCGAGTTGATTGGCCTCAACGAAGGTCTGCGTGGCCGGCATGTGGTGGTGATTGAAGACATTGTAGACACGGGCAATACCCTGGTGGCCCTGCTGGCTGCCCTCGAAGCCCGTGAACCAGCGGCCATTCAAATCTGCACCCTGCTCAGCAAACCCACGGCCCACCAGCACCCCATGCAGCTGCACTATGTGGCCATGGAAGTGCCCGAACATTTCTTCCTGGGTTACGGCCTCGACTACGACGGTCACGGCCGCAACTTACCTACGCTGTATCATTTGGCGGAGGAGTGAGGGGCATACCTGCCAATTTGAAACTAGACGGCAAGCCATCAAGGCTTGTTACTTGATCAGCTGTTTGAGTTTGCCTTGATACAGCTGGAAATAGCTTCGTTTGCTGGCATCGTTTAAGAACGAGGCGGTCACCATTTTTTCTACCAAATCGGTTTTGGATGTCATCAATGCCATGATATCTTGAAAAAGCTTTTCACTGATTCCTGCATGCGCTGCCAGTGTAGCAAATTGTTGGGCGATTTTGCCTTGTGCGAGGTTTCTGGGCAGCAATCCGTCATCAAGTGCAAAGTCTTTATCTTCTATGTGGATACGGCTATTGAGCAAGTCGTAAGCCGGGCTCAGCTTATAATCTCCAAATGGCGTTTCAATGATGGAGAAATTTTTAAAGTGTGCATCTCCGTTTGAAAAGAGATAGTTGAAGACGAGTAACCGAAAAAGTTTCGGCGCTTCTGTCCTGTAAGTTGATAGGTAATTGCGCATCAACTCAAATAGCTCCAAATAACTGCCAAGATACTTGTAGTGTTCACCATGCGTTTGAGGGGTTCTTTTTGCCAAAGAAGCAAAGTCATCTTGCGCTAATTTTGAGCCGTCTTGGTTTACATCAAATCGCTTTGTGATATACGCAGGCCTGCCGTCTTTGAAAAAAATCAGGGCATTTTCTGCAGTCTCTATACCATAAAGCTGGCGGGCAATTTGCATGGTTAAATGCTCATTGGCAGGCATTTGATCGGGCTTTTTGCCGGCTCCTGGAATTGGTTTGAGGATGTAAGTGCCTTTTTCATTTTCATGGATGAGCCTTAACTTGTTTTTATCGAGCAGTACAGCATATTTTTCCTGAACGCCTGATATCGACATGCGGTTACGGCTCTCTTCGAACAGCCGATCAGTTTCTGGATTAGTTGTTGGAGAATCGTAAGGCAAGATATGATGCACTTTCTTGCCCTGAAAAACACGATTCAAGGTTGTTCTGCTGTAGGTATTAAAACCCGCAGCCAAGGTGCCGGGACAATAATTGATTTCAGCAATGCTCATTCATTCTCTATTTTAATCACCCTCACGGCACCTATGCTGTCGTTTTTAGCGGTTGTCACCAATAAGCCGAAATGGTCATCCTTGTCGATTCTATTTAAATTGCATACAACTTGCTTATTAGAACCTTCGGGAAGCATGTTGAAAAAAAAGGGAAACAGGTACTGAGCATGAAATACTTTCTCTGTTTTGGGTAATGTAAGACTGATGCTTGGCTTGTCGCCATTGGCTATCCAGCCTTCGTGATAGCTGAATGAAAACGAACCATCATCGTGTTGGGTTAAGATACCCGCTTCTTCATCTTTGAATAATACTTTGGCCCTCCTCATTCAGTAGAAGTCACGTTTTTAACTTTCAGGCAAAGCTCCATGCCAAGTACCTCTGCTAATTTGTGGAGCGTAGAAAGTGTGGGGTTTCCTTTGCCACTTTCAAACTGTTTTAAAGTCCTCAAACCAACACCAGAGAGTTCTGCCAAGCCCTCCTGTGTTACTTTCAGCGCTTCTCTGCGTTCTCTGATGGTTTTTATTAATATTGAAAAGTGCATTATATGGCATTATTTGATGCAAATATAAGAAATATTTTCAAGAGGACAATAAAAAGTGCAGTATACAGCACTAATGGTTGAATATATCGATTTGAGTTCAATAAATCTAATGAAAAGTGCAGTATAGTGCACATTTGCGTGGACTCTCCATTTCGTGCCTTTTCACAGCTAGCGGTAGTAACTACCTCAAGGGCTTTGTAAAGCCCCTCACCAAGCCATACTGTGCAGACCCATAAGTCAGCATGATCCAAAAACCGGCTTGGGGAATAGGGAATGCAAATTTGTTCACTGCCAAAAGGGCATCGCTTAGCATGAAACACGATGCACCCAATACCAACCATGGGCCACCTGGCTGTCGGTAGCCAAAGTGTAGGGCCGAAAGCACCATCAGGCCAATGGCGCCTACGTAAATGGTCACCGGTAGCTTCAAATCACCCAAACTGGGGAACAACCACCAGAGCATGCCTACAGCCACTGCCAATACAGGCAATGCCCAAAGTGGATTTTCGCGGAGGAGTTTGGGCTGGTTGCCGGGCATTTTTGTAAAACCGTAGGCATAACTGAGCTGGGCGAGTAGGAAAAACCCGAGTCCGGTCATGAAAAACAGCGGTTCATTGCCTTTGATGAGTAGTACGTCGCCCATCCACGAAAGCGCGAGCCCCGCCGCCATCCAGCGTTCACCGGCCCGCCAAGGTCGACCACTTCGCAAGTAAAACCAGCAAGCAAGCAAGGGCAACAACAGGCTTTTGGAGGGAGCCAACAGCAACTGCCAGCCAAACAAATGGCTGCCGAGGTGCAGCGCCAACATCACAAAAAATGCGTACTCAAAGGCTTTTTTCATGCATCAATGATAATGAATGCAATTTAACGGCTATTTCTTCAATCTGTGTAAAAGGCCCTTGCCAACAAGCGGATGCCCAATTCTCTGCGGCCTTCGGTGAAGCAGCGCAGCTGTTGAGCCAGAAGCCTCCGCTAGCTCGCGGTAAGCATGCTGTTTGCGCCTGCACCGATGAAAAAGCCTGAGCTGGATGCCAAGTCATGAGCTCGGTATTTGCCTGAGCAAGATTTAGTAATCCTCTGCGCCTTTGCGGTTAAATCGGCCGCTAAGCGGTTAGCCGCACCCGCAAAATCGCCCAAGCCGCACCCCACACCACCACCGCCAACACCAGCACCCAAGGCATGTTCAGCATGGCCGGAAAAAGCAACAACAAGGCCCCGGCGCACAATGCCAGCCGCAGCAATTCGTAGCTGCGGGCTTTGGGTTGCAGTTCCATGAGTTGTCCCAAAGTAGCCGAAGTGTAAAAGATGAGCACCGCCATGAGGGCTTTTTCCCAGCCATTAAAAGCACCGAGGTTAAACAAAAAGTAGCTGGTTCCGCCGAGCAACAGGGCGTATTGCACCAATACATACACATTGAGGGAAGTACTTACGGTGCGGTCGAATTTCTGATAATCAGGGGCTACAGCATGGGGGGCACGGTAGCCGCCCAGCTCTTCGGGCAGCCAGCCGGGTTTGCCAAAAAGCACCATCCATTTGTTGCGGAGGCCTTTCACGCGGCGGAAATCTTCCCAAATATTGCCCACATGTTGCACCTGGGCATACACCGGGTTCCAGCTGTTGAGGGGCGTGGTGATGCCGTAATGCGGGGCTTCTTCTTCTTGCTGGAAAGTGCCAAACAGGCGGTCCCAAATGATGAGCGAGCCTGCGTGGTTTTTGTCGATGTACTTGGGGTCGCGGCCATGGTGCACACGGTGGTGCGAGGGCGTGTTGAACACATACTCGAGCCAGCCCATGCGGCCAATGTATTGGGTGTGAATCCAAAACTGGTAAAGCGTATTGTAGGCGGCCAGGACCAAAAACCAATGCGGATCAAAGCCCACCAGCGCCAGAGGTAAATACACCAGCGAAGTAAACAACTTTTGCAGTGCACCCTGTCGCAGAGCTACGGAAAGGTTGTACTCCTCGCTTTGGTGGTGCACCACGTGTCCGGCCCAAAACAAATTCACCTCATGACTCCAGCGGTGCGCCCAGTAGTAACTGAAATCGACCAGCAAAAACAACAGTACCAGCCAATACCAGTCGGTGGGCACGGTAAACAGCCGAAAATATTCGAACACCGCATAGTACAAACTCACGGTAAATACCTTGGCAAACACCCCGCTCACCTGCTCGGTAATGCCGCAACTGATGTTGGTAAGGGCGTCGTTGAGGCGGTATACGCCCTTTTTGGCAAAGCGGTCGTAAAAAACCTCTATGCCTATGAGGATGAAAAAGATAGGGATCGAAAGGACAATCGGATTGAGCGCCATGGTGTTTTCTGTATCGCGGGAGGGTAAAATTTACTTTTGCCGTGCTTTTCCGTAAATTTGCAGCTTAAATTTCAAAATCGAATGGCAAATTCACTGCTTTTCATTGGCAACATCGGCGGAGGTGAGCTGATTGCAATTCTTTTCCTCATCATCCTGTTCTTTGGTGCCAAGCGCATTCCCGAGCTCGCCCGCGGTTTGGGCAAAGGTATCCGCGAATTCAAAGACGCTTCTGCCGGCATCCGCCGTGAAATTGAAGAAGGTGCCACTACCCCGGCTCCTAAGGAAGAGAAAAAAGACTGATCCCCTTGAAGGCATACACCCAATTGGCCGATATTCAGGCCGACCTGCGTGCCGGTCACCTCAGCTGTGCGCAGCTGGTGGAGGGCTATTTGCAACGCATCGCAGCCCGTCCTGAAATCAACGCATTCCTCGAAGTTTTTGAAACCGAAATCCGCGAACAAGCGGCCGCCACCGATGCAGCCATTGCCCGCGGTGAATGGCAGCCGCTGACCGGATTGGTACTCGGCATCAAAGACAACATCGCGTACAAAGGTCATCATTTCAGTGCCTCCTCTAAAATACTCGAAGGCTTTGAGTCGCTCTACTCGGCAACTGCCGTTGAACGTCTCCAGGCTGCCGGTGCCCTCATCATCGGGCGCCTCAATTGCGATGAATTTGCCATGGGCTCGTCGAACGAGAACTCGGCATTCGGACCGGTTTTAAATCCATTGAATACCGACTATGTTCCCGGTGGTTCGTCGGGCGGATCGGCTGCAGCTGTTGCTGCCGGCTTCTGCCACGCCAGCCTGGGAACAGATACGGGTGGTTCTATCCGCCAGCCCGCGGCTTACTGCGGCTTGGTAGGGCTCAAACCCACTTACGGCCGCATTTCACGCCATGGCCTCATTGCTTTCGGCTCGTCGTTCGACCAGGTAGGCGCCTTCACCCATTCGGTTGAGGACAACGCCCTGCTCACCCAAATCATGGCCGGTGCCGATGCGCACGACACCACCTGCGCCCGCCGCGAAGTAGGCAACTACCTGCCCCTGGCTGCCGGCAAAAAGTACCGTTTTGCGGTTTTGAAAGAAATCATGGGCGGCGAAGGCATCGATCCCGAGATGTACGCTGCCTTCATCCAAAAAATGGAGGCCTTGAAAGCGGCCGGTCATGAGGTGCACGAAGTTTCGTTCCCTTACCTGCCATACACCATTCCGGCCTACTACATTTTGGCTACAGCCGAAGCCAGCAGCAACCTCTCGCGTTACAGCGGGGTGCATTACGGCTACCGCAGTGCCAATGCCACCGATTTGGAAAGTACCTACAAAAAATCGCGCAGCGAAGGTTTTGGTCCCGAGGTAAAACGCCGCATCATGCTGGGCACCTTTGTGTTGAGCGAAGGCTACTACGATGCGTATTACGGTCGGGGCCAGAAAGTACGCCGCATCCTGCGCGACAAATCGCTCGAGATTTTGCAGCAAGCCGATGGCATTTTACTGCCCACCACCACCGGAACGGCCTTCCGTTTTGGCGAAAAGAGCGACGATCCCATTCAGATGTATCTCGAAGACATCTTCACCGTTTTGGCCAACCTCACCGGTTTGCCGGCCATTTCGGTGCCTTTTGGCACCCACAGCAACGGCTTGCCCCTCGGTTTGCAGCTGCTGGCGGCTCCTTTTGAAGAAGGCGCCCTCTTTGCCATGGCAGCCGAAGCCCAAAAAGCATAAAGATGGCGGGTGCGCAACCCCTATTGAGCATCATTACTGTTACCTACAATGCCGGGGCGGTGCTGCAACGCACGCTCGACTCGGTAGCCGCGCAAGATTACCCGCAAATGGAGCACGTGCTCATTGACGGGGCTTCGAAAGACAATACCCTGAGCTTGCTGGAGGCCCATGCTGCCCAAATGCCGCGCACGGTGCTGCTCTCGGAACCCGACAAAGGCCTGTACGATGCCATGAACAAGGGTTTGGCCCGTGCCACCGGCGATTACGTGCTTTTTTTGAATGCCGGCGACGAGCTGGCCGACAGCCACATCCTCACAGAAATTTTTGCTTCGGCAGTCGAGGCCGATGTGTATTACGGACATGCCCTGCTGGTTGACCTCGATGGACAACCTCATGGCCTGCGACAGCCGCTTCCTCCCGAAAAGCTCGATTGGAAGAGCCTGCAATGGGGCATGAGCGTGTGCCACCAGGCTTTCATCGTAAAGCGCAGCCTAGCAGTAAAATACGATTTGACGTACCGGGTTTGTGCCGACATCGATTGGATGATACGTACACTTAAACTAGCACGCACTGCGCATTATACCGGTAATGTGGTGTGTCGCTTCCTGATGGATGGCCTTTCAAGCAATAGGCGCAAGCTCGCGTGGAAAGAGCGCTACCAAGTACTTGAAAAACATTACGGCAGGTTTACCAACTTGCTGAACCACCTGTATATTGCAGTACGTTTTTTTGTGAAAAAGAACTGAATGAGTGGCCACAAAAGGCCTAAAATGCCCCGCTTTTGGGGCTCATTTTATTACATTTGCAACGATGAAAGAAAAAGCGAGGAAGCAGGAAATCCTGGACTACCACAGTGAAGGTCGCCCCGGAAAAATTGAAGTAATTCCCAGCAAGCCCACCAGTACGCAGCGCGATTTGGCCATTGCCTATTCGCCCGGGGTGGCAGAGCCTTGTTTGGAGATCGAACAAAACGTTGAAAACGTTTATAAATACACTGCTAAAGGCAATTTGGTGGCCGTTATTTCTAACGGTACGGCCGTATTGGGCCTGGGCGATATTGGTCCCGAGGCCTCCAAACCCGTGATGGAAGGCAAGGGCTTGTTGTTCAAGATTTTTGCCGACATCGATGTGTTTGACATTGAGTTGAACGTAACCAATGTCGACGAGTTTGTGCGCACCGTGAAGGCCATGGAGCCTACTTTCGGTGGTGTGAACCTCGAAGACATCAAGGCTCCTGAGTGTTTTGAGATTGAGCAACGCCTGAAGGAGGAGATGAACATCCCCATCATGCACGACGACCAGCACGGCACGGCCATCATTTCGGGTGCCGCCCTGTTAAATGCCTGCGAACTGGCGGGCAAAGCGCTGAGCGACATCCGCATGGTCATCAACGGTGCCGGTGCTTCGGCCATCAGCTGTGGGAGATTGTTTGTGTCGCTGGGGGTAAAGCGCGAGAACATCCTCATGCTCGACTCCAAGGGTACACTGCGTACTTCGCGTACCGATTTGGATGCCAACAAGCTGTTTTTTGCCGTTGATACCCAACTCGAAACCCTGGAAGACGCCATGCGCGGCGCCGATGTGTTCGTGGGTTTGAGCAAGGGCAACATTGTGTCGCAAGACATGATCCGCTCGATGGCTCCTAACCCTATTGTGTTTGCTTTGGCGAACCCCAATCCCGAGATTCCTTATGAGGAAGCAGTGGCTGCCCGCGAAGACATCATCATGGCAACCGGTCGGAGCGATCACCCCAACCAGGTGAACAACGTATTGGGTTTCCCCTACATTTTCCGTGGGGCACTCGATGTGCGCGCTACCCGCATCAACGAAGAAATGAAGTTAGCGGCTGTACGTGCCTTGGCAGAGCTCACCAAAAAGCCCGTACCAGAAGTAGTTAACCTGGTATATGGCGAAAAGAACATCCAATTTGGCCGCAACTACATCATTCCTAAGCCCTTTGACCCGCGCCTCATCTACACCGTTTCGCCGGCTGTAGCCAAGGCAGCCATGGAATCGGGTGTGGCCAAGCACCCCATCACCAATTGGGATGCTTATTACCTGGAGCTCAAAAAGCGCCTCGGCCTCGACGAGAAGTTCATGAACATGCTCACCCAGCGCGCCAAACGTGAACCCAAGAAGGTGGTATTTGCCAATGCCGACAGCTTCAAGGTGTTGAAAGCAGCCCAAATCACTTGTGAAGAAGGCATAGCCAAGCCTATTTTGCTGGGTGAAGAAAAGCTCATCCGACAAATTGCCGAAGAAAACGGACTCGATATCAGCAACATGCCCATCATCGATCCCTTTGTGCCAACACCCCGCTTCGAAGAATATGCCGAAGCTTTGTTCGAAAAGCGCCAGCGCAAGGGCATTACCAAGTATGACGCCCGCAAACTGCTAATGAACCGCAGCTATTACGGCTGTATGATGGTAGAAGCCGGAGAAGCCGATGCCTTCGTATCGGGCATTACCCGCAAGTATGCCCACGCCATGAGGCCTGCTTTGCAAGTGATTGGCGCCGAGCCAGGCATAGGCCGTGTTTCTGGGATGTACATCATGCTCACCAAGCAGGGACAATATTTTTTCAGTGATACTTCGGTGACACCCAACCCCACGGTAGAAGACATTGTGGAAATCACCATCAGTACGGCGAATGCAGTTAAACGTTTGGGCATTAAGCCAGTAGTTGCTTTGTTGAGCTATTCGAACTTTGGTTCGGTGGAAGGTGAAGTTCCTCGTAAAATGGCGCAAGCAACCGCTATCCTCAAAGAGCGCTACCCGGGTTTGCTGGTCGACGGAGAAATGCAGGCCAACTTCGCTTTGAACAACGAACTGTTGAGAGAGAATTTCCCCTTCAGCGAGCTGGTAGGCCATGAGGTAAATACCTTCATCTTCCCCGATTTGGCATCGGCCAATATGTCGTATAAAATGCTGCAGAGTTTTGGTGCTGCCGAGGCCATTGGTCCGGTGTTGATTGGCCTTAAAAAGCCGGTGCACATCCTGCAATTGGGTTCAACGGTACGCGAAATTGTGAACATGGTAACCATTGCCGTGGTCGACGCACAAACGCGAGGTAAATAATGATAGCCTACCTCAGCGGCCGCATTTTGTTTAAAAATCCCACCTCGTTGGTCATCGACGTTAACGGGGTGGGCTATGAAGTCCACATTTCGCTTAACACCTTCGGCAAATTGGGCGACAGTGAGGCAGTTCGCCTGCACACCTACCTGAGTGTGCGCGAGGATGCCCAGGTGCTTTATGGCTTTGCCGACAGCCACGAAAAAGAGCTTTTTTTGTTACTCATTGGGGTGCAGGGCATTGGTCCAAATACCGCACGTACCATTCTCAGTTATTCCACGCCCGACGAGTTGCAGCGCGCCATTGCCAGCGGCAGTGAGGCCGAAATCAGGCGCATCAAAGGGGTGGGTCCAAAGACAGCACAACGCCTGATTGTTGAGCTGCGCGACAAAGTAGCCCGATTGGCAGGCTTGCCAGCAGGAAGTGCCGCAAGCCCCGGCAATAATATCCGGGAGGAGGCGTTAATGGCCTTGGTAACTTTGGGATTCCCCAAACCACAGATGGAAAAAATACTAAACCAGTTGATGCAGGATGGCGCTCAAGCCTACACGGTAGAAGAGCTCATCAAGAAGGCGCTAAGAAGTGTGTAAGTGAAGAAATTGCGGGGATATGGCTTGAGAAGGAGGCCACATGGTCGAAAAACTCCCGGGCTGCTGTTCATATTAACAGCAGCTTTGTGTGTTTTTGGGGGTGTGGGTGCTAGGGCGCAGTCGCAGGGCGACAGCACGGGCTTGCCTTATCCGATGCAAGACAGCCGCACGCCTTTCAACCGTCCGCGTAACCCGCTGAACCTCAATCGCCCCATGCGTCAGGTGGTAGAATACGATCCGTTAACCGGACGCTACATCCTGCGCGAAAAAATTGGCGACCAAACCATCGGCGACGGAATTCCCATGACCTACGATGAGTACATCCGTTGGGAGCGCGAAAAAACCAAGAAGGAAAACTGGCGCGAACGTACGGGAGGCCAGGCTTCGGGAAGCATCGAGCGTGAAGGCATCATCCCCAAGATTTACGTAGGTCCCAAGGTGTTCGATAAAATCTTCGGCGGCAGTTTCGTCGATATCCGTCCGCAAGGCTCGGCCGAGTTGCGTTTTGCGGGCAATATGAACTACATCGACAACCCCAACCTCACGGTGCAGCAGCGTCGGATCGGTAATTTCGATTTCGACATGAACATTCAGATGACCGTGGTGGGGGCAATCGGTGAGAAGTTGAAGTTCACCGCCAGCCAAAATACCCAGGCGGTTTTTAACTTCGAAAACCAGATGAAGCTCGAATACACGGGCTTTGAAGACGAAATCATCAAAAAAATTGAGGTCGGCAACGTCAACCTGCCCTTGCGCTCGGCACTCATCCAGGGTAGCCAAAGCTTGTTTGGTATCAAAAGCGAACTCCAGTTTGGGCGTTTGCGGGTAACCACGGTGCTGTCGCAGCAGCGCGGACAAACCCAGCAGGTGGCCGTTCAGGGAGGTGCGCAAACCACGCGTTTCGACATTCCGGTCGACCAGTACGATGCCAACCGACACTTCTTCCTTTCGCAACACTTCCGCAACAATTACAACCAGGCAATGAGCACCTTGCCGGTTATTCGCTCCAACGTGGTGGTAACCCGGGTGGAAGTGTGGGTGACCAACCGCAACCAGATCAGTGCCGACGTGCGCGACGTGGTAGGCTTTATGGACCTGGCCGAAACCAATCCATTTAACCCGGCGATTCAATCGAATGGTGGGGCCATCTTTCCCCGGAACGATGCCAACAACCTGTATGGCCAACTGGTTAGCCCCACAAATGCCGACGCCCGTTTGACCAACAAAGTGCTGGATGTGCTGGAAAGCACGGCACCTTTTTCGAACCTGCGCAATGCGTCGGACTACGAAATCACCTTTGCACGCAAGCTCGATCCCAGTCAGTACAGCTTTCATCCCCTGCTGGGTTACATCTCGCTGAATGCCGCCCTCAACAACGATGAGGTGTTGGCCGTAGCTTACGAATACACCGTGAATGGCGAGCTTTTCCGCGTCGGTGAATTCAGTCAGGAAGTGCCTTCGCAGCAGGAAAACCCCACCGTGCTGTTCCTCAAATTGTTGAAAGGCACCACGCTCCGCACCGATTTGCCCATTTGGGACCTCATGATGAAGAACATTTATTCGCTCAATGCTTTTCAGTTGAGCCAGAAAGACTTCATTTTGAACGTGGTGTACAACGACGTGCTCACCGGTAACAAAAACTTCATCCCCGAAGGCAGTCTGGCCGGCGACCAGCTTATCCAGGTGTTGGGCCTCGACCGCCTGAACACCCAGTTGGAGCCACAGCCCGATGGCATTTTCGACTTTGTGCCCGGGGTGACCATCGATATGCAACGTGGACGGGTCATTTTTCCGCGCATTGAGCCCTTCGGTTCCGACCTGAATGCGGCCTTCGATGCGCGCGGTCCAACACCCGACGCCATCAAGCGGAAGTACGTCTTTCAGCCTTTGTACGACAGTACGCGGGCCTGGGCACAGCAGTTCCCTGAGCTCAACCGTTTCAGGCTTATCGGACAGTACCAATCGGCATCGGGCTCTGAGATCAGCCTGGGCGCCATGAACATACCTCCCAATTCGGTGCGGGTGACGGCCGGTACCCGCCAGCTTACCGAGGGACAAGATTTTACGGTCGATTACACCCTGGGTCGGGTTAAAATCATCAACCCCAGCCTGCTCAGTTCAGGCGAACAAATCAATGTGGCTTTCGAAAACAACCCCATGTTTCAGTCGATGGCCCGTACCCTATCAGCTACGCGTTTCGACTACCGCCTCAACCGCGACGTAAACCTGGGTGGTACGCTCCTGCACCTCAACGAGCGACCCATCACCCCCAAGGTGAACCAGGGCGAAGAGCCCATTCGCAACACCATGATTGGTCTCGACGTGAGTGCGCAAACCGAGAGCAAGTTCATCACCCGGATGGTCGATAAGCTGCCGCTCATTAGCACCAAGGAAACCTCATCGGTGCAGTTTAATGCCGAGTATGCGCGCTTGCTCCCCGGCAACGCAGCAGCCATTGCCGATGGAGGAGGTATTTCGTACATCGACGATTTTGAAGCAGCCGAAAGCAATTTTGACCTCAAGAGTTTCTCGCAGTGGAACATCTCAAGCACACCCAGCAATTTTCCGGAAGGGGGCTTGCGCAATAACCTGGCGTATGGCTTTAACCGTGCGAAGCTGAATTGGTACAACATCGACCCACTCTTTTTCCGCAATGCGCCCATCACGCCTGAGCATTTGCGCAACGATTTGGAGGCCAAGTCGAACCACTACACCCGCGAAATCCTGGAGCAGGAGGTATTCCCCAACAAGCAGCTGGCCAACAACCAGCCGCTTACTATTCCTACTTTCGACCTGGCCTATTACCCCACTCAGAAAGGTCCGTACAACTTCGACGTTTTGCCCGGTCCTTTTTCAGCGGGCACCGACAACCAGGGCAACCTCCTCAATCCACGCTCACGCTGGGGTGGGGTGATGCGCAAAATTGAAACCAACGATTTTGAAGCGGCCAACATCGAGTTTTTGGAATTTTGGATGCTCGATCCCTTCATCTACAAGCCCAATCACACCGGGGGCGATTTGTTCATCAACCTGGGCAATGTGTCGGAAGATGTGCTGAAAGATGGTCGACGCTCCTTTGAGAACGGCTTGCCGCGCGCCGACGGAACCGGCCAGATTGATACCACGGCCTGGGGCATTGTGCCGCGTTTGATTCCGCTGGTAAATGCTTTCGACAACGACCCCACTTCGCGCGAAACCCAGGATGTGGGCCTGGATGGTTTGGGCGATGAGGCAGAGCGCACGTTTTATGCCTCCTACCTGCAACAGTTGGAACAACAGTTCGGTGTAGCCTCGCCGGCTTACCAGCGGGCGTTCACCGATCCATCAAACGACAACTACCACCACTACCGCGGCAGCGATTACGATGCCGAGCAGCTGGGTGTTTTGCAGCGCTACAAGCTCTTCAACGGTTTGCAGGGCAACTCACCCACCGACCAGCAGAGTCCCGAGCCTTACCCTACTTCGGCCACCAACCTGCCCAATACCGAGGACATCAACTTCGACAATACGCTCACCCAGGCCGAGGACTATTTTGAATACCGCATCAGCTTGCGTCCGGGCGACATGGTTTTGGGTCGCAACTACATTGCCGACATCTACGAAGCCACGGTGCAATTGCGGAACCGAACCAGTGCCACGGTAAAGTGGTACCAGTTCAGGGTGCCGGTGCAGGCTCCCGACCGCCGGGTGGGCAATGTGCTCGACTACAAATCGATTCGTTTTGTGCGCATGTTCATGACCGGCTGGGAAGACAGCGTTGTATGTCGTTTTGCCACCATGCAGTTGGTACGTACCGATTGGCGCCGCTACCTGTCGGATTTGCAAGCACCGGGCGAATATGTTCCTGTAGACCCCAACCAAGGCACGCTTTTCCTTTTATCGACTGTAAACATCGAGGAAAACGGTAACCGGGTGCCGGTGCCCTATGTTGTTCCTCCCGGCATTGAGCGGGTGCGCAACGTATTCACCACCAACTTCCAACAGCTCAACGAGCAGGCCTTGCAATTGCGTTTTTGTAACCTGCGCGATGGCGATGCGAGGGCGGCTTTCAAAAACACGCGTTTCGACATCCGTGCCTACAAACGCATTGAGATGTTCATTCACGCCGAAGGTGCCGAATTGCGCGATGGGGAAGTAAATGCCTTTGTACGTTTTGGTAACGACTATGTGCAGAACTACTACGAATACGAGCAACCGCTCATCATGACGCCGGCAGGTATTACCGATCCGCTGGCCATTTGGCCCGTGGAGAACAATTTCAGCGTCACTTTTGCTGATCTGAACCGCGCCAAACAAATGCGTAACGAGGCCAAATGGCCTTTCAACTTGCCATATACCGTTGTTTTGCCGAATGGTCACCGCATTACGGTATTGGGTAACCCCAATTTGAGCAATATCCAAACCATCATGTTGGGTGTGCGCAATCCGAAGCAGGGTTCGGGCGGCAGCGACGATGGCCTCGACAAATGCGGAGAAATTTGGTTCAACGAATTGCGCCTCACCGAGTTTGACAACCGCGATGGTTGGGCCGCTACGGGCATGATGAATGTGCGATTGGCCGATTTTGGCTCGGTGAACGTAACAGGTTTACGCAAGACCATTGGCTTTGGTGGGGTAGAGAGTAAGGTGAGCAACCGTTCGCGTGAAGACATTACGCAATACGACATCGCCTCTACCTTCGAGCTCGGCAAGTTTTTCCCCGAACGTTTCGGCATGCGCATTCCCATGTACATTGGCTATGGCGAAGGTTTCAGTCGACCCGAGTTTAATCCCATCGACGGTGACATTTTGCTCACCACCTTGCTCGACGGGGTAGAAAATCCGGCGCAGCGCGACTCGATTGTCCGTGCCGCCGAAACCTATACCCTGCGCCGTTCCATCAACTTCACCAATGTGCAGAAAATGCGCTTGGGCAAAAAGAAGCCCAAGCCCTGGGACATTGAGAACTGGAATGTGACCGTTGCCTACAACGAAAATTACAACCGCAACCCCTTTGTGGCCTTCAACTCGGTGAAGAATTACCGCGGAAGTCTGGGTTACAACTTCAGCAACCAGCCCAAAAACGTGCGACCATTTGCCAATGTAGGCTTGTTTAAGGCGAAGAGCATGACGTGGATCCGCGACTTCAACTTCTTCTACCTGCCGCAAAGTGTGAGTGTGCGTACCGACATCGACCGCTTGTACCAAACCACTCAGCTCCGCAACAATGCCGAAGGAGGATTGGGCATTCCGGCCACCTTCAACAAAAACTTCACTTTCAACCGCTTCTACAACATGCGGTATGACCTCACGCGTTCATTGAAGCTGGAATTCGATGCCACCATGAATACCCGCGTGGATGAGCCTTTTGGTGCCATCGACACCGAGGCCAAGCGCGATACCATCGTAGAGAACCTCCGCAACCTGGGTCGACCTACGCGTTACAACCAAAGCGCCAACATCAACTACCAGCTGCCCTTCAATAAATTCAGGGTGCTCGACTGGATCAACAGCTCGTACCAATACCAAACAACCTACGAGTGGACAGCAGCACCTTTGGCTGCCGACAGCCTGGGCAACATCATACAGAATTCGCAAACCCAACGGGCCAACGCCAACCTCAACTTCACCAATTTGTATTACAAATCGGCCATTTTGAAGAAGATTGCCAACGACCAGCCTTTGAGCGACAAGCCCAAAAAGAAGAAGGAAGAGCCTAAGACCAAGACCGAGAAGAAAAAGGACCAGTTTGGCGATGATACCGAGCAAACCGAAGTGGTGAAGGGCAAAGAAAAATCGGAGGAGGACGAAGAAAAGCCCGACTACACCTGGCACATTCCGCGGCATTTGGTCAAGATGCTGATGATGGTGAAGAACGCTTCTGCCAACTACAGCGTAACGCAGGGAACCATCTTGCCCGGTTTTAACCAACGTCCGCAGTATTTTGGTAACAACTGGGATTTGGATGCCCCTGGTCTGCCCTTCGTGTTTGGTAGTCAGGCCGATTTGCGCCCCACTATTATCCAGCGCGGCTGGTTGGTAACCGATACCAACCTCAACGCCATGTACATGAACACGCAGAACATCAGCTTGCAGGGCCAAACCACGCTCGAGCCGTTCAAAGATTTCCGCATTGTGTTGAGCATCAACCAAACCCGCAATTTCCGTTTCCAACAAAACTTCCGGGCCGATGCCTTTGGTGACATTCAGCAATTCAATTCACTCGAATCGGGAGATTACAGTGTATCGGTGATCAGTTGGAAAAGTGCTTTTGAGCGCATTGAAACCGATCCTACCCGTGGTGGATACCTCGAATCGGCGGTCTTCCGCGAGTTTGAAGCATCGCGTTTGGTCATTGCCGAGCGTTTGGCAGCGCTCAACCCGAACAGTATTGGTCGGGGCGAGGTTGACAGCATCTTCCCCGATGGATACAGCCGCAGTTCGTTGAATGTATTGGTGCCGTCGTTCCTGGCGGCCTATACCGGTCAGGACCCGAACATGGCCGATCTTGGTATTTTCCCGCGATTGCCCATGCCCAACTGGCGCATCACCTACAATGGCATCACCCGCATGGCCTGGGCCAAGGACATTTTTCAGTCGTTTACCCTGAACCACAGCTACCGTTCGACCTATACCGTTGGTAATTTCACCACCAACCTCATTTACCGCGAAACCAATGGGGCTGTTTCAAGCCGCGACACGGTAATTACCCGAGACTTCCATCCCAAGTACCAGATTACCCAGATTACCATTTCGGAGCAGTTGGCACCGCTTATTGGGGTTGATGCCACCTTAAAAAACAATGTGACCTTACGGGTGGAATACAAGCAGATGCGTACGCTTACCCTTACCCTGCTCAACAACCGCTTGAACGAAATGCGCACCAATGAATTTACCATAGGCGCAGGTTACCGCATTACCCAACCCAAATTGCCTTTCCTGTTCAATGGTCAGCAGAAGAATACCCAAAACGACCTCAACGTGCGCTTCGATTTAAACATCCGAGACAATACCAACATCCTGCGCGATTTGGACGGTGCCGAGGCTCAGCCCTCAGGTGGTGGCCGCAATGTGTCAATCAAGCCCAGTATCGATTATGTGCTCAACGACCGGGTGAACATCCGTTTCTTTTACGATTATTTGTTGAATACGCCCTTCATCAGCACCACCTTCCCCAACCGGCAAACCAGTGGCGGATTGATCATTCGCTTCACCATTGCCAACTAAGCAATGTTCACAAAAAAGCCCCGGTTCGTTGAAGTTCCGGGGCTTTGTTGATTTGCGCTTACCTGCTTCTGATCACCACCCTTTCATCGAGGCTGAGGCTGCCTTTGGCGGGCAGGATGAATTGCCAAATCAGCAACCCCCTTTTTTCATCGTGCTCGGCTTTGGGCAAGGAACTCACTTCCACGCTCACATACTCGTATTCAGAAATGGGCACCTGGTCTTCTACCACCACTTTAATCGCCACTTCTTTGCTACTTCTAACGGCGAGGGTGGAGTTAAATTCCTGCTTGTTGCTGCCCAATGCACGCCGACTGATGCGATCCGCTTCTTGCACCCGCACCGCTTGCACCGAGGGGTCGCGGCCCAAGCCCAGCAGCAAGGTGTCGTTGAGTTGGTGGGGTTGAATGCCCGTTTTGCCAATGAAAGTACCTTGATAGTACACTGAAGCCTCACCCGCTAGCAAGCCCAACTTTTGGAACTGGGGAATGCGTGCGGTAAGAAAGGCTTCTCGGCTGATGCGTGGAACCAGTTGGTACATGTATTCGGCTTCCACCTCGGCTTTGCGCACAAACAACAAGCGACTTTCACCATCGCTTGGCAGGTTGTGTTTGCCTTCGAGTACAAATTCAGGGAGGACGTCGTTGGCTGCGAGCACGTCTTGCATGATTGCGGGTAAATTCACCAAGGAGGGCACGTAGGCACTTCGTGATGCACGAACCGCCCTATCATTTTGCCACTCACCAAATGAGGTGCCTGACACACTGTTTACATCACGTGTGGGAAGTGCCGCAATTTCTTCCCGTGTAACAGTGCCCCCGGTAGAAGTTTCGTCTTTGGAAATCAAGGGAACTTCGTAATCCACCACAAGTATTTCCTTGAGATTAACACCTGCGCTGAGGGGGATATCAACAAACATCGCCCTATCGGATTGAACGTGAACATTTTTCATTACCGCAGGGTTGTATCCGACATACTTCACCTCTAAATCGTAAGTTCCTGCCGGTAATGCGGGCGTTTTGTATTTGCCGTCGATATCGGTGGTAGTTCCTCCAACTACTTTTCCCTGCTGTTTGACAACCACATTGGCGAATGGAATCCCTTCTTTAGGGCGGGCTTCGTCTAGCACCTTACCTTGCAGTGTGCCCAAACGTTTGCTGTTTTTGGTTTGAATGGCTTCGGGCATGGCAGGCTGGCTGCGTCCCAAAATCCAGGGTTTCAGATCGGGTTTTTCGCTGCTGAGCAAGGGATTGGCGGTGCTCAACTTCACATGCACTTGTTCCCAGTTTTCACCGCCGAATTGGTATACTGCGGCTTGGTAGGTGAGTTCTGCCGGGGCGCCAATTTGTTTCACGCGGAATTCGTAGGTGGGGCTCCAACCTGCAGCTTCATCAAAATAGCTGATGCCCAAAGTGATTTTTGCGGGCTTGGTGGATTTCAAGCGCAAAATCAGGGCGTGACTTACGGGCTCGGCTACCGCAGCGGCTTGGTTCATGGCCAGGTACACCGCCTTCAGGTCTTCTTGCAAGGCTTCAATCTCGCGGGCAATACGCGCCCGGGTTTTGCGGAGCTCCATCAAGCGCTGCCGGTAAAAGTCGGCGGCTTCGCGTAAGGTTTGTACGGCGGTATTGCGGTTTTGTTCGAGTTGGCTGTTGGCCAGTAAGATTTTTTCTTCCTGCTCATATACACTCAGCTCATGTTTGAGGTCGGCAATCTGCCGGGCAATGGCTTTTTGTTTGCCTTCGAGTCGGGCTTGGGCCAGGGTATCAGCAGCTTTGTAGCTTTCAAGGGTGGTGGTTTGCATGCTCAGCAATTGCGCTTCTTCCAGGCCTGAAACCTGAATGCTTCCGGCGCGGAGGTGTTGCGAAAGGCCTTTGACCAGTACCAATTGTTCACCTGCACGCAGGTTGATTTCGCCGCTGCGGTTGATTTGGGCGCCTGTGAAAAAGAGGGTTACGTCTTTGATTTTGCTGCGCAGCTCGAGGGTATCGGCGGCATGAACGGTGCTCGCTGCAATCAACAGCACGAGCAGCAGAGGTAGTAGCTTTTTCATGGCTTTTGGTTTTAAAGGTGAAACATGGTTCAAGGTAGTTTCACCACAAGGCCAAGTCAAGCGCGAAAGGTAGTTGTGACGTTCAGCTGACCAAATGCTGACGCAGAACCGACAAATGGTCTAAGTGCCTTTGAAAAAGGACGATTTGCCCAACGTCTAGCTTTCATTCAACTGGTTTTCGGAATGGCAACCCAACCCCCAAGCCAGCGGTATTCGTCATGTCTGTGTGCCAAAAAAATACGGGAAGGAGGGTATTTTATGCCATGTTAAATAAGAGAATTTTACAAAAAAAAACCACAACTTGCAGAGACTTCTATTTTTTATTGGACTGTTTGTGATGCCGCTGTTGTCGGATGCTCAAATAAGCCTGCAATTCAATGTGCCCACCTATATCGGCAACCTGGGTGGTTACAGCAAACATTTGCGGTATTACAGCGATGCGTTGGAGCGGTATTACAACCAGTCGGAGGGACCAAAATTCAGCGCTGTAACACCCGGTTGGGGTATCGGAGCAGGTATGTTCCAAGCGGGTTACTACTTTGGCTTTTACTTCCAAAGCCACAACTACCAAACCGACACGTTTGCCACGCCGCACGTTTTTAATGCCAACACCCACCAGTATCGCCTTGAAATGCGACATGTAGGGGTTGAAGTAGGTAAAAAGGTGGCCTCCAACGATAAGGTTGACTGGTACTTGCTGGGTGGACTCGAAGCCGGGGCCATCCGCCACCGCTTCAAGGACGAGTTGGCCACCGAATGGCTCAGCCAACGCCGTACCGGCCTTTCAACCATTGATAACCACAGCAGCATACAGCTTAATTTAGGTCTTTTGGCCGATTATCGCTTATCGGAACGTTGGCATTTGATGCTGCGGGCAGGCTGGCAAACCGGACAAAAGCTTAGTACTGAACGTGGTTCTTCGGGTTTTTGGGCGATGGCTCCTTTGCCAAGTCAACCCGGTAATCCACCTATTACCGAAGACCTATACAGAGAACAATACGGCCTAACCTTAGAAGAAATGAAAGAAGAGTTCAGAACTCCTATGAGCCGCCTTTTTCTGGATTTCAGGTTGGGCTTTCTCATTGGCTCAGATTCATCGAAGAAATAGGCCTGGCCTTATTCTAAAAAACTGAGTACACCCCAAAGCTCGCCCCCATGCAGGCGTGCCAGCACATGCAGCCATTGCCAACTTTGGTGTTGTTCGGCAAATACACCGCTGTACAAGAATGAGCGCAATACCATTTCGTTCGTTTCGGTGATTTCGATGCATAGCAAACAACCCTCACTCGGGGGCATACTTTGGTAAGTGGTCTTGATGTCTGCATTCAAGGACGATTGTCCGGTACAATGGGCAAGCCCGTTGCTTTCAAAAATCCAGGACTGACCAGGGCGCCAGCTGAAATGAAAGCTTGCGTCTGGCAATGCCATGTGCGAATGGTTGTCGAAATTAATGGTTTTCAGTGCCAATAATTGCGCAATGGCCGCTGCAGGGTGCGAAGGAAAATGGAGCAATTGCGCATCGCCCGGCATGGTAAAGAGGTGCATGTCGCAGCTTTCGCAATTATGGTGCCTAATCAGTGAAGGCATTTCATGATGCATTGAAGCTCATGTCGAGGACGGCAACTGTTTCCAGTGACGATAGATTTCACGACCATTTTCGGTCAAATAGGGATATAGTAGCTTGTTCACCACAGTCGCATAGCTTTCGACGTTTTGTTGCTCAGGTTCGTGCCATTGCAGGTAAAAGGTGCGAACACTTGTACTCAACAACATGATGTAGTCGAAGTCTTCGGCCTGGAGGTCCTTTCTAAAATAGCCCTGGTCTTGGAGCAAAAGCAATAACTGAAGCCATTTTTGTTTGCGGACTTGATTCAGGGCGTCAATGCGTTGAAACAAATCGGGATATTGTCTTTTGATTTCCTGCAAATCGGTGGTAAAGAACAAGTAGCGGGTGCTGATTTCGAAATTGAGCGATGGCAGCTGCAAGAGGTAGAGGAACAAATGCTGGTGTTGTGCAAATTGCTGTAAAGAGCGCAATTCTTCGTCCATGGTATCGAACAACGCCTGCAACAGTACTTCTTTGGTCCCAAAATGATAGGTGATGTTGCCATAGCTTTTTTGGATTTCATTGGCCACATCGCGCAAGGTCACGTTTACCATTCCGCGTTCGTTCATGAGGCGCGCAGCTGCTGCAAGAATATTATTTTTTGTTCCCATGCAACAATATTAGGTCATTTGGCCTAATTTTGCAACAAGATTTTCGCTCATGAACAAACTATACCGTTCGCCAGAGGCCAAAGCCGCCCTCATGGCGCTTTACGAAGAAAAATTGAAAAGCCTCTCACTTGCGTATGAGGAGCGCGATGTGCCCACCCCCTTCGGACGAACAAGGGTAATTGTAACAGGAAAAAGCGATGGTAAGCCGGTAGTACTGTTCCATGGCATCAACGCCGGTGCGCCCCTTACCCTCGAAGCGGTTCAAGCACTCACCTCCACCTATCGTTTATACGCCATCGACACCGTTGGGCAGGCAAACAAAAGCGAAGAAACCCGCATCGACATCGTTGGCAACGACTATGGCCATTGGGCAGCAGCTGTACTGGAAGGCTTGCAGCTCGAAAAAGCACACTTCATCGGCATTTCCTACGGCGCCTACATTTTGCAGAAGCTCATCATCGTACGTCCCCAAGTGGTAGAAAAAGCCATCATGGTGGTTCCGAGCGGGTTGGTCAATGGCAAAATACTGCCTTCGATCCTGCGTTTGAGTCTTCCTTTAATTCGCTTTTTGATCACCAAAAAAGAAACACACCTGCGGGCCTTTACCAAAGCTTTTGTGCCTGAAGACGATGGTTTTATGCTGCGATTACAGCGTCTCACCCTAACCGGCTTGTACATGGACTATCGGCGCCCCAAACTTTTACAAGCCAGCGATGTACGCCATTTCCACCAAGCCGTATACCTGATGGTGGCCGAGGATGATGTGTTTTTTCCGGGCCATGAAGCCGTTCATCGTGCCCAACAACTCTTTCCCAATGTGGCCGACACCCATGTACTGAAAAGTGCCCGTCACATGCCGGGCAAACAACAATATCCCGAGATTGCAACCAAACTCTTCGAATGGATGGGTTCGTAACTGCGCCAACCAAATGCGAACACATTTGCACAATTCATTTTCCCCCTTACCTTTGCCCCGTCTTTAGGGGTGCTGCATTTCGGTGCGGCTGAGATCATACCCATTGAACCTGCACAGGGTAATGCCTGCGAAGGGAAGATGTTTTTTTAAGTCAGTTCCTGCTTACTTGCCCCTGGTGAGCATTTGTAAAACCTTTAACTGTTTCGCAAATGCGTACAATCACCCTCCTCACGCTCCTGCTGCTGCAATTGGCAGCCGGTGCACAAACCAACCAATTCCGTATTTCGGGTAAAATCACCGATGCCAACAGCGGCCAACCACTTGCCGGCGCATCCATTCTGCTCGAAAACACCTTCCGCGGTACCGCCACCGGTGCCGATGGCAGCTTTAGCCTGGCCCAATTGCCGGCTGGGACCTACCAGCTCAGGGTACAATACCTGGGTTACGAAACGCAAAGCCAGCGCATCGATTTGCGTGGTGACCGAGAAATAATCATTGCCCTGCAGGCCAAGCGCCTGCTTACCGACGAGGTGGTGGTTGAAGCCATCCGTGCCAGCGAAATCACCCCCATGGCGGTTACCAACGTGACCAAAGAGGAGCTGGCCAAACAAAACCTCGGTCAGGATCTGCCCTTCTTGCTGCAATTCACCCCCTCTGTGGTGGTAACCAGCGATGCCGGTGCAGGTGTGGGGTATACCGGCATCCGCATCCGTGGCAGCGATGCCACCCGCATCAACGTGACCATGAACGGCATTCCGGTGAACGATGCCGAGTCGCACGGGGTGTTTTGGGTGAACATGCCCGACTTCGCCAGCTCGGTCGACAACATCCAGATTCAGCGCGGCGTGGGCACCAGCACCAATGGGGCAGCAGCTTTCGGGGCAAGCCTTAATATCCAAACGAACCAACTCATCGATACGGCCTATGCCAACCTGGGCCTAAGTGTGGGCTCGTTCAACACCTGGCGGCAAAACGCCACCTTCGGTACCGGCTTGCTCAAAAGCGGCTGGGCTTTCGATGGCCGTTTGAGCCGCATCACCAGCGATGGCTACATCGACCGGGCCAGCAGCGACCTCAGCAGCTATGCCCTCAGTGGTGCGCGCTACGGCAAAAAGAGCATCCTGCGCTTTAACATCTTCAGTGGGCGCGAAAAAACTTACCAGGCTTGGTACGGGGTGCCGCAAGATTCGCTGGCAACGAACCGTAGGTTTAATCCGGCCGGACAATACACCGACCCCCAAGGCAACACCCGTTTTTACGAAAACGAAACCGACAATTACCAGCAAGACCATTACCAGCTGTTTTACACCTACACCCCCAACAGCCGCTGGACCTTGAACAGCACCTGGTTTTATACTTATGGTCGGGGATATTACGAGCAATTCCGCAACAACGAGCGTTTTTCGCGCTACGGATTGCCCAATGTGGTGATTGGGGGCGATACTGTAACCCGCACCGATTTTATCCGCCAGCGCTGGCTCGACAACCATTTTTACGGCACCTTGCTCACCGCCAATTACCGGGCAGGTAAGCTCAATGCTACTTTCGGTGGTGGTTGGTACCAGTACAATGGCGACCACTTTGGCGATGTGGTATGGGCACGTTTGCTGGGGCCTACGAGCGAATTGCGTCCGCGCTACTACGAAAACAACGCGCTCAAAACCGATTACAATTTTTATGTGCGGGGTGAGTACAGCTTGCTCGACAATTTGTTTCTGTATGGCGATTTGCAATACCGCGGCATCAACTACCGCTTTGAGGGCTTCAACAACCAGCTGGTGAATGTAGATCAGCAAGTGCGTTTCGACTTTTTCAACCCCAAGGCTGGTGCGATGTACCGCATCGATGCTTCGAGCCAAGTATTTGCATCGGTGGCTGTGGGTAACCGCGAGCCGGTGCGGGCCGATTTGGTGGAATCGAGTCCGGTGAGTCGCCCCCAAGCCGAGCGCATGATCGACTACGAATTGGGCTACAAGCGCCAGGGAAAGCGCAGCCTCTTCCAAGCCAATGTGTATTACATGGACTATTACAACCAATTGGTGCTGAACGGCCAAATCAACGACGTAGGTGGCTACATCCGCACCAATGTAGATCGGAGTTTCCGTGCGGGCATTGAGTTGGAGTATGGGGTGAATGTGACCAAGTGGTTCCAATGGGGCGCCAACCTCACGCTCAGCCGCAACCGCATCCTCAATTACGACGAGTACGTAGATTTGTACGACGCCAATTTCGACTTTATTGGCAATGCCCGCAGCCGCAGTTTCAGCAATACCCCCATTGCCTTTTCACCCGATGTAATTGCCACGAGCATTCTTGGTTTCCGTCCGGCCAAGGGCTTGCAGGTGGATGTAATCAGCAAGTACATTGGCAAGCAGTTCCTCGACAACAGCGGCGACGACGCCCGTTCGTTGCCTGCCTACCTGGTGCACGACCTGCGTGTGAATTACCAAATGCCCGGTTACGGTTTCGCCAAGCAGTTTGTGTTTGGCTTGTTGGTGAACAACTTCACCAATTTGATGTACAGCGCCAACGGCTATACCTATCCATACATTTTTGATGGCAATCTGGTAGCCGACAATTTCTTCTATCCACAGGCCGGAACGAACTTCCTGGCCAATGTGCAATTGCGGTTTTAAAAGTGAAAGGGCGGGATGAAAATCCCGCCCTTTGCTTTTATCGGCTATTAGGTTAATCTGCACTGGGCAGCAGCAGCTCGTAACGGTAAGAGTAAAAGGCCACATCGTTGGCTTCTACCTTCACCTCGTATTCTAATTGCGTTACTTCCTGCTTGGTTTTGTCTTTGAGGTCGAAGAACTGATTGGCAAACCAGTAGTTGCGGCGCGAATCGGGCACGCAATGTTTGATGATGCGCACCCTTCCGGCTTCACGACTGGTATTACGTATTTCAATGCGACCGATGTACAAATAGCTGTCGTACTTCATGCCGTTGAGGTCGATGGCGCGTTTTTTAACTTTCACCAGGCGGGCATTGTCGGTGAGTATGTAGGGTGAAGGACCATACTCCATGCGGGCTGTGGCCTTTTTGGGGATTTCGGGCAAGACACCCGGAATGCGACCCAGGCTCAAGCCTTTGCGTTCGTCAATGGCATTGGAGAACCAGTCCATTTGGCTGTTATTCGTTAGGCTCAGGTAGCGCTTGCCGGTGGTTTTGCTGCTGAGGGCCTGATCACCCGGTTCCCAGGCAGGTACCACTACTTCGTCGGTAAGGGCAAGGGGCACTTCGCTGGCAAGCACTTGGTAATTGGTGCGGGCACCGGCTTTCATGCTGGCACCGGCAAGGCGGAATGCAGCTTGACTGGTGAACGACGATACTTCTCTTGCCTGATAGGCATGGTTATAAAAGAGCACGTCAACCTCGTCAAGCGCCATAGGCGAAAGCAAGCTCAGGTCGAGACTCATTTCGGGCTTTTCCTTGTCAAAATCGAGCAGGTAGCGTGCGTCACTTTCAAAGCCGGTGGCCGGAACAAGAACAGTCAACGGCAGCTCGTTGTAATCGCTTACCATGAACACACTCAAAGCCCATTCCTTTTCTCGCACAGTACGCATGGTCTGAAAGCCTTTGCCTCCGGTAACATGCACGATGGTGCTGATGGGAATGGCTTCAACCGCATTGCCGGTACGCAGGTACACCACTTCAGCGTGCGGGTGCATGGGCATGAGCTCGCCGTTGTATCCCACACTTTCTCTTCCTTCAAAGGCTTCAATGGTAACCACCTGTCCCACATTGGCCAGCAACAGCTCGGTAAATTGCCTCAAAGCCTGACCGCTTTCTGTTTCTACTTCATGAACGAGGTAATTCACCAGTTTCTCGCGGTCGTCGATGCGCACGTGAACACCCTGGCCAATGGCTTGTCTGGGCAGGGTCATCTGAAAGCGGGCCTGGCGGGTGGCAATGAGGCCACTGTATTCGAGCATGGCAGCGCCATCGCGGTACAAGTGCAACCTGCGGAGCTTGAACTCGCTTTGTGCCTCAACACCCTCGTACATCAATAGGCCTGTGAGCAGCAGTAAAAGCAGTTTTTTCATCATCCTTACAAATATTTATCGCCTACTTGTCGCTTCGTTTCAAGCAGCATGTTTTTGATTTCGTTTTCCTGGTCGCGTGGACAAATTAGCAAGCCCTTGGGCGAATCGGCCACAATGTAATCTTCGAGTCCGCTGATGATAACCAATTTGTCGCCTTCAACTTCCACCAGGCAATTGCTGGCATCGTACATCACCACTTTAGCTCCCGTCACTGCATTGCCTACGTAGTCTTTTTCGTGCGAGGCATATACTTCGCCCCAAAGCGTTAGGTCGGTCCAACCAAAATCACCCAGCAAAACTTTCACCTTATCGCTAGCCCGGTACATGATGGCCTGGCGGAATGCCATGGTTTCGCACTGGGGGTAAATTTTATCAATACAGCGGGTTTCTTCTTCGGTATTTAAGTAAGGACGCACCTCTTCGAACAATTGTGCGGTGTCGGGCAAATGCTCTCCATACAAGTCGAGCAGCGTGCTCACACGGACCACCTTGATACCTGAATACCACAGAAAGTCGCCCGACCGGTGAAAAGCATTGGCAATTTCTTTGGTCGGTTTTTCGGTGAAAGTTTTTACGTTGTATACCTGGTCATCAACCGCCTCCGGCAGGTATTGGATGTAACCGTAGTTGATTTCGGGTCGGCTAACCTTGATACCCACGGTCAACATTTCGGCATGCTTGCGGATGTATTTTAGTCCGGTTTTGATGACTTGTCCAAAACGCACGGTATCGGTAATCACGTGGTCGCAGGGCATAATTACTATTTCGGCCTGCATATCGCGGTTGGCGATTTTGTTGATGGCATACAAGGTGGCTGTGGCGGTATTCTTGCGAATGGGCTCGGCCAAAAGTTGTTGCGCATCTAATTGGGGCAGTTGCTCCTGCACCAGTTGGGTCCATTGCCGGTTGGTGACTACCAGCACGTTGGCAGCTTCGGTAAGGTGCAGTGCACGCTGGTAGGTGGCTTGCAAAAGGGTTTCGCCGGTCCCCAGCAAATCGAGGAACTGCTTGGGCTTCTGCTGGGTACTCATGGGCCACAACCTGCTACCCACCCCTCCGGCCATGATGATCACATAGAGCTTGCTCATGCTTGTCGTTCAGGCAACAAGATACACATTTGATATGAAGCTTAGATGATGCCTTCTTTGAGCAGGTCGTGAATGTGCACCACGCCCAGGTATTTTTCGGTTTCGTCGACCACCAGCAATTGGGTGATGTTGTGGGTGCGGATGAGCTGTAAAGCCTCGGAGGCATAACTTCCTTTCACGATGGTGCGTGGTGAGGCGGTCATGATATCGGCAGCTTTGAGTCCACTGATGTCGTTGTATTTATCGAGCATGCGGCGGATGTCGCCATCGGTGATGATGCCCTTGAGTTGACCATCGTGCAGCACGGCAGTAACACCTAAGCGGCCTGAGCTGATAGACAGCAAGGCTTCTTTTACGGGTGCGTTCAGCGCAATGGCCGGTGCCTGATTGTTGGCAACCAAATCATCTACCCTTAAGTAAAGCCGTTTGCCCAGCGCCCCGCCGGGGTGGTAGCGCGCAAAATCCTTTTCTGTAAAGCCGCGCTGCTCGAGTAGGCAAACCGCCAGTGCATCGCCCAGGGCCAACTGCACCGCAGTGGAGGTGGTGGGGGCGAGTTTGAGTGGACAAGCCTCTTCGGTAATGGCCGAGTGGAGCAGCACATCGCTTTGGCGAGCCAGGTAGCTGTTGGCGTCACCCGTCATGCCCAGCAGCAAATTGCCACCATGCTTGATCATGGGCACCAGCAATTTGATTTCGGGGGTATTGCCGCTTTGCGAGATACACAGCACCACATCGCCTTGCTGCACCATGCCCAGGTCGCCATGCACGGCATCGGCGGCATGCATGAACAAAGCCGGGGTGCCGGTACTGTTGAGGGTGGCGACAATTTTCTGACCAATGAGGGCACTTTTGCCAATTCCGGTAACCACAAGGCGGCCCGGGGCCGATAAAATGTGGTTCACCGCCAGCACAAAATCATCGCCAATACTTTCAGAAAGCGCCAGAATAGCATTTCCTTCAATTTTTAGCGACCTTTGAGCAGCTTTTTTTATTTCAAGTTTGTTAGGCAAGTCGGGATTTTTATTTATCTTGACATACAAAAGTATTGAATTTCGGTGCACGAGGCGATTATCGGTATGGATTCCAAGGAGAAACTGCGTGAGGCGTTAAAATCGTTTTTCGGTTTTGATTATTTCAAAGGGCAGCAGGAAGACATCATTCAGAACATTTACGAAGGCAAAAATACCTTCGTTATTATGCCAACCGGAGCGGGCAAGTCGCTCTGTTACCAATTGCCGGCCATAGCGCAGGAAGGGACGGCCATAGTCATTTCGCCCCTGATCGCCCTCATGAAAAACCAGGTAGATGCCATCAGGGCATTTGCAGGGACCGAAGGCATCGCGGAGTTCCTGAACTCCTCGCTTAACAAAGCAGAAATCAAGCGCGTAAAGGAAAATGTCACCAACGGCACCACCAAGCTGTTGTATGTGGCCCCCGAATCGCTGGGCAAGCTCGAAAACATCGAGTTTTTGCAAAGCGTGAAAATCAGCTTTGTGGCCGTAGATGAAGCCCACTGTATTTCGGAATGGGGACACGATTTCCGTCCCGAATACCGCAAAATCCGACAAATGGTGCAGCTCATTGGCGATGTGCCCATCATTGCACTCACTGCCACTGCTACGCCCAAGGTGCAGCTCGACATCATGAAGAACCTGCAGATGTCGGAAGCCACGGTGTTTAAATCGAGCTTTAATCGCCCCAACCTCTATTATGAGGTTCGTCCGAAGATCAATGCCCTCAAAAGCATCATCAAATACATCAAAGATCACCCCGGTAAATCGGGCATCATTTATACCCTCAGCCGCAAAAAAGCCGAGGAAATTGCCGAAACCCTGGTAGCCAACGGCATCAAAGCCGCGCCTTACCATGCCGGACTTGATTCGGCCGTACGCATGAAAAACCAGGACGCCTTCCTGATGGAAGAGGTTGACGTGATTGTGGCCACCATCGCCTTCGGTATGGGCATCGACAAGCCGGATGTGCGTTTCGTGATCCACTACGACATCCCCAAGTCGATTGAAAGCTACTACCAGGAAACCGGTCGCGCCGGTCGCGATGGACTCGAAGGTGTATGTATCGCCTACTACAGCGATAAAGACATCCTCAAGCTGCAGAAGTTCATGAAGGACAAGCCGGTTTCTGAGAAGGAAATTGGGCACTTGTTGTTGCATGAGGTGGTGTCGTATGCCGAATCGGCCGTTTGCCGCCGCCGCCAAATACTGCACTATTTCGGCGAGGTATATGCAGAGTCGAATTGCAACAATATGTGCGACTCGTGCCGACACCCGCAACCACGTGAAAGTGTGCAGTCGGATATGCTGTTGCTGTTGCAAACAGTAAAAGAGCTGGTGAAGAAGTTCGATTTTTTCCACGTATTGGCCTACCTCATGGGTGAGGTGAGCCCATCCATCGAAGCCTATGGCCACCACCGCATGGCTGGTTTTGGTAAAGGCAAAGAGAAGGGCGAGCGCTTTTGGAAGTCGGTCATCAAAGTAGCCCTCTTCAACAACTTCCTGCTCAAAGACATTGAAAATTACGGCCTGCTCAAACTGGGTCCGGCCGGCGAAAAATACCTGGCTGATCCTTACAACATCGATGTTCCGATGGACCACGATTACGAAGAGGCCGGTCGCGACGAAGAAATAGAAAGCCAGCAAACCGATACGCTCGACAGCAAGCTGTTTGAGCTCCTTCGTGATTTGCGGAAGAAACTGGCCAAAGAACGCAATTTGCCACCTTACGTCATCTTCCAAGACCCTTCTTTGGAAGAAATGGCCACCAATTACCCCACTTCGATGAGCGAATTGCAGCAAATCAGTGGGGTAGGACCGGGCAAGGCCATGAAATTCGGCAAGGCTTTCATTGAGCTCATAAGCAAGTACGTAGAGGAAAACGAGATTGACCGACCTGCCGACTTTGTGGTGAAAAGCACCGTGAACAAATCGGGCGTCAAGGTTTTCATCATTGGGGGTATTGACCGCAAAATTCCGCTGCAAGAATTGGCACGCAGCAAAGGCTTAAGCTACGACGAAATCCTCGAAGAAATCAAAACCATTGTTGATTCTGGCACCAAGGTGAACATCGACTACCACCTCAATGAGGTGATGGACGAAGATTTACAGGATGAGGTGTACGACTATTTCCGCACGGCCGAGACCGACGATTTGAATGATGCCATGCGTCACTTTGGTGACGACTTTTCGGAAGAAGAAGTGAAGTTGGTACGCATCAAGTTTTTGAGCGAGCAGGCGAACTGATGCTGCTAAATGATTGGCCAAATAAATGCCCGTTCTGGCAAAATTGGTTGATGTGAAGCTGGCTTTCTGCGTATCTTTACTTTCCAAACATTCACTATGCCACGTGTATTGATTACCGGCGCTGCCGGCTTTTTAGGTTCTCACTTGTGCGACCGTTTCATCAAAGAAGGTTACCAGGTAGTGGGCATGGATAACCTCATTACCGGTGATATGCGCAACATTGAGCACCTGATGAAGTTGCCCAACTTTGAGTTTTACCACCACGATGTGAGTAAATACGTGCATGTATCGGGTCCCATCGACGAGATTTTGCATTTTGCTTCGCCTGCAAGCCCCATTGATTACTTGAAAATACCCATCCAAACCCTCAAAGTAGGTTCATTGGGCACACATAATTTGTTGGGATTGGCCAAAGAAAAAGGTGCGCGCATTTTGGTAGCTAGTACCTCCGAAGTGTATGGCGACCCCATGGTGCACCCTCAAACCGAAGAGTATTGGGGCAATGTGAATCCGGTTGGACCACGCGGGGTGTACGACGAAGCCAAGCGTTTCCAGGAGGCCATCACCATGGCGTACCATACCTACCACGGCGTAGAAACACGCATTGTGCGCATTTTCAATACCTACGGGCCACGCATGCGACTGAACGACGGTCGCGTATTACCAGCTTTTATCGGCCAAGCCTTGCGCGGCGAGGACCTCACCATTTTTGGCGATGGTTCACAAACGCGCTCGTTCTGCTATGTAGACGATTTGGTGGAAGGGATTTTCCGCTTGTTGAAAAGCGATTATGCAGGCCCAGTGAACATCGGTAATCCGGCCGAAATTACCATTTCTCAGTTCGCTGAAGAAATCATCAAACTCACGGGCACCAACCAAAAGGTGGTTTATAAACCGTTGCCGAAGGACGATCCCAAGCAGCGCCAGCCCGACATTACCCTGGCCAGAAAGCTGCTTGGCTGGGAGCCCAAAGTAAGTCGCGAAGAAGGCTTGCGTATTACCTACGAATACTTCAAATCGCTGCCCGAAGAAGACCTATATCGCGAAGCCCACGGCAGAAATTTCCCGCGCAAATAAGTTTTTCGGCGTGAGCGATTATCACTGGTACGCGGCTTACACCCTGCCTCGTTTTGAGAAAAGGGCTAAGGTGCAACTCGATAAGCAAGGCATCACCAATTGGTTGCCTATGCAACGATTGCGTCGTCGTTGGAGTGACCGCTGGAAATGGGTAGAAGAGCCCGTTTTCAGGTCGTACCTCTTTGTACATATCAGTGAGCGCGAATATTTCCAAACGCTGAATTCCTACGGCATCATTCGTTTTGTGGCCTTTAACGGCCAGGCGGTACGCATTCCCGAAAACCAGATGGATTTTCTGCGCCGCATGCTCGATACGGGTTATGAGCTTGAAGCCGGTGTGCCGGATGAGTTGGAGCTCGGCGACAAAGTGGAAGTGCTTACGGGACCCATGGCCGGCCGGCAGGGCGTATTGGTGAGTCGTGCAGGAGATAAAAAATTCCGGGTCGATCTCGATTTCCTTGGCCAATCGGTTTACATTACCGTGCCTGCCGAAAATCTCACCAAAGAGCTTAGCGTTTAAAGCAATCCGGCTTTTTGCAGACTGGGCAACAGCGGCGCGTTTTGTGGATGCAGCAAGGTTTGTATGCCCAAGGCCTGTGCGCCCAGCAAATGGCCGGGTGAATCGTCGAAGAAGAGGGTGGTAGCCGGATTAAATGCCCGCATTTGGGTCACGTAGGCAAATACCTCTGGCTCAGGTTTCCGCAAACCAATCTCCTGTGAGTAGAAAATGTGGTCGAAATAGTCAAGCAGTTTTTCGTCGGGATGACGATGCTCGAATTCTGCCTCCAGGGCTGAAACATGCAAACTGTTGGTATTGCTCAACAGCACCACATCGTACTCCTTGCGAAGCGGCTGGATCAGTGCCAGCTGTTCGAGCTGCACCTGACCCAGGATGGCATTCCAACAGGCGGCATAGCGCTCGTGCTCAATGGCCGGATTAAAAGCCGCAGCCAGTGTATCCAGAAAGGCGGCTGTACTGATGTGCCCGGTTTCGTAGGCATCAAAAAATTTGTCGTGCTGTAATTTTTCGAGGGTAGGCGCCACCTCTTTGCCTACCAATTGCTGCAAACTTGCGGCAAAACGATCCATGTACACATCGATGAATAGACCTCCGAGGTCGAAAATGAGGTGGTGAATGGGCTGTTGCATGGCATTTTAAATAAAAGGCCGCACTTGCGCGCGGCCTTGTAGGGTGGTGGGCCCTGCTGGGCTCGAACCAGCGACCCTCTGATTATGAGTCAGATGCTCTAACCTGCTGAGCTAAGAGCCCCAATGGGGACGACAAAAGTAGCCAAAAGGCATTAATTGTGCATACATCGGGCATAAATCATGTGCCTTAACCGGCTACCAGCCGTTTTACCTTGATTTTTTCGATGCGCATGGCACTCATCCCAACTACTTCAAGCTCCAAGCCGTGCCAAACAATCGATTCGCCTTCCACCGGAAAGCGCTCCATTTCTTCGAGCAATAGGCCTGCCAACGTATTGAAGGGCAGGTCTTTTTCAATGGGACCGTCGAGGTCAAAATAGTTGATGAATTCAAAGAAGGGGTAGGCACCGTCGACCAGCCATTCATTTTCACCTACCTCTACAATGCGGTATTCTTCTTCGTGCAGCTCGTTGATTTCACCTACCAAGGCTTCCAGGATATCGTTGATGGTTACCATGCCCTGCAAAGCGCCGTATTCATCAATTACGAGTCCATAATGGATGCGGTCGGACTTGAATTTTTCGAGGGCATTGTAAACGGTGAGGTATTCGGGGAAATAGTGTGGTTTACGCAGTATGCCCAGCAAAGCATCACGGGTCCAAGGCAACGGAAGTTTAAATAACTCTTTCAGCCCAATAACCCCCAGCGTTTCGTAATCGGGACCTTTGAATACGGGATAAAAGCTGTGCAATTCGGCTTCTACCGCAAGCCTGATTTGCTCAACAGGTTTATCAATGTCGATACCTACCAAATCGCGGCGGTGGGTCATGAGTGAGCTCACCCGCAAATCGCCCAGCCCGAAGGCGCGCTCCACGATGTCTTGTTCAATTTCTTGCACTTCGCCGGTAAGCACGCTTTCCTGGATGATTGACTTGATTTCTTCTTCGGTAACATGCTGTTGGCTCATGTTTTGCGCACCAAAAAGTCGCAAAAAGGCCTCGGTTGCAGTAGTTAGCAACCAAATGAAAGGTTTGCTAATGGTAGAAACGTAGTACATGGGTCGCGCTACTGCCATGGCAATGGCCTCAGGTCTGCTCATGCCAAGGCGTTTGGGCACCAGTTCACCCAAAACGAGCGAGGCAAAAGTGACCAGAAAAACCACAGTGACCAGGGCCGCTTCGTGGCTGTAGGGTTGAAGCCAGACTACTTCGCGCAGTACCGTTTCAAAATCATCGGTGATGTTCTCGCCGCTGTAAATACCTGTGATGAGGCCAATGACCGTGATGCCTATTTGTACCGTACTCAAAAAAGTGTTCGGCGATTTGGCCAGTTCAAGGGCTGCACGAGCCTTGCGATTGCCTTGGGCTGCCAGGGCATCGAGTCGTGCCTTGCGCGCCGAAACAAGCGCAATTTCCGACATCGAAAAAAGGCCGTTGAGCAAAATCAGCAAGAATAGGATGAAAATTTCCATGGGTGTTTGCCTAACAGCAAAGATGTTGCTTTCGTGGCAAAGCCATTGGAAATTCTTTCGGTAAGAACGGCTTATTCAACAACCGAGAATTTCATGAAGTTTGCGCGGTGCTTGCTTTTGATGGGCATGGCGCCGGTATTCACTACTACATCACCTTTTTGCACCAGCTTTTTGCTTTTGAGAATGTTTAGTACATCGCTGATGGTTTCGTCGGTGGTGGTCAGCTTGTCGTAATAGAAAGCTCGAACGCCCCAAATGAGGCTGATGCGGGTCAACAAAGCCGTATCGGGTGTGAACACAAAAATGTCGGATTTCGGGCGGTAACTGGCCACTTGATAGGCGGTGTAACCCGACTTGGTCATGCCGACAATCGCTTTGGCGTTTACATACTTGGCGGCACGGCCGGCAATGTAGCATAAACTGTCCGACAGGAAAGTATCGCTTTCCTGGGGTGTTTCGTTGTCGCGGTGGTAGATGTGTTCGGCTTCCTCCTCTACATTTTTGATGATGCGCACCATGTATTCAATTACTTGAACCGGATGTTGGCCCACCGAAGTTTCGCCCGAAAGCATGAGTGCATCGGCCCCATCGAAAACGGCATTGGCCACGTCGTTGGCTTCGGCACGTGTAGGCATAAAGCTAGTGATCATACTTTCCATCATTTGGGTGGCAATGATTACCGGCTTGCTGGCACGCAAACATTTCTGAACAATGAGTTTTTGAATCAGCGGAAGTTTTTCGATGGGATATTCCACCCCCAAATCACCACGGGCCACCATCATACCATCGGTTTCGGCTATGATGGCGTCGATGTTCGCAACGGCCTGTGGTTTTTCAATTTTGGCAATGATGTGGATGTTCTTGCCACGTTCGCGGATGCGGTCGCGCAGGTCGTGGATATCGGCTGCCTCGCGCACAAACGACAGGGCTACCCAGTCGAGGTCGTGTTCAAGGATGAAATCGAGGTCCGCTTTGTCCTTATCAGTAAGCGAAGGAAGTGAAACCTTGGTATTGGGCAGGTTCACCCCTTTTTTGGAAGACAAGAGTCCGCCGTGAATTACCACTACTTCCACTTCATCGAGGCGGTTGGTACGTACCACCTCGAATTTGATTTTACCATCATCGAGCAGTACCTGGTCGCCTTCTTCCACGTCGATGGGAAATTCAAGGTAATTGAGGTAGATCTTCTCTTTGGTGCCTACACATTTTTCAGTCACCAGTTTCAAACGGTCGCCTGTTTTCAGCGTTATTCCATTGTTCTGAACTTCGCCAATCCTGATTTTGGGTCCTTGCAAGTCGCCCAAAATGGCCACGTTGGTTCCCAATTCGTTGTTGATTTCACGGATGCTGGCGATTACTTTGCGTAAATCGTCGTAATTGGCGTGTGAAAAGTTGAGGCGGAACACATTCACGCCTGCTTTAACCATGCGCGCGAGCACATCTTTTTCGGAACAAGCCGGGCCAACGGTGGCCACAATCTTGGTTTTTTTATCGTTCGAATACATTTCAAAAAACTAAATGTTGCTTGGAGCGCAACTTATCATTTACTTCTACAGGCAGTGCAATGGTAAACACCTGGGACGATTTGATGCCTTGCAACAACTCGCTGGTGGTGCTGATACCCGGTATTTCGTCGTAGAGCAAGAAGTAATCGAAAGTACTTCCCAATTCAGGTATCAGTTTGCCTTCACTGCCTTGATTGGCCACCAAATATATAACGGTTTCGGGTTCTGACAAGACGAAAGAGAATTTTTGGAACTGGCACAGGCTCTTTTGCCTGCCCAAAAGCAATTCCAAATCCTCGTCTCGGCGCAAATCAAATCCAAACAAGCGGTTCAGCTGCCAAGCGACCTGAAAGGGCCGCAAGGGGGTGCTGATGCCCAAAACCGATTGTTCGAGCGCTAATTCAACTTGTAAGACTTTTTTAATCACTGGCAGGTGGGTATTGACAAAGTTAATGAAATTGCAGCGGCATACCGCATTCCCTTGCCAAGGGCCATGCGCACAAAGTTTTGCTCAATTGCATTGCTTTTTTTTAGGAATGCACTAATATTGCACGGAATTTATCATTCAAACTACTTTCAAAATGTCAGAAACTGAAAAAAAGGTACGCGCCATCGTGGTTGATAAACTTGGTGTGGACGAAAGCGAAGTAACTCCAGAGGCGAGTTTCACCAACGATTTGGGTGCCGATTCACTCGACACCGTAGAGTTGATCATGGAGTTCGAAAAAGAGTTTAACATCTCTATTCCGGACGATCAGGCTGAAAATATTCAGACCGTAGGTCAGGCTATCAGCTACCTCGAGGCAAACGCCAAGTAATTAAAGATAAAAAATGCAGCTACGTAGAGTAGTCGTAACTGGTATAGGAGCACTCACCCCAATCGGAAACAACGTTGCAGAATATTGGCAAGGTTTGTCGAATGGGGTGAGTGGTGCCGACTTTATCACCCATTTTGACGCGTCAAAATTCCGTACACAATTCGCTGCCGAGGTGAAGAACTTCGACATCACGCAGTACATGGACCGGAAAGAAGCGCGCAAGATGGACCCTTATACCCATTACGCCATGGTAACGGCCGAAGAGGCCATGAAGGATTCGGGACTCGATTTGGAAAAAATCGACACCGACCGCGCCGGGGTAATTTGGGGTTCGGGCATTGGTGGTATTCTTACCTTTTTCGATGAAGTAACTGCATACACCAAAGGTGACGGCACGCCACGTTTCAATCCGTTCTTCATTCCGAAGATGATTGGTGACATAGCGGCAGGTTACATCTCCATCAAATACGGTTTCCGTGGCCCCAATTTCACCACGGTTTCTGCTTGTGCTTCGGCCAACAACGCCATCATCGATGCGTTCAATTACATCCGTTTGGGATATGCCGATGTGTTCATCACCGGCGGTTCGGAAGCAGCTGTAAACGAAGCCGGCATTGGTGGTTTCAACGCCATGAAAGCGCTTTCGGAGCGCAACGACGATCCCAAAACCGCCAGCCGTCCTTTTGATGTGGACCGCGACGGATTCTTATTGGGTGAAGGCGGTGCAGCCCTTATCCTCGAGGATTTAGAGCATGCCTTGGCCCGTGGCGCGAAGATTTACGCAGAAATTGGTGGCGGCGGCATGTCGGCCGATGCGCACCACATCACCGCCCCCCATCCCGAGGGATTGGGTGCAACCAACGTGATGAAAGCAGCCTTGCGTGACGCAGGCATGAAGCCCGAAGAAGTAGATTATGTGAATGTTCACGGTACGTCTACTCCTCTTGGCGACATCAGCGAAATCAAGGCCATTCAAGCGGTGTTTGGCGAACATGCCTACACCATGAACATCAGCTCTACTAAGTCCATGACCGGTCACCTCCTGGGTGCTGCCGGTGCGGTAGAAGCTGTGGCAACCATTCTTGCCATGAACAACAGCCTGGTGCCACCCACCATCAACCACTTTACCGATGATCCGCAATTCGACCCACGGATTAACCTCACCTTTAACAAGGCGCAAGCACGCGAAATTCGCGCTGCTTTGAGCAATACCTTTGGTTTCGGTGGACACAATACTTCGGTTATCTTCCGGAAGTTTGAAAAGTAAAGCGTGACCAGGCTGTTCGCCAATTTACCGGGAAACATCTTCAGGTCGAAAGACCCGCTTCACAGGGCCATTCAGAACCTCACCGGCTGCCGACCCAAAAACCTGACGCTTTACCGTTTGGCATTTACGCATTCCAGTGCGCGGCTCGAAACGGAAATTGGTTACAAAAAGAACAACGAAAGGCTCGAATACCTGGGTGACGCCGTTCTTGACCTCATTGTGGCAGAACTGCTTTTCAAAAAATTTCCGTTCCGCGACGAGGGTTTTCTTACCGAAATGCGCTCAAAGGTTGTAAATGCTAATTTTTTGGATCAAATGGCCCGGAAATTAGGCCTCGACACCCTGTTGCAGGAAACTTCGGGTTATCAGAAGAACCAGAAACCAAGTAAAAACATGAATGCTGACGTGTTTGAGGCGTTCATTGGGGCATTTTACCTCGACCACGGTTACAATAAAACCAACCAATTTGTGCAAAATCGGGTGCTCAAGGTATTTGTTGATTTTGAAACCCTGGTGCATACCGAGTCGAACTTCAAAAGTCGTTTGGTAGAATGGAGTCACCGCAACAACAAAAAGATTGCCTTTGAGGTGGCAGATTCCCGACAGCAAGGCCGTCACAAACAGTTTGTAGTAGAATTGCTGGTCGATGATCAGGTGGTCGCTAAGGGCATTGACATCAACAAAAAGCAGGCGGAGCAAAAGGCCGCCGAGGCGTTTTTAAGCCATTTAACTGAGTGAGCATGCCTAAAGCGCGAGTAAAAACTCATGTAGCCCAACTGAAGGGGGTATCTGAAGTTTTTTTCGGATTCTGTTTCTGCTTTTATTCACGCCTGCAATGGTGATCATTTTCAGTGTAGCAATTTCCTTCGTCGACATATTCAATCGGAGGTAGGTACAAAGTTTCACTTCGTCACTTGATAATTGGGGAAATGCGCTCTTCAGTCGTTCAATGAACAGGTTGGTATTTTCCTCATCGTTGATGCTGATGTTTGTTTTGGTTTGTTTCGATTGTTCAAACATCCGCAAACTGCTTTCGAGCTTCGCTCTGATAGGTGGGTAGAGCTTGGTCTCATTTTGCAGGGTATCTTTTATTGCTTCGGCAAGTTGCACGGTCATGTCTTCAATAAAGCTTTTCGTTAGCTGGGTATGTGTTTGGTAACGTTGCATTTGCTCCATGCGCAATGCTTGATTTTCAGCAAGCTCTTTTTGAAGCTTCAACTCGTATTCTTTGAGTTCCTGTTGTTGACTAGCAATTTTCAAGGCCTGTTCTTTTCTCATGAGCCGCAGTTGGTCGATGCGATTTGTTTGCTTTTGCATTTGGTTGCGGTTAGCAAAAAAGAAGTAAGTAATTACTAAAAGCACAAGCAATACTGCGGCGGTGTATACATAACCAGATTTTAGCTGAAGGGCTTTAGTTGTGGTTAGTTCAGCAGTTTTCAAACTTTTGTCTTGCTCAATGATTTGCAGAACTGCTGTTAGTTGTTTGTTGTTTTCGTCCATTTCTGCCTTCAATCGTTTATTCTGTAGGCCGACGAGGGTGTTTAGTACAGCTATTTTTTCGCTGGCGTTCTCAATCCTACTCAATAGTTTTTGCCAACTTTTGAGATTGTTGGTGTGGAAGTTTTTCTCTGGATCGAGCAAAAAGAGGCTGTCTGCTTTTTGAAGATAAGACATGGCCTGTTTTTGGTAGCCCAATTCCGTATAGCACTCTGCTATATCGATAGCGGAGGATGCTGCAGAAGGATAATCTGCCAATTGTAAAGAGATATCAAAGTCGCGTTTAAGTTTTTTAGCAGCTTCAGCAAAATTGCCTTCGGCCATATAGGTGTAAGCGAGATTGCCGTAAACATAACCAGCCGAATACAGCTCATCACCGGCAAACTCGATGGCTTTTTCGAAAGCCACCCGAGCTTCTTCATATTTTTTTTCTTCCAAAAAACTTAAGCCCACATCGTTTTGCAGTTGAACAAACCATGATTTGTTGGTAACATCGCTGAGCTGAAGCCCATAATTAGCAAATTTTCTGGCTTGTTCATATTGATGGGTATACAAGCTGGTTTTTGCTAATTCATGATAAGCTCTGGCTTTGAGATTGGGGTTTTTGGCCTCGTAACTTGCCTTAAGTGCTTCATTGTAGTATTGGAAGGCTAAATCACTGGCCTGAAATCGGTGGAACATCCAGCCGAGGGCTAGGGTAGCTTCGGTAAGGTGGAAGGGGTCGTTGGCGCGTTCTGCCAGCTCTTTGGCTTCGATGAAGTAGATGGTCGCAGGGCCAAAAGCTTTGATGTCGCAATACCGCCAACCCAAGTCACGGTGGGCTTCGGAAAGCATTCCAAGCGAGACTTCATCGGGGGTAATTTTTTTTAATTCAGCGCTTACACTATCGAGCCAATACATATTGTACATGGCCGAAATTCCCAATGACGATTTGAGTTCTTCCAACTTGGCCATTGATACAGGTATAGGGTTTTTGTCGGCTGTATTACAGGACAGGGTAAAGGTAAAAAGGACTAAATGCAGCGTTTTTAGCCATGAAACAGGGGTTGTAGCTTTCATTGGACGGTGTTAATAAAGCTGTGGAAATGTTGGCCTGTCACAGCGTTGTCATATCGGGAGCATTGCTTCATTTGGTAAATTTGCCTCAATGTTAGAAGATTTCCAAATATTGGAATTTTTTATTTCGGAATCGAACGCTTCTATCATTCGTGAAAAACTCACCTGTTAGGTTGTTATGAAGAATTATTTCTCTGCTATGAGATTATTGTGTTCCTCCGTGATGAAGGGGCTTCTGTTGTTGCTTTTGTGCTTGTCTGCCGGCATCCAGCTGTCATACGGACAGGCTGGGGTGAGAACGGTGTATGATGTGAATAACCAGTCGCTCATCATGCAAACCAAGAACAATGTGGTTGGTGACGGGCGTTCCAACAATAATATTGTGCGGTTCTCGAATGTGGTTACGGTTGATGGACAGGTGATAGACGCCGTTGTAACGACAACTTTGAGTAATGCCACGGTAGGTACCTATGATTCGGATACGGGTCCATCCAATATTACATCCTTTTTCCAGCCAAATATCGCAGCTTCATCGAATTCGGCTGGATTTGCGTCGTTTTTGATCGAATTTTACAAGGGTGGGACATACACAGGCGTAGGCACTGGAACACGTGTGACACTGCAAAATTTGGTCATCAATGCGTATGACATTGACGGTGGAGGTGGAAGTAGCAGCCTGGTGGAATTTCAAGAGTTTAGAGGATTTACCACGGCCGATTTGGGTCAAAGCAGCGTTCTTACACCTGCTGTTCAAACCGATGGTTCGGTAAGGTATACTTCAACTACAGAACTGAATCTCGACATTTATGCGGATAGATTTAGAGTTCGTACGGCGTATCCGTCAGCATCAGCGGTGTTGGTTAAGATGGGTACGGTCAATGGTAATGGGGTAAGCAGGCAGTTCGCAATTGACATGAGTCTTGGTCCAGCCTGGACAAATCCTCCTACTACAAACCCGTCGCCAGCTCCGATCATTAGTTACAGCACGCTGGTTTTCAATGAGGCTGCAGCGAATAATGGCACGATAGGCAACACCGCCACCCTTACGCTTTCAAACAACAAAACATTTGCGGGTAGCAACGGTGCGGCTTTGCCAGGTGTGACATTCACTAATGTACCTGCAGGTTTGACAGCTAGTTTGGTGCGGAATAGCACCACAACGGCTACTTTAAGTTTTACAGGTACGGCAACTAACCATACCAATTCCAACGACGTCACCAATGTGGGCATTACCTTGGGCAATGCTGCTTTTACAGGTGGGAATGCTGCGGGCGTTACCAATGCAACTCGAGGTGACTTGGTAGTGGATTTTAACAGCAGTGCTACACAACTTGGAATTCTCACACAGCCATCTACTACAGCCCAAAATGACATTGCGTTTTCACAGCAGCCAACGGTAAAGTTATTGGATGCCGCTGGTCAGCCGTTTTCACAGGCTGGTGTTGTGATTACGGCCAGTATAGCCTCGGGTGGAGGCACTTTAGGGGGCACACTAACCGCTACTACGAACGCGAGTGGACAAGCGGTCTTCACTAACCTCAAAATAACCGGTACCACAGGCAACCGGACTTTGTTGTTTACAGCTACTGGATTAACGTCTGTTACATCCAATACAGTGAATATTGCCGCAGGAAATGCAGCTCGGGTTTTGATTACTACTGAACCCAGTGCAAGTGCTCAAAGCGGAATCAATTTTGTCACACAACCTGTGGCTCGTTTGGTCGACATAAGCGGTAACAATGTAACTACTACTGGTACTCCAATTACTGCTAGCATATTAACAGGCGGTGGCACATTGGCTGGCACGGCAACGGTAAACACATCTTCGGGCATTTCTACTTTTGCAGGTCTGAACATTGCAGGTATAGTCGGTACGCGCACCTTGCTTTTAAGTTCGTCGGGTTTAACGCCTGACACTTCAGCCAATATTAATCTTACGGCTGGTACTGCGGCGCGCATTTTGATAACCACAGAGCCTAGTTCAAGTCCGCAAAACGGAATAGATTTTCCTCAACAGCCCGTGGTTCAGTTGGTCGATGGTGCAGGTAATTTTGTTTCGCAAAGTGGTCAAGCAATAGCCGTTGCCGTGTTAACAGGTGCAGGCACCTTGGGTGGTACCACATCTATAAGTACCAATGCAAATGGTCAGGCGGTATTCACAAATTTGCGATTGACTGGAGCAACAGGCGTAAGAACATTGCGCTTTACACGTAACGGTCTAACCCCTGATACTTCTGCCAATGTGACTCTGGTTGCAGGCGCCCCAACCAAATTGACCATAATCACGCAACCTAGTACTTCAGCGCAAGTGGGCGTAGCATTTGCCCAGCAGCCCGTGATTGAAGTTAGAGACGCTAACGACAATCCGGTTTTGGTTGCGGGAAGAAGTATTTCAACTGCCATCGCTTCGGGTGGTGGAACTTTGGGCGGTACACTTACCGGCACTACAGATGCACAGGGCCGAGTTGCTTTCACAGGTTTAAATATTGTAGGTACTACAGGTTCCAGAACGTTGAGCTTTACCAGCACTGGACTTACGTCTGTTACCTCAGGAAGCATTAACATCACTGTTGGAGCAGCCGCAAGACTTACCATCACCACCGAACCACCAGCTACAGCCACCAATGGTGTTAATTTTGGTAGCAACACTGTTGTTCGTTTGCAGGATGCAGGAGGTAATAATGTGAGTCAAGCCAACGTGCCAATTACGATAGGCATTTTGAATGGCGCAGGAACTCTTAGTGGAACCCTTACCCGCAACACCGATGCGTCGGGTATCGTTACATTCAATGATCTGCGCATCACAGGTTTAATTGGTATCCGCAATTTATTGGCAAGTTCAGGTTCACTTACGCCTGATACCTCAACCAATGTGAACGTGGTAGTAGGCGCTTTAGCAGGCATTAGAATTACCACTGAGCCAAGTTCAAGCGCCCAAAACGACATTAACTTTCCCCAGCAACCCGTTGTTCAACTTGTTGATGTAAGCGGTAACAATGTAAGTACAGCAGGTACCAACATTGTTGCTAGTATCTTAACGGGTGGAGGTACATTAGGTGGAACGGCAACCGTGGCCACGAATTCGTCGGGTGCAGCTGTATTTACGAACCTCAAGATTACAGGTATTCAAGGTGTTCGTACTCTGCTCTTTACTTCAGGCTCGTTAAGAGATACTTCTGCCAACATCAACTTAACAGGGGGTACAGCAACGAGGCTTCAAATTACTACAGAGCCAAGTGCAACAGCACAGAATGACGCAGTTTTTGCTCAACAACCCATTGTACGTTTAAAGGATGCTGGAGGCAATGATGTGCTTCAATCTGGCGTGGTAATTACCGCGGTACTGGCTTCGGGATCAAATACATTGGGTGGTACATTGACAGCGACTACCAATGCACAAGGCATTGCAACCTTCACTAACTTGAAAATTACGGGTGCTACCGGCATCCGTACCATTCGTTTTACCAGCGGTAGCCTTACCCCAGATACCAGCACGAACGTTACAATTACCCCGGGTACGGCGACACAAATTTTACTTACGACACAGCCTTCGTCGACGGCACAGTCGGGCGTGAATTTTGGCGCCCAGCCTGTCATACAACTAAAGGACATCAGCGGTAATTATATTTCTCAAGCAGGAGTGGCTGTTACCGTTTCGATTGCAAGTGGAGGTGGCACTTTAGCAGGTACAACTACAGTTAGTACCAATGCACAAGGTCAAGCGATTTTTACAAACCTGAATATTTCGGGTACCACTGGGAACCGTACTTTGACCTTTGCAAGTACTGGACTTACGTCAACCACCTCAAATACAATCAGCATCACAGCAGGTGCAGCTACGACTTTAGCGATTGCTACCGAGCCTAGCGCTACAGCACAGAACGACGTAAACTTTGCGCAGCAGCCTGCGGTACAATTGAAAGATGCCAGCGGCAATAACGTAGCGCAAAGCGGAGTAGTCATCACAGCAGTACTTGCCAGTGGTGCAAACACCTTGGGCGGCACCTTGACTGCAACAACCAACGCACAAGGTTTAGCTACGTTTGTTAATCTGAAGATTACGGGTGTAACAGGAAATCGCACTATCCGATTTACCAGTGGCAGTTTAACCCCAGACACCTCAACGGTAGTTGCCATCACACCAGGCGCTGCAACCCAGCTAGTGGTTGTTACCGAACCAAGCAATTCTGCAATGGTAGGTAGCAACTTCGCTCAACAGCCTGTAGTAGAGTTGAGAGATATCAGTGGTAATCCAGTCCTTACCGCAGGCACCAATATTACGGTAGCCATTGCAAGTGGTGGCGGTACTTTAGGCGGCACAACCAGTGTTTCAACTGGCTCAAATGGTCGTGCAACCTTTAATGGATTAAATATTACGGGTTTAATAGGTAATCGCACCTTAGTATTTACTTCTTCCGGATTGACCCCTGATACATCAAGTGTCATAAATATTACCCTTGGCCAGGTTAGCGGACTTGTGGTTAGTACACAACCTTCGCCAACCTCACAGAGTGGCAACAACATTAACCAGCAGCCATCAGTTCAATTACAAGACGCAGGGGGCAACCCAATTGCGGAGGCGGGGCGAGTTATTACAGCCTCGATTGGCACCGGCAGTGGGACCTTGTTTGGCACGCTCACAGCAACTACTGACGCTCAGGGTATTGCGACCTTTCAGAATTTGAGAATTACAGGGGTTGAAGGAATCAGGACTTTGTCGTTTTCTTCACCTGGACTCACATCTGTTGCCTCAAACAACATTTCAGTTCAATCGAATGGAATTCCGTATCGTATTGAGATAGCAACTGAGCCGACCGCAAGTCCACAGAGTGGAGTTGTATTCCCACAACAGCCCATCATTCAACTGAAGGATTTTGTTGGCAATAATGCGCCGCGACCTTCAATATTGATTACTGCGGAATTGGTTAGTGGCCCAGGGGTTTTATCGGGTACTCTTTGGTCGCCTGGAAACATAGGGATACTAACAAACGCACAGGGTTCTGTTACTTTCACCGATTTAAAGCTTACTGGAACCCCAGGAACGTACAAAATCCGGTTCCATTCGGGTGAGCTCATCCCAGATACCACCATTACCCTTAATTTGGTTGCTGGTCCTGCAGCAAGCTTGGCGATTGCCACCGAGCCCAGTGCTACAGCGCAGAACGACGTAAACTTTGCGCAGCAGCCTACGGTACAATTGAAAGACGCCAGCGGCAACAACGTTGCGCAAGCAGGAGTTGTCATCACAGCAGTACTTGCCTCAGGCGCCAACACCTTGGGCGGCACCTTAACCGCTACAACCAACGCACAAGGTCTGGCCACCTTCACGAACCTGAAGATTACGGGCGCAACGGGTGTTCGTACGATCCGCTTTACTTCTGGAACACTCACCCCAGACACCTCTACCAACGTAACGATCACCCCTGGAGCAGCGACGCAACTGGCGATCATCACCCAGCCATCGACTACAGCCCAGAGCGGAACAAACTTCGCCCAGCAGCCAGTAGTAGAGCTGAGAGACATCAGCGGCAATCCGGTGCTTACTGCAGGCACGAGCATCACGGTAGCCATCGCAAGTGGCGGCGGTACTTTGGGAGGTACAGCAACGATTACCACGGATGCCAACGGACGTGCAACATACAGCGGCTTGAACATCACGGGTACAACAGGCAATCGCACTTTGAGCTTCGCAAGCAACGGTCTGACAGGCGCTACTTCGAACAACATCAACATCACGGCAGGTGCAGCAACAACTTTAGCGATTGCTACCGAGCCTAGCGCTACAGCGCAAAACGACGTAAACTTTGCGCAGCAGCCTACGGTACAACTGAAAGACGCCAGCGGCAACAATGTGTCACAGGCAGGTGTGACGATCACAGCAGTACTTGCCAGTGGTGCGAACACCTTG
>Ga0075157_10000259_pt1 | contig 49029 bp, 46 predicted proteins | sample JI81BgreenDNA_FD_70967 | JGI IMG/M metagenome (GOLD analysis project Ga0075157, IMG submission 70967) | Wastewater effluent complex algal communities from Wisconsin, to seasonally profile nutrient transformation and Carbon sequestration -... | ecosystem: Engineered > WWTP > Effluent > Algae...
CGGCACCTAAATATTTCGAGGTAGAGTCGGTGAGTTGTAGACTGCCATTGGCTTTGGCGATGCCCACCAAAGTAGCGGTGAGCGATTTGCCTGCCGATGCCCAATACCAGTTACTGGAGGCGGTGTGGCCATCGAAATATTGTTCGAGCACAATCTTGCCATCTTTGAGCAAGATAAACGCCTTGGTGTTTTCACGTGCCAGCAAGGCATACAGGCTGTCGATTTTGTCGTTGCACCAGCCAAATCGTGCGGGTGATAGGGTATCCCAATTGGCAGGAGCGGCAGGTGGGAAATAGGTTTGTGCTCTAAGTTGAAATGCCATCAGGAGCAAAAAGCCAATCCGGTAGAGGTGGTGTCGCATGGTTGTAGATTACGCAAAAATGGACTATCCAATAGCTTAACCGTTTAAGCAGCTGTAAAAAAAAAATGCTGCTTAACGTTTACAAGTGAAGTGCGATAAAATGTCAACTTTGATTTAGTCAAGCCATTGTGCTTCACGGCTGCTTGGACCACCGCTTCTGGTGGGTAAAAGGCACGATCACTCCAAAAGAAATTCGCGCATCGGGCATGGCCAATGTTACGTTGTTCAGCGGATGCACCAAAACAAATTGTGCTTGCAATTTGATCTGAGGCAAACCCAAACGCAAGGTGAAGGCAGGCTCAGCCAAAAATACCAGGTTGTTTTCTATGCCCGATTCGCTGGCTTCTTCGCTTGCAATGACGTTTAGCGTATTGGTGAGGGCTGTATTGCCTAAATGAACATTCGCAGATACTGCTGCCTCCAGGTATTTCCATCGAAAACCAATGGCAGGTTGCGTGTATACAAAAGCCCCCGTATAATCGAACCTACTGGTATGCGGTGTGGCATAAGCACTGAAACCATACACGCGTAAAATGTCTTCGGGTTCGTTAAAGCTGTTGAACGGGAAAAAATGGCGCTGGTAGTTCATGCCCAAACCTGCATAATTCTCTACCACCCAAAAACGGCCCAATGGCCTGTAATATCCCAAACCGGCTGCTAGCTGCGCTCCCCTTGCGCTGTACAAATCGGGACTTCCACCATCGGCACCCCAAGCCAGCTGAGCGGCCATTTGTACTGCCCAGCGATTGCTGAGTGCCATGGCGCCCTGCACATCGGCAGCCATGCCATCTTCCGAAATGAAAGCAAAAGCGGCTTGAACCCTGCCTTCACCTGCTTCTCGAAATAAAGTAGCCTGTTGATTCAGTGGAGCATGGTACACACGTCCGCAACTACCGAGTAAAACAGCCAGCAGCATTGCCCACAGGCGAAACATTTTGACATCCATTGGCCTTTTGTTAATGCGCATGGGTTAAAGATTGAAGGTATAATCACTGCTCCTATCATCCATGCAAAATGACCGGCTAACAGCGCCAAGCAAAAAACGAGCTGTATCTTAGCATCGAAATTCAACCTGTTGTAGAGTGTATTCGCTACGCAAGATAAACAAAACAACCAACAACACAACATTAAACTGCGGGACCACGGCATAAAAAATCCCGCACGAGGCGGGATTCTTGAAATGGCCAAAGTGATTAATCGCAAAACTACCTTTTATAGGCTTGGTTGTAACGCCAAACTTCTACAGTGTTATCAACACTTCCAGTGACCATGAATACATCATTGCCACCAAAACTCTTTATATCAACCGAAGAAACCGTAGATGAGTGTTTAGAAAAGTTACTGATGAGTTGAGCAGGGTTCGTTGATATATCATAAAGCAAACATCGGTCCCATTCAGTAGAAATGGCCACATAAGGAAAAGTAAATGCGCCGAATGTAATCTCAGTGGGTCGGTCAATCATGGGAATGGCGTATAATCTATTGCCATTTAAATCAAAGGCAGTCAGTGAATCGCCGTCTACGGTAACGACAAAATCGTTAAAAAGCCTGTTCGCAACAGATTTGATTAGCACCCCCCTTCCACCACCTGAAGCCGAAGGCGCCATGTAAACTTGTTCAGTCATGGCCCAATTTTGCGTATTCCATTGCGCATATTGGTTTAAAAAGCCACCGAAAAAATTCCCATTCCAATAATCTATTGAAAATGCACTTGGGTTATTAGCCGTTACTTTTGAATTCTTTGGTGTGTTTATAGCCTTGAATGCCTGTATGATATCCTTGGTTCCGTCATATTTATAAAATTCAATCCATCCCGACTGATCGGCAGTAATTAAAACCTGACCCGAATCCGTAGATGCCCACTTAACTTCGTTCAGAGCCCCCGAGCTTTTGTCGGCAAGAATGGTTTTTTTCTGTGTGCGCAGGTTGTACGCATTGGCACCGTAAATGGTACCTATCACCACCAAGCTATCTCCTTCATCGGTATCCAAGGTGTAAACCCTGGCCCATGCATTTATGCGATTCGTTACTTTTCCCGAATTCAAGTCACGAACTTCTACCCAGCCATTGTTGTCTCCTTGAACGCCAATCATTATCTGAGGAGATCCATTAGGTCCTTTAATCAATTTAACTGCGCTTACTTGAGCGCCAACATTGATGGTTTTTACAAAAGTCCACATACTATCAGCTGCTTGCGCAACTACCTCATGGGTGCCCGTGAATAACGCCAGAAAGAATGCGGCAATTAACATTGGTTGTTTTTTCATTGGTTGTTTTTTCATAATGAGTTGGTTTGGTGATGTATTTTGAACTAAAAGTGAGTTTGCCTTGAGCCTAAATGTTCATAACCACATTGATCAGAGGTAGAACAGAATAAATTCGAGAATAGATTTCCGATTCATTTGGTTGAATTAGAGAGCGCTTGTAAATACGAAATCAAAGGAATATCGAACGAGAAAGTCAAGAATGCTTTGTCTGACATGCTTGCAAAATTTTCTTTGGCTATCAATGGTGCCGCCAAACCTGCTGAAAGCTGCATGCCATTGAAAAATTTTACCGCCAAAGCACTACCTGCTATCACATAATTAAAGTTTTGCTCCGATTTTACATTTACCAGGTTGTAAACCAAACCCGAACCATATAATATCAAACCAAATGAACTGATGGTAGGACTTCTACTTAAACGCGTGTTGCGAATGTATCGACCTTTGTATTGGTACCATTCATATGGCTGATGACTTAACCTGTATGCACGGTCAATGAATGTAAACTCTATGCCTATTTTTTCGCCTAAAAACGAAAAACTGGAGATGGACTGAGGTCCTGCTCCGAAATCATAGGCCACATTAGGATTAAATGCTACGGCATGGTTCACACCTATATTCAACAAAGGGCCAATTGCGACTTTACTTCGAGAAATGGGTAACCAGTCCTTGTTGAGGTATTTGTCTGCTAAGGCCAAAATAAGAGCAGAAGCATCAAGCCGAACACCAACCAAACTATCTAATTTTGTTTCCAAATCAATCAATTGCAAATTGTTGAGCAATCCAATTCCAATGGTATAAACCAATTGATTGTTTGCCACGCTATCGCGATAAACCAATATTGCTTTTTTGAATGCCGTTTTGAGCCAAACGACCTGCTGATAAGGAAAAATCAAACTGCCCGATTGTTTATCTTCCTTTAGAAACTCCCCAAAAACACCTTCCGATTGAATCCATCGAAGGCTTTCAATTTGCCCAATAACGCTTGCATCCAACGCTGAAAAAAAAGCAAGCATATCGTCTAGGCGTGGCTTATCCTCGTTCAAGTAATATGCTCTGGCAGCAATGTAAGTATCATTTTTTGTTCGTTGTACAGGCCTGATATGCCAATCAGCCGAAAAGAAACCCTTGGATCGTAAAAAAGGATTGTTGGTCAGCGTCAAAAAAATTGTATCAATCAAAAAATTGGCTTTACTTGCACGAATGGCCGCCGTGGAATCCTTGTCATCTAATTGGATTTCAAACGAATAGTCCTTGCGGTGCTTTGCTTCTAACGCGAAATGTTGGGCACTAACATCACTTAAACTGTTTTGACCTACTGCCGCAGACTTGCCGTTAATGGCTATGGTAGCCTTGAAATCGACATTTTTTGTGCGTTCGATTTGCACAAATTGGCTGAATAACTCATTCACAAGAGCGTACTCAGCCATCAAACGAACCAAATCTCGGCTAAGCACATGCTTATTCTTTTCTTGCGTCAGTAAGCGCAGTGATTGAAAGATGGTGTTGAAAGTAAAGTCATTTGTCGGCTTCATGTGGGTTAAAGCGAGGTTTTGAACCAGCCTTGTCTCCACTTCATTTTGTTTTTCTCGTATCAATTCAGACAACAATTGGTCGTCGATGCTTTGAAATTGGCCCATGGCCCAATACGATTGAAGCAAAAAGACTATTAAGATTAAAACCCTCATGTGCGTGGATTGCTAATGGTCAAATTACGCAGTGTGACCAGAACACCAAGTCAAATTCAGATGCTATTATATGAAATACCACAAATTGCTTACGAAATACTGCATGGGCTATTGAAAAAAAAATCCCGCACGAGGCGGGATTCATTAAAAGGCAACAAAGGGAACTTAATACTTGATCTCGAGTCCCATGTTGTGGAACATGAAGGCCCATTTGTCGGTCTGCTCGTCGATGATCATGCTGGTGGGTTTGCCTGCACCGTGACCGGCTTTGGTGTCGATGCGGATGAGTACCGGGGCGGTACCGGCATGCCCTGCTTGCAAAGCAGCGGCAAACTTATAGCTGTGGGCGGGTACTACGCGGTCGTCGTGGTCGGCTGTGGTAACCATGGTAGCCGGATAGCTGGTACCTGCTTTCACATTGTGTACGGGTGAATAAGCGCGGAGGTACTCGAACATCTCCTTGCTGTCGTCTGCGGTGCCGTAATCGTACGCCCAACCGGCACCTGCGGTGAATTTGTGGTAGCGCAACATGTCGAGCACGCCCACGGCGGGGAAGGCCACTTTGAACAACTCAGGTCGCTGGGTCATGCAGGCACCTACCAGCAAACCGCCGTTAGAACCACCGGCAATGGCCAAACGGGCCGAAGAGGTATATTTTTCGGCTACCAAGTATTCGGCAGCAGCAATAAAATCGTCAAATACATTTTGCTTTTGGCGCTGAGTGCCTGCATTGTGCCAGGCGTCGCCATACTCACCACCGCCGCGGATGTTGGCCACAGCAAATACGCCCCCGTTTTCCATCAACACAATGTTTGAGGTGCTGAAGCTGGGTGTGAGGCTTACGTTAAATCCGCCATAGCCATACAACAAAGTGGGATTCGTGCCATCGAGCTTCAAGCCTTTTTTGTGGGTGATGATCATGGGCACCTTGGTACCGTCTTTTGAGGTGTAGAACACCTGCTTGCTTTCGTACTGGCTGGGATCAAACTTCACGCCGCTTTGCTTGTACACTTCCGATTTGCCGCTGGCCAAATTTAATTTGAAAATGGTAGGCGGATAGATGTAAGACGTAAAGGTGTAATACAGCTCGGTGTCGGTACGTTTGGCGCCAAAACCTGCCGCCGAACCCAAACCAGGCAATTCGATGTTGCGTACCAATTGGCCTTTGAAATCGTACTGCTGAATCATGCTCACGGCATCTTTCAAATAGCTGCAAAACAGGTATTCACCCGCACTGCCCGCTGTTAAGGGATTTTCGGTTTCGGCAATCAGGGTCGTCCAATTTTCAGGAGTAGCCTTGCTCGATGGCGCTGTTACAATGCGGCGGTTGGGCGCATTGAGGTTGGTTTGGATGAAGAAGGTGCCGTTTTCGTGGTGCAGCACATCGTGCTCGTTGTCGAAGCCCGAAACAAGGGTCACAATTTTGCTGTTAGGCTTGCTCAAATCTTGCACGTACAATTCGTTGCCGTAGGTAGCGTTTGCAGCCGAAATAACCAGGAATTTTTCATCCTCGGTTACATAGCCACCAATGTAACGGCGGGGTTGTTTATCGCCACCAAACACCAGCATATCTTGCGCCTGCGGGGTGCCCAATTTGTGGAAGTAAAGCTTGTGATTTTGGGTTTTTCCCGACAGTTCCGACCCTTCTTTGGGCTTGTCGTAGCTGCTGTAGTAAAAGCCTTCTTTGCCCTTCCAGCTGATGCCACTGAATTTCACATCGATGAGGGTGTCTTCGAGGATGGTTTTGCTTTCAGCATCCATCACCACCACCTTGCGCCAGTCGCTGCCGCCTTCGCTCAGCTGGTAAGCACACAAACTGCCGTCTTTGGTGAAGTTGATGCCTGCCAACGAAGTGGTGCCACCGGCTGAAAAGGTATTGGGGTCGAGGAAAACCTCAGCTTCTCCACCTTCTGCCTGGCGGTACAGCACAAACTGGTTTTGCAGGCCGTCGTTTTTATAGAAATAAGTGTACTTGCCCTCCACAAAGGGAGCCGAGTATTTTTCATAATTCCAAAGGGCTTCGAGGCGCGATTTGATGGCCGGACGAAAAGCAATTTTGTCGAGGTAACCGAAGGTCACCTTGTTTTGGGCTTCCACCCAGGCTTTGGTATCGGCGGCGGTGTCGTTTTCGAGCCAGCGGTAAGGGTCTTCTACCAATACGCCAAAGTATTCGTCAACTTGGTCCACTTTTTTTGTTTCGGGATACACGAGTGCTTCCTCCTTGGGGGTTTTGTCGGCGCAAGAGGTTAAAAACAAGCCTCCAACAGCCAGCATGGGTACAACTTTCATCATAGAAATGTATTTGTGTGTCAAAGCTAAGGGCTGGAGGGGAAAGTGTGCGCTAAGAAAGGTTAATTTACGAGGCTGGCGCCTCTTTGGGTGCCCGTTGGGCGTGGATGGCCTTTGGCCTGCAGGTAAAACACGGAGGTCACAGAGGACACGGAGGCAATTCTATCCTACAAATCTTCAAGTACACTAAATATTCTCTACGGCGAACGAAGTGAACGCTCTATCAGCGAGCGCAGCGAACGGTCTATCAGCGAGCGAAGCGAGCGGTCTGTCAGTGAGCGAAGCGAACGGTCTATCAGTGAGCGAAGCGACCAGTCTACTAACCGAGCGGCTTCAACGGCAATACAACTTCTTCAAATTCCAGCCTTCGCTCAACATATTCGCGAATGGCGTTTACCCTGAATGCCTCCCATGCCGCACCCTTCTTGGCCTTTTTCATCGCTTGATTGAAATTATGAAATGGGCGGGGACCTCTCAACATTTCATAGAGCGCTTCTTTTTGCGCATCGTCCTCAAAGGTCGCTATGAATTTTTGCATGGTCCTGAACGCGGTTTTCGAATCGGGGCGCTCCAGGCGCACATAACTGTTGGTGTTATTTTCTACCAACTCTAAATTTGCCAGGTCTTCCTCATCCAACATGGCTTCATCGTCGGTAATCAAAATAACCACCTCCCCTTTGTTTTTGTGGACGTAGCAATACATGCCCAAATCAAGACCATGGGCCAATTCAATCAAAGGGTCTTTGCTGTGTAAATGAGGCATGCCGTGAATTTTGGCTGAATTTCGTGAATAATTTGCTTTGAAGCACAAATCCACCAGCATTTCGCGCTCTTTCGTTATTCCCCACCCAACAATCCATCAGTGAGGGAAGCGAACGGTCTAAAAAGCGAACGAAGCGAGCGTTCTATCCTCTATCATGTTAACTTTGTCACGCATATTTCGCAGCCATGGAATCACACCCCCGCCCCGATTTTTCAAACACCGCCATCGCCTTTGCCGGCAAGTCAAACCAGGAACTCAGCAAATCGTACTGGATGTTCCGCATGATGAACGCTAAATGGCTGGTTGATTCCTTATCGGCATTGGCTCCCCTGGCGCTCAAGCTGCGTTTGCCCATTGAGCCGGTGGTAAAAGCTACGGTGTATGACCAATTCTGCGGAGGTGAAAGCATTGCCGGTTGCGAAAAAAGCATGGACGAGCTGCACCGCTACGGCATAGGCACCATCCTCGATTATTCGGTGGAAGGCAAAGAATCGGAAACGGAATTTGATGCCTGTCAGGCCGAAATCATCCGCACCATCCAAAAAGCCAAAGGCGATGCACGCATTCCTTTTTCGGTGTTCAAAACCACCGGCGTAGTGCGTTTCGGCTTGCTCGAAAAAGTAAATGCAGGCGCCACATTGGGCAAGGAGGAAGCTGCCGAATGGGAACGCGCCCAAAAACGGGTGGATGGCATTGCCAAGGCGGCTTTTGAAGCCGGTCAGCCCCTTTTCATCGATGCCGAAGAAAGCTGGATCCAGGATGCCATCGATGCGCTGGCCACCCAAATGATGGAACGCTACAACCGCGAGGCGCCCATCGTATACAACACCATTCAGCTGTACCGCCACGACCGCCTCGCTCACATGAAGCAAGCATTCAACACCGCCCGCCAAAATGGCTATTGGTATGCCGTGAAGTTGGTGCGCGGCGCCTACATGGAAAAAGAGCGCGAACGTGCTGCTGAAAAGGGCTATCCTTCGCCCATTCAACCCGACAAAGCCGCCAGCGACCGCGACTACAATGCAGCCCTGGCCTTTTGTGTGGAGAACATCGACCACATGGCCGTTTGCTCGGGCAGCCACAACGAAGAAAGCAACCACTACCTGGCCGATTTGATGGCCAAACACGGCATCGACCGCAAACACCCCCGCATTTGGTTCGCCCAGCTCAAAGGCATGAGCGACCACATCAGCTACAACCTGGCACATGCCGGTTACCAGGTGGCCAAATACCTCCCCTATGCGCCAGTACGCGCCATGCTGCCCTACCTCATCCGCCGCGCACAAGAAAACACCAGCATCGCCGGCCAAATGTCGCGCGAGTTGACATTAATCGTCGCCGAACGCAAGCGCAGGAAGACGGGTAACTGAGGACAGGTGACAGGCCATTGACACTGGTGACAGTGGATTGGTAATCGGTTTAGGTTATCCTGGATTTAATTCTTTTAATGAGTGCCTGAATTCGAATGATTAGCTTTTCATAGGCACTCAAAGGGTCTTGGGTCGAAGCAGCATCGCCAAGCCCCCATATTTGTGCCAACTTGAGGCATGCGCAAACTTCAATGGCAGATCTATTGGCCATTACCAAAAAACGAACAAACTCTTTATCTGACTGAAGGGTGCTTCCTTCGGCAATATTCAAGGCCACAGAATCTGCTGCACGTTATATTTGTGTTCCAAGCACTTAGGTTTCTGTAGCAGGAAAATCAAGCCGAAAGCTGTTCACCCTTGCCGTCAGCGCTGCAGCCTCCTTCCATACCTCCAATTGTTCGAACTTGAACATGCCAGAAATCTAAACATTGCACCTCATTTCGCCCTGGTTGTATATAAAACTGTATTTATACAAAACCTTATACAAGCCAAAAAAGGAACTAAAAAACAGACACTTACAATCAACAAAAGAACCAAATCATAATCTCGTTATGCTGCCATTTGGACTTTTGAAGTTCTAAACCCGGTTATATCTTGACTATACTTTTGACCGTTCTCACCCGGTCCACGTCTCCCATTCCCGGTCCCCCTTTTCCACCACATGTGCTCCGTCTCCAGTTTTCCGTCGACTGTTCCCAGTTTTCCGTCGCCTATTACCTGTTCTCCGTCGTCATTTCGTATTTTGCGCCCCTTATGGAAATCGTCGTTTCAGGCATACGTTCAACCGGTCAATTGCACCTCGGCAACTACTTCGGTGCCGTTAAAAACTTCGTGCGCATGCAGCACGAGCACCCCTGCTATTTTTTCATTGCCAACTACCATGCGCTCACCACCCATCCCGAACCGGCCGCACTCCGTGCCAGCGTTCGGCAAGTGCTGGTAGAGTACCTGGCTTGCGGCATCGACCCTGAAAAAGCAGTGGTGTACCTGCAAAGCGACCTGCCCGAAATCCCCGAGCTTTACATGCTGCTGAACATGCACGCGTATGTTGGTGAACTCGAAAAAGTGCCCACCTTTAAAGACAAAGTGCGCAAGCAGCCCAACAATGTGAACGCCGGTTTGCTCACTTACCCCGTGCTCATGACGGCCGACGTCATCATCCACAAGGCCAGTCGGGTGCCCGTGGGCAAAGACCAGGAGCAGCACCTCGAAATGGCGCGTAATTTTGTAAACCGCTTCAACCACTTCTACGGCGTTGACTATTTCCCCGAGCCTTATCCCTACAACTTCGGACAAGAGCTGGTGAAAGTGCCAGGATTGGATGGCAGTGGCAAGATGGGCAAATCGGAAGGCAACGCCATTTACCTGAGCGACGACCCTGCCGTGATTCGCAAAAAAATCATGCGCGCCGTAACCGATACCGGTCCCACCGAGCCCAACAGCCCGGTTTCAGAACCGGTGAACAACCTCTTCACCCTGTTGTCGCTGGTAGCAGCACCTGAGCGGATTAATTTTTACAAAGCTGCTTATGCCGACTGTAGCATCCGCTACGGCGACCTCAAAAAAGAGCTGGCCGAAGAAGTGCTCACTTTTGTTGCCCCCATTCAGGAGCGCATCCGTGAAATTAGCGCCGATGATGCCTATATTCGCAAAGTGCTGGCCGAGGGTGCCGAAAAAGCCCGCCTCAGCGCAAGCAAAACCCTGCGCGAAGTGCGCGAAATCATGGGATTTTAAGATTTATTCATGGGAAAACACATCGCCATAGCCGGTAACATCGGCTCGGGAAAAACCACCTTGACCACCATGCTGGCCAAGCAATACAATTGGGAGCCACATTTTGAAGATGTGGACAACAACCCCTACCTGAATGACTTTTACGAAGACATGCAGCGTTGGTCGTTCAACCTGCAGATTTTCTTTTTGAATTCACGCTTCCGCCAGCTGCAGGAAATCCGCCGCCAGCCCAAAGCCGTGATCCAGGACCGCACCATTTACGAAGATGCCCACATCTTTGCACCCAACCTGCACGCCATGGGACTCATGACCGGCCGCGATTTCGAAAACTACCGCAGCCTATTTGAAGCTGTGAGCAGCATGGTGCAGCCACCCGATTTGCTCATTTACCTGCGCGCTTCGGTGCCCACCCTGGTGAAGCAAATCCAACGCCGCGGTCGCGAATACGAAGATGGCATCCGCCTCGACTACTTACGTCGCCTCAACGAACGTTACGAAGCCTGGATTGACACCTACACCGAAGGCAAATTGCTGATTGTTGACGTTGATAACCTCAATTTTGCCGATAAACCCGAGGATTTGGGCTTCATTATCAATAAAATTGAGGCAGAATTCAACGGACTTTTTTAAGCAAAGGGCTCAATATCAGTTCTGAACAATTATTTTCGCTCCACTAATAAATAGCAAGCATGAAAATCACCCGCACCCTGGCCATCGTAGCCGTAGCTGCTGCCATGGCAGTAACCGCCTGTAAAAAGGATGACATCACCCCAACCGATCCAAACAACCCCGGTGGTGGCAACAACAATCCCCCTGCTCCAACCAAAACACAACTTTTGAGTGAGAAGCAGTGGAAAATTCAGTCGACCCGCATGATTGAAGACGGCCAGACCGATACTGCCAACATCAACATCGTGGGTGCCGACACCTGGCGCTTCACCTTCCGTGCCGACCGCACCGGAACAGCTGTAGGAACTTTCCTGGCTACCCAAGCTGAGCCAAGCCCTACCTTTAACTGGGTATTCAATAACGACAGCACTTTCGTTACCCTCACTGCCAGCAACGGCCGTACTGCAAGTTATCAGTTCAAAGACAGCGTTTTGGTGCGCAGCCTGCCTAACCTTACCTTGACCCTCGTGAACTCACAAGGTCAACCGGTAGGTCAGGTGACAGGCACCCTGTTGGAATCGTTCAACAAAGTGAACTAAGATTAAATCAGTGTATCAAAAGCCTCCGAATTTCGGGGGCTTTTTTTATGTCTACTGCATTCTCATGTACGAACCAAAGCGCCAAAAACGCGGTTGTTAAAATAAACAAAACCATGAAAAAGCTTACACGCATCGGACTTGATTCCGACAAATCAGCCGAGTTGGCCGGCAAACTCAATGAATTATTGGCCAATTACCAAGTCATGTACATGAATACCCGCGGTTTCCACTGGAACATACGCGGAGAAAAGTTTTTTGAATTGCACCTCAAGTTTGAAGAGCTTTACAACGACCTCATCCTTAAAATAGATGAAATCGCTGAAAGGGTGCTCACACTCGGACATACCCCCGTTCATACCTACAGCGATTATCTGGGTCAGTCGCAAGTGAAAGAAATGCGTGGAGTTGTTGCTGGTCGTGATGCTGTTGCCGCCGTACTCGATGGTTTTCAAACCGTTTTGGTGTTGCAGCGCGAACTACTCAACCTCAGTGCCGACGCAGGCGACGAAGGCACCAATGCCCTCATGAGCGATTACATCCGTGCACAGGAGAAACTGGTTTGGATGTATTCGGCTTGGCTGCACGGCTAAAACCAAACCAATGTTAACCAGATAAATCAGGCCAGGATAGAGCCTCACTTTTAATGCCCCAAAACAGGACAAAATGCTCCAAAACGCCTGATTTACTGGCTTTTTATTGCGACACATTAAACCTTTTTTAAACTATCTTTGTTGCCTAATTCAGATTCAGTCTAATTACGCACTAGCGAAGATGAGCAACAACGACCAGGACATACTCGAACAAATCACGGGCGACGAATACAAGTACGGATTTGTAAGCAATATTGAGCAAGACATCATTCCCAAGGGCTTGAGTGAAGACGTAGTTCGCTTTATTTCAGCCAAAAAGGAAGAGCCTGAGTGGTTGCTCGAATGGCGTTTGAAAGCCTACCGCCATTGGCTAACCCTCGAGGAGCCAACGTGGCAAAACGTAAGCTTTCCGCCCATCGATTATCAGGACATCAGCTATTATGCAGCTCCCAAAGCTGAATCGAAGTTGAACAGTCTCGATGAGCTCGATCCCGAAATCAAAGCCACCTACGACAAACTGGGCATTCCGCTTGAGGAACAGCTGGTTTTGGCAGGTGTGGCTGTAGATGCCGTACTCGACTCGGTTTCTGTCATCACCACCTTCAAAGAAAAACTGGCTGAAAAAGGCGTTATTTTTTGCGCCATCAGCGAAGCCGTTCATACCCATCCCGACTTGGTAAAGAAGTACCTCGGCAGTGTGGTTCCTTACACCGACAATTATTTCGCCGCCCTGAACAGCGCTGTTTTCAGCGACGGTTCGTTTGTGTTTATTCCCAAGGGCGTTCGTTGTCCCATGGAACTGAGCACCTACTTCCGCATCAATGCGCAGGGCACCGGTCAGTTTGAGCGCACCCTCATTGTGGCCGAAGACGAAAGTTATGTGAGCTACCTCGAAGGTTGCACGGCTCCCAAGCGCGACGAAAACCAGCTGCACGCAGCCGTGGTAGAACTCGTGGCCATGGAAAAAGCCGAAATCAAATACAGCACCGTACAGAACTGGTACCCCGGCGACAAAGACGGCAAGGGTGGTATCTACAACTTCGTAACCAAGCGCGGTGTGTGCATGGGCAACCACAGCAAAATCAGCTGGACCCAAGTAGAAACCGGCTCTGCAATCACCTGGAAATACCCCAGCGTGGTGCTCAAAGGCGATTACAGCATTGGTGAGTTTTACAGCGTGGCCGTAACCAACAACATGCAACAAGCCGATACGGGCACCAAGATGATCCACATCGGTAAGCATACCAAGAGCCGCATTGTGAGTAAGGGAATCAGCGCCGGCAAGAGCCAAAACTCTTACCGTGGTCTGGTGAAAGTGCGGAAATCGGCCGAAAACGCTCGCAACTTCAGTCAATGCGACTCGCTGCTGATGGGCGATAAGTGCGGCGCGCATACCTTCCCCTACTTCGAAATCAACAACAACGGCGCAACGGTAGAGCACGAAGCCACCACATCCAAAATCGGTGAAGACATCATGTTCTACTGCAACCAGCGCGGCATCAGCGAAGAAGACGCCGTGGCCCTCATCGTAAACGGCTACGCCAAGGAAGTGCTCGACATGCTGCCTATGGAATTTGCGGTTGAAGCCAAGAAGTTGCTGGCCATCTCACTCGAAGGATCGGTTGGCTAAGCCGACCTCTACAGGTTCAAAGTTCAAAATTCAAAATAGAGCTACCCAAAAACGATGTCTTACGTACCATTTGAGGATACAGCGCTTTGGAAAGTTGGAATGGAGCTAGTGAAGGAAATTTATGCAGCCATCGCAGCCAACCCGTCTTTTTCAAAAGATTATGCGTTGGCCAATCAAATGCGCCGTTCGGCAATCTCTATCCCTTCAAATATTGCAGAAGGATTTGAACGTGCAAGCAACAAAGAGTTAATTCAGTTCTTATACATCTCGAAAGGCTCTGCGGGTGAACTGCGAACGCAGCTCATGCTGGCTATTGAACTTGAATATATGAATGAGGCAGATGCAAATGGGCTCATTAACAAAGCCAAAAGTTTAAGCAAAATGACACAAGGCCTCATTAAATACCTACAGAACAGCGAATTAAAAGGCGTAAAATTCAACAACGTTGTTCGAGAACCTGAAGCCGAATACCAAAAGCTACCTCCCGATGCTCATTTGATTGCGGCATATTTATTAGCTGATAATAATGAATCTTGATTTTAAACCTTGAATCCGCTCAGGCATCGCCTGAGCCATTTTGAATTTTGAATTTTGAATTTTGAACTAGCATGTTACGCATAAACAACCTCCGCGCGTCAATCGACGACAAACAAATCCTCAAAGGCATCAACCTGGAAGTAAAACCCGGTGAGGTGCACGCCATCATGGGTCCGAACGGTTCGGGTAAAAGCACCCTTTCGAGTGTGATTGCCGGCAGAGAAGGCTATGATGTAAGTGGCGAAGTTTTGTTCAACGGCAACGACCTGCTCGACATGGCTCCTGAGGTACGCGCCTGGGAAGGAATCTTCCTGGCTTTCCAGTATCCGGTTGAGATTCCGGGTGTGAGCAACACCAATTTCATGCGTACTTGCATCAACGAGCAGCGCAAATACAAAGGTCTGCCCGAAATGGATGCCAGCACCTTTTTGCGCACCATGCGCGAGAAGGCCGAATTGGTTGAGCTCGACCCCAATCTCATGAAGCGTTCAGTAAATCAAGGCTTTTCAGGCGGTGAAAAGAAGCGAAACGAGATTTTCCAGTTGGCCATGTTAGAACCCAAATTGGCCATCCTCGACGAAACCGACTCAGGTCTCGACATCGACGCCCTGCGCATTGTATCGAATGGCGTAAACAAACTGCGCAACAAAGACAATGCTTTTGTGGTAATTACCCACTACCAGCGCTTGCTCGACTACATCGTTCCCGATTTCGTACACGTGCTCATGAACGGTCAAATTGTAAAATCGGGCACCAAAGAACTCGCTTACGAGCTCGAAGAAAAAGGTTACGACTGGTTAAAAGCCGAACTCAAAGCCACCGTATGAGCACCCTCGCCCCTGCCAATTCACTCACCGACAGGTTGACGGTATTCGCCAACCACCTGGCCGGCGATCCGCTTGAGGCCATGCGCCGTGCGGGTGCGGCCGATTTTGCCCGTTTGGGACTGCCAACCACCGATTTGGAAGATTGGAAATACACCAACTTCAAAGGTTTGCAGCAGTTAGACGCTTTGGCGCCCCTGCCCATCCTCGACGAAGCTGCCATCGACCTCAACAAATACCGCATTGCCGGCATCGATGCTTACGAACTGGTATTCATCAACGGCCGCTTTGCAGGCACGCTGAGCAACCGCTTCGAAAGCGAGAGGCGCTTTATCAGTTCGCTGGCACTGGCGCGCAACTTGCGTACCGGTTTGCTGCTCGAGCATTTGGGTATGTACGCCCAGCAAGAAAACGAAGGTCTCACGGCCCTCAACACCGCCGTTGCCAGCGATGGCTTTGTAATCCACCTCGCCAAAAACGAAGTGTGTGAGCGCCCCGTGGTGGTTTACCACATCAGCACCGGAACCAAAGAGCGGGGCTGGGTAAACCAGCGCAACCTGGTAGTTGCCGAAGCCGGCAGCCAGCTCACCATCATCGAAAAATACATCAGCGAAAGCCCCATTTTCGACAACGTGGTAACGGAGATTGTGGTTGGTAGCAATGCCGATGTGGCACACTACAAGCTGCAAACCCGCTATGGCGACGCCTGGCACGTGGGCACCACCCGCGTGGAGCAGGACCGCGACAGTCGTTACTACAACGCCACCATCAGCTGGAGCGGCGAAATAGTGCGCAACAACCTGCAAACCCGCCACAACGGTACGGGTTGTGAAACGCATTATTTCGGGCTTTACCTGCTCGACCACGATAACCTCATCGACAACCACACCTTGGTAGACCACGCACAACCCCATTGCAACAGCCACGAGCTGTACAAGGGCATTGTGGGTCCGGCCGGTAAAGCGGTTTTCAACGGCAAGGTATTGGTTCGTCCCGACGCGCAAAAAACCGACGCTTACCAAAGCAACGCCAACATCCTGCTGGCCGATACCGGCACGGTGAACGCCAAGCCTGAGCTCGAGATTTTTGCCGATGACGTAAAGTGCTCGCACGGCGCTACCGTTGGCCAGCTCGACCAAAACGAACTTTTCTATCTCAAGGCCCGTGGCATTGGCGAAGAAAAAGCACGCACCATCCTGCTCACGGCTTTTGCCGGCGAGGTGATTGAAGCCATCCGCATCGACGCCCTGCGCGAAGATTTGCTGGGTCAGCTGATGGACGAATTGCACCGCATGCAAATCGCGTTTTAAATGATTCAAACCGGCACACATACCGATTGGGCGGCCGTCCGCAACGACTTTCCCATTTTGCGCGAACAAGTGAACGGCAAGCCTTTGGTGTATTTCGACAATGCCGCTACTTCTCAAAAACCGCAGGTGGTGATTGATGCGCTGGTTGACTACTACAGCCGCTTCAACAGCAATGTGCACCGCGGCGTACACAGCCTGAGCCAGCAAGCCACTTCAGCCTTTGAAGCGGTGCGCAAACAGGTACAGGCATTCATCGGCGCCCGCCACGAAGCAGAAATCATCTACACCCGCGGCACCACCGAAGCCATCAATTTGGTAGCCCAAAGTTGGGGTTCTCTGGAAGTGCAGCAAGGCGATGAAATTTTGATTACCGCCCTCGAACACCACGCCAACATTGTACCTTGGCAGATGTTGTGCGAGCGAACTGGTGCCAAACTGGTGGTGGTACCCATCAACGATGCTGGCGAGGTTCCGTTGCAAGATTTTGCCGATAAGTTGAGTCCGCGCACCCGGCTGGCATCGTTCAGCTGGATCAGCAACGCCTTGGGTACGGTGAATCCGGTGCACGAAATGGTGGCCCTCGCCAAAGCGCAAGGCACCCGCACCCTGGTTGACGCAGCACAGGCAGCCCCGCATAGCACCATCAACGTACAAGCGCTGGGTTGCGATTTCCTCGTGTTTTCGGCCCACAAAATGCTCGGTCCAACAGGAGTAGGCATTTTGTATGGCCGCCTCGAACTCCTCGAACAAATGCCCCCCGTACAAGGTGGTGGTGATATGATCAAAGAAGTGCGTTTCGAAAAAACCACTTACAACGAATTGCCCCTGCGCCTCGAAGCAGGCACGCCCAACATTGCCGATGTGATTGCTTTTGGCAAAGCTTTGGAATACCTCCAGCATTTGGGCATGGAGAATATAGAAATTCGCGAATTGGAACTTTTGGCTTATGCCACCGCTCAGTTACAGCAACTTTCGGGCATTCGCTTGGTGGGTACAGCCGCCGATAAACGCAGTGTGTTGAGCTTTTTGGTGGAAGGTGCACACCCTTATGATGTAGGTGTGCTGCTCGACCAAATGGGCATCGCCATCCGCACAGGCCACCATTGCGCCCAGCCCATCATGGATCGTTTCGACATTCCCGGAACCTGCCGCGCTTCATTTGCGTTCTACAACAGCTTTGAAGAAGTTGACCGCTTTGTGACGGCCCTTCAAAAAGTGCAAAAAATGCTATCCTGATGAGCAGCTTTCAAAACATACAACAGCAATTGGTAGAAGACTTTGGCTTCCTCGAAGATTGGGAAGACAAATACGCCTACCTCATCGACCTGGGCAAAAGCCTGCAACCCCTCGATGCTGCTTATAAGAACGAGACTTATCTTATCAAAGGCTGCCAAAGCAAGGTATGGCTGCATGCCGAAATGGAAGGCGACCGCATCCGCTATTTTGCCGATTCCGATGCATTCATCTCCAAAGGCATTGTTGCTTTGCTGGTAAAAGTGTTCGATGGCCAAAAGCCTGAAGATGTATTGCACGGCGATTTTTTCGTCGTCGAACAAATCGGACTCGCTTCGCACCTCTCACCTAACCGTGCCAATGGCCTGGGCAGCATGCTCAAACAAATGCGCGCCTATGCCCTTGCCTATCAAACCAAAACGCAAAACGCCTGAACCATGTCGGATCGCAGCTTTGTAGAAATCCAAAACGACGTCATCAGCATCCTCAAGACCATTTTCGACCCCGAAATTCCGGTCGACATTTATGAATTGGGCTTGATTTACGAAATCAAGGTGAGTCCGGGTGGTAAAGTAGATGTGTTGATGACCCTCACATCGCCCGCTTGTCCGGTTGCAGGCACCCTCCCAGGTGAGGTAGAAGGCAAACTCAAAGGCATCAACGGCGTAAGTGAAGTAAAAGTAGAACTCACCTTCGACCCACCCTGGAGCCAGGAATTGATGAGCGAAGAAGCCAAGTTGGAACTGGGCTTTTTGTAGGCAAATGCGAATACAATAATGGCCTCTGCTGTTGCAGGGGCTTTTTTGTGCTTTTCGCAAAATGGTGGGGATGTGGAAAAAACACCTAATGGGGCAAGATTATAATCTCATTAAAAGACAAACATATTTTGTGCTATGTAATTTTTTGTTTTAAATTGACCTGCCCAAAGCCCCAACCATGAAAAATGCCGTTCAGATTTTAGCTCGCCTTGTTTGTATAAGTCTTTTTGTGCTTGCGACTCCCCAAAACAGCAGTGCTTCACATATATCGGGCGGAAGTTTAACCTATACGCACCTCGGCAATTCAAATTACCTCGTTAGGTTAGATCTAATCCGTTATTGTGCAGGCATCAATGTAGGTGGGCCCTTCAACAATTCAGACTCTATCCAAATACAAGTGCGCAACGGCTGTAATGATGCCATACCTGTAAACAAATGGCTGCATAGAGTGACCATCGACACTTTAACCTTGCGTTGCTTGAATCTGAATGCATTTACCACTTGCAATGGGGGACAAAATCCAGGTGAACTCCTCTATCGTTGGGAAGGCACTTTGCAGTTGCCAACCCCTGCCCAAGCCAGCGGATGTAACAACGAATGGTATTTTAGTTGGGGTCTTAATGCGACCACAGGCTTTTGTTGCATCGTATCAAATCAATCTGTAGGAGGCAGTGCCAGTTATTTCATTGATGCTTACCTGAACAACAACCGGATAGGTGGGAACAATTCAGTGACATATTCCCCTGCGACCATTCCTGTATACTGCACCGCAACGCCCATCCGAATGCGCTTTCAAGCTACCGATAGCAATGGCGATAGCTTGCATTACGCGCTAACGCCGCACCTCACAGCTTGGCAAACACCCGCCAATTATAGCAATGGCCTCAGTGCGCAATCGCCTTTTATTGGTGGAGTTGCCAGCATGCGCATGGATAGCGCAACTGGAATTATTAGCCTGTCGACCAACAATGCGCAGCGTGCTTGGGTGAACATCAAAACCAGCGAATTCCGCGAAGGCGTGCTCATTGGATACACCATCCGGAACAACATTGTTAACATTTTACCGGGTGCTTGTGCCAATATGGATACGGTTACTTTTGCAGGTTGTGACTCGGTGGTAGTTCCTTCCGGACAGGTATTTTACAACAACGCCTTTTACCGTGATACCCTTTTTGGCTTGGAGCGCTGCGATACCGTGCGCGTTTACCGTGTGCTGGTGACCCAATCGGTAACCGGATCCAGAATTGCAGGGGCCAAGCATGTTTTCCCGGGTTCAAAACACATGTATCGGGCAGAACAGTTCGGAAATGTAAGTGTTTTCAACTGGCAGGTTAGTGGAGGCACCTATTCAACGCATGCTTCAAACGAAATAGAGGTAGATTGGGGAGTTGCAGGCATAGGAACCATTACGGTAAATTGCATAGATGGCAATGGCTGTGAACGCACGCTCACCGATACAGTACTAATCAACAACAGCGTATCAGTTGCCGAACATCCAGGGAAATTCACTGTGGTATACCCACAGCCTGCAGCTCAATTCATCAACATCAATGCCCTCGTCGAGATGCAGCTCATTGAATTGCGTGACCTATCGGGTAAGCTGATTCAAGCTTTCGAAACAAACGAGAGCCGCAGCAGCCTGGACTTGAGTGCCTTTGCAGCAGGAACTTATTTCTTGCGTATTCAATACAAAGAAGGCAGCTGGAGTACACACCGCATTTTACTACAGCGATAAGGCGTTTTTAGTAACGTGCTGGCAATTTTGCATCGAAAGCAAAGGACTATCTCAACACTTTAGCGGATAAAACGAGCCATTCACGTCAGTGCATGAACCTGAGGCGACAGCAGCACTGAAGAGGGTTTTATTGGCATGCGGCTTGTTCACAGGGCTGCATCCAATTAAAACCCAACAAATGAAAAGAACTTTGCTATTGACTGTCCTGTTGGGCAGCAGCATTTGGGCCAGCGCCCAAAAAAACTCGCCCTTTAGCAGCCCACTGGGTGGCGACAAATTCCTCAAAGCCATTGAAGCTGCAAGTCCGACCGAAACGCAACGCTCGGCCTTGCTTCGTCAGGCTTTCAACAACCAGTACCTTCCCGATTCAGCTTTTTACCATGGCTGGGACGACCCGAATCAAACCTATTTCATGCACACCAAAGCGCATTTCACTTACGGTCATGGCGCCAAATTAAAGCGCATAGATTATTTTGAAATGGGCAACTTTGGATGGGAAATCACCACCAGCGACACTTTCTACTACGATGCGGCTGACCGCCTGACAGCGATGGAAACCTGGGCTTTTGGGGTTCCGGAATTCCGCATGGAGATGAATTACAATGCCAGCGGATTGCTCGTTGGCCGCCATTACATGGTGAGTCAGGGTCCCAGCCTCAGCAACACTTCCTGGGAAACCATCTTAGGCGATTCCATCGAAATCCACAGCACCAGCAACAACCGAATAACTTCTTACACGCTGCATGCAGCATCTTTTATGTGGACGGGTTGGATGCCCATGTTCAAAGCCAGCAACATCCAATACAATGCCCAAGGAATTCCGGTAAACATGTCTTTGGTAGGTTATACGGGCTCAGGGTGGACCGATACCCTCTTCTATACCGGTATGAATTGGGGCTTTGGATTTGATAATTGGTCAGAAGCTTGCAACATGACCAACGCCATTGAGGAGCGATATGCCATTTTGCCACAACACCGCCACTTCTTAAAACAGCCTACGGCCTACTTAGCCAAGCAACGGTTGAACGTTTCTTTGATGGATGTTGAGCGTGCCACGGAAACAATGAATGGTGGGTGGATTAGTCAAGTGAATTACGAACGCAATTCGGCAATTGGCTGGGAACCTATAAGTAGGGATTTATTCGCCTTTGCCAATGGCCAGCTTACCAGTGTCACCTACGAAGAACACGATGGCACTACATTTCTACCTACCGAAAGGTATGTGTATGCCTACAATACCCAGCATTTAACCGAACAACGTGTCGAAATTTGGTCTAATGTGAGCAATGGATGGGTCGTTGACGAAGGTTTTGCTTACCGGGTGAACATGGTAGCCAGCCGGCCCGATAGCATTGAAACCCGGGTGCATGACCTCAATTCCAACACCTATGTTGCAGGCAATTTGGTTACCTACCATTACAGCACTGCCGCTTCGTTAAAACCCATCCTTACCGGCTTAAGCATGCAGGTGTGGCCCAATCCGGTTGCCGAGCAAGTACAAATCCAAGTAAATGATGCTTTGGCTGCACAAGGTGCAGAGGTGCGTGTTAGCGATTTGCAAGGCCGCCTGGTACACAAAGCCAAAGCAGGTAGCGAAATCATGCAAGGTATTTCCTTACCTACTACCAACTGGCCGGCAGGCATGTACATTTTACAGGTGGTTGCAGGAGGCGGTAGCGAAAGCTTCCGACTTATCAAACCTTGATTTACAAAACCATACGCCTGATGATGAATGCAAAAGGGTCGGAAATTCCGACCCTTTTGTTTTATAAATCTGCCCTTAATTGGGCCATTACTACATCCAGATTTTGCAGCAACAATTCGGTTTGACCGGGCAATTCATCGAGGCGGTGCTCGTTTTTGGCGTCCTTCTCTACCCGAAGAATGAGTTCTTTCATGGGTTCTGTGCAGAGCATGCCAATGGGTGCCTTGATTTTGTGAGCCAATGAACCCAGTGTAGCCCAGTTCTCTTCTTTCACCGCAATGCGTATTTTCTCCATCTCTCCCACAATCTCTTCAAGAAAAGTGTTTACGATTTCACGCTGAAAGTCTTTATCGCCACCTGAAATTTCTTCGAGATAGCTGTAGGATACCAAAGTTGCCACGGTTTAGCTGTTAGAATTGTTCAGTCAAATATAAGCTTATCTGTGAAATTGTGGTGCAATCGAAAAAAACTCCCTCTCCCCGAAAAGCCGTATCTTGCACCCCGCCTAAAAACTTTACTATGCTGAAAAAATCCATTATCACGGGCGTAGGTCATTATGTACCTGAAAACGTGGTAACCAATAACGACCTGGCTGCGCGCATGAGCACCAGCAACGAATGGATCGTTGAGCGCACTGGGATAAACGAACGTCGTCACGTTGTACCGGGCGGCGATGACACCACTGCCAGCATGGGCACCAAAGCAGCCCGCATCGCCATTGCCAATGCCGGCCTCACTCCCGACGATATCGATTTCATTGTGTTTGCTACCCTGAGTCCCGATTACTATTTCCCCGGCCCGGGTGTACAGGTGCAAGAGCAGCTTGGTCTGCAACGCGAAATTGGTGCCCTCGACGTGCGGAACCAATGCTCGGGCTTCATCTACAGCCTTTCGGTTGCCGATCAGTTCATCAAAACCGGCATGTACAAAAACATCCTGGTGATTGGTTCGGAGTTGCACAGTGGCGGACTCGATTTCACCGACCGCGGCCGGAATGTGAGTGTGATTTTCGGTGATGGCGCCGGCGCTGTGGTGCTTTCTGCCAGCGACGATGATCAGCGCGGCATTTTATCGACCCACCTGTTCAGCGAAGGCAAGCATGCCAAAGAACTGGCATTGACTGCTCCTTCTACGCGCGACTGGATTCCAAACATCCTGAAGCGCAACGACCCGGAAGAAACCGATTATTACCCCTACATGAATGGCAATTTTGTGTTCAAGCATGCCGTGGTTCGTTTTGCCGAGGCCATTCAAGCCGCGCTCAAAACCAACGGCGTGAGTCCCGAAGAAATCAAGTTGCTCATTCCGCACCAGGCCAATTTGCGCATCAGTCAGTTCATCCAGCAATCGATGAAGCTGCGCGACGACCAGGTGTTCAACAACATCATGCGTTACGGCAACACCACCGCAGCCTCTATACCCATTGCCTTGAGTGAAGCCTACGCAGAAGGCCGCATCCAAAAAGGCGATTTGGTATTGTTCGCTGCATTTGGTAGTGGATTTACCTGGGCTTCGGCCTTGATGCGCTGGTAACCCCCATCTTACCGCAATAAAAAAGGGCAACATTTCGGTGTTGCCCTTTTTTGTTATGGTCGTTAACCTTAGATAATGTGGTTGTCGTGGCGCCATTCGCGTATGCGCTGACGGATTTGCTTGGCAGTTAATTTATCTTTCAGCGTTTGATCAATCAGCGGCAACAATTCGGCATCCGAAGCCAAACGCAACGCAGCAATTTGGTGGATGTTCAACTGCATTTCAAGCTGACGGAAGTTTTTGCCCGAAAGTTCGAGGTAGCGTAAACGCATTTCGAGCATCATGATGCGACGTTGGTTGAGGTAAGGCAAACGGCGGCTTTGCAAACCGATGAGCAGGATGAGGATGCTTAACAAGGCGAAATACAGCACCTCTATGCTCCAGCCAGAACTTTCATAGGAATATGCTGCCAGCATGTACACACAAACAGCAAAAAAGCCCATGGCCAATGGAAAAATCAACAAGTGATAGAGGGGCTGAAAACGAAAGTACTTCCGATAAAACGGCTTCATACAGGCTAATATTTAACAGCAAAGCTAATTAAAAGCGCTCAACTAAAAGAAAGGCCAAAGAAAAAGCCGGACGTGTGGCATCCGGCTTCAAAATTTTAGGTTCTGAATCGATTAAACGATGTCGATGAGTCGGGGAGACTTCGCACGTGCTTCCTCTTTTTTGGGAATTTCGATGTGCAGCACGCCTGCCTCATACTGGGCTTTGATGTTTTCTTCGGCAATCAATTCAGGCAAAGTAAAAGAGCGCTGGAAGCGTTCGTAGCCAAATTCGCGGCGGGTGAATTTGCCATGCGCGTCTTTTTCCTCTTTCTGCTCCTTGCGCTCGCTTGAGATGGTGAGCACTTTGTCGTGTACTTCCACTTTGAAGTCCTCGCGCTTACGGCCCGGGGCGGCCAATTCTACGACGAAAGCCTGCTCGGTTTCGCGGATGTTTACAGCAGGAACAAATCGTTGTTCACGGTTCAAAAGGTCATCGGCCAAGGCAAAGGGATCGCTGTTGAAAAAACGATCTACAAAAGTTGGCATGCTGTTGCGTTGGTTGAATTTTACGAGTGTCATGGTTTTAATCTCCTATTTTTTGGTTCTGTTGGCCTTTAGACAAAGTACGTACCAATCAAAAAAACAGGCCATTCCGAAGCATTTTGACCGACTTTCCACAACAACAATGACATTTTGTCTTCATTTTACGAAATTTAGATGTCATTATGACTGATTTTTATCCGTAAAAAACCGACTAAGCATTTTACGCAGCCTAGTTTAGCTGCATGTTTGGTCTGCGCATCATTCTTCTGGGATTGTTCGTATTGGGGGCGGCGAGCACCCGATCGCAACCTGCCGGTGCTTCCTGCAGTGCGTTGGGCTTGGCATTACCCGATGGGCAAAATGCCTGGCAGTCGATGCACTTTCCTCAAGGCAGCTTCAACGCCCGGCAAGGATACCAACTGGGTATGGCTTTCGAAAGTCATCTGCAAATGCCTTTTGGTCGCATGCGGCAATTGGGCTTTCACACCCTGAAAGGCCCTTTCCAATGGGCTGCTTACGCCTCCTTTTACGGCAATGCTTTGTATGGTTGGCAGCAATACCAATGGCAAAGCGGTGTCAACATGGGCAAGTGGCGGTTGGGCGGCGGACTCTGGACCAGGCGCTTGCAACTTGCCGAAATGCAACACTGGCACCTCAACATGCAGTTGGGCGCTTCGGGTCGTATACATAATCGTTGGAACTGGCACCTGGCCTTTGAGCACCTGCGGCAGAGCTCCAAAGAAAGCCGCATCGAACTGGGACTTCCAGCGGCAACAGCCCGATTGCTGCTCGAACACCGCGCGGCAGAATCGGTGCGCCTTTGGCTCATGTATCAGCAACAATTGCAATGGCGTGCCGACTTTGGATTGGGTTTGCAATGGCAAATTCACCCCCGCATGCAGCTTGACCTTGCCATTGCTCCACCCTACCGGCGCTATTCGGTCGGCTTGGTGGTGCAGCACCAAAACTTCCGGCTGACCTTGCAGGCCCGCCACCAGGCGCTACCCGGCTTGTGGTGGGGCAACCAACTGCAGTGGTCGGCACCGGCACCACCGTGATTAAACACGCACTTCGCTGGTGCTTGGCTGCATGGATGCTGGCCTTGAGGGTAGCAGCACAGGATCCTACGCAACCACCGGGATGGGACGACTGGCTTTTGCAACTGGATGAAAACACCAGCCAGGAACAAAGCGAAATGCTGCTCGAAGAATACCAACTGCAACAAGAAAACCTACGTTTTAAGAAACTTGAACTAAACCGAGCCGATCGGCAAGACCTGATGCAGTCGGGACTTTTCAGTCAAACCGAAATAGATGCACTGATGGAGCACCGTGCGCGCTATGGCCCACTATTGGCCTGGTATGAGCTGCAAGCCATTCCGGCTTTTGGTCCGGCCCGACTGGCCGTGCTGCAAGCATACTGCGAAGTCAGCAACGGCCATCAACGCGACAGCTGGCGGAACAGTTGGCGAGAAGCGAGACACTCGGTCATGAGTCGCAGCGACTTCAGTTGGCCGCTTGCGGCTGGCTACGATCAGGCGCGGCGAACCGACGAACAAAGTCATTATGCAGGCAGTCCAATTGGCCAGCGGCTGCAATACCGCCAACAAGGCTTGATGCACAGGGCGGCACTCACCCTCTCGCGCGAGCCCGGCGAATTGGGTTTCGACCGCTTGGGTGGGCATGTGCAATTGCAATCGAATGGCCGCATCAAACGCCTGGCGCTGGGTGATTACCACTTGCAATGGGGCGAAGGCCTGGTCGCCAATACCGGCTTTGGGGCTATGCGCGGCACTGCACTCGATGGCCACTTTTTTCCTGGCATGCAGTTGAAAGGTGCAAGCGGTGCGCAAGCTTTCGGAACGTACCGCGGTGCCATTGCTCAAATCAGGCTGAATGAGCGCTGGCATTGGGTTCCCTGGTTATACCGCGTGCGTTGGAGCAGCAGCCTGCAAAGCCTAAGCGACGGCCAAAGCCACTTCAACAGCATCAACCGAAGCGGTCTGCACCGAACGCCCACAGAGCGCATGAACCGACACAACCTGCCGGTACAAGGTTGGGGCAGTGCCTTGCAGTACCAAAGTCGTCAATTGCACCTCATCGCAGGACTCCAACATCAGCAGCTGGCTTGGTCTGCCTCTCCAAACCCCGAACTTTACCGGCAGCTGCAGCCTCGTGGCACCGACCGCTGGCATGCCTCGCTTGCCCACCAATACCGCTTGCGGCGGATGCAGTGGCAGGGTGAAATGGCCTGGCAACCCGGTAGCGGGCTCGCCATTGTGCAACAGTGGTACGCCAACTTGCCCGGCAACCTGCAAAGCCGCATCGCCTTCAGGCATATTGCCCCACAATTTCACAGTTACCTGGGCAACAGCCTGCAAAGAGGCAGCGAAGTAAGCAACGAACAAGGCTGGTTGTTCAACCTGCAATATCAACCGAACAGGAAACTGACCTTGGCTGCCTTTGCCGACTTTTACCGTTATCCCTGGCTGCGCTACCGCATCGATGTGCCTGCACAGGGCATCGAACAACGAATTTTGCTCCACTGGCAGGCCGACAAGTACAAATCACTTAGCTGGCAAACACGCTATGAGGAGTTCGAACGAAACAGCTCAGCAGGCGATTGGTCGGCTACCCAAACCTTCCGACGCTACCGCCACAACCTGCAATACCGCGAGCAAATTGACGAGCAATGGGACTACAGCTGGCAATGGGGCTTCAACATCTTACATCCTTCAGGTTCTTCGGCCAAGCATGCGCACGCCCTCCTGCTCAGGTTGCGCTACCAGCAAGAAAACTGGCGTATTTCAACGCAATTCAGCTTTTTCGACGTAGCTGACTATGACAACCGGTTCTTTTTTACCGAACCCGACGTGCTGTATGGGGCAGGCATGGCACAGTTGAGTGGTTCGGGTCAACGCTTTGTATTGCTCCTTCAATACAAACAGCGACGATTTGATATTTGGCTGAGGTATGCACGGCTTCAACAAACCGACCGAGACCGAATAGGCAGCAGCCTCGACCAATTGCCGGGCAATGTGCGTAACCAACTGCGTTTGCAACTGCAATGGAAATACTGAGGCGTGTAGAAATTGCCGTATTTTGTGGCGCTTATGGCTTTGAAACACCGCATCAAACCCCTGCTTCGTGCTTTGGGGCTCATGCTTTTGGTAACCCGATTGAAATACTGGCGCAATTATGTGCGCTCATACCGCCAAATGCAAGCCTTCAAGGCCACACATCCGGAGGTACCGCTGCCCCCTCCTTACATGCTTTACATTGCATATGGACTCAATTATGCCAATTACCTGCGCGATGGAGAAGCAACTGCCAAATGGCTGAAAGAAAAATTCGGTCCGCACCTGCCGGCCAAAGGCACCATCCTCGACTGGGGTTGTGGTCCGGCACGCATTACACGCCACCTACCCACCTATTTTGAAGGTTGGAAAGTGATTGGAACCGATTACGATGCCGAAACCATTGCCTGGTGTCAGGCTGCGCTGCCCCACATTCAATTCAAGCTAAACAGTTTACAGCCACCATTGCCCATCGAATCGGGCAGTGTGCATGCTGCCATCAGCATCTCCATCTTCACCCACCTATCGGCCAAAGCGCACGAAGCCTGGCTCGAGGAACTGGCGCGGGTTATAGCCACAGGCGGCATGTTGTTCGTAACTACACAGGGCAAAGTGTTCCTGGAGCAAATGAGCAGCAAAGAAGTTACGGCCTTTTTCAACAACGAATTGGTTATTCGCGCCACCGGTCCCGAGGGACACAAAGTCTACGGCGCATACCATCCCGAAGGATTTATGCGGCCATTTTGGGAAAGACATTTTGAAGTGGTGGAGCACTTGCCGGGACAATTCAGCGGAGGCAAGCCCATTCAGGATTACTGGATCCTGAAACGCAAGCCTCAGTGAATGGTGAAACGTTCGTTCCCCTGGAAGCGCTTGATGATTGTTTGGTAGTGCTTTTCGAGTAATCCCGACACAATACCTTCTTTCAAACCCAATCCAGAAATGGTAACTTTATTCACATCGGCAGCTTTCATTACAGCCATGTAGATTTCGGTTGCCGGCAAAATCACATCCGCACGATCGGGATTCAACCCCAGGTTTTTGATGCGGTGCTCCAACGGGAAACTGCTCACATAGGCATGGGTATCGTTCAATTGCTTGAGCGTGGCAAACTTACCTTGTTTGAGGTTCATCAAATCAAACAATTTATTGATGTTGCCGCCGGTTCCGAGGGCATAATCGGGCGCCATGGGTTTGATGACAGCTTTCAGCCAAGACTTTAGCTGCTTCCAGCTTTCGGTTTTATCGCGACCATCAAGCATACGCACCCCACCCAAATCAAAGGAACGTGACGCCAGTTGCTTTTCACCATGCAGCAACGAAATTTCGGTTGAACCTCCTCCCACATCCACAAAGAGCACCTTTTTGCCTTCTTCCAAAGCTCCCTGGTGGGCTTTGTAGATGAGCTCGGCCTCTTCCTGACCGCTGATAATTTCCACTTTTACACCGCTAACTTCTGCCAGTCGGTTGCAAACCTCCTGTCCATTGGTAGCCTCACGAAAAGCCGAAGTGGCGCATGCCCTAAAATCTTCGACCTGAAAAAGCTCCATAAGCATTTTAAAGGAGCTCAGCATCTTGGCCAAATCTGCTTCCTTGTCTTCGTTGATCTTGCCGCCGAGAAACACGGAATCCCCCAAACGAATCGGCACCCTTACAAATTCTAATATTTTGATTCGTGCCCGGTCGTCGCCGTCGTTGAAAAAACTACAGATGTATAGGCGGGCGGCATTGGAGCCAATATCGATGGCGGCTACGTTCAAGGGAAAAATATTTAGGCTTCTACCTTTTTAGGCTGGGCAAGTTTGGCAAAATAAGCGTGACTGGCATACTGCGCGCGAATGATTTCTTCGCCTTCTGCTGCAGCTTGCCGCATGTCGTTGGCCAAGGGATTGGCCATGTTGCGGGCCTTCACATTATCGCGCAATTGCAATTCAATCATGTCTCTGATTTCACGGCGAAGGTCGGCACTCAGTACGGGAAATGCAACCTCAATGCGGTGGCTGAGGTTGCGGGTCATCCAGTCGGCTGAGCTGAGGTACATCTTTTCATTTCCCTGGTTACCGAAGATGTAAATGCGCGAATGCTCCAAAAAGCGGTCGATGATGCTGATTACCTCGATGTTTTCACTCAAACCCTTCACTCCCGGCACCAGACAGCACACCCCACGAACAATCAGTTTCACTTTTACGCCGGCGCAACTGGCTTGGTAGAGTTTGTAGATCATGTCGGGATCTACCAGGCTGTTCATCTTCAAAATGATATAAGCCGTTTGACCTTGCTTGGCATTTGCAATCTCTTTGTCGATGTATTGCTCATAGCGATTGCGCATGTAGTGCGGGGCTACCAGCAGATGGCGGTATTGGAATTGCTGGTTGCCTTTTTCGAGCGATTTGAACAAACGGCTCACCTCCGAAGTCAGGCGTTTGTCGGTGGTGAACATACCGTCGTCGCAATAGATGCGTGCCGTAAAGCCGTTGTAATTGCCAGTGCTCAGGTGAACGTATTCACGAATTTTACCTTTTTCGCGCCGTGAAACCAGACACATCTTGGCATGTACTTTCATGCCCTCAAAGCCGTAAATCACCTTCGCGCCTGCTTCTTCCAGCTTGCCAGCCCAATAGATGTTGGTTTCTTCGTCGAAACGCGCCTGAATTTCCACCAAAGCGGTGACTTGCTTGCCGTTCATGACCGCCGTAATGAGCGAGTTGGCCACGCTTGAGATTTTAGCCACCCGGTACAAGGTGATTTTTATGCTCTCTACATTGGGGTCGATGGCCGCCTCCCGCAAAAAACGAATCACATAGTCGAAAGACTGGTAAGGATGGTGCACCATCACATCCTTTTTGTGAATGGCCTCGAACATGTGGCGGTGCTGGTCGAGGTAAGGAACCGGCTGCTGTGGCAACGCTTCGTACTTGAGGTGGGTACGACCCAAGTCAGGAAAATCCATGAAGTCGCTGAAGTTGTGGTAGCGGCCTCCCGGAATGAGGTTCGATTTATCGAGATCGAGCCGGCGGATCAGGAACTGCAGCAAATCGAGCGGCATGGAAGTATCGTAAATAAAACGAACCGGATCGCCCTTTTTTCGGTCGCGCAACGAACTTTTGATTTTTTCGAGCAGGGTTTCGCTGAGGTCGTTTTCGAGGTCGAGTTCCTGGTCGCGCGTTATTTTGATGGTGTATGCCTCGTAATGCTCGTAATCGAACATGGCAAAGATGCTGCGCAGGTTGAAACGCACCACATCGTCGAGCAGCATCACGCGGCGGTTCTCACCACGCGCGGGCATCACAAAAAAACGTGGACAAACCTTGGTAGGCAGCTCAATGAGGGCATAACGGAAATCGTTGTCGTCGTTGCTGCGGTACATTTTAACGGCCAGGTAGATGTAAGCATCCTTGATGTGCGGGGTACGCTTGGTATCGCTGGCCATGATGGGCGTGAGGAAAGGAAAAATCTGTGTTTTGAAGAGCAGTCGCAAGTGCTCATCCTCACCCGGCAGTACCTGGGTTTCGTTGATGATATCAATGCCTTCGCGTTCCAATTCGGGCACTATCTCATCGTGGAAAATTGACTCAAAACGTGCTTGCTGCCTGATAACCGTCTGCTGAATTTGGTTCAGGACGGCATCGGGATGAAAAGGCAATTTTTGGAGCTGGCTGGGTCTGAGCGAAAGCAAGCGCCGCTGGTTGGCTACCCGCACCCGAAAAAATTCGTCGAGGTTAGAGCTGAAAATAGCCAAGAACTTGACACGCTCCAGCAAGGGCACCTCCGGATTTTCAGCTTCCTGCAATACCCGCGCATTGAAGGCCAACCAGCTGATTTCACGGTTCAGCAGCTGGAATTTTAAGCCATGCAGGTTTTTTTTATACAGAATTGCCGGATTTTTCAGGCTCATGTTACAGGATTGAATAATCGTTTTTAGGAAAGTCGAACCACGACACCTTGCCTTTTCCTACGCTCACTTCGCGCCAATGACGCACCTCAAAATCGAGCGCCATCAAACCACAAGGAGGTAAGTGATCGAGGCGCAAATCGGCCGCCAGGAGGTTCGAAAGCTGGGTCATGGCCGGATTGTGCCCCACCAGCATTACCCGTTCAAGCTGCTCAGGCAAGGCCGCAATGAGCTCCAAAACGGTTGACTCGCTGGCCTGGTACAAGCCGGGTACGACCTCGGTGCGGGCGAAACAGTCGCCGCAAATTTCCAACAGGGTTTCCAAGGTTTGGCGGGTGCGCATGGCCTGACTGGTGTAGGCCAAATCGATGCGCTCGTTGCGCCCCTTGATTTTATAAGCCAATTTCACCACATCCTGCTTGCCGGCATGGGTCAAAACCCGGTCGGCATCGGCCTGACCTGTGAGGTCGAAACCGGCTTTGGCATGTCGGAGCAAAAACAAACGTTTCATAGGCAATTCAAGCGGTGACGGGCTCTGCTATACAATTTTAATGTGTTAATTTCGCATCTCAAAATAGGCGCTATTAACTGTTTGTTATGCATCTCACCCGTATTTGTGCACTTCTTCTTGGCATTCTGCTGCAACTCGCCCCACAAAGCACTGATGCTCAAGGCAAGCGGCTTTTTGTAGCGCACTACAATGTTGAAAATCTGTTCGACACCATCAACGATCCAAAAATTCAGGATGAAGAATTTTTGCCTGAATCGGAGAGCAAATGGACCGGCGAACGCTACACCCAAAAGCTGAGCCAGCTGAGCAAAGTCATTGAGAGTATGAATGGCGGCATGGGGCCCCATATTTTGGGCTTGTGCGAGGTAGAAAATGCAGGCGTGGTAGCCGATTTGGCAAAAAAAGCCAGCAACAAAAAACGCAAATACGCCTATGTGCACTTCGATTCGCCCGACGGTCGCGGCATCGACGTGGCCATGCTCTACCAGCCCAAATTCCTGAAAGTAACCGCCAGCCAATCGCTGCGTGTGGTACTTCCGGGTGAGGGAAGTCGCCCAACCCGCGACGTGCTGGTGGTAAGTGGCCGCTTGCCGAACAAGCAAGTGGTCCACATTTTAGTCAACCACTGGCCTTCACGACGAGGTGGTCAGGACGACTCAGAAACTGCCCGCATGGCGGCCGCAGCCGTAGTGCGGCGAGCCGTTGACAGCCTCCACCGCTTACATCCTACCTCGGTGGTGATGGTGATGGGCGACTTCAACGATGCGCCTACCGACAAAGCACCCCGCGAAGTTTTAGGTGCCGACTGGCCGGTAAATCAGCAAACCACCCTAGGCAATCCCTTCCTTCCATTGAGCGGCGACAGCACCCAAGGTTCGTACCGTTACCGCAATAATTGGCAGTACATCGACCACATCAGCATCTCCCCTTCGGCATTCAATGGCAAAGCAAAAGTACAGTATGTGTCAGGTTCAGCCGGAGCATGCCTGCAGCCCTGGCAGCTTGAGCAAGAAGGCCGTTTCAAAGGGAACCCGTTCCGCACCTATGCCGGCACCCGCTATTTGGGTGGCTTCAGCGACCATTTGCCCGTAAAAATCGAGCTCGAATGGCGGAAGTAAACCCAGCCGATAGGCAGCAGGCCTGGTACGCTTCTTGGTTCGACAGTCCGTACTACCCCCTTTTATACCGGCACCGCGACGAAGCCGAGGCAGCTACTTTCATCGCTGCTCTTTGTCAATACTTACAGCCTGAGCCTGGCAGTACTGCCCTGGATTTGGCGTGCGGTCGTGGCCGACATGCCTTGGTAATGGCCCGCGAAGGCCTACGTGTTACCGGTCTCGACTTGTCGGAAAGCAGCATCCGCGAGGCGCAAGCTTTGGCACAGGCCCACCCGGCATTGGCTCTTGGATTTGCTCGGCACGACATGCGCGAAATTTATGAGGAAGGTGCTTTCGACTTGGTTTTCAACCTTTTCACCAGCTTCGGCTATTTCGAAGATGAGCAAGACGACCTGCGTGTTTTGAAAGCCATATGGGCTGGATTGAAACCAGGTGGTCGTTTTGTGTTTGACTTCCTGCATGCACCTTATGTGCAAGAAACCTTTGTGCCCAACGAGGAGAAAGAAATGGACGGCGTGCACTTTGCCATATCGCGCCACATCACCGAAAGTTGGATTGTGAAGCAAATAAGCGTGACAGACGGCGAGCACCACTACCGTTTTTTTGAGCAGGTGCGGCATTACCAGCCCAAAGGCTTGATGACCTTGCTGGAGCAGGCAGGCTTTGAAATTCAACGTCAGTTTGGCAATTACCAGCTCGAACCGCATACCTCCGAAAGTCCACGCTGCATTTTCATTTGCCAAAAGCCATGGAACAGCTGATTGCACTCGACCAGCAACTGTTTTATGCCATCAACCGGTTGTTGGCCAATCCCTGGCTCGATGCCTGGTTGCCCATGACGCGGAATATGTTCTTCTGGGCACCGCTTTATGTTTTTCTCATCGCCTTTTTCGCGATCAACTATGGCCGTAAAGGCTGGATCATCGTTGGCTTGGTGATAATTACGTTTGCCTGTACCGATTTGCTCAGTAGCAGCATCATCAAGCCCCTTGTTGGCAGGTTGCGACCCTGCAACGACGATGAAGTGCGACAATGGGTACGTTTGTTGGTGCAGTGCGGAGGTGGTAAAAGTTTTACCAGCTCTCATGCAGCGAACCATTTTGGTGTGGGCATTTTCCTCGGAATGGTTTTAAAACCCGTCTTCAAACCGGCATTGTTGCTTTTTATCGCCTGGGCAGGAACCATCTCCTTGGCACAAGTGTATGTTGGAGTACATTATCCTTTCGATATCTTAGGTGGCGCCTTGCTGGGTAGTACCATTGGTTGGTTGGTGTGGCGTTTTTACCAATTTAAATTCAGTATATGAACCTCAGCTGGTTGGGTTTGAGTTTGTTGTTTGCCAGTCCGCTTGCGGGTGGACTTTTGGTGATGGCTGTAAAGCCGCACCTCACGCGACCGCTCAAAATGCTGTTGACCTTTTGCGGCGGCTTTTTGTTTGCCACAGCCGTATTGCACCTGCTGCCCGAGGTTTTTGCCACCCAGCACCACTACGAAGGCCTCCTTATTCTGGTAGGATTTTTCCTCCAAATGTTGCTCGAAAAATTTTCTGAGGGCGTTGAACACGGTCACTTACACCTCGAGGGCCATGCCGGTCACGACCACGGTCCACACGACCACTCGCATTTTCACAAGCACGGCCTTTGTTTTGGCTTATTGCTGAGTTTATCTATCCACTCTCTGGTAGAAGGCATTCCGTTGAATGGCAGCTTCAGCATCGACCAGCCATTTTGGGAAAACCCCTTGCTTTTTGGGGTCATCATTCACAAATTCCCCTCGGCCTTCGCGCTCATGACCGTGCTGCGTCAGTCAGCCTTAAGCAATGCCAAGCGCATGGCGATGCTCGTCTTTTTTGCCTTGATGACACCGCTGGGCGTATTGTTGGGTCACTTCATTTTAGAGGCAGGTCACGGCCATACCAGCGAAACCTTTCACATTCTACTTGCATTGGCTACCGGTTCTTTCCTGCAAATTGCCACCACGATCTTGTTTGAAGGCACGGTAAATCACCAGTTTTCGGCCAAGCAAATCCTCCTGGCTTTTGCCGGGGCACTGGTTGCTTTCGGACTTTAATTTTCAGTTTCGCAAAAGGTTTTTTAGTTTCATGGCTAGAAAACCCTGAAGATGAAACGACACCTCTTTGCCCTATTCCTGGGCTGCAGCCTGGCAGCCTCTGCCCAACCCCAAAACAGTTTTCATTTCGACGGGGTGGATGACTACATCGGTCAATCAAACGGAACAGCCAACCTGGCCTCTTTGCCTGCCTTTTCAATGGCCTGCTGGGTGTATCCAACCAACAGCAGCCCTGCCTTCCCGAACTTCGACGGCATCATCGGCTACCGCAATGAAACCAATGCCGATTTTTTCATCCTCCAACTCAGTGCTACCAATTTTGAGGCACGTTTGCGCAATAGCAGCGGACAGGCATTCACTATTACCTCTCCTACCTGCCAGTTGAACCAATGGCAACACGTCGCCTTGGTATACACCGGCAGTCAATTGCGATTTTACCACAATGGCACCCTTTCGCAAAGCATTCCGGCCAGCGGTACCATCACCAATCCGAATGTTGAATTCAACATTGGCCGCATTCCTTTTCAAACAACCCCTTTTTGGCTGAGCGGACAAGTAGATGAAGTTGGGGTTTGGTCACGTGCTCTATCCGACACCGATGTACGATGCATAGCTCGGCAGAAAATTGATACGGCCATGACCGGTTTGTTGCACTATTTCCCCATGGATGAAGGCGTAGCAGGAGGAAACAATGCTACCCTTCCACACTTAACCGATGTGCGCGGCGCCAACCACGGTATGTTTTATGGAGTGACCCTTTCTGGCGCAACCTCCAATATTGTGGCCGGCACTCAACAAATTACCGTGATAACCGATACTGCCTGTTTGGGCAGCATCTACAGCCTGCACGGCCGGCAATTTGCCGTACCAGGCACCTACAGCTACCGCATATCGGCGGCCGAAGCCTGTGATTCGGCCATCCAGTTGGTTTTGCGGGCCGATACCGTAGATACCCGAACCAGCCAAAACCGCGCAGTACTGACGGCATTGAACAGTCAGGCCACTGCTTACCAATGGTTGCGATGTGACCAGAATTTTTCTCCTGTAGCAGGTGCTACTTCGGCCAGCTTTACGGCTACCGCCAACGGCAGCTACGCAGTGGCAGTGACGGCCAATGGCTGCACCGACACTTCGGCTTGCCTGCAAGTAAGTACTGTAAGCACCATCGATCCTGCCTGGGAGTTATCAAGGGTTTATCCCAACCCGGTAAGTCAACAAGGACAAATCAGCTGGCCAGCTTCCTTGCAAGTAACAGCGGTGCGCTGCCAGAACTTGCAAGGGCAATACGTACAGCTTAGCTTGGAGGGCGATTTGTTGTCGGGCAAGTTAGATTTTAACGCCGACCGGCTCGCTCCGGGCATGTACTTTTTTGAACTCAGCAATGGCCAAGGCACCCACCATTTGCGTTGGTTGAAGCAGCCTTGAGCATTGGTCGATATTATTTCAACATTCATCGGAAATTCCAGCCCTGAAAAAACCATTTGACTGTAATTTACAGTGCCATAAACCCTCGCATGCAACCACTCTGGCTCACAAACCTACTCGAAGAAGCCCCCATGGGCTTTGCTGCCCATGCTTATAAACGTGACGCTTCCGGACGCATAGTGGGTTTTGGCTTTGTAGCCATGAACAAGGCCTTGCGCACTTGGCTGTCACACAGCCATATTGACTGGGTTGCCCATGGCAGTGAGAAACAGCATCCGTATGCAGCCGATGCGGCCAAAGGCGATTGGACAAGTGTATTTGCATCGCTTCAACCGGGCATGCCCTTTCATTTTGAGCAGTATCTGTCCACAACACAAATGTGGTTTAAAGTGGAAGCCTACCGGCTCGATGACGACCATTTCGCTACCAGCTGGCAACCCACCGAAGTCGCACAAAGCTGGAAACAGGAATTTGAGCGCTTGCGTTTGTTCATGGACAGCAGTACCGATGCCATTCAGGTAAGCGACACCCAAGGACGATTGGTTTACATCAACCAAGAAGGCGCGAATCGCCTTGGCATTAAGCCCGAAGAGGTGCATGGCTTTCAGGTACGTGACTTCGAGCCCCTTTTTGAAACAGCCGGCAGCTGGGAAGCCCACATACAAACCCTGCGCTCGGGCGAAATGCAGATCATCAGCCGTAATTTTCATCGCGGCTTCGAACGTGAAATTCCGGTAGAAGTTCACGTTTCGTTGCGGAATATCCACGGAAAAGAATACGTTGTTGCCGTTTCGCGCAACATCAGCGACCGCATGGAGTCGCAAATGGAGCTGCAGAAACATGCTGCCATGCTCGAGGTGTTGACCCACATGGCCAGTACCTACATCAATGCGCCTGTTACGGCCCTTTCACAGCTCATTCACGAGTCGCTGCGCGAGCTGGGTGAATTTGTGCATGCCGACCGGGCTTATGTGTTCGATTACGACTTCACAAGCCGCACATGCAGCAATACTTTTGAATGGTGTGCCGAGGGCATTTCACCCGAATTGGACAACCTGCAAGAAGTTCCACTCGACCTGATTCCTTATTGGGTTGATTGCCACCAGTCGGGCCAGGCTTTTTTTGTAGACGAGGTTGCCTGGCTTCCGGAAGATCTCGCCGGACTGCGAGAAATACTGGAACCACAAGGTATTGTCAGCCTCATGACCGTCCCCATGCTATCCCCCGATGGCAAGCTACTGGGCTTCCTCGGCTTTGATTCGGTGCGCGAGAAGAAAATTTATTCCGATAAAGAAAAGCAGTTGCTCGAAGTATTTGCGAGCATGTTGGTAAACATCCGTTTGCGGGCCGAAAACCAAACACGCATGGAAGAAGCCATTGCCGAGGCACGGGCTGCCAGCAAAGCCAAGTCGGAATTTTTGGCCAATATGAGCCACGAACTGCGTACACCCTTGAACGGTGTAATTGGCTTTGTGGATTTGTTGCGTTCTACCCCCCTTTCACCCAACCAGGTGGAATTCGTAGAAAACACCAGCATCTCGGCACGTACCCTGCTCGATCTCATCAACGACGTGCTCGATTTTTCGAAGATTGAAGCCGAAAAATTGGAGCTTGAGGTGCTCCCCACTTCCCTGCCGGCATTGGTTGAACAGGCGATCGACATTGTGAAGTACGAAAGTGCCCGCAAGCAAATTGAGTTGTTGCTCGACTTTGACCCAAGCCTACCCGCCAAAGTACATACCGATTCCTTACGCCTGAAGCAGGTGCTGGTGAATTTGCTCAGCAATGCCATCAAATTCACCGTGGTGGGAGAAGTGAGGTTGCGGGTAGAAGGCAACATGAACGGCGATTGCTGCCAATTGCGCTTCGAAGTGCATGATACGGGCATAGGCATATCTCCGGAGCAGCAACAACGCATGTTCAATGCTTTTTCGCAAGGCGACAGCTCCACTTCGCGTAAATTCGGCGGAACAGGCCTTGGACTGGCCATTTCAAGCTTCCTGGTTCACAAGATGGGCGGCACCTTGAAAGTCAGCAGTAAACAAGGCCAAGGATCGGTTTTTGGCTTTGAACTGAGCCTGGCTGTAGAAACCACTGAAGGTTCTGCTTACGAAAAACCGGCCTTTCTTCAAAACAAAACAGCCTGGTTCATTGAAAACCACATAGGTGCTGCCCAAATCATGCAGCAGCAGCTCGACTTCCTGGATGTGAAATCCGAAGGTTTTCATGATGCCCCCGCGGTGCTTGCGGCACAGGAAAAACTGGGTCCGCCTGATGTGCTCATCATTGATTACCACCTCGGTCTCACCGATGGCCGCACCTTGCTCAAACAGCTGCGCAGCAAAGGAGGAGAAAAGTGGGCCAAAATACCCGTCTTGATGCTCCAGCAGGCAACCGACGACCTGAGCATTACCACCGAGGACCTGGATCTGATAGTCGGTTTCAAACTGTCAAAACCACTGAAAATAAGGGAACTGCACGATGCCTTGCTCGGATTATTTACCGAAAAAGACCAGGGCAAAGCCGCACAACGCCAGCAGGCCGAACACCCGGTGAAACAGGTCTTGGCTTCCGACTTCCGACCTGTTATCATGCTGGTAGATGATGTACCGCTCAACCTCACCCTGGCCCGCTGGATGATTGAAAAGATGGTTCCAGGAGTTCGCTTGCTCGAAGCACGCAGTGGTGAAGCGGCCTTGTTGCTGCTGAATGAAGGTGTGCAGCCCGATCTCATTTTCATGGATGTACAAATGCCCGACCTCGATGGACTGGAAACCACGCGTTTAATCAGAGAGCGCGAAAACCACCTCGATAAGGCCAGTCCCATACCCATTGTTGCGCTCACGGCCGGTGCATTGCAAGAAGAGCGCATGCGTTGCCTGGCCGCCGGCATGGACGATTTTCTAACCAAGCCCATACACGTGCACCAGTTGGAACAAATGATTCGCAAATACTTGCAAAAAAATTAATACCTAATTTGCTTAGGTATATAAGTTACTTATATTTGCAGCATGAGTCAATCACCCGGCAATCAGCTGCTAAAAGGACATTTGCATACTTTGGTACTCCACCTGTTGGCCGACAAAGGCCGCATGTACGGTTATGAAATCACCCGCGAAGTCAAGGAGCGCACAGCCGGACAGGTGCAACTCACCGAAGGTGCACTTTATCCGGTACTTCACAAACTCGAAAGTCAGGGAGTGCTACTCACAGAAACGGAGTTAGCCGACGGTCGCGCCCGCAAGTACTACCGCCTGAACGAAGCCGGGCAGGAATTGGCGCAATCTACCCAGCAGCAATTGATGCAGGAGCTGCAATCGGTACTGCTCATTTTTAATCCACCTCAAATGCGATGGACATGAAAAAACGGCTCAGTACAGAAGAAGTAGCACAGGTTGACGCCTGGATCAGGCAGCGGGGCTTTGTTTATGACGATGTGAGGGTAGAGATTCTCGATCACGTACTAAGCGCCATGGAGGACCTGATGACCATTGATGAGCACCTTAGTCTGCAACAAGCTTACAGTCAAGTACGTGCATCATTCGGCATTTTTGGATTTAGCACCCTCGAAGAGGCTTTCATCCATTCTACCGAAAAGCGTCTTTGGCGCAAAGTAGCTGAACAATTATTGAATTTCATCAAACCCAAAGGTGTCCTGCATAGCCTGGGTTTAGTTTTGTTTCTGGTGGCCATGCAGATAACCCTCGGAGGTTATGCTGTATCAGCTTTTCCCCTGGTTTTGAGCCTTGCTTTCATCCTGGGTAGAATTCACATCTATCGACGCGAAAAGCATTTACAGAAACTGCTTTCCTTTAGGATGTCCTTGGGTACACTGGCACTCACCCTGCCAATAACAACACAAATGTACATCTGGCTACCCAAAATCGAAATTGCAAGCGGAAATAGCTGGCTAATCCCACTTATTGCTAGTGTGATTTGCCTGCTTGATTGGGCACAGTGGCGGGTGCTGCAAGCCGAGCTCGACAAACACCGCCAACTGTGTCAGAAAATTGGCTTGGCCTGATTATTTGCCCTTGCCTTTGATCATGCCAAAGAAAGCCTTCAGCTGTTCGCGCGGGAACATATTGGCGAATAGGTTAAACTGACCGGCCTGCAAACGTTCGCCACCGTCGATGGTCACACATTCACCGGTGATGTAAGCACTCATATCGCTCATGAGGAAAGTGGCCAACCAGCCCAGCTCCTCGTGCTGACCGTAACGACCGGCAGGAATGCGTTTGAGGTATTTTTCTTCAATGCTTTTATCAGGCAGCAAACGGCTCCAGGCGCCTTCGGTGGGGAACGGTCCGGGCGCGATGGCATTCAAACGGATGCCGTAAGTTGCCCATTCCATGGCCAGTGAGGTCGTCATGGCATATACCCCGGCCTTGGCACAAGCCGATGGCAGCACAAAAGCTGAACCCGATTCGGTGTAGGTAGTCACAATGTTGAGCACCACGCCACCTTGTTCTTTTTTATCGATGAGGCGCTTGCCAAAAGCACGGGTGCAATGGAAGCTGCCTTTGAGCACAATGTCAATTACAGCGTTGAAAGCATTGTCGCTCAAATCTTCGCTCGCTGCCAAAAAATTACCAGCCGCATTATTTACCAGGCCGTTGATGGTACCCATGCGTGCTTCAAGGGCAGCAAACATGCTCTCTACGGCTTGCGAATCACGTACATCGCATACTTCGTAAATGGCCTCATGGCCGATTTCAGCCACGGCCTGCTGCAATTTCTCTTCGCGACGACCACAAATGGCCACACGCGCACCCAATGATGCAAACGATTTCGCCATGGCCAGTCCGAGTCCGCTACCGCCACCTGTTACTAAAATGTTTTTTCCTGCTAAAGTATCGTTGGTAAACATGTTTGTACAATTTGACGGTAATATACAGCGGTGCTTGACCTTGCCCAAATGTGTGCATACATTTCATTTGTAAGGCGGTAAATTTCTGCTGCCAATCCTTATTTTTGTGGCATCAAAGTAACAACCATGAACTTCAAACTCGGCGTACTTTTCACTTTGTTGACCATCGCTTTCGCAGGTTACATCATTTTTGCTGGTATCACCATGCCCGACACCCTCGGCTATACCGAAATGTTGATTTTCTGTGGTTTGCTCGCCGGTGTGAGCTGGTTTGTGAGCATGGGTGCTTTTGAAGATATTGACAACGAGCGCAAGGCTGCGAAGTGAGCAAAAGAGCGCTTTCGCTGCTTAAATCGCACGAACTGCGTTTGACCGACGCCCGCATCGACGTGCTCGATTTCATCATCGACCACCCGCGGGCCATCTCCCAACCAGAGCTGGAACATGCCTTGGTGCATAAATACGACCGGGTAACCCTGTACCGCACCCTCAATACTTTTACCGAAAAAGGCTTGTTGCATCAGGTGGCCGACAACAGCGGCAGCATGAAATATGCCCTTTGCAACGACCAGTGCAGCGAGCACGAACACCACCACGAACACCTGCATTTCCACTGCATCCGCTGTCAGGAAACAGTGTGTATTGACAGTGTGATGATTGCCCCTCCTGCCCTTCCGGCGGGCTTTCAGGCCAACGATTTTAATTTTGTAGCCAACGGCATCTGCCAAAAATGCGCTCAGTAACGGCGCTTGTTGGCAAAAGCCACCAGCGAAAGCATCAAAGGCACTTCCGTTAAAACGCCTACAACCGTAACCAAAGCAGCGGGCGATTCCAAGCCGAACAAGGCTATGGCCACTGCCACTGCCAGTTCAAAAAAATTGCTCGCGCCAATGAGGGCCGCAGGGGCACAAATGGGATGTGGCAATTTCAAGAATCTGCCTGCAAACCACGCTGCAAAAAAGATGAAATAGGTCTGTAAACTCAGCGGAATGGCAATCAACAAAATCAACAAGGGCTTTTCAATGAGAAATTGCCCCTGAAAAGCAAAAAGAAGTACGAGTGTTGCCAAAAGTGCCAGTGTGGTTAGCGGTTTAAATGCCGGCAACAGGGCCACCCTCAGCCAATCTTCCCCTTTTCGCCTCACTGCCCAACGGTGCGTAAGCCAACCTGCAACCAAAGGAACCACAACAAACAATAGAACCGATGCCAATAAGGTATCATAAGGGATGCTGATGTTGGCCACCCCCAGCAGCAAACCCACAATGGGCACAAAGGCCACCAACAGCACCAAATCGTTCACCGCCACTTGTACCAAGGTGTAATTGGCATCACCTCGGGTGAGGTAACTCCAAACAAATACCATGGCCGTACAGGGGGCAGCTCCCAATAAAATGGCCCCTGCCAAATATTCGCCAACTTTGTCGGGCTCAAGATATGCCCCATACAATTGCTCAAAAAACAGCCAGGCGAAAAAGGCCATGCTGAACGGCTTGATGAGCCAATTTACTACCAAAGTCAACCACAAACCTTTTGGATGTTTGCGCACCTCCCCCAAGCGCGAAAAATCTATTTGTAACATCATCGGAAAAATCATGGCCCAAATAAGGATGGCAATAGGCAAATTCACCCGGCCCCATTCCAATCCCGACAACCAAGCAAAAAAATCAGGAAAAAACTGTCCAAGTGCCGCCCCCAAAGCCATGGCCAACAATACCCACCACGTCAAGTTTTTTTCAAAAGTGCCTAATCCGGCTGTGGCTTGTTTCATGAGGTAAATTTATCGTGTTATAGCGATTTTACAAGCGCCTAAAAAGCAATAGTTTTGTGCATACATGTCACACGCCACTACCCTTTCTTATGCCCGCGAGCGCGATGCAGCCGATGCGTTGAGCCACTACCGCCAGCAATTTCATTTTCCCAAGCACAACGATGCACCGGTACGCTATTTCACCGGCAATTCGTTGGGACTGATGCCTCGCTCGGTGCGTGCTTACCTCGAAACCGAGCTTAAAAGCTGGGAAACTTACGGAGTAGAAGGACATTTTGAGGGTCCACATCCCTGGATGCACTACCACAAGCTGTTTACCGAAAAGGCAGCCCGCGTAGTAGGTGCCTTGCCCCTCGAGGTGGTGGTGATGAACACGCTGACAACGAACTTGCACCTGCTCATGGTGAGCTTTTACCGCCCAACCCAAGAGCGCTTCAAAATCATCATGGAAGGCGGCGCTTTCCCCTCCGATCAATATGCCATCGAAAGCCAGGTGCGTTTTCATGGCTATCAGCCCGAGGAGGCCATTGTAGAACTCGTTCCCCGTGCAGGCGAAACCCACCTCCGCCACGATGATATTTTGGCTACCATTGCCCGCGAAGGTGCGCAAACCGCGTTGGTAATGCTAGGTGGGGTGAATTACTATACCGGACAGCTGTTCAACATGGCCGACATCACCCGTGCCGGACATGCAGCCGGTGCGGTGGTAGGCTTCGACCTCGCCCATGCTGCGGGCAATGTGCCCTTGCAGCTGCACGACTGGAATGTGGATTTTGCCTGCTGGTGCTCTTACAAATACCTGAACAGCGGTCCTGGTGGCCCATCGGGCATTTTTGTGCACGAACGCCACGCCCACAATGCCGAACTGCCGCGCTTTGCCGGCTGGTGGGGCCACGATGAGGGCGAGCGTTTTAAAATGAAAAAAGGCTTCCAACCCATGCCCGGTGCAGCCGGTTGGCAGTTGAGCAATGCCCAAGTGATGGCCATGGCCCCACACCTTGCTTCGCTCGATATTTTCGATGAAGTAGGCATGCCGGCCTTACGTGCCAAATCAGTAGAACTCACCGGCTATCTGTCGTGGCTGCTCGACCAATTGCAAGCCGAATTCCCACAAAGCGGTCTGCACGTAATCACACCCAAAAATCCCGACGAGCGTGGCTGCCAGCAATCAATCGTGCTGCCCAAAATCGGCCGGAAAGTATTTGAATACCTCAGCGCAAACGGTGTAATAGCCGACTGGCGCGAACCCGATGTGATCCGCGTGGCTCCGGTGCCGCTGTACAACAGCTTTGAGGATGTACAGCAATTGTATGAAATATTGCGGGCAGCTATAATTCAAAACAGCTAAGTATATTAGCAGGCAAGAGTACGTTTCTTGAAACCAACCTGCTATGCACAAAACCCTGTGCTGGATGCTGCTTGCCCTGCTGCTCCATGCAAACGCCCTTGCTCAATCGAAAACCTACACCCTAAGCGGCTTTATCCGTGAAACCGGCAGCCGCGAAACCCTCATCGGAGCCAATGTGTATGTTGATAGTCTGAAAGCCGGCACGGTAAGCAATGCCTACGGCTTTTATGCCCTCACTTTACCGGCCGGTAAACACCTCATCCGCTTTTCTTATGTGGGCTACCGAAGTCAGGAAGTAACCATCGAACTTCAAGACAATGTGGTACGCGACATCCAAATGGGTGCCTCAGCCGAATTGCAAGAAGTGGTGGTGACCGACAACCGCTTGCAACGCCAGGCCGAAAGTGTACAAATGAGCCGCATTGAACTCACTCCCCAACAAATCAAAGAAGTACCTACCATTTTTGGCGAAAAAGACGTGCTCAAAGCCCTGCAACTCATGCCTGGCGTGCAAAGCGGCAACGAAGGACAGTCGGGTTTGTACGTGCGTGGCGGCGGTCCCGACCAGAACCTCATCCTCCTCGACGAAGCCACGGTTTATAACGCCAGCCATTTATTCGGCTTCTTTTCGGTCTTCAACGGCGATGCCATCAAAAATGTGAGCCTCATCAAAGGGGGCTTTCCGGCGCGTTACGGCGGCAGGCTGTCGAGCGTCATCGACATCAGCATGAAAGATGGCGACAAATCGGAATTCAAAGGCGAAGCCGGTATCGGCCTCATCAGTTCTAAACTCATGCTCGAAGGACCCATTCTCAAAGACAAACTCAGCTTTGTGGTTTCGGGCAGGCGAACTTACATTGATGCGCTGGTTGCTCCCTTGGTGCAATTGCAAGACCCCAACACCACAGCAGGTTATTATTTCTACGACTTCAATGCCAAACTCAATTACGACATCGACCGCAAAAACAGGTTGTTTTTAAGTGGGTATTTTGGCCAGGATAGATTCTATTCGAACTACACCGAACCTGGTGTCTCCTTCAGAAACGGCATTGATTGGGGCAATCGCACCGGCACCCTGCGTTGGAACCACCAGTACAACAACAAGCTGTTTTTCAACACTTCCATCATTTACAGCAATTACGAGTTCGGTACTTTTTCAAGCGAAATATTCCCTCCTGCCGACACCTTCAACCTGCGATACAGCAGCAGCATCCGCGACATCGGGATAAAGTTCGATGCCGACTATGCCCTTTCACGCAAGCATCAACTCAAACTGGGCGTGCAATCCACCCGACATGTGTTTGTACCCACGGCTTTTGTACTTAAAAACACCGATTTCCCTGAATTCAACATCGACCGGGTTTCGCAAGAATTGTCACTCGAATCGGGCCTGTATGTAGAAGATTTGTGGCAAGTGAACGAGCGCATCGAGCTCAACACGGGTTTGCGGTTAAGCCAGTTTTCCGCCGAGGGAGAAAACTATTGGCGCCTCGAACCCCGATTCAGCGGGCGCTATATGCTCAGCGATTTGAGCTCCATCAAAGCTGCTTTCAGCCTCATGAACCAATACATGCACCTGCTGAGTAATACCGGCATTGGCTTGCCCACCGACTTGTGGGTGCCCGCTAACAGTGTGATAGGCCCGCAGCGCTCTATGCAAGTGGCACTGGGTTATGCCCACGACCTCCCCAAAAAGTCGCTTACCTTCACGGCCGAGAGCTTTTACAAACAATCGCGCGATGTAATCACCTACAGGCCCGGTGCCAACTTCCTGCTCACCGGCATCGATGGCTTGTTTTCAGGCGAAGTCATCGACATCAAATGGGAGCAGCAGGTGACCACAGGTACGGCAACCTCGTACGGATTGGAGTTGCTTTTGCAAAAGCACAAAGGTCGGTTCAACGGCTGGGTAGGCTATACCCTCAGCAAAACCGATTGGTTATTTCCCGAAATCAATGCCGGAAGGCCTTTCCCTGCCCGCTACGACCGACGGCACGACCTCAGCATCGTAACCTTTTATGAGCTCCGCAAAGCCAGCGCAAAAAAATCGGCCATCAAGCTTAGTGGCGTCTTTATTTATGGTACGGGCAATGCGGTCACCTTGCCCCAGGCCACCTTCGACGCACCTTACGCTTCACCCGAACCCGTTGACGTTTTCTTTGGCTTCTTCAATTACAGCATCACCGATTACGGCCCCATGAACTCCTACCGCATGCCGGCTTATCACCGCCTTGACTTTTCCTTGCAATTCATCAAACCGCAAAAGTGGGGCGAGCGCGTGATTGAATTCAGCGTGTACAATGCATATAACCGAGCCAATCCCTGGTTCCTCGACAGGAGTTTCCGTAACGGAAAAACCGTTTTGGTTCAATACAGTCTTTTCGGCATCGTTCCTTCTCTCAACTACATCGCTCGTTTCTGATATGAAAAAATGGACCTACCTCCTGTTGAGCGCCCTGGTATTTACCGGTTGTCGCGAAAAGCTCATCGATACCACCGATTTGAACATTCCCGAACGTTTGGTCGTGGGATGCTTTATCAGTCCGCAAGACGATACCTTGTATGCCACCGTCACCCTGTCTCGCCCACTCTACGGACAGTCGATCTTTGACGATTGGCAGCACCCCAAAGTAACCAATGCCACAGTTACTATCCGTTCTGGTGGCAATAGTGCTGTATTCAGCTACAACACGAACCTTCAGAAGTACGTTTTGCCCGCTGCGGCCATGCCCATCATAGCGGGTCAAACCTACACCCTCGAAGTCAGCACTCCCGATGGTAAAAGGGTGAATGCCCAATGCACGGTACCCAGCCCGGCCAATTTCCAATTCGAAGTGCTCGGGTCCTTGGTACCGCCAACCAACAACGACCCTTTCAGCCGGGCGATGAATGTCGATTTTCGTTGGCAGGGCTTACCCGATAAAAACCGATTTTACCGCCTCAACTATGCCCAGTTGTTAGAAACCGGCATGTTTGCCGGTGAGTATTGGCAAAACACCTACCTCGGCGCCACTCAATTCTACGCTGATACCGAACGCGAAAACAAGCGTTTCAGGGTTTTTGAACGGATTTCATTGGTATTCACCACCACTGATGGAAATGGCCTCCGCATCAAAGGCGTATTGCAAGAACTCGACGAAAACAGCTACCGCTATTTCACCAGTGTGAGCAAACAATTGCAGGTAGGTGCAGATGGTTTCAGTGAGCCGGTGGTGATTTTCAGCAATGTAAATAATGGAATTGGATGCTTTGGCGCCTCCTATCAATACACCGTACTCAGCGATACATTGGCGTTTTGATTTGGCTATCTTTGATGCATGGCAAGTACCCCCACGCAACAAAGTTTGAGTGTCCTCGGAGCCGGACTGGTAGGCTCACTTTTATCGATTTATTTGCGCCGCAGAGGCTATGAGGTCGACATTTACGAGCGTCGTCCCGACCTCCGTCGTGGTGGCAACTACGGCGGCCGTTCCATCAACCTGGCGCTGAGCGACCGGGGTTTTGGTGGCCTCAATCCCGTAGGCGTTGCCGATGCCATTCGTTCGGTGGGCATTCCCATGTACGGCCGCATGATGCACGATGTAGATGGCAAGCTCACCTACCAGCCTTACGGCAAAGACGGTCAGTGCATTTATTCGGTATCGCGCTCAGGCCTCAACTACAAACTCATGGATTTGGCCGAAGACGAAGGGGTACGCCTGCACTTTAACCTGCGTTGTACCGATGTGGATTTGCAGCAAAAGCAGTTGCATTTTGAGCACAACGATACGCACCAGCGGATGTCGGCCCCCTACGAGCGCCTGTTTGGTACCGATGGTGCCTTTTCGGCGCTCCGCAGCAGCATGATGAAAACCGACCGCTTCGATTACAGCCAGGATTATTTGGAGCACGGTTACAAAGAACTCACCATTCCGGCCACGGCTGACGGCGGTTTTGCCATGGAGAAAAATGCGCTGCACATTTGGCCTCGCGGGCACTTCATGATGATTGCCCTGCCCAATCCCGATGGTAGCTTCACCTGCACCTTGTTTTTTCCTTACGAAGGCGACCCATCCTTCTCGAAAATTAAGACACCGGCCGAATTGATGGCCTTCTTCCAGACCTACTTCGCCGATGCCATTCCGCTGATGCCAACTTTGGTGGAAGATTATTTTGCCAATCCAACCCCCTCGCTGGTAACGGTGCGTTGCTTCCCCTGGAAATACGACGACCACGCCCTTTTGCTGGGCGACGCCGCCCACGCCATTGTGCCTTTTTACGGCCAGGGCATGAACTGCGGCTTTGAAGACGTACGCGTATTCGACGAGCTGTTCAGCAAATACGGAGAAAATTGGGAAGCCCTATTCGGCGAATTCCAGCAGCTGCGCAAAGCCGATGGCGACGCC
>Ga0075157_10000264_pt1 | contig 48478 bp, 46 predicted proteins | sample JI81BgreenDNA_FD_70967 | JGI IMG/M metagenome (GOLD analysis project Ga0075157, IMG submission 70967) | Wastewater effluent complex algal communities from Wisconsin, to seasonally profile nutrient transformation and Carbon sequestration -... | ecosystem: Engineered > WWTP > Effluent > Algae...
CCCAGGTGGTATTTTACGTCGCCATCGCCAAAGCTCAAATCGGGATTGGCAATGCCTTCAAATTCGTTGAAGATGTATTCGTAGGTTTTGCCCAGGATGTTGGCCAGCACATTCAAGCGGCCGCGGTGCGCCATGCCAATGGCCACCGATTCGATACCCAATTCCGAGCCGCGGTTGATCACGGCATCGAGGGCAGGGATGGTGTTTTCGCCTCCTTCGAGTGAAAAACGCTTTTGTCCCACATATTTTTTATGGAGGAAGCTCTCAAAAACCACCGCTTCGTTGAGTTTGCTGAGGATGCGCTTTTTCTTTTCTACATCAAAATCGTAGTGATACGCATGCTTTTCGAAATAGGTTTTGCACCACTCGCGGATTTCGGTCTCGCGGATGTGCATGAACTCAAAACCGATGCTGCGGCAGTAAATCGACTCGAGTTTCGCCACTATCTCGCGGAGGGTGGCGTTTTCCATGCCAATGATGTACCCAGCACCAAAACGGGTGTCAAGGTCGGCATCACTCAATTGGTGGTACGACAGCGCTATGCCCGGGTCGCGGTCTTTGCGTGGCCGAATCGGATTGGTTTTCGACAACAGGTGGCCGCGCGAACGATAGGCATGAATCAAGTGCACCACATTGATTTCCTTGTGCATGTGCTCGGCTGAAACCGGGGCACCGCCTTGGGCATGGCGGGTTGCGAACTCAAAGCCTTCGAAGAACTTTTTCCAGCCCATGTCCACCGACTCGGGGTCGTTGCGGTATTGCTGGTAGTAATCTTCTATCACCGATACATCGGCATTGGAGAGGTACGAAAACTTGTCCATATCGTAATTTAGCGCGATTTGCGGGCAAAGTTACAGCCCTTTTGTTGCAATTTACCGATTACAACGGCCCATGCATCGAAAAGGCCGGAATTTTTGTTGCAAATGCAACATAATGGCCCAAAACAAATCTTGAGGCCAATCCTTATTTTAGCAGCATGAGTCAGCAAAAAGTATTAATCACAGGTGGTAGTGGACTTTTAGGCCAGCGCCTTACCCTCCTTCTCCAACAAAAAGGATATCAGGTTGCCCACCTGGGCCGAAATGGCGGTGAGAAAAATGGGGTCACTACCCACGCTTGGGATCCGGCCAACGCCACCCTCGATCCCGCGGTACTCGAAGGGGTCGACCACGTGATCCACCTGGCAGGTGCAGGCGTGGCCGACAAAGCCTGGAGTGCGGCCCGCAAACAGGAAATCCGCGACTCACGCACCCAAAGCACCAAACTGCTGGTTGATGCCATCGATTATTTGCCGAAAAAACCTAAAACCCTTATCTCGGCATCGGCCATTGGTTACTATGGCAATGCCGGCAAAGAGCTGTGTACCGAAGACAGCGCCGTGGGCCACGATTTTCTCGCATCGGTTTGCGCCGACTGGGAAGCCGCTGCTGCACCTGCAGCCAACTTCACACGCTTGTGCACCGTACGCATTGGCATTGTTTTGAGTACTGAAGGCGGCGCTTTGCCCAAGATGATGCTGCCCTTCCGTTTTTTTGCAGGCGGAGTGCTGGGCTCAGGCAAGCAGATGATGAGCTGGGTGCACATCGACGACCTCTGCGAAATGTTCCTCTTTTTAATCGAAAACGACCAATGCCAGGGCATTTACAATGGCGTAGCCCCGCTACCGGTTGAGCACTACACCTTCATGAAAGCCCTCGGCCGCGCCATGCACCGCCCTTTGTGGATGTGGGTGCCCGCTTTCGCCCTGCGCCTGGCCCTTGGCGAAATTGCCGATACGGTTTTGGGTTCACAGTTTGTTTCCAACGAAAAGATCCAGCAAGCCGGTTTCCGTTTCAAGCACGAAACCGTGTACCAGGCCCTTACTGCCCTCATCCAAAACCAAAAGGCATAAAAAAGTCCGAGTAACTTTCACCACTCGGACTCCTAAATCGTAGTTCCAGATAATTCATGATCAACCCAAGCACCCTTGAATCTTGAATTTTCAATCCCGAAGTTCCCGGTCAACCCCAAAAATCAAGGACCGCCCCAAACCCCCTTTTGAATTTTGAATCTTGAATCTTGAATTTTACGGGCTTACAAAGTTGATGGTAACCTGCGCATACGGGGCATTACCCAGACTGTTCAACATGGCAAAAGGCTGATCGCCGAAAAAGCCCCTGAAAAATTCGTTTCCTTGCGGCAGCAAATCGGCATCAAAGCTGTAATTAATGCGATAACCAGCTTGTACTCCCAACCAGAAATAGCCTGTGAGTTGACGCATGTATTCCAAACGTGGACGCAATTCGCCACGACGGATTTCGAGGCTAGCTTGGTCAGAACGAATCTGCGACAAGCCATTGAGTCTGTAACTCTGTCCTTCCAATTCAAATCCGGCCAAAATCATGCTGTTGCGGTCGATGTTGTAGCGGACAGCTCCTCTTGCCGGCAACAAGGCCTCGATGCCCCATTTGCGGTTGGGCGCGGTCCAGTTGTACAGCACAATGGGGATGTAGTTCATGGCACCCACGCGGTAAGTGCGCGACAAACCCACGGCCCACTGTTTGCGTTCATTGGGGCGTTTTCCCCACAAAACAGCTGCCGAGCCACGCACATATGGCTGTAATCCCCAGCCAAAGTCACCACTCATATCTACCGAACCTTGAAAGAGCAAAAACTGATACTCATTCAAAGGCTTAAAAATGGTCGTGTTGAGTCCGCCAGTACGGATACCGCGGTCATTCAAGGCACGCAACACATCCGAGCCGGAATTGGCGCCGGCAATGTTGTTGATGTTGTAACGGGTATCCCAGTAGGTTGCTCCCATTTGCCACACCAAATTATTACGAGAAATAACCGGAATGTTTGCATTCAAACGAAATCCACCTGTATACGTTGCTCTTCCGGTTGACTGATCTATGTCCGGAATATCAGCGCCTTCAACAAAACTGCCAATGGGTGAAAATGTCATGTCATATGGGCCTTGTAAGTCCCAGCCCACGCTTACAAAACGCTGCGGTGAGGTGCCCACAATGCGTGAATTGGCGTAGGTTTTCGACTTGCCTTCTACCAATTCAACCGCGCCATAGTCTACCTCATCCTCCTCCTCACCGGTAGAATCGGTCACTTGCGACCAGGCCCAACCGCTCTGCAAGAGCAGCAGCAGGCAAAATAAACGCTTCATTACGCTTATTTTTTAACAGCCACACGCTTCCAAACGTCGGTACGGCCAAAGGTCTTCACCCCAATGTAACCGCGGATGTCGAGCGTATTGTCGTCTTTGGCTTTGATCACACAGCTGTAGGTATTGCCGTTCTCAGGATCGTAAATGGTACCATCAACCCACTCCTTTTTGCCGGCATAGGTGAAGTCCTTGAGGATGCGGTAACCTTTCAATGGTACTTTGCGCATCGACTCGTCGGGATTGTTTTTGTCGACCTTGGGTTGACCATTATCCGGGTCGTTGGGTTCACGCAACCACACGATTTTTCCATAATATTTGTCAGCAATTTTCTCCACTTTCACACGGGCCTTACCGTGCGAAGGCTCCCATACACCTACCAAAACATCTCCTTCGGCATCCTGGGCTTTAAACGATTGACTTCCGGTCAACAAAGTGGCACCCAATACGAGTACCAGAGCTAGCATCTTTTTCATAACAATCAGATTTTACGGTTTATTTCGAACTAACGTCAAAGGTGAAATCAAGTTTCGCTTTGAGGGTCATATTGCCTTCATATTCACCCTTGAGGTTCAAATCGGCCACAACGGTGATTTCATCAAGGGCAAAAAAATCGGCCAGACCTTTTTGATCGTCGGCCACTTGCAGGGTCACGCTGTTGGCACCATCGGGCAATGGATTGAGAAAGGCCACTTTTTGCATGGCCACATTTTTACCTGCAAACTGCAAGGTGATGTCGCTGATCAACGCCAAATCGGCAGGTTCAGCGGCTGTAATGGTTACCGAAGTTAAACGCGCATCGGCCAATTTGCCCTCTCCCAAAATGTCAGCCATATCGGCTTTCCAGCTGGCTGTGGCTGTATTGGATCCATCGTACAAAGGACCTTCGGCTGTTAAGGTAATTTCATCGGCCTTGTAATCTACTTTTTCGGTCTTTCCGCAGGCGGCTGCCACAAACAGGAGGGCCAGCAAGGCAAAGGTATTTTTCATGACAGGTTAGCAGGGTCGGTTTGCGACCCGAATTCCAAATATAGAAAAGGAATGAGCCGAAAAAGCCCTTTTAGCCCTTTTCAATAGAAAAAGCTGGAAAACCGAAAAAAATTAGCGCACAGAATGCCTTTTATCATCGCAATTTCCCTGCAATCGCCCCTACTGTAAATCCGTAGTAAGTATGGTGTGTATTCAGCTGAAGTAAGGGCGCAAAAGAAAGCCCAACCTTGTCGTTCAACAAATACTCCATCTTGACTTGAATCATGAGCGATGGGCGGAAGTGATACGTAAAATCATACGAATAATTGGCCCACAAAAACCCAGGACCTTCAAACTGCCAGTTTTCTACTTCCCTGAAAACACCCATGCTCAACCCCGACAACAGGTTAACCCTAGACGCCGGGTGCTTTGAAGAAGTAAAAACCTTTCCGGCAAGCGCATGAAAATGACTATGATAACGCAAGGGCTTATTGCTGAAGCCAAATCTATCAAGATCAAAAGGCAATTCTAAACCAGGTTCATAATCAGCTGGAATTGTCACACCTCGGCTGGCTAAGGTAGCACCAGCGGCGAATGAAAACCATTTAGGAGACACATGGTGCACTTGAAAAGAAAACCCCCGATAAGCTCCAAAATTAACTTCGATATTGGCGTAAGTTTTCTGAGTTTTATCTCCTTGGGCGTTTGCTTGATGTGAGAGTATCAAAAAAGCCAATCCACAAAACAATGTCCATGGAGCCTTCCGAAACCCCTGAAAGTTGGTGAACCGAATTGCGTTTACTGAATCCGATTGGTTTGTTAGCCTTTTCATATCACTGTATTTAAAGTGCACTCATGCAATAGTTTTTTTTAACAGGACTAGCCAAAAAGCAATGATGTGCAGGAAATGCTCATCTAAACTTGCCGGCCATGAGTCCAACGCTGAACCCGTAAAAACTTCTATGGGTGTTAAATTGCGCCACAGGAGAAAAGGAAAGTCCGAAGTTTTCAAGAACGGCCACTTCCAGCTTTGGTTGAACCATGATAGAAGGCCTAAAATGATATTGCAAATCATACCGATAATTGCCACCCAAAAAAGTATTTGGTATTTCTTGCCAGTTTACGGCTTCTCTAAAAAGACCAAAACTAAAACCCGACAAGATATTTAGCCTGACCTTTCCGTGCTTGGCGAAATCAAATGCTCTCCCGGCAAGGGCATGTAAATGGGTAAAATTATCAATGGTCTCATCACCTCGAATCATAGAACCTAAGGTGATGGGTAAATCAAAACTCGAAATGTAGCCTGCAGGAACTGTTGGAGAAGGACGCCAACCAGAAGAAATGCCTCCTGCAAAGGAAGTTCTTTGCTCATTGGTATACACAAATTGGTAAGAAAAGCCTGAGTAAGTCCCTAAAAACCCTTCCAAGCTACCATAAACCCTAGTAGACTTGCTGTGCTGAGCCTGAAGTGATGTGGCAACTTGCACAAGCCACAAAAACAAGATGAGAACCAACCATTTTTTCATAATGCAGCATTGATGTTTTTTATTGGTTTCTGGCGAACCAAGCCTATTACATGCCCTACACCCACATTGATGAGTGTACGCTCGCTGTTTACAACAATCAAAGGAGGTAGCGTAAATCCATAAAAGCGCGTAAATGCAAACTCAATGCGCGGGTTAAAGACCAAACTGGTCCTGTTAATCAACAAATAATAATAATCCCAATTGGGTTGAGTCAAAAATTGTCCTCCAAAACCACCCGAAGTCCCTACATAATCCCGCCAATTACCCGGCTCGGTGAGGCGTGTCAATGCCAAACCTCCCGACAAAATGGCCCGCAGCTTACCTGATTCTTCCAGCACAAACATGCGACCGTAGGTGAGCTGCATATTCCGCATCAAATCAAACGGTCCTTCGGGCCACCATTTGGGCATTACAGAAAAACCTGAACCCTCATAGTTGATTGGGATGGAATATGCCCGTCTTTGATAAAAACCTAATGTCAGTTGAAAAACATGTTGTTCGTCAAACACATAATTGGCCGATAAATCGAGGCCATAATAATTGCTTGTAGCCAGCTGACCCGAGCCATAAACAGCATGCCTTATTTGATGCTGTGCCTGAGCCAAAAACGGCCCCAACAAGCTCAAAAACAGCAAAGCTGATGCAAAGCGGGTCTTCATGTGATGGACTTTTAATGAAACATCAAATGCAATATAACACCGATGTACGAAACCACCAAATAAAAAGTACAGGACACAAAAAAACCTCCGCTTTCGCGAAGGCTTATTCTATGGCCATGTAAATAAGCAAATTTAGAGCTTGGCCTTTAGCTGCAACATCCGCAATACGGTTACGGCAGCTTCTGTGCCTTTGTTGCCGTGTTTACCTCCGGCGCGGTCGAGGGCCTGTTCTTCGGTGAGCACCGTAATCACGCCAAAAGCCGCCGGTTTGCCCGTACGCAGGTTCACATCCATCAAACCATGGGCAACTGCCTCGCTGATGTATTCGAAATGCGGGGTTTCGCCCTTGATCAAACAGCCAATGGCAATCACCGCATCACAACCAGCATCGCACAACCACTGTGCTGCCAAGGGTAATTCGTAACTGCCTGGTACAACATGGTCAACAATGTGCTCAGGCAAAATGCCTTGGGCCAACAACAAAGAACGGGCACCCTCGCGGAGGGCACCCGTTATGTGTTCGTTCCATTCAGCCGTTACAATACCTACCTTTATTTCGGCAGCATTGTCAAGCGAAAAGGCCTTGTAATCAGAAAGGTTGTGCAGCGCGGTGGCCATGTTTAGTTGGCGGCTTTGGCGCGGGCAATGTACTTTTCTACGGCCTGTCCTTCGGCGCTGTTCTTGTAATCGGCAAAAATGCGCTCATACAATTCCAAAGCCTTTTTGGTGTTACCCATGCTTTCGGCCAACTCGCCGGCACGCATCAAGTAAACAGGTGTAGTGAATTGGTTTTCTTCCTTGTTGGCGGCCTTCAAATAGTAGTCGAGGGCTTTGTCTTCTTGTCCGAGCTCTAAATAAGCGTCTCCGGTTGCACCCAAAGCAATGCTGCCAATGATGGGCTCGTCGGTACTGAAGCTTTTGAGTTTGTCGATGGCCTCTTCATAATTGCCCAAACGCAAATAGCTAATGCCCAAATAATAATTGGCCAATTTACCGGCTTTGGTCCAGCCATAGTCGTCGGCAATTTCCTCAAATCCGGGGAAATTGCCATCACCATTGATAGCCAGGTTCAACGAGTCGTTCTCAAAATAACGCTCGGCCACGTACATGAGGTTCTGGGCTTCTTGCTGCTTGTTAGGCAAGTAGATGCCGTTGATGTAATAAATCAATCCGGCCACAACCACTACGCCACCCAAAACGCCGTATACAATCGTCTTGTACTTCTCGAGAAATTGCTCCGAGCGGCTGATGGTTTCCTGTATGTCGAGGTTTTCGATACCGAAATCGAGGGGTTTCTCTGAACCCTGCTCCTTCTTTGCCATGATAATAAGTTCTGCTTGGTTATTTGGTTAGTCCATGATGAAAGGGTAATCGGCTTGCTCATACACATCGGTGTAAAGCTCCGAAACATCGGGCCAAGGCGAGTTTTCTGCAAATTCTACCGATGCCTTTACCTGCTCTTCAATCTTTTCATCTATGGCATTCAATTGCGCCTCAGTGGCGTATTTCTTTTTTATAATGGTCTCACGGGTGACCGTGATGGGGTCCTTCGCTTTGTAATCTTCTACTTCTTCCTTGGTGCGGTACTTGGCCGGGTCGCTCATAGAGTGGCCACGGTAACGGTAAGTGCGGATTTCGAGGAAAGTAGGACCCTCGCCTTTGCGGGCACGCTCAACGGCTTCGGCCATGGCTTCGTGCACAGCCTCGCAGCTCATGCCGTCAACCCACTGCGAAGGCATGTCATATGCCAAACCCATTTTGTAAATGTCGGTGAGGTTGGTGGTACGCTCTAACGAAGTACCCATGGCGTAGAAGTTATTCTCTACCACAAATACTACGGGCAACTTCCACAACATGGCCATGTTGAAGGTTTCGTGCAGGGCACCCTGACGAACCGCACCATCGCCCATATAGCAGATGTTCACGTTTTTAGTGCCGAGGTACTTGTCGGCAAAAGCAATACCGGCTCCGAGTGGCACCTGGCCACCTACGATACCGTGTCCACCAAAATTACGGAACTGCTTGCTGAACATGTGCATCGAACCACCCTTGCCCTTAGAGCAACCGGTTACTTTGCCATACAACTCGGCCATTACCGACTCAGGAGTCATTCCGCAGGCCAAAGCATGACCGTGGTCGCGGTATGCCGTAATCACCGAATCCTCGGGGGTAATTACCGAATAGGTTCCGGCAACCACCGCTTCTTGTCCTATATAAAGGTGACAGAAACCTTTAATTTTCTGCTGTCCGTACAATTGCGCACATTTTTCTTCAAAACGGCGGATCAACTGCATCTGCTCATACCACTGTAGGTAGGTTTCTTTCGTAACTTTCGCCTTTGCCATGAATGTATTTTCGAAAACGAGCCGCTAATATACGGCCTAATTTATTATCCGAGCAAGATTTACATGCAGCTGAAACGCCTGAGTTTGTTGAACTACCGCAATGCCACCCGCGGGCATTACACCTTCGATGCCCCGGTGGTGAGTATCACCGGTCCCAATGGCACCGGTAAAACCAATGTGCTCGACGCCATTCACTACCTCTGCCTGAGCAAAAGTTACTTCAGTCAGCAAGACCAGCAGCTGGTGCGCTTTGGTGAAGATTTCTTCAACCTCGATGCCGATATCGTCCAAAACGAGCGTGAAATCAGGCTTTTTTGCGCCTGGCAGGGGGGCAAGAAGCTGCTGAAAAACAACGGGGTCACGTACGAACGCCTGGCCGACCACATCGGGCGCTTTCCGGTGGTGATGGTGGCGCCTACCGACCTCGACCTCATCTACGACAGCAGCGAAATCCGCCGGCGCTTTGCCGATATGCTGCTTTCGCAAACCGACCACGACTATTTGCTTGCGCTTATGCGCTACAACAAGTTGCTGCAACAAAAACAAGCCATGCTTCGGCAATTGAAAATCGATGGCCGTTTCGACAGCCTGTTATTTGACATCCTGAGCGAACAACTCGAACCCTTGAACCTGCAGCTGAGCAACAAAAGAGCCGCTTGGCTGGATCTGTTTAATCCATTGTTCGAAAATATCTACCGAACCATATCCGGCAACCGCGAGGCAGCGGGCATCACCTACGAGCACCTGGCCCGAACGGAACTTTCGCAAGCCCAAAAAAGTCGACAGGAGCAAGAAGCAGGGCGTTGCCTCTTTGGCATCCACCGCGACGAGCTGCATTTTACGCTCGATTTACAGGCCGTTCGGCGTTTTGGCTCGCAAGGGCAGCAAAAATCGTTTCTCATCAGCCTCAAGCTGGCCCAAGCCATTTACCTGAGCGAACAATGCGGCCAAAAGCCTTTTTTGTTGCTTGACGATATTTTCGAAAAACTCGATGGCAGCCGCATCAGCAGCCTGCTGCGTTTGGTGCAGGAAGAGCGTTTCGGTCAAATCTTTCTAACCGATACCGACCGCAAACGCGTGGAAGCGATTTTTGGAACGGGAAGCCATATCCAGTACATCGAACTGGAGCACGCCTGATTACACCCGATTGCGCAGGTTATTCAGCATTTCATCTACGAGGGCATCGAGATCGAAACGGTGCTTCCAGCCCCAATCGCGGCGAGCGGCACTGTCGTCGATGCTGCCTGGCCAGCTGTCGGCAATGGCCTGACGGAAGTCGGTTTTGTACCCGATAGTGAAATTGGGAAGGCGCTTTTTGATGGCTTCAGCCAGTTCAGCAGGCGTAAAGCTCATGGCCGCCAGGTTGTAAGAGGTACGCTCCTTCACTTGTTCTGCCGGAGCTTCCATGAGTTCAATCGTAGCGCGGATGGCATCGTCGATGAACATCATGGGCAAGCTGGTTTGGGCATGCAAGAAGCTTTCATAGCTGCCATTCTTCAGCGCCTCATGGAAAATCTCTACGGCATAATCGGTAGTACCGCCACCGGGAGGTGTTTTCCAGCTGATGATGCCGGGGTAACGCAACGAACGTACGTCAAGGCCATAGCGTGAAAAGAAATACTGGCACCACAGCTCACCACTCAACTTGCTCACCCCATAAACCGTATTTGGATCCATATAAGGATGCTGAGGCGTATCTACCTTGGGCGTTGTTGGCCCGAATGCCGCAATGCTGCTAGGCCAGAATACGCGATTCACTTTGTGCTTTACCGACAACTGGAGCACCTGCAAGAGGCTGTCCATATTCAGTTTCCAGGCAAACATGGGATTGGTTTCGCCCTTGGCCGACAACACCGCCGCCAGCAAATAAATGGTGGTGATGTTTTCGTTGATGATTACTTGTTCAACCGCATCGGCGTTGAGCACATCCAGCTCCATGAACTTGCGTTGCGCACCGGGCTGTCCATTGCGGATGTCGGTGCAAATCACGTTGTCGACCCCGTGCTTTTGCTGCAGTTGGGCCGACAATTCCGAACCCAATTGGCCTTCGGAACCTAAAATGAGGATGCGCTCGTTGCTTGCCATGCTTGTTTCATTAATGCGGCAAATTTAACGAAGTTCAGCACTGCTAGGTAGTGACAATGTTGGTTCACCTTCAAGTCGGTAGAACTTCATTTTGGCTGATGTTTATACGCATTGGCAGAAAAAAGTGCAGCACGAAACAACCATCTCACTAAGTTTGTCGTAAATCCTGATGTGCACACAAGTGTATTTGACTTATGATGAAGTTGCTACCCCTTCTATCCCTGCTCTTTTTGGTGGGATGTTACTACGATAACGAGCAAGATTTGTATCCGGCAACGCCGGGTGGAGGCTGCGACACCCTAGCAGTAAGTTTTAGCACCGAAGTTTGGCCCATCATCAACAACAAGTGTACTTCTTGTCACAGCGGCAGCTTCCCGTCGGGTGGCTTGGCACTAACCAACCACGCACAGGTTACAGCGGGACTCGCCAACATCATCAACCGCATTGAGCGCAATCCCGATGATCCGCTCCTCATGCCACAAGGCGCCAAGCTCGACGCATGCAGTATCAGTAAAATCAAAGCCTGGGCCGCACAAGGTGCCGCAAACAATTAAACGATGAAAAAATGGATACTCCTGCTGGCTTTGTGTGCCGGCGGCATGCAGGCACAGGCACAAGATGACCTCGAGGCCATGTTGAATGCACTCGAAAAACCTGAAACCAATTACGCAAAATACGCTTTCAAATCAACCCGCATCATCAATGGTCACAGCATCGAAAATGTGGCTGCGGGTGTGCTCGACTTCCGCATCCTGCACCGCTTTGGTGCCATCAATGGCGGTATGTATGAGCTGTTTGGCCTCGATCAGGCCAATATGCGCATGAGTTTCGATTATGGCATTACCGACCGCCTCCAGGTGGGCGTGGGAAGAAGCAACATTGGCAAAGAATACGACGGCCTGGTGAAATACAAAATCCTCCGCCAATCGACAGGAGCCGTTAACATGCCCATTTCACTTAGTTGGGTGAGTGGCACCATGATCAATACCCTGACCTGGGCCGACCCTAATCGCGAAAACCTGTTCAGCTCACGCCTCAGCTACTACCACCAAATACTCATTGCACGCAAGTTCAACGATATGTTTAGCCTGCAATTGAGTCCAACCGTGGTACATCGCAACCTCGTAGCCACCCGCGACATGCCCAATGACATTTTTGCGATGGGTGTGGGTGGACGGGTGAAACTCAACAACCGCGTGGCGACTACATTCGACTACTTTTACGTACTTCCCGGCCAAATACCAAACCACCGTAACAGCTTGTCCATTGGTTTCGACATTGAAACAGGCGGACACGTTTTTCAGCTGCATTTCACCAACAGCCGCGGACTGAATGAACGGCAGTTCATCACGGGCCAAAATGGTTCGTGGTTAGATGGCGACATCCACTTTGGCTTCAACCTATCGCGTGTGTTCACCATTCGTTCACCGAAAGAACACCGCTAGGAATGAAGATTACATTAAAATGACACGCCAGCATCCTCAGCATCAAACCCTTGCTTATATTTAAGGCATGATTCGAAAAATTACCCTACTTACAACCCTGCTATTCACTGCCATGATTGCCTATGACGGGGCATACAACCAAGCGCATACCAACCCAAACGGCGCACCAGCCGGTCGCACAGGCTCACCTGGCGATGGAGGCCTTACGTGTGCAGGTTCAGGCTGTCATGGTGCTACCCCAACTGCAGGAAGCAATCTTTTTTTGGTAGGCGTTCCTGCTGCAGGCTACAATCCTGGCCAAACTTATTTGGTTCAAGTAAACTTCAGTGGAACTGGCAATAAGGGATTCCAAATTTCCCCACAGTCGCCGTCCGGCACTTTGTTGGGTCAATTAATTAACACCACCACCAGCGGTACCCAACGCACGCAATTAGTGGGCAGTGGAAAGTACATAACGCATGGCACAGCCCAATCAACGGCTAGTGGCAGCTGGACCTTTCAGTGGCGAGCCCCTGCTGCAGGAACTGGTGCAGTTACCTTTTACGGTGCTTTTGTGAATGGTAGAAATACCGGCCTTCGCACCGAAGCCATCACCATCCAGGAAAACCCTGCCGCCTCGGTTGGAGAAACTGGCAAATTGCAGCAATTCCGCATGTACCCCAATCCGGTTAACGACCGCCTTACCTTGAGCTATAGCCTGGAGCGCCCCGAAAAAGTGAACATCAAAGTGTATGACATCACGGGTCGTGAAGCACTTCAGCTGATCAACGAGCAGCAGGAAGCCGGTGAACACCAAATGAGTTTTGACCTCAAACCCCAATTGAATCCAGGCGTGTACTTTGTAAGTGTAGATGCCGGTGGCAAGCGCTTCAGCCAAAAACTGCTGGTAAAGTAATTACTTCCGCATCTCCCATAAAAAAACCCGCTGACGAATCATCAGCGGGTTTTTTATTGTCTGCTCAGGACTTACATCGACTTGAGTCGGGTAATTTCCTTGGGCGAAAGGTAACGCCAGTTGCCGCGCGGCAGATCTTTTTTGGTCAAACCTGCATAATACACACGGTCCAACTTCACCACGTCGTAACCGAGTGCTTCGAAAATACGACGCACGATGCGGTTACGTCCGCTGTGGATTTCGAGACCCACTTCGGTCTTGTCTTCAGGATTTGGGAATGCAATGGCATCCACGGTAGCCATTCCGTCTTCCAATTGAACACCTTCGGTGATCTTTTTGAAATCTGCCTGGGTCAACTCTTTGTTCAACACCACATCATACACCTTGGCGATGTTGTTGCTGGGGTGCGTGAGTTTTTGGGTCAACTCGCCGTCGTTGGTGAGTACCAACAAACCGGTGGTGTTGCGGTCCAAACGGCCAACAGGCACGATGCGCTCCTCGGTAGCATTTTTTACCAGACTCATCACCGTACGACGCTCTTCCGGATCATCGAGGGTAGTGATAAAATCCTTCGGCTTGTTCAAAAGGACATAAACCAAAGTTTCCAGGGTTAACGTATTGCCTTGGTAAGTAACGGTGTCACCAGGATTTACGCGGCTGCCCAATTCGGTAACAGCTGCGCCATTCACAAAAATTTCACCGGCTGCAATCAATTCGTCGGCACGACGGCGGCTGCAAATACCTGAATTGGCGATGTAGCGGTTCAAGCGCATGGGGCCATCAAAAATGATGGTTTCGGGCTTCGTTGGCACATCCAATGGTCCGGGACGCGACCTTTTACGCTGCTCAGGGCCTTTACCAAACATCTTGGCTACATCGCGCTGGTAAGGCTTGCGGTCACCATCGCGGTTGAAATCACCACGAGGACGGTCGAATGAGCGGGGGCCACGGTCATCGCCAAAGCGGGGACGTGGACGATCGAATGAACGGCCTTCGCGGTTGCCATCGCGGTTAAAATCACCACGGGGACGGTCGAATGAACGGCCTTCACCAGGTTTGCTATCGCGGTTAAAATCAGGACGGGGACGATCGAATGAACGACCCTCGCGGTTGCCATCGCGGTTGAAGTCACCACGGGGACGGTCAAAAGAGCGGCCTTCGCCGGGTTTGCTGTCGCGGTTAAAATCGGGACGGGGACGGTCGAATGAGCGACCCTCGCGGTTGCCATCGCGGTTGAAGTCACCACGGGGGCGGTCGAACGAACGGCCTTCACCTCGGTTGTTTTCTCGATTAAAGTCGGGACGGGGACGATCAAATGAACGACCTTCGCCACGGTTTTCGTCGCGGTTAAAGTCAGGACGGGGACGGTCGAATGAACGGCCTTCTCCGCGGTTGTTGTCGCGGTTGAAATCGGGACGGGGACGATCGAATGAACGACCTTCGCCACGGTTTTCGTCGCGGTTAAAGTCAGGACGTGGGCGGTCGAAAGAACGGCCTTCACCACGGTTGTTATCACGGTTAAAGTCGGGACGTGGACGATCGAATGAGCGACCTTCGCCTGGCTTGCTGTCACGGTTAAAATCAGGACGCGGACGGTCGAATGAACGGCCTTCTCCGCGGTTGTTGTCGCGGTTAAAGTCGCCACGTGGACGGTCAAACGAACGGCCTTCACCACGGTTATCGCGGTTGAAGTCACCCCTGGGGCGATCGAATGAGCGGCCCTCGTTGCGGTCATTGCCGAAACGGTTGCGGGGAGCAAAGTCGTTGTTACGTGGGGTGTTGGTGCGGTCGAGGTCGCGGCTAATCAGTTTCGACTTTTGGTCATCGCTGCCTTCCTCTAGTGTACGAAGTTCGCGTTGGAGGCGCTCTAAACGGGCCTGACGGTCTTCATTGAAAGCATTTGCATCGGAATTGGTGCGCCTGCTGCGGTCATCGCGACCGTAATTTTCATTGGCGTTCATGAAAAAGAATTAAATAAATATGCATCAAAGGTAGGCATAATTGTTCACACCGCCACACAAGAATTGTTAATAAGACTGCTCGCTGCGCTCGTTGTTAGACCGCTTCGCTGAAAGACCGTTTGCTTTGCTCACTCATAAGACCGCTTCGCCTAGACCTTTCGCTTCGCTCACTGATAAGACCGCTCACTTCGTTCGCTAAGAAACCGCTTCGCAGAAAAGACCACTCACTCCGTTCGTTGAGAGGCCGCTTCGCTTTTTAAATGTTCAGAGGATAGAGCGCTTACTTCGTTCGCTTAGGAAAAGTTTGCTCAGCGATTATATCTGTCCCAGCTTTGTTTAGTTACTCCATTTGCAGATGACCTTTCCAACCGCCGTATTAATGTGAGCTGAAATGAACGTAGCATAATTTTAATCTCCAATGCTTCGGCGGCTCGGGCTTTGAGCACTTCAAGGTCATACCGGTTTGATTGTATGGCTATTTGTAGTTGTGTATGCAGCTAAGAAGCAGAGCCACGGGAATAATCTAAGAATCGAATAAATTCCTTCGGCGTTCTTTCCGCCCCTTCGCTGATATTGCTCGCAATTGACACAGCCGACGCAGACATCTGCTCAGCCAATCGAAATGGCCTAATCTCATCGGATATTAATACTATTTGACTAGCTAATACCAGTGAACGTTTGTAGACCTCAAGCTTGTCAATAAGGTGTGGCATATTTCGTATTCCATGAAATTAATTTCACAATTTACCTGCGCCAAGCCTTTAAGCCGTTTTCAAAACATTAAGCGCAATTCTCAAAAGGCCTGTTGAGGGAAATTTCTTAATCAAAAAAAATATAGCTACTTACCTATTCGAATTTTGTTTATACATTAACATCTCAGTGCGTGAAGTGCGCTATCTTTGAGTGAACGAAGTGAACGGCCTTTGAGCGAAGCGGTCTATTTGTGAGCGCAAGCGAACAATCTTTCAGCGAACGAAGTGAGTGGTCTTTTCAGCGCAGCGGTCTCCAAGCGAGCTTACTGCCCGATGCTGTTCTCATTCTGCTCCAGCTCTTTCAGCTGCGGCAATTCATGCAACCCATTGATACCAAAATACTCCATAAAAAATTCAGAAGTACCGTATAAAGTAGGGCGACCCGGACCATCGCTTTTGCCCATGATGCTGATGAGGTTCTTTTCGAGCAGGCGTTGGATGCTGTAATCGCAGCTCACGCCGCGGATGGCTTCGAGTTCGGCTTTGGTTACGGGCTGTTTGTAGGCAATGATGCTGAGGGTTTCGAGCGCGGCGGTAGAAAGGCGCTTTTTCGAACGTTCAGCCAGGGCCAGGCTCAGTAAATCGTGGAAATCGGGTTTGGTGTAAAAGGCATAGCCGCCACCTGCCATGCGCAGTTCAAAAGCACGGTTTTGATGGGCGATTTCGGCCGTGAGTTCTTGCATCAACCCAGCCACTTCTCCTTCTTCCAAAGTTTTTTGGTGAAACAAGCCCAGCAGGCGGGTGAGTTCGGCCAGGGGAAGGGGTTTGTCGGCAGCAAAAACCAAGGCTTCGGCCTGGGCTTTGAGGAGCGAGCGGTCGGGCTGATTTTCCATGAGATGTGGGCAAATCTATGTAATTTTTGCTTGCCGCTGCGCACGCCAATCTGGTCGAATGGATTAAAAACCATGAATGCACGGGCTTTCTGCTCTGCGTACTCCGCTGGAAATGCGAAGCATACCCCAGCAAAAGGCTCCGTCGGTCACTGAGCGGAGTCGAAGTGCGCGGTTACTGAAGCTGCCTTTTGCTGCACTGACCGGAACAGCCAATTTTCCTAAAAGCCAAAATGTTCATCCGTATCTTTCCCAATAAGCCGAAGGCTTGGCTCTGCGACCTCAGGACAAGCTGCGCGAGCAGCGAAGTCCAAAAGGCTCCGCTACCTCAGGGCCTGCCGAAGCTGTTAGTAGCACTGATTAAAAGGGCCGGTAGGGAGCACATTGGCTGAAATACACGAAAACAGTAAAAAGAGACGACCAAAGACCTCCGCCCCTCTGCGGTTTTAACCTGGTGTTTGCCTTGCGGATACGCCGCGAAGCTCGTATTTTAGCCGTATTCTATACATGCACACACCCTTAAAAACCATGTCAACCTACCGACTTATGATGGGACTTGCCCTGGGCAGCAGCCTGCTGTTTGCCTGCAACAACCAGGAAGAAAAAACCGAAGCCGCCACTGACGATTTCAAAGTAGTGGCCGATGAATTTGCCGACATCCAGGTGCTGCGCTACCAGATTCCCGGTTTCGATTCGCTCACCCTCCAGCAAAAAGAACTGCTGTACTACCTCAGCGAAGCCGCAGCGGCTGGTCGCGATATCATTTGGGACCAAAACTACAAATACAACCTCCTCGTGCGCAAAACCCTCGAAGGCATTGTGGCCCATTACGAAGGCGAGCGCAGCGGTGCGCAGTGGGACGCCTTTATGGAATACGCCAAACGCGTTTGGTTCAGCAACGGCATCCACCACCACTACAGCATGCGCAAACTGCAGCCCGAATTTGATGCAAACTACTTCGCTACTTTGGTGAATGGCTCGGCCAAGGCCGAATTCCCACGCATTGCGGGCAGCATCGACAACAACGAGCAGTTGCTGGCCTTCCTCAACCCCATTTTGTTCGACCCCAATGTGGCTGCCAAACGCGTGAACCAGGATGCCGGGGTTGACCTCATCACCACCTCCGCCAACAACTTTTACGAGGGCGTAACCCAGGCCGAGGTAGAGGCCTTTTATGCCAAGCAGAAGGTGAAAGACGACCCTACCCCCATCTGGTACGGCCTCAACTCGAAAGTGGTGAAGGAAAACGGCAAGCTGGTAGAAAAGACCTGGAAAGCGGGTGGCATGTACGGTGCGGCCATCGACAAAATCGTGTACTGGCTCGAAAAAGCGGTTAGCGTAGCCGAAAACGACAAGCAAAAAACAGCACTCGAGCTGCTGGTGAAATATTACAAAAGCGGCGATTTGCGCGATTGGGATGCCTACAATATCGCTTGGGTGGCCGATACCGAGTCGATGATCGACGTAGTAAACGGCTTCATCGAAGTGTATGGCGATCCGCTCGGCATGAAGGCTTCTTACGAATCTGTGGTATCGGTGCGCGATATGGTGGCCACGCGCCGCATCAAGGCCATTGGCGACGAAGCGCAGTGGTTCGAAGACAACTCGCCCATTTTGCCCGAGCACAAAAAGAAGGAAGTAAAAGGCATTTCGGCCAAGGTGATTACGGTGGTGCAAGAGTCGGGCGATGCAGCCCCTGCTACCCCCATCGGCATCAACCTGCCCAATGCCGACTGGATCCGTAAAGACCACGGCTCCAAATCGGTTTCGTTGGGCAACATTGTATACGCCTACAACGAGGTGGCCAGCAAAGGCAGCGCCATCCAAGAATTTGCCTGGGACCAAACCCAAATCGACCGCTCACGCCAGTACGGCGCACTGGCCGGCGACCTGCACACCGACTTGCACGAGGTGATTGGCCACGCCAGCGGTCAGCTTAACCCCGGCATCGGTACGCCCAAAGAAACCCTCAAGCAGTACGCCTCTACCCTCGAAGAAGCCCGCGCCGACCTGGTGGCCTTGTACTTCATCATGGACCCCAAACTGGTGGAACTGGGCGTGATGCCCTCGCTCGAAGTGGGCAAGGCCGAGTACGACGGTTACATCCGCAATGGTTTGATGTTGCAGTTGCGCCGTTTGGAAGAAGGCGACAAGCTCGAAGAATCGCACATGCGCAACCGCCAGCTCAATGCCGGCTGGGCCTACGAAAAAGGCTTGGCCAACAAGGTCATCGAAAAGAAGGTGCGCGATGGCAAGACCTATTTTGTGATCAACGATTACGAAGCCTTGCGCGAGCTTTTCGGACAATTACTGCGCGAAATCCAGCGTATTAAAAGCGAAGGCGACTTTGCTGCAGGTGCAGCCTTGGTTGAAAACTACGGCGTAAAGGTCGACCAAGCTTTGCTGAAAGAAGTGAAAACGCGCTATGCCAAAATTGGCTCAAAACCCTATTCAGGCTTCATTCAACCCAAGCTGGTGCCCGTTTATGATGGCGAAAAGCTGGTGGATGTAAAAGTGGAGTACCCCGATAACTTCACCGAACAAATGCTCGAATTCGGCAAGAAAAACGCGCATTTGCCGGTGGTAAATTAAGCCAAGGGTAAAATGAAAAAAAGGCTGGTAGAAATACCGGCCTTTTTTTTCACACTCAGTTTTCGTTTGCTTTCAATTCAACCGTATCAAAACCTTAAGTCAAAGGCATTGCCTCCGCAATTGTTTTTTCCTCTATTGCAATCAATTAAATAATCAGTTATTGTTGGCTTGTTATGACGGTAGGCTATGCTCTTTCCACGCTTCCACATCCATTTTGAATGCTTCGATGCTTCTTGTAAGGCCTGATTCTACCGATTGCATGCCCATCTTGGCCCGCTCCATCATTTCAGCTTCATCGGTGTTAAAAAAGCCGGCATCGGGTAATTTATTGAGCTCTTTCTCCAACAGTTGCCGATAATGCATGAGCACAGCTTTGTCCTCAATTAGGTCAATCATTTGGTGAATCGACTCTTTAACAGTTTGGGTGTACATGGGGCTTGCTGTTTGCTTAGGTAAATATACAGATTTAAAAGAAATCCGCTTTCCCTCAAAGTACCGATCTCTCGTGTGCTTGCCTACAAACCGGAGCGAATTGTACCGAACAAATGCTCGAGTTCGGCAAGCAGCATGCGTATTTGCCGGTGGTAAACTAGCGAAAATCTCATGTAACAGGCCGGTATTTATGCCGGCCTGTTTTGATTTAAGCTACCAAAGATGCTACTAAAACATCGGCAGCTGTGCTCAAGGCACGAAGCTCTCCGGGCAAACGTAAAATGCTCAAGCCTTCCTGCCAACTGCTATCGGCCAGCAAAAACAAGGGCAAACTGCCGGTGATATAACCAGCCTGTCCAGCGCGGTACTCTCCGCTAATTTCGCCAAACAGCCCTTTGATATCGGGTTCTCCATGCTCCCAAGCTACCAGCACTTCTACTTCCGCAGCTGTACTAAATTGCGGAATGGCCCCCTGTTCCATCTTTTTGTATTCGTAACGGTATCCATAGGTCAATGCCGATAAATCGCTCAATACAGCCGATGCCGTGGGGTAGGCCCCGGCACCCTTGCCAATGAATGTTTGTCGATCGGCAAAACTGCTTTGGGTGACCACTGCGTTAAACTCATGCCGGATGCGGGCCAACTCATGGCCTGGTAGCACCAGGGTGGGCCATACACAAGCAGTTACCCCATTTCCCAGGTTGCGGGCTTCGGCTACCAACTTGATGGTACCTCCTTGCTGCCTGGCATATTGCCAAACCCGCTCCGACAGGGCAGTAATGCCGGCATATGGAATCTGCACACGCTGAACCACCCGCCCAAAGGCATGGGCGAGTAAAATCACGAGTTTGTTGGCAGCATCTTCACCGCTCAAATCGAGTTGCGGATTGCTTTCGGCAAAGCCACGCTGCTGGGCCAGCGCCAAGGCATCGGCGAACGACAAACCCTGCTGCTCTAGCAAAGTGAGCATGTAGTTGGTGCTGCCGTTTACAATGGCTTCAATGGAAACGAGCAAATCGTTGTCGAAATACTCTTCCAAATTGCGCACCACCGGAATACTTGCACAGCTGGCCCCTTCGTATAACAAGGCTGCTCCGCTTTGCCGCTGAAGCTCCAGCAATTCAGGCAAATGGTCGGCCAGCATCTTTTTATTGGCTGTCACTACTGATTTGCCCCTTTTAAGCGCCTCCGACACCATCCCGAATGCTGCCTCCGAATCATCAATGAGCTCAACGAGCACATCGATATGGGGGTCGTTCAACAAATCGTTGATGTCGTAGGTCAACAATTGGGGCGCTACAGGCCGACTTTTATAGGGGTCTTTCACGCAAATGCGGCGAATATTCACCTGCAAGCCACGACTCTTGCCCAGCACCTCGTACAAGCCTGTGCCCACACATCCGAGTCCGGCCAATCCAATTTCTAACGTCTTCTTGCTCATGCCACCTCCTCAGTTTCGGGTAAAAAAGCCAATTGTTTACATCGGTCGAGCGCCTGTTCTAAGTCGGCAATGAGGTCGTCGGCATCTTCAAGGCCTACCGACAACCGAATCAGGCTATCGGCTACACCGGCCGAGCGTCGTTTTTCGGCCGGGATAGATTTGTGGGTCATTTGTGCCGGGTGGCATACCAAACTTTTGGCGCCACCCAAACTTTCGGCCAATAAAAACAAACGTGTGCTACTTACCAATTGGGCAGCCGCCTCCAAATGGTCGTTTTTCAGACTGAAGCTCACCATCCCGCCAAAGTACTTTTGCTGCTGAACGGCAATGTGGTGATTGCGGTGGCTGGGCAAGCCGGGGTAATACACTTCCCCCACTTCATACCGACTTTGCAGCCACTCGGCCACTTTTTGGGCATTTTCACTGTGCTTTTGCACCCGCAGCGACAAAGTTTCGATGCCTCGAATCACCAAAAACGAATCAAACGGGGCTAAAATTCCGCCAGATGCATTTTGGATGAACTTGAGGCGCTGACCCAGCTCTTCGCTCTTGGCCACCACCAAGCCGGCGATCAAATCACTGTGACCGCCCAGGTATTTGGTAGCGCTGTGCACCACCAAATCGGCTCCCAGTTTCAAGGGTTGTTGGATGATGGGTGAAGCGAAGGTATTGTCGACACAAAACAGCACGCCAGCTTCTTTGGCAATGGCGCCAATGGCAGCAATGTCACTGATTTTCAGTGTCGGATTCGAAGGCGTTTCGAGCCAGAGCAGGCGGGTTTTGGGGCCAATGGCTGAGGCAACTGCATCCACATCGGCGGTATCGACGTAGCGAATGCTAATGTCGAACTGGTTGTAAACCTGGTTAAACAAGCGGAAAGCGCCACCGTACAAATCGTCGATGGCCAAAATTTCATCGCCTGCATGGAGGAGCTTCACCACCGCATCGATGGCTGCCAGGCCGCTGGCAAAAGCCAAGCCTTGGCTACCTCCTTCGAGGGTGGCAATGAGCTGCTCTAAGGCTTGTCGGGTGGGATTGTTAGAGCGGGCATAATCGAAGCCTTTGTGTACACCCGGGGCTTCTTGAACAAAGGTGGATGTTTGGTAAATGGGCACTGAAACCGATCCGGTAAGTGCATCTACGGGAATGCTGTGCAGCAATTGGGTGTTGATGTTCATGACGTTTGCTTTTTAAGGTTAAACGTCTGAGCACAAACTCATCAATGTTTCAATCGGCTGCGCTTTAAAACAAAAAACGCCTCCGATAAGTCGAAAGCGCATCACATCTGCAGCTGTGTGTCTTCTCCTTATCTTTCCTCCCCTTGCGGTTCGGCAGGATTTGGCACCAAGTTTTCACCGGTTGCCAGAGCTTCTACGGGCCTGTCCCTCTGCTCTTCTTGATAAGTAGGTGCGTCAGAAACGCGCAACAAAAGTAAGGAGCTTATGGAGTTCACCAAAAGAAATCAGGAAATAAATTCCCTGTGTAGATCAAGATGCGCCGTTTTTTCCAAAAATGCCTGATCACCCCATTTATCTTCAATTTCGACGATGGGCTGTGTGGGTACCCACGCATTGGGGTAGCGCCGCATGGTCAATCGCCCATAATGGTGAACGAAAACCCCGGTAGCTAAGGCAATGGGACGTAAATCACCAATCAATTCCCAACGTTGGCGAGACCTCAGATACAAATCAAAATCGGCTTGTAATATCCTTTCATCCCAAGCTCCAACCTTTTCAAAAGTAGCTCGGTGCATCATCAAGGTATGTCCCGAAAAGCCTTCCAATAGTTGGGTGCCGTAATCGTTCCAACGACGCTCGCAAAAATGCTCCCAATTCCCATAAAGCAAGCGTTTTCTGAAATTCATGGCATATTCCCCATATCCCAGTGCCGCCGTTAGGTAGCGTATCTGTTTCCACTTGCGTCGCCATTGCACCGTAGCCAACTTGGATTCAGCCCGGTCGATGCTAGCCGGACTGATGATGTCAACCTTTCCGTGCGACATACATTCGAGCAATCTTTTGTCCCATTGCGGCCCTACTAACACATCGTTGTTCATGAATACAAAATAGTCGCCTGTAGCCGCCGCCACACCCTGGTTTTGTGTTGCAGGGTATGCCATGTTTTGCTCATTTCGAATTACCACACAACCTTGCTTTTTAAAAAAATGGCCCGAACCGTCTGTACTTCCATTGTCAATCACTATCAATTCGAAAGGAAAATGGGTAAACTGCTGCAGCCGCTTTAAAAACAAACGGTTCATCGGCAGTTGGTTGTGGACGGCAGTGATGACACTTAGCATAACTAAGCAAATATAACAACCGCCAACAAGATGGCAATACTGACCTAAATCAAAATTATTACCTTTGAAAGGTGAAAACCTATTTTAGGATTTTGGCGTATGCCAAGCCGCTGCATTACTTTCTTCCACGTTACCTGTTATTGGCAGTTCTTGGTATCGTATTCGGCATTTTCAACTTTGCCCTACTGATTCCATTACTCAACGTGATTTTTGATACCGTTGAACCTGCCACACTAGCTGAATCAGCCCCGGCTTTTCGATTGAACATTGATTTCATAAAGGATTACTTTAACTACCATTTCAACAAGATTTTACTGAGCTACGGCAAGACCGGGGCCCTACAATTCGTATGCGGCGCTGTGTTGGCTTCGGTTTTTTTCGGTAACTTTTTCAAGTATTGGAGCATCAGGGTATTAACGAGCATGAGAACCCTGGTTGTTTTGCGTTTAAGGCAACATTTGTTCGATAATCTGATTGATTTGAATGTTCGCTATTTCAACAACCAACGCAAGGGCAACCTCATTTCAATCCTTTCAAACGATGTAAGTGAAGTAGAAAATTCGGTAGTAAGTACCATTCAGGTGATGCTGCGCGAACCTTTGTTGTTAACAGGCTACATCATCCTGCTCTTCAGCATTTCTGTTAAACTCACCATTTTCAGCTTTTTGGTTGTTCCCATTTCCGGCTTTGTAATTGGTAGCATCACCAGAAAATTGAAACGCGATTCTGCCCGCGGTCAAGTTTACCTCGGCAATATTCTTTCTGTGATTGAAGAAACCATCAGCGGCATTCGCATTATCAAAGCCTTCAACGCTCAGGATAGCCAGAGAAATCGTTTTCACAAAGAAAATGACGGCTACCGAAATACCTTAAAAGCCATCTACAACCGCAAGGAGCTAGCCTCTCCGGTGAGCGAATTTTTAGGCCTTAGCCTGGTTTTAACCATCATCCTGTATGGCGGCAGCCTCGTTATCAAAGGCGAGAGCGAACTGCAAGCCAGCGAATTCATTACCTACATTCTGCTATATTCTCAACTCCTCGTTCCGGCGAAATCTATCACATCAACGGTTACCAATGTGCAACGAGGCCTTGCTGCTGCAGATCGCATTTTTGAAATTCTGGAAACGCAAAATCCCATCAAAGAGGCACCCGATGCACAACCCATTGCTGGCTTTAACGATAAAATTGCGTTGAAAAACCTCAGTTTTCGTTATGGCACCGATTGGGTTCTGCAAGACCTGGAACTCGAAATCCCCAAAGGCAAGATGGTTGCGTTGGTAGGACCTTCAGGCAGTGGCAAATCTACGCTTGCAGATTTGATCCCCAGGTTCATCGACCCGGAATTGGGTGGCGTATACATCGATGGAAAAGACATCAGAACGATACAAATCGCTAGCCTTCGGTCGTTGATGGGGATTGTAACGCAAGAGAGCATTTTATTCAACGACAGCATTGTGGCCAACATCGCCTTTGGAGAAACGAACCCCGATATTGACCGCGTCATTGCTGCGGCTAAGGTTGCCAATGCGCACGAATTCATTGAAAAGCTGGAAGAGGGTTACTTCACCTCAATTGGTGACCGGGGAGCTCGACTAAGTGGCGGTCAAAGACAGCGCATAAGCATTGCACGGGCTGTTTACAAAAATCCACCTATTCTCATCCTCGACGAAGCCACATCAGCCTTGGATACGGAGTCGGAAAAATGGGTTCAGGAGGCACTGGCACACCTCATGGAAAACCGCACTTCACTGGTAATTGCTCACCGGTTGAGTACCATTCAACATGCTGATTTGATTGTAGTCATTGAACATGGCCGCATTGTTGAAACAGGAAAGCACCACGAATTGCTGGCTGCAAAAGGGGTGTATCACCGACTCATTGAAATGCAGCAGTTGTAAGCTTAGTGCTTCTCCTATATTTGCTTAAAATTCAGGCATGCAGGTATCTCAAATGGCCGAACACCTCATCGGCTCAGAAATTATCAAACTCGCCGGCGAAATCAACCAAAAAATCAAAGCCGGTGCCCACATTTTCAATTTCACCATTGGTGATTTTGACCCTGCAGTTTTTACAATTCCCGACGAGTTAAATAAAGCCATCCAAAATGCCTATGCCAATGGGCATACCAATTATCCCGCCGCTAATGGTTTAACCGAATTGCGTGAAGCCGTTTCTGAATTCATGGAGCAATATGGTGGACTGATGTACAGTCCCGAAGAAATCCTTATTGCCGGAGGAGCCAGGCCCTTGATTTATGCCATTTACCAAACCATACTCGATCCGGGCGATAAGGTAATTTACGCGGTTCCTTCCTGGAACAACAACCACTATTGTCACCTTACACGGACCGAGGGCATAGAACTACAGGTAGATGCCCAGCACAATTTCATGCCCACGGCTGACATGATTGCACCGCACATTCAGGAAGCCAGTCTGGTTGCCGTTTGTTCACCGCTAAACCCAACCGGGACCGTTTTCGATAAGGCATCGCTTGAAAGCATTTGTGACCTGATTCTTGCAGAAAACCGACGCCGCGGCCCCAACCAGAAGCCGGTTTACCTGATGTATGACCAAATTTACTGGATGCTGACTTTCGGCAATACTTCGCATGTAGATCCGGTAAGCCTGCGCCCTGATATGCGCCCATATACCATCTATGTCGACGGATTGTCGAAGGCATTTGCTGCAACCGGCGTAAGGGTTGGCTGGAGTTTTGGTCCTCGCCACATCATTGATAAAATGAAATCGATTTTAGGCCATGTGGGTGCCTGGGCACCAAAAGCTGAGCAAGTGGCTTCTGCTACCTTCCTGCGTAATAAGGAGGCTGTTCAAGCTTACCTCAACGCTTTTAGGTCCGATATTTTCGATCGATTAGAGGGCTTTTATCTGGGTTTCATGAAACTCAAATCGGCGGGCTACCCTGTGGACTGCATTCATCCCCAAGCGGCTATTTACCTCACCATCCGACTCGACCTCAAAGGCAAAATCACTGCCGATGGCCAGAAGTTGCAAAGCACACGCGACGTTACGGCTTACGTGCTCGAAAAAGCAGGTTTGGCTGTAGTTCCCTTTTATGCCTTTGGTGCCAGTGAGGACAGCAGTTGGTACCGACTTAGCGTAGGCACATGCCGCAAAGAAGAAGTGGAGGCCGCGCTATCGGCCCTTGAAAAGGCGCTTATTCCACTCAAATAAAATGGTCGAAAACCTGCACCATGTGGCGCTCATTGCAACGGACTACAAGCGCTCTTTGCGCTTTTACACCGAAATACTAGGCCTTGAAGTATTACAGGAGGTCTACCGCGCAGAAAAGCAAAGCTGGAAAGCAGATTTGGGACTAAAAGGAAAATACCTGCTTGAATTGTTCTCCTTTCCTAATCCTCCGGCACGACCAAGCTACCCCGAAGCTGCGGGCTTGCGGCATTTGGCCTTTGGTGTGAAAGCACTCGAGAATACCATCGAACAACTGCATTTAAAAGGCGTCATTTGCGAGCCCATTCGCTTAGACCCATACACCCAAAAACGCTTCACTTTTCTATCTGATCCCGACGGATTGCCCATAGAACTCTATGAATTATAGCGCATTACATTTGTAACATTTTTGTTTCAAACATTTTTGTTTCAAACATTTTTGTTTCATAAATTTGTTACATGGAAAAGGTGCCCTTTCAGTTTGGCCATTTAATGGACAGCCACAGCTTTGTGAATCGCAAGGCCGACCTGGAATTATTGCACCGTAACCTTTCACAAGGCATCCATACCATCCTGATTGCGCCGCGCAGGTGGGGAAAAAGCTCTTTGGTTCAAGAATTAGCCAGGCGTTACAATAGCCCACAGCTGGTTTTTTGTCAGATCGATTTATTCAGCATGCGAGAGGAAAACGAATTTTTCGAAATTCTCAGTCGCTCTGTTATCAACGCTACACATAGTAAAATTGAGCACGCCATTGACAACCTGCGCAAGTGGGCCAGCAACATTTCTCCGCGGATCAGTTTAGGCCAATACCCCGATCAAGAACTCGGTATTGACTTTGATTTTCGCATGCAACCCATTGACAAAAGTGCTTTGCTAGACCTGCCTGAGAAAATTGCGTCAGAAAAGAACATTCGGCTGGTACTTTGCATCGATGAATTTCAAAATATTGAACACCTCAGCGAATCACTTCCGTTTCAAAAACTGTTGCGTGCTCATTGGCAAAGGCATAAAAATGTAAGTTACCTGCTGTTCGGCAGCAAACGCCACATGCTGTCGCAGCTCTTTCAAAAACAGTCCTTTCCTTTCTACAAATTCGGACAGGTCATTTATCTGGATAAAATCCCGGCAATCGAATTCCGCGAACATTTACTCAAAGGTTTCAACCAAAACGGCAAGAGCATTACGCCAGACCAGGCCGATGCTGTGATTGAACTCATGCTCAATCAACCCTACTACGTTCAGCAATTTGCCTTTTTGTTGCTCAACCATACCGTTAAAACGGTTACGCTCGACAGTCTAGACAAAACCATGCGCGAATTCATAGGGCAAGGATTTCCCTTTTACCAACGCATGTTTGAAAGTTTATCCAACATGCAAATCAACCTCATGCATGCCTTGGCTGCCGGCGATCCACGTCCCATGAATTCTCAAGTCTTTTTGCGAGATTATCGTCTGAACAGCTCAGCCAATGTAACCAGGGCTTTGCAGGGCCTTGAGGAAAAAGAAATAATCGATCGCTTCGGTAAGGGCATTGAAATCATGGATCCGGGTTTCAGGCTTTGGTGGCAACTGTGTTTGCAGCAACGCCGATCCATTGCCCACCTAAGCTTCAATGATGCTTTGCGTCAATCGCACCCTGCGTAGTTCACCTCGCCCAGGCCACGCACCACCTGCGGCTCATAACCGGCATAGGTTTGCTCTACTTGCTGCAACAGCTGCCTGATTTCTGTGGGATCGAGGCTATTCACCAGTTGCATCCTGATTTCTTTGAAATTGGGATAACCCTTGAAGTAATTGGTGTAATGGCGGCGCATTTCGAGCATGCCCAGCTTTTCGCCCTTCCACTCTAGCGAGCGGTTGAAATGGCGCAAAGCCACATCAATGCGCTCGGCGGTGGTTGGGGCTGCCAGGTGCTGCCCGGTAGCCATAAAATGTTTGATTTCTCTAAAAATCCAAGGATAGCCAATGGCAGCTCGGCCAATCATGATGCCATCAACCCCGTAGCGGTTTTTGTACAAAACGGCCTTTTCGGGACTGTCGATGTCGCCATTTCCGAATACGGGGATGCGCATGCGGGGGTTGTTCTTCACCTCACCGATGAGCGTCCAGTCGGCCTCGCCTTTGTACATCTGAACGCGGGTGCGACCGTGAATGGCAATCGCCTGCACACCAATGTCTTGCAAGGCTTCGGCCAGGTAAACCACCTGTTTGCTGCCTTCGTCCCAGCCCAAACGCGTTTTTACCGTCACAGGCAACGGACTCCGTTTCACCATGGCTTCGGTGATTTTAAGCAACTTGGGCAGGTTGCGCAACATGCCTGAACCGGCTTCCTTGCACACTACCTGTTTTACCGGACAACCGTAATTGATGTCGATGAGGTTGGGCCTTGCCTCAGCCACTTTGTCGATGGCCTGCACCATGGGTTCCAACTCTCCACCAAAAATCTGGATGCCCATGGGGCGCTCGTCGTCGTAGATATCGAGCTTTTGAACGCTTTTGCGGGCATCGCGAATGAGGCCTTCTGAGGAGATGAATTCGGTATACATCAAATCGGCGCCATTGGCCTTGCAAACAGCCCTGAAAGGCGGATCGCTCACGTCTTCCATGGGTGCCAACAGGAGCGGAAATTCTCCTAAATCCAAATCGCCTATTCGTACCGTGCTCATAAAAACGCGTAAATTTACGCAAAAAATCGCAAAATGCTGTTTGACAAGCCCCTGCGTGAGCATCCCCCCTTTTTACAACTGCTGCTGTTGTTGATGTTGTGCCTCATGACCGGAGGACTTTTTGCCTACCTCGCCCTCAGCACAGCACATTGGCTGGGTGATTACGATGTTACCAGCATTCTAAGCGGCTTACCCACCGATCCTGCCACGGTTCCTTTGATTTGGTACCTGCAAGGACTTTCGGCACTGGGGGCATTTGTGGTTCCCGGACTCATATTCGCCTACTATTGGGATTTCGAGAAGCCCTTTGAGCCCTTGGGCCTTGATGCTGCAAAAAACCCCAAAACTTACCTGCTCACCGCCCTGATGATGCTGGTTTCCATTCCGTTGGTCTATGGCATATACGCACTCAACCAAAAAATGGCCTTGCCTGCAGGTTGGGAAAGCCTCGAAGAAAGCTGGAAGGCGCAAGAAGAGCGGGCTGCAGCCACCATCGGTCTATTGCTCGGAACTCCCGGCAGTTTGGCACGCTTACTCAACCTCCTTATCCTGGTACTATTGCCGGCCTTTGGAGAAGAACTCATCTTCCGCGGCTTGTTTCAGCGTATTTTTCATCAAGCCAGCCGCAACCACCACCTGGCCATTTGGACGAGTGCTATACTTTTCAGTGCCATTCACTTGCAGTGGTATGGTTTTCTTCCACGTATGATGCTCGGCGCCGGTTTTGGCTACCTGGTAGTTTGGTCGGGAAGTCTTTTCCCTGCTATCTTTGGGCACCTACTGAACAACGGAATGGCCTTGCTGGGTGAACATGCTGCCCAAAAAGGCTGGTTTCCTGGTGGTGAAGATTGGCTCATGCAGTTGCCTCTGTGGACGACATTGCTGAGTGCCTTGCTCACTGCCTTGCTCTTGTGGGCCTATTACCGCCTGAAACCTAAACACGCATTTTGAACGACTGGGTTTGTGTTTTTGAAAGCAATTTGCCCTGGCAAGTCGAGTTAAACCGGGTGTATCTCGAAGAAAACGGCGTGCCCGCCATCGTGCTCAACCAGCAAGATTCGTCTTATCAGGTTTTTGGCATGGTACGCCTGCTGGTACCCACAACCGATCAACAAACGGCTGAAGCTTTGCTGCTGGCCAAAGGAGATAACCATGAATAACCTTACCCAGCGCATTATCACCGGAGCGGTGCTCACAGGCTTGATCATCCTCAGCCTTTTGGGTGGTTTTTACTATTTCAGCTTGCTTTTCCTATTCATCAGTTTGGTTGGACTGTATGAATTTTACCGCATGGCTGCACCTAAAGTAAAAAAGCGCGATTACCTGAGTTCTTTGTTCGCTGGTGCATTGGTTTACGCCCTTTGTGCCCTCACTGCCGCTGAAATATTGGCGTTTGAATGGCTTGAATTGCTGATTCCGGTTTGTGCATGGTTCTTTCTGATAGAGCTTTATAAAAACCGAAAACACCCTTTCGAAAATATCGGACTCACCGTTTTAGGACTCATCTATATCACCCTTCCTTTCGCCCTGCTGAATTACATGGCTTTTTGGCCCTTTGGTTTCTACAACTACGAACTCATTTTGGGCATCTTCCTCTTTCTGTGGGTAAGCGATTCGGGTGCTTATGTGGTAGGAAGGTTGATTGGCCGCACAAAGTTGTTTGAACGCATTTCGCCCAATAAAACCATAGAAGGAAGCGTTGGCGGAATTTTGTCAGCCATGCTGGTGGCCTGGTTTGCTGTGGGACCAGCCTTTGATACGCTCAACCAGATTGATTGGCTGGTCATCGCAGCCATCGTTTCAGTTAGTGGCATTTACGGCGACCTCATTGAATCGTTGCTAAAACGCAGTTTCGACCGCAAAGACTCTGGCAGCCTCCTGCCCGGACATGGCGGTGTACTCGATCGCTTTGATTCTCTCATCTTGTCGGCACCCATGGTTTATGCCTACATCCGACTAATTCAAGTGTGGTGATCTGATTTTCAGGCGTTTAGAATTTCATAAAAATTTATACCTCCTTGACAAACTGCTTAAGCATTTGGTTAACTTTGACCTGTTTTTTAACGATTTCTTAATCATCCACCAAAAAACTTACCATGTCAGCAACTGCTGAAATCATCAAGCCTGCGGAGAATCCATTTGATTCAATGATGTCGCGCTTCGACATCGCCGCCAAAAAACTCAACCTGAGCGAAGGTCTTTACAATGTTCTGAAGTCGCCTGCCAAGCAAGTGATTGTAAGTCTTCCGGTAACCATGGACGATGGCCGCATCGAAGTATTCGAAGGCTTCCGTGTGGTGCACAACATCAACCTGGGCCCTGCGAAAGGCGGTATCCGCTATTCTATGGATGTTCACCTCGACGAAGTTAAAGCGCTTGCTGCCTGGATGACCTGGAAGTGCGCTGTTTCGAACATCCCCTTTGGCGGTGGTAAAGGCGGCATCAAGTGCGATCCGCGCAAAATGTCGGTTGGCGAACTGGAGCGTTTGACCCGCGCCTATACCCGCGCCATGATTGATGTTTTTGGCCCTGAAAAAGATATTCCTGCCCCCGATATGGGCACTGGTCCTCGCGAAATGGCTTGGTTGATGGACCAATATTCGAAACTCGTAGGCTACAGCAGTCCAGCGGTGGTAACCGGTAAGCCCCTCGTAATGGGAGGTTCAAAGGGCCGTGTTGAAGCCACCGGTCGTGGTGTAATGGTTGCTACCCGTTCAGCCATGCTGAAGATGGGACTAAATCCATTCAAATCTACTTGCGCTGTACAAGGTTTTGGCAACGTAGGTTCTATTTCGGCCAAACTGATTGAACAGCAGGGTTTAAAAATCGTAGCCATCAGCGATGTAACCGGTGGCTATTACAATCCGAATGGCATCAATGTAGCTGAAGCCATTGCCTACAGTCAAGCACATGGCAACCAGCTCGAAGGTTTTCCCGGCGCTGAAAAAATCAGCAATTCGCAATTGCTCGAATTGGATGTGGACGTACTCGTACCGGCCGCTATGGAAGACCAAATCACCAAGCACAATGCTGCCAATATCAAGGCTAAATTGATTGTTGAAGGTGCCAACGGTCCGGTTGCCGCTTCTGCCGACGACATCCTCAATGAAAAAGGCATCATGGTAGTGCCCGATATCCTGGCCAATGCCGGTGGTGTTACCGTTTCTTATTTCGAGTGGGTACAAAACCGTTTGGGTTATTTCTGGACAGAGGAGCGCGTTAATCGTCGTGCCGACCGCAACATGAAAGAAGCTTTTGAAACCGTTTACCAAACCTCACTCAAGCACAATTGCAACCTGCGCATCGCGGCTTACATCGTAGCCATCGACAAAGTGGCTCAGGTAACCCAATTGCGTGGAGGTATTTGATGCAAGATTTTCACTTCAAAACACGAAATTTGAGCCGCGATAAAATCGCGGCTCTTTTTTTATGATACATCGTGAAGGATATACCATCATTGCCGGCACCCTGGTGATTGCCGGTATTCTCGGTTGGCTGGTACAGCATTACCTGGGACAATACAAAATTTGGTCGGGCCTGAGTTATGTGCTCATTCTGGCCTTTGTGGTATTGATTGTGCAGTTTTTCCGCAACCCAAGTCGGCAAACGGTAATCAACCCCAAGCACGTGATTGCCCCTGCCGATGGCAAGATGGTGATCATTGAAGAGGTAGAAGAACCCGAATATTTCAAGGGTAAACGCCTGCAACTCTCCATTTTTATGTCGCCGGTGAACGTACACGTCAACCGCAATCCGGTTACCGGAGTGGTGAAATACTTCAAATACCACCCGGGAGATTACCTGGTGGCCTGGCACCCCAAATCATCAACGCTGAACGAGCGTACCACCGTAGTGGTTGAAAACGAAGCTGGCATTCCGGTTTTGTATCGTCAAATTGCGGGTGCATTGGCACGTCGCATTCGTTGGTACATCAAAGAGGGCGACAAGGTAAAACAAGGTGAAGAATACGGTTTCATCAAGTTCGGAAGTCGGATCGACATCTACCTGCCACCCGGAACCAAGGTAAATGTGAACATTGACGAAAAGGTTCGTGGTGGTGAAACCGTGTTGGCGACCTTCGATTGACAATGGCCAAATCGCGTAGCCAAATGGGGGTGGTGTTTTTCACCACCTTTCTTGATTTATTGGGGGTGGGCATCATCATCCCCATCATAGCTCCGCTTTTCCTCGATGCGGAACATCACCTTTTGCCCGATCATTTTTCGTTTCGTGACCGCACCATGCTCATGGGCTTGCTCATATCGAGCTTTTCCTTCATGCAGTTTTTTGGATCGAGTTTTTTGGGGGCCTTAAGCGATCGTTATGGGCGAAAGAAGGTGCTGTTTGCTTCTATTGCCGGCACTGCCCTTGGTTATGTGATTTTGGCCATGGGTATTGAATTGGGTCTGCCTGCCCTGCTTTTTGCCGGGCGCATGCTCAATGGTTTTTGTGCAGGTAACCTGGCGGTTATTTATTCAGCCATCGCCGACATCAGCACGCCTGAGCAAAAAAGCCGGAATTTCGGGCTGGTGGGTGCTGCATTTGGAATCGGCTTCGTGATAGGTCCCTTCATGGGCGGCCAATTAGCCGACCCCAAGCTGGTGAGTTGGTTTAACTATGCCACGCCCTTTTGGGTTGCTGCCATCCTAAGCTTGGTCAACTTATTACTTATTGCTGCACGTTTTAGCGAAACCATCGGCCAAAAAGTAAACCGTAGCCTCAATTTCACCAAAGGCATTGCGAACCTGCGAACTGCATTTACCCATCCTCAGCTGCGGGTGGTATTCCTCATTTCCTTTCTTTTCATCTTCGGGTTTACCTTTTTCACGCAGTTTATTCAGGTATACCTCATTGAGGTGTTTGACTACAAACAGTCGGACATTGGACAATTATTTGCCTACATGGGCATTTGGATAGCTTTGACACAAGGCGGCATCATCAGACCGGTTTCAAAGCGCTTCGCACCGTTGGGTGTATTGCGTTTTAGCCTGATTTTCCTGGCAGTCTCTATGCTGGGTTTGCTGCTGCCTTCGGTGAGCTGGCAACTTTTTCTGGTACTGCCCTTTGTGAGCATTTTCCAGGGTTTAACCAGCCCCAACATCACTGCTACGGTTTCTAACCTTGCAGGAAACGACATTCAGGGCGAAATCCTGGGCATCAACCAATCGGTCAGTGCTTTTGCCCAACTCCTGCCCCCATTGATTGGCGGTGTGCTTGTTGGGTTCGACATCCGAATGCCCATCTTTGGATCGGCCTTCTTTATTTTAATCGCCTGGCTGGTGTTACAGCGATTATCAGTGACAAATAAGACTCAGACCAAGCCGTGAGCTTGCTCCATAAGCTCCTGGTTTTTCTTGCAGTTATACCCTGCCGCTTCTAAAGTTTGCACCACCATGGCCTCATTGGCCGGATCGATGCGGTAAATGAACTCAAACAGCGGGTGGTGATCGAATTGCCCAAGGTTTTCTTGCAACTCTTCGGGTAGCCAGCTGATGATTTCCTGGGATGGGATGGGCATGTAACTACCTTCGTCGAAGCCGGGCAAAACTTCGGTGGTAAATGGATCTTCAGGTAAGGGCAGGTGCAAATCGGTGATGTAGCTGCTTAAATCTTCGCCCATGAGGTAATTGGGATAGAGGTCGACATATTCGAGCTCTTCTAATATCTCGTAAATCAACTGATTAAAGGTTGCCTCAGAGGTAAAATCGATGAAATCTTGCCAGGTTTTGGCGTTTTTGATGGCATACCATCTGCGTGCTAAATCGGTGGCATCTTGTTCGGGACTAAACACCAAGTTGTTGTCTATGATACCATAGATGAGGGTGGTAGGGACTTGCATGGCGCAAAATTACCTTTATTCAGGCAGATAAATGCGGAACACACTGCCCTCCCCCGGCTCGCTCTCCAATTCGAGCTTTGCATGCATCAGCTCGAGCAGCTCATGCACCAGCACCAAGCCAACACCACTGCCCTTTTCGTTTTCGGTTCCATAGGTCGTATAGCTCAATCTGGGCTGTAGTACCTTGCTTTTGGTTTCAGTGTCCATACCTACTCCCAAATCAATTACTTCAATGACCACTTCATTGGCCTTTTGTTTGCCAATCAGCCACACAGAGGAACCTTTGTGCGAAAATTTGATGGCATTGCTCAGCAAATTGTACAAGCACACCCGCAACATATGCCTATCGGCAAGCACGGTAGCACCGGGTACGGCCTCCCATTTCAAGTATACACTCTTGAGTGCAGCTTGATATTGCACTTGCTCCACCACATCACGTAAAAAGAGATTCAAATCGAGTTTTTCAGAAAAGGGTTTAAGGCCTACATACTGCAGCTTCGACCATTCTAGCAAGTTGTTTAACATGCCCAAAGCAGAATCAATCCGTTTGGTCATGTCTACATTCCATTCGGTGAACTCTTCCACGTTGATGGCCCCCGATGCCTGCAAGCCCAACATGCTTTTAATGCCAGTTAGTGGATTGCGAACGTCGTGCGACACAACCATAAGCAGGCGGTCTTTAAAGGCCGACAACTGCGCCAGCTCTTCATTTTTCACCTCCAGGATTTTGTGCTGCGTGCGCAACTCCACATTCAATTTCCTGATTCGCCAGTAAGTCAAGCTTAAGAACAACACCAACAAAATGAGCAACCCTCCAATGATATAGCTGTAACGCATGCGCAAATCCTGCAATTCAAGTTGATCTTTTTGCTGCTTGATTTGTAAATCTTTCTTCTCCGAGGCATACCTGGCTTCCATTTCGGCAACCAGCTTTTGCTGTTCTTTTCCCCTAATTGAGTCGTTGTATTCCTGCATCCTTCTGAACGACTCCAAGGCTTCCTTTTGCTCATCGCCCTCGGCCTGGGCTTTGGCTAAGTAGTCGTAGGCATTTTTTGCGCCCATCAAGTAGCCTTGTTGCTCTGCCAATTTGATGGCACGCTTTGAAACCTCAATAGCTGATTTGAATTCTTCCTGCTGCAGGTATAGGTCGGCCTTGGCATTGAGCGTATTAACCAAGTCGTTGTAGTTCTTCTGTTCCTCCATCATGTCGATGGCAAGGTTCAGGTAACGCAAAGCCTTGGCGTAATTCTTTTCAGCCATGTAGAGTTGACCGATGTTGGAGTTCATCTTGGCCTGGTTGACTTTATCGTCTAACTGCTTGAATTTCTGGGCTGCCAAGTCGTAATAGCGCACGGCTGAATCGATTTTTCCCATCGACTTAAGGCTGATGCCCATATTGGCCATGGCACCGGCCATGCCTCGCTCATTTTTTGATTTGGTATGGATTTCGAGGCTTTCACGCAGGTATTCCAAGGCCAACTCATGCTTTTCCATTGAATTGGCCAAAGAACCCATGTTTTGCAGCACCGTGGCAACCAAAGCATCGTACTTGGCCAGTCGTGCGAATTTCAGACTTTCCAAATACGCCTCCATGGAGCTGCCAAAGACTGAACGCTTGCGGTAAATGATGCCCACATTCATCTTGGCCAAACTCATGCGGTAATTATCCCTTTTTGCCTCTGCTGACTGAAAAACCTGCTCAAAAATGACCAAGGCCTCATCAAACATCGACTGATTCACATAAACCGCCCCCAAGTGGGTACGTGCGTCATTTAGGACATTGTAATCGTTTTGCGCCTGAGGCTTCTCAAGAATGGCTAAAAGCTCTCTTTTCGATTGTTCAGGATCAGCATTGTTCAGACAAGCAAAATAGCCCAGACTTAGCCGCAAGCTGTCGGCATCTTCACGACCATCTAATTTTTTCTGAAAATTGGACTCACAGATTGACTTTCCTTCTTGCCCAAAGGCCGAGTGAACAACCAAACCCAGTAATAAAAAAAAGACCCGTATAAGGCTCATACACTAAAATTACGAATGTGCCTTTGAAAAGCAATAAAAAAGCAGCCCGAGGGCTGCTTTCATCTTACTATTTCAAATATGATGTTCGTTACGGACGGCTTTTTTCGAGCTTTTCCATTTCCTTGTCGAAAGTTTCTTTGAATTTTTCGTAATCGTAATCGATGCGCAGGCGTTCGTCCTTGCTGAGGCGGTCGCTCACCTTCTTAAACATATCATCGGCCGCCAATTCAATGGCAATGTAGGTCTTAAAGGTGCCCTGAGCTGTTTTGGTTAGGCGCTCACAAATGGTACGGGTACCATTGAGTTCCTGATTTACCACTTCGCGGCTGAGTGACTCGAATCTCTCCAAAACTTCTTCTTTGTTGTTGAATTCACGCGAATTCACATAATTGTCGGTGGTTGCTTTGATGGTGGTTTGGATAGATGAAGCAAGTTGGGTGCGGGCTTCATTCAAAGCCTTGCGCTTCGACGTATTTTGGTCCATGCTTTCACCAACAGCATTGGCGCGGAAGGCTTCTTTGGTGCTGAAATATTCAGAACCTGAGCAATACAATTTCACTTCAATTTCGCCTTCGGAGCTGGGCGTGATGACTTGCTCGGTCTTCTTTTTTGACTTACAAGAGGTGCTGCCTAAGGCAAGGGCTAAGGCCATTACAACCAGGCTGCTGCGGAGGATGATGTTGCTTTTCATGGTAATTAAGTATTAAAGGTTAATAGTTATACATTACGTTGAGCATAGCGGGCAAAACCGTTAGCTCCAAATCTTCAGCAGCTCGGCGGTAGGCTGCTTCAGCGGCTCGACTAAAATCGAGTTGGACCCCACGTACACTGCTCAGCACCTTGCTGTATTTCTCTTGTCCCGAAGCATCGGTTAGCACCAACTTCACATCGAGCAAAGCTGTGTACATGCCGTTGCTAATCGGGCCTTGACGTACGTCGGATTGAAGTACCAGTCGATAATCAGCCGTTTCGGGTTTATCGCCAAAACGGATGCCATCGCGTTGCATGCGCTGTCTGCTGGCTGCTTCGAGCACCTGACTGCTGCGTACTTGTCCGAATTGCTTTTCGTCGGAGAGTAGCAATACCACCGGGCGGCTCACCTCAAGGATGATTTTTTCGCGAGGTAGGGCTTGCGGATCTATGACTTGCAACCACACCTGTCGACTTTTATCGTTGCGGGTGATGGCCTGCATATCGGGAAGGATGGTGATTTCCTGCAACGCGTCTCGTGCAGTGATGCTTGAGATGCGCAAACGGCACACCCCATTTTCATCGGTCACCGTGTTACCAACTATTGTGCCAGCACCCTGAGTAAACTGCACGCTGAGTGGAAAATTACGAACGGGCTTGCCATTTGTACGTGGATGTGATACGGTAACCACAATTTCCTGGGTCACCGGCCGTCCGGGCTTGACTTGCAAATTCGATACATTCACCCTGATAGCGATGTTGCGCGACAAACGGTTCACCGACTCGAGCAAGTCATTGCCTAAAAAACGCTGTCGACCGGCTTCCGTGTAGGTAAGCGGATCGCCAGTATATGCCCGAACTGCTTCAAATGCTCGGAAATAGAAATCGTAAGCGCCTACCAAATTGCCTTCGTTCTCGGCCTCTGAAGCCCGACCTAGTGCATCCATGCTTTGGGCAATGGCTTGCTGCATGCGCCTTTCCTTTTGCATTTGGTATTCAGCAACTGAAAGGCGGTAATACACCCAATATTCTTGTTCGTTTTGCCAGGTGGCTACGGTTTCAAAATCCTCAATGGCCACATTAGATGACAAGCGGGTGAATGAACGAAACTCGTCGCTGAACACCCGGTTGCGCTCGAGTTGCGACTGTATGCTGTTCGCCTGTACGTTTACCTGGATCTGAGAAACCAGGTCGTTTAAAGCGTTCTTTTTGGCCTGTTCAAGGTAGTCGAACCCAGCAGCTGATTTGCGCACCACTCCTATGCCGGTGTAATAGCCCGGTTCAATGGGACGTTGCATGACCCATTCAGGACGAAGCTCGGGCTGCTGCACCACTTGTTTGGTTTTGGGACTACAGGCTAAAAGCAGCGACAAGCCCGTGAAAAGGAATAGCTTTTTCATTGGGCTCGTTGGATTTCGTACTGTATGATTTGGTTGGCTACGCGTCCGCTCAAACTTCCTTGCAATTCAATCAACATATCGTTCATGGGACGGAAATCACGTTTGCCTTTGAGTAACTGGTCTACTTCCTGTTTTTGGCTAAAAGAAGCATACACCCGGTCGGTAGGGTGAGGTTCATTGCGCGAACGCCAGGTACCAGCAAACAAATTTCGGGCATTTCCATCGTAGCTGATGTACTTTACTTCGTCGGATTCTGCGGCTTCAAACACATCGGAAAGGAGGATGGTACCGGTTTCTGCGGAAATAAGCTGGTATTGAATTTTCATCCGCACCGAGCTGCTTCCGGCAAATTCGGTGTACATCACCTTGCGGTAGCGGGTCACGTTCTCCATCCGTTTCTTCTCTACGTTGTAAACCTTCTCCTGATAAGACTCGTAACCTGTGCGTTCCTGAGACCGCATATTGGGGTTTTGAACGCCCATATCTAGAACCCTACCGGTTAAAATCAACCGTGCGCCCATCAGTTCTCCTGCACGCAAGGCTGTGTTGCTTTTTTCGTCGAACTGGAGGCTGATCTTTTGCTCACGGATGATTTTTTCGGTGTGCTCGCGGTCAATCAACACAATGAATTCGTTGTTGGCGCGGGCCAAGTCACTGATGATAAAACTGGTAATGTTGGTGCTGAAAGAGTAGGCATTGCTGTTTTCGAATGGCATTACGGCTACTGTAAGGGTTGCACGTTCTTTGGAAACCCGGCGTAGTTCGGCTACATCCTTGTATTGCGGATCGAGTTTGAAAACCTCCTCGAACGATCCATAGGCCTTGCGGTAATTGCCCGATTCGAATTGCTGTTTGCCTGATTCGTAGGCCGGAATGATCATGGACATCTTTTTCAAGTTGGAGACATCCTTATAGCCTGGCTTTAACGTATTTATTTCGCGAAAGCGGCCTTCTGAATCTTTGAATCGCTGGGCGGACATGAGCTCGGTTCCTTCAACGTAAAGCTGGTTGAGGTAAGATTCTAGGTCCTCTTCATAGTATTGTTTGTAATAGGGAGGAAACTCCAACTCAATGTTGAAAGCCGTTACATCATTGTAAAAACCCTCGGCCTTTCGGTAAGCATAAACCGACTCTTTGTACTGTTGTTGTCCGTGTGCTCTGAAAAATCTATCCAAGTAAGCATTCAGCGCGGTTTGTCCGGATGCTTTCAGCCCAATGCGTGCATCCACATGCGTGCGATCATGACCAAGGGCCTGCATGTACAAGAGGCTGGCTTCATCGTGCAAACCGGCTTCAGCCATTTTCACCGCTTTTTTGGTATAGGTACGACTGGGTGAGCAGGCGACGAACAGCGCAAGCAAAACAAACAGGCTCAAAGAAGATAGGCGTTTCATGGGGCGACTAAAATTAGCAATCATTGGTCAAATTGGGTAATGCCGCCTTGTCAAGGATTGTACCAAAAATTCATAGCAATTGAAAAAGCTGGTAAAGAACCACCAGTGCGTATGCCAATTTCATAAAAACGCCGGCCACAAAGCCCAAAAATGCACCAAAAGCAGCCCTTACAGCTTGATTTTGCTGTGTACCTGCACTCAGTTCGCCTAGCAATGCACCCACAAATGGGCCGAAAATGATGCCCAGTGGTCCTAAGAACAAACCAATGAGCAAGCCAATGGTCGCCCCCGTCGTACCGGCTTTGGTGCCACCAAACTTTTTTGTCCCCCAAATAGGCACGTAATAATCGAGTGCAGTAATGGCCGAAGCAGCAGCCAGATGCATGCCCAGCAATTCGGCATCGGGTTGGTAGGCGTCGGAAAACCACAATACAGCGAGCCCTAAAAAAGCAAGTGGAGGACCGGGCAAAACAGGCAAAAAACTACCTGCTATTCCGCCCAACACCAGCGCAAAAGCCAAGACCATCAGTGCTACATCCATAAGCTACGAAAATAGCACAAAATACGGCTTTGCGCATGCAGCAATTTCAAAGCTTGCCTCGTCAAGCTGCAATTGCCGGTCATCGCCGGAAAAAATGATAAGTTTGCAAGCGAAAACTCCTGCCTTGGCCCTACCTCCCTGGATACAAAGCCGCTTGCTCAAGCACCTCTTTTCGATGTCGATGGTACAAGCCATTCAGGTATTGCTACCACTGGCGGTGTTTCCTTACCTCATAAGGACACTGGGCATTGAGCCTTTTGGTCGGTTGAATTATGCCTTGGCCATCATTCATTTCGGGGTGGTGATTGTGGATTACGGCCTCACCCTCACCGGAACGCGTGATGTGGCGGTGTACCGGCATGACCCAAATAAATTATCGCTTTTGTTCAGCACCAAGTGGAGTTTACAATTGCTGCTCATGCTGGCTTTGGGACTGCTGCTTCTCAGCTGCACCTTGTTAATTCCTAAATGGTGGGAGCTCCGGTACGTGCTTGCAGCCAGTTTTTTACTCATTCCTGCCAATATGTTGTTGCCCACTTGGCTGTTGCAGGGCATGGAAGCCTTTGCACCACTTGCCTGGTTCAACCTCCTCAACAGGGCCGGTTACGCCATGCTGGTGGTGTTGCTGGTTGATGCCCCCAACGATTTGTTGCTGGTGGCTCTGTTGAATAGTGGAACGGCCCTGTTAGCAGGACTGGCAGGCTGGTGGTGGGTGAGGCGCACCTACGGCTTAAAATACCATTGGCCCGGTTGGATGGCCATTCGTGAAAGCCTGAGTCAGGGCTGGTCGGTTTTCATCAGCTCGTTCAGCATCACTTTGTATACGCACAGCGCCATGCTCATTTTAGGCTTTTTTGCCGGCGACAGGGCATTGGGCATTTATGCTGCCGTTGAAAAATTGATCCTGGCCTTCCGCCTTGGATTGAGCAGTTTGTTTGCCGTGATTTTTCCACGGGTAAGCCAATTGGCCGCCAATGATGGTAATGCTTTGCGCGCCTTTCTGCAAAAAATACAGCGACTGCTTTTGCCTTCGGTTGGCCTTGGGGTCGTGGTAATGGCTGTATTGGCCCAACCTATTTTATATCTGATTACCGGTAAGCACTTGCCCGAAGCTGTGCAACTTTTGCTTTGGATGGCCCCCATTCCGGTTTTTGTATCCTTTAACCTGGCACCTTATCAACTGCTACTGGCACATCACCACCAAAAGTGGTATGCCCGTGTACTGCTGTTGGCGGCAGCAGTTGGCATAGGAAGCAATCTGCTGCTTGCACCGCAGTTAGAAGCCCTTGGGACCGGCATTTCGGTGGTTTTGGCAGAGGCAGTCATCGCATTCGGATTACTTTTAGGTACTGAATGGCGCTATCGTTCCTTATCCTTGTGGAGGAAAAGCTTGTGAATTACCCTTATATCCAAATCAGCATCATCCTGGTGGTGTACAACAACCTGGAAGTACTCAAGCCTTGCTTGCTGCACTTGATTCCTTATTTGCAGAAGGGGCGAGATGAAGTTTTGGTTGTAGATAATGCCTCGACCGACGGCGTGCAGGAATGGCTTGCCGAGAACCATCCCTGGGTCCGCTACCTGAGTACGGGTAGTAATTTGGGCTTTGGAAGGGCTAACAACCTGGGAGCAGCGGCCGCAAATGGACAGTATTTTTTCTTTTTGAATCCCGACACCGAAGTGCATGGCGACCTGATGGGTACCGGATTGGCATTTTTCAGTTCTCCCGAATCTTTGGGTGTGGGCGTGGCCGGTTTCCCTGTGCTGAATGCCAATGGCAAACCAGAGGTAACTGCCGGAAACTTCCCCGGACTGTGGAGTTTGACCAAGGAGTTGCTATTACCCGGCCGTTTGTTTCCGCATCGGCTACGTAAAAAGCGGCATACTACTTACAATGAAGTGGATTACATATCGGGCGCTGATTTATTTGTCCCCAGGCGTTACTGGGATGTGACCGGTGGATTTGACCCCGATTTCTTTTTGTATTACGAAGAAACTGAATGGCAGCACCGACTCAAAAAAATAGGTCTGAAACGCGTGCTGCTACCTGCTCCAACGCTGTTGCATCACGTAGGCACCAACGACCACAAGGTGAGTATCGATAAAATCAGGCTTTTTGAAAAGAGTCGGGTGTTGTACTACCAAAAAGTCTATGGGCGTTGGGCAGCCAACTACTGTCGGTTGCTTTTAAGCATGTTCTATGGGAGTCGCTGGCTGCTGGGCAAAGGCAGTCATTACCGCCAGGCAGCCGTGGAGGTGTGGCATGTCTGAGGTTCAATTTTCAGTAGTTATTCCGCTTTACAACAAGGCGGCTACCATCGTAAGGAGCATCGACAGTGTGCTGCAGCAAAGTTTGGCTGCCCACGAAATCATTGTGGTGGATAATGGCAGTACCGACGATAGCGCCAATCTGGTGAGTGCCCAAAAAGATGCCCGCATTCGCCTCATTCAGCAGAGTAACCAAGGCGTTTCGGCAGCCCGTAATGCCGGCATTGCAGCAGCAACAGGCACACACATCGCCTTGCTCGATGCCGACGATGCCTGGGCACCTGGTTTTTTGGCGGCCATGCAGGCTTTGATTGCCGCGCACCCGGAGGCTGGCTGGTATGCCGGCGGCTATGCATTTCGCTATCCCGAAGGCGATAAGGCTCCCAGCCACCCTACGCTTGATTCATTTACAGCAGGACTGCTGCCCGATTATTTCGCCGTGGTAAGTCAGGGCGATATGGTGGCCACGGCCTCATCGGTGGTGCTGCCTTCCCATGTGCTGCAACAAGTTGGGCGATTTGCAATAGGTGAGCGCATAGGTGAAGATCAGGATTTGTGGGCACGTATTGCACTCCAATTCCCGGTGGCTTTCGACCCAACGGTGCTTGCGTATTATTACCAGGATAGTCCCGACATGGCCACCAAGGCCCGTGTAGATACCAAGGAGTGGCCTTTTATTGCCCGTTTAGAGAAAGCCGGACGCCAATTGCCATTTGAGCGCCAGAAAACGCTGTATCAATACCTCAGCCGCCAATTGGTAGGCCAGGCCAGTCAGCTGGTTTTGGCCAAAGAATTTGATGCGGCACAGAAATTATTGGGCAAGCCTCTGGCCAAAATTGCCGGCATGCGCTGGGCCTACTGGCAGGTGCGTAACTATTTGCATTTGTGATGAAGCTGCAGGCGAGCGACATACTGGCCATTTTGGTGGTGTACGGCCAATCGGCCAACCAAAGCAGCAGCTGGCAAAGCTTGCAAGCCACCGAAGCCGGTCGGCAGATGCGCTGGTTGGTGTTCGACAACAGTCCCACCCCAACTTCCGAACCACCTGTTGCCACCCATTACGAACACCATCCCGAAAACCCGGGTGTGAGTGCAGCCTATTTGCGCGGTGCAGCTTTGGCAGCCGAAATGGGTTGCCGCTGGGTCTTGCTGCTCGACCAGGACAGCCGTTTTCCAACCGATTGGTTCAAAAGCTATGTTCAGGCCTTTGAAACCCATCCCAATGCGACATTGTTGGTGCCTGGCGTGCCTGCAGGTGACCGCTGGATGTCGCCGGCCAAATACCGCTGGCACCGTGGTTGGTTAAATACCCCCATGCAAGCTGGTCCATTTTCACTACAGCAATACGCACCCATCAATGCCGGTATGCTCATTCGATTGGATGCCTACCTCGCTTGTGGGGGGCATGAAGCGCACGTGCAACTCGATTTCAGTGATTTTGCCTTCTTGCGTCGCTTCCAAAAGCAAAACCCTACGGCTGTACTGACCGATTTTATGCTGCAACACAGCCTTTCGGGCATTGAGCAGGCGGGTTTTGAACAACGATTTAAACGCTTTGGGTTCTATTGTCGCGATGCAGCTGCCTTTGCCCGCACGGGTGGTCCGGCTGGTTGGTTGTGGTTCTGGGCCCTGTGGCGCAGCCTGCTCCTGTCGCTTCGATACCGCCGACTTCAGTTTTTTCGTGTATTTTGGCGAGAATTTCCAACGCCTTGAAGAAAACTACCACCGACTGGAAAGTCGTACTGTTTGTTGTCAGCCTCACCGAATTGTTGGTAGGCGGAGGTGGCCGTTTGTTTGAAATCGGACCGCTCACCCTCCGCATGTACCTGTTCGGTGCTACTCAGGCGGTCGTTTGGTGGTCGATTTTGCGTGGCAGCTGGCGCCCCGACGCCACCACCTGGAAGTTGTTTGGCACCCTCGCCGGACTCACCGCAGTATCGGCAGGTATTGGCTGGTTCAATCAGGCACCCATAGGCGCCATTTTTACCGATGTAAAGCCTCTTTTGTACTGGTCCAACCTGCTGTTTTATGCGCAAATCATCAACAGCAGGGAGCGTTTGGAGCTGGTTAAGGCCTGTTTTCGCTGGAGTTCTGCCCTTTTAGCCGTTGCTTATTTGCTGGTATTACTGCTTTGGAAATTCAACATCATTTACGGCTGGGGCATGTATTTGTGGGCCTTGCCTACCGAAGAGTTGAGTTTCAGAGGCAATTTGGGCTTCTTCTACAAAGGCTTCATTTTCTTGCCCATTGGCATCTTCTTTTGGCTGCAGGAAAACAGCTACTACCGCAAATTCATTTGGGTATTCCTCATTTACCTCGCCATGCTGCTCACCTTCACCCGCGGCTTTTGGCTCATCATTTTCAGTATCCACGTGCTGTATACCATTTTTTACAATCCCAAAAATGTGATCAGCTGGCTGGCCATTGTGCTCATGATCACCTCTTTGCTGAGTGTTGGATTGTATGTAAGCCAGGTAGATAACCAGAACTTCCCGGAGCTGGCCGAATTCCAACAAAAAAGCCGCGAAACCTACAAACGCAAGCCACTCAAAGAATGGCAGCGCAAACTCGGCAATATGTTTTCGCAGGGATTTGAAGACCGTGAGTCATCCATCATCGACCGCATCATCCAGGTGGGTGAAGTGATTGATGCCACCACGCCGGCCAGTGTATTTGTTGGCAATGGCCTGGGGAAGGGCACCGATTCGCGGCAGGTACACATGGAAATCAGCTACCTCGAAATCTTTCACAAACAGGGAATTATGGGCTTGACCGTTTGGTTTGGCCTCTTTTATGCCTTGTGGCGAGGCTTTTACCGACGCATGGGGCGCAGTTTGAAGCAAATACCCTTTGAAGACGATGCTTTTGTGTTTTTTATGGCAGCCGCATTCATGTTCGCTATTTCGTTCTTGAACCCCTTCATCAATGCGCCCATGGGATTGGGCATGTTGGGCATAGCCTTAATTAGCCTGAAACCAGCGTTCGACACCAAAACAACCATGGCATGATTCGCGTGAGTGTTTGTATGCCCATATACAACGGCATGCCTTACCTCAAAGAGCAGGTAGAGAGCATTTTGCTACAGCTTGAACCTAACGACGAGCTGGTGGTGAGCGACGATGGCAGCAGCGACGAAAGCATTGCCTGGCTTCAATCGCTCAGCGATGCACGGGTTCGCATTTTGCGGGAAACGCCTTCGCGCAACCCTTCCTACAACCTCGAAAAAGCGCTCAAAGCCGCACGTGGCAAATACATTCTTTTAGCCGATCAGGACGATGTTTGGTTGTCGGGCAAAGTCGACCTCATGGTGGCTGCCTTGCAATCGCATGCCCTGGTGGTGCATGACTGCATGGTAACCGATGAAAAATTGCAAGTACAGCTGCCCAGCTTTTTCGCGGTGCATGGCAGCGGTCCGGGTCTGGTAAAAAACTTCGTACGCAACAGCTATTTGGGCTGCTGCATGGGTTTGAGGCGCGAGGTGTTAGACAAGGCCCTGCCATTTCCCAAACACATTGGCATGCACGACATTTGGCTGGGTCTGGTTGCCGCCCTTTGGTTCAAGACAGCCTTCATTCCCGAAAAGCTTGTGTTTTACCGTCGCCACGGCAATAATGCCAGCACCACCAGCGATAAAAGCAAATTGAACATTTGGCAGCAGCTGCAACTGCGGCTAACTTTGGCTCGCCAATTGGCCGCCACCCTCTTCCGATGAACGGCTTACCCACCATCAGCATCATCACCGTTTGCTACAACAGCGCGGCCACCCTGCCCGACACCCTGCGTTCGGTGGCAGCACAAACAGGTGTACACCTGCAACACGTTTTAGTAGATGGCGGCTCTACGGATGGAACCGTGGCCTTGATAGAAGCCTACGCCCGCGAGCACGATTATGTGGTGTGGATTAGCGAAAAGGATAAGGGATTGTACGATGCCATGAACAAAGGGCTGGCTATGTGTACGGGCGAGGTAATTGGGCTGTTGAATGCCGATGATTTTTATTGTCGACCCGATGTGCTTCAACTGGTGGCAAAGTCCTTTGCACAAGAAAATACCGAAGGCTTATATGCCGACCTGAACTACGTAGATGCGCAAGAAACCAACAAAATTGTGCGCCGCTGGAAATCGGGCAGCTACCACTCAAACAGCTTTCTGTGGGGATGGATGCCCCCTCATCCCACTTTTTTTGTGCGTAAAAGCGTTTACGAGCGCTTAGGAGATTTTCGGCTCGATATGGGCAGTGCAGCCGATTATGAGCTGATGTTGCGTTTCATCCACAAAAACCAAATTCGACTGAGTTATTTGCCGCAAACCATCATCCACATGCGGGCGGGCGGCGTGAGCAATAAACAGCTCAAAAACCGGATGAAAGCCAATGAAATGGACCACAAAGCCTGGGAAGTAAACGGCTTAAAGCCTTATTTCTTCACCCGCTGGCTCAAACCGCTGCGTAAAATCAAGCAGTTTCTGTAGGCGTTGTTTCCTTCTTGGGCTCTGGCGGGAAATACCTGTTTTGCCATACCAGCAACATACCTACGCCCGTTGAAATGGCCATGTCGGCTACGTTGAACACCGGGCGGAAGAACACAAAATAATCACCTCCTTTGAAAGGAATCCAATCGGGCAGAAAGCCTTCGTAAAGTGGGAAGTACAACATATCGACTACCCGGCCGTGGAAAAACGTTTCGTAACCGAACAATACCCCGTAAAATACCGAATCGATGATGTTGCCCAAGGCACCTGCCAAAATGAGCGACAATGATACCAACGCACCCTTAGGGGTTTCGGGCTTTTTTACCATGCGGCTGAGCATCACACCCAGAAAAATAACCGCAGTAATGCGGAACAACGTGAGAAACAACTTGCCGTAATCACCGCCAAACTCATAGCCAAAGGCCATGCCGTTGTTCTCGATGAAATAAATTTGGAAATACTTGCCCAGCACATTGAAGTGCTCACCCAGGAACATCTGGGTTTTGACCAATAATTTAGAGGCCTGGTCTACCAAAAGAACCAGGCCTATAACGAGCGCGGGAATGAGCGACTTTTTCAAGCAGTAAAGCTTATTGCTTCAACTTGGCTTC